>WNFC01006535.1_pt1 | contig 17491 bp, 20 predicted proteins | sample 5400541 | NCBI WGS metagenome assembly WNFC01 (sample SAMN13153342, study PRJNA577476) | soil metagenome | isolation source: 120 cm saprolite under Douglas fir tree site 2 hole 2 replicate 1 | place: USA:California | collected 2015-04-18
GCCGTCCGGCGCCCCGGCCAGCGGAGCTGGGGCATGACGGCGGCCAGCGCGGTCGAGCCCGCCCGCCAGGTGCGGCCGGCCGGGCCGGGCCGGCGGGGCCTCGCGTGGGCCGCCGCCTCGATCGGCATGCTCACCCTGGTGCTCCGGCTGGCCCTGGTGCCCCGCTCCTTCGACCTGTTCGGCGACGAGGTCATCTACGCCGACCTGGGCCACAGCGTCGCGGGCGGAGGTTTCCCGCGGCTGGGCGGGCCGTTCTTCCTGCACGGGCCGGCCTTCTTCTACCTGGAGGCGGGCTGGATCCGGCTGGCCGGCTGGCCAGCCGACATCATCACCCGGATCGACCAGCTGCGCGCGCTGAACTCGCTGCTGGCCGGGGCCACCGCGGCGGTGCTGGTGCTGCTGGCGGCCCGGGCCGGGTCGCTGCGGGCGGGCGTGGCCTGCGGCGTGCTGTTCGCCCTCGACCCGTTCTGCATCCGGCAGAACGACCGGGTGCTGCTGGAGACCGCGATGCTGCTGTGGGTGCTGCTGGGCTACCTGGTGCTGGCCCCGCTGACGCAGGCCCCGGAGCCCCGGCACGCGCGGGGCCGCGCGGTCGGTGCGGGCCTGCTGTTCGGCGCGGCCTGGCTGACCAAGGACGAGGGGGCGTTGCTGACCGTGCTGCCGCTGCTGGCCGCGGCCGTCCTGGGGTGGGGGCCGCGCCGGTCACTGAGCCTGCTCACCACCGCCGTCGCCGCGGCCAGCTACCTGTGCTACGTGGCCGTCATCGCGGTGGGCGGCGAGTGGAGCACGTGGTGGCTGTCCAAGACGGCAGGCGTCCGCCGGATGCTCGGTGTTACCCAGCTCACCGGGTTCAACAGCAAGGGAGCGCCGTCCCTGGCGGCCCGGCTCGGTGCGGAGGCCCGCTTCTTCGGGACCTCGTACCTGGTACTCCTGGTGGCCGTTCCCGCGGTGCTGGTGCTCGTCCGCCGGGGCGGCCCGTTGCACCGGCTGCTCGTGCTGTTCTACCTCGCGGCGGCGGTGGCGCTGGGGTACGCGGTGACGCTGGGCACGCTGGAGGAGAACGAACTGTACCTGCTGTCCATCCCGAGCCTGCTGATCCTGCCGGTGGCGGCCGTGCTCTGGCTGCGCCGCCCGCCGCGCGACGGGACCGCCGCGAAGCCGGGCCGCGCGAAGGCCGAGTTGGGGGTGCTCACGGCCGCGGTAGCGGTCCTGGCCTGCGTGAACATCACGACCTGCGTGGTGTGGTTGCTCCAGCCGGACAACGGGGTCCAGCGGCTGCGCCAGTACCTGGCGGCCCACGTCCCCGCCGGGACGGTCATCGCCTCCGTGGACGACAGCCCGCCGCTGACCGCGGGCACCACCTACTGGGCGCTGAACGACGACTACCGCGTCGGGCCGTGGGCGGCCCCCGCCGCCCGCGCCCGCCATCATGTCCGGTACGTGGTGATTCCCTGGACGGAGATCGGCCAGGGCTACTCGTATCTCACCATGGCGCAGGCGCAGCGCCTGGCCCGGACCGGCCGCCTGCTGTTCTCCTTCCGCGAGCGCACCTACGGTGACCTCGCGCTGTACCAGATCCCGCTGCCCGGTCCGCGGCTGACCACGGAGCCGGGGCCCGGCGGGTAATCACGCCGCGCGGGCGAGAATGGCGCGTAGGTCCGCCTCGCCGAGCGCGACGGGGTTGCCCCGCATGCTGCTCGACCGCATCGCCTGGGCGGCGATGTCACCGGCCTGCTCCGGCACCAGGCCGAACGCGCCCAGGCCGGGGATGCCCAGCAGCGCCAGCGTCTGCCGTACCCAGGCGATGCCGTCCTCGACGGCCGCGCCCGGATCCCCGGTCAGCAGGGCGGCGGCTTCGGCGTACCGGGGCAGCGCCGGGTGGCCCGGCGGCCCGGCCCGCAGCGCCGCCACGTTCGCCTCCATGACCGGGGCGAGCAGCGCGGCGCAGGCCGCGCCGTGCGGCACGGCGATGGTGCCGCCGATCACCCCGGCCAGCCCGTGGACCGCGCCCAGCTTCGCGTTGGCCAGTGCCATCCCGCCCGCCACGCTGGCCACCGCCATGTCGCTGCGCGCGCTGACGTCACCGCCGTCGGCATAGGCCCGGCGCAGCCCGGCCGCCGCCCGGCGGATCCCCTCGCGGGCCAGCGCATCGGTCAGCGGGTTCGCCTGGCGGCTGACGAACGGCTCCAGGCACTGGGTCAGCGCGTCCATCCCGCTGGCGGCGGTGAGCGCCGGCGGGCAGGACACGGTGAGCAGCGGGTCGACCAGCGCGACCCGGGGGATCATGGTGACGCTGCGCAGGCTGGCCTTGACCCGGTGGGCCGGAGCGGCCAGGACCGCGTTGGCGGTCACCTCGGCGCCCGTCCCGGCGGTCGTCGGCACCGCGATGCACGGCGCCGAGGGCCGCGTGATCGCCCGGCCCTCGCCGATGACCTCCAGGTAGTCCAGCGGGTCCCCGCCGTTTCCGAGCAGCATGGCGGCGGCCTTGCCGGTGTCGATCACGCTGCCGCCGCCGATCGCCGCGACCACATCCGCGCCGTGCTCGCGGGCCGCGGCGACCGCCGCCCGGACGAGGTCCACCGTGGGCTCGCCGGCCACCGGGAACACCGCGGCCGGCATGCCCAGCCCGGCGAGCAACTCCGCGTGCCGGCCGGGGCTGGCGCCGGTGCAGGCCAGCACCCGGGTTCCGTGCCCGGCCAGCAGCCCGGGCAGTTCGGCCGACCGGCCCGCGCCGACCAGGACCCGGCCCGCGGTGGCGAACTCGAACATGGCCAAATCCTGCACCATGCCGCCGTCCCGCCGCACCCGTGGCGGCGGCCGGGGTCCCTACCATGGGCGCATGGCCGAGCCGAGATGGCTGAGCGCGGAGGAGATGCGGGCCTGGCAGGCCTTCCTGGCCGCCGCGGCGCTGCTGGACCGGCGCCTTGACCAGCAGCTCAAAGAGGAGGCGGGCCTGTCGCACCCGCAGTACGAGATCCTCGTCCGGCTCGCGGCCGCGCCGGGCGGCGAACTGCGGATGACCGACCTGGCCGGCGCCCTCTACACGTCCAAGAGCGGCGTGACCTACCAGATCACGCGGCTCGAGAAGGCCGGGCTGGTGCGCCGCGCCTCGTCCCCTGCGGATGTGCGCGGCGTCGTCGCCGTGCTGACCGACGCGGGGCGGCTGCGGCTGGCGCAGGCGGCGCCGGGCCACGTCGCGGCGGTGCGCGGCCTGCTCATCGACGTGCTGACCACGCAACAGCTCACCGCGGTGGCGGATGGCCTCGGCGAGGTCGCCCGCCGCCTCGGCGCCGCCGATGATTGAGGTGGCGCTTTGCGGGCAGAGGGGAACCGAACGTACACCCGCGGAGGTTTCCATGTCGAAGTACAACGGCAAGGCCACCAAGGAGGCCGCGAACCGCGGCCTGAGCAAGGCCCGGACCTGGGCCGCCCCGCAGGTCGAACGCACCGGGCAGGTCATCCAGGGCACCGTCGCCCCGGCTGCCAGCCGCGGCCTGCGCAAGGCCCGCGCCTGGGCGGCACCGCAGGTCGAGCGGACCGGGCACGTCATCCAGGACACCGTGGCCCCCAAGGTCGCCGCCGCGCTGCAGTCGTCCGCGCGGCGGATCGACCCGGGCCCGCCGCCGCGCCGCGGTTGGGGCAAGGCAGCGGCCGGCATCTCGGTCCTGCTGGCAGCGGCGGCCGGCGTGATCGTCGGCGCGCTCCGCAAGCGCTCGGCGTCATCCGCCCCGGCGGGCGAGGACGCTGCACCCGCGGCCGGCGAGGCCGAGGCCAGCTCCAACGCCGAGGTCAAGAACCCGGCCCGCACGTCCTGAGAGTCTGCGGGTTAGCTCCCAGACGGCCGGTCCAAGACGGTGCGTTACGCCCCGTCGGGGCCGGCCGTCTGCCCTGCCTGACCGCGGTTCCCGCCGCCCAGACACCGCCGGTCCCCCCGCGGCCCGGTCCGGGCGGGGACAGTTCACACGGCTGTCACACCCCTGACATGTGCGCCACACAACCCTCCCCCATCCTGATTAACAGGGCCTCTACCAGGGGAAACACCAGGATGGCGGCGCAGGGGGCGCGCCGGGAGGGAGCCGACAAAGGTGATCAAGATGGCGAAACCCACGCGCAACGGCACGGTGCGCGTCACGTTCGAACTGCCGGCCAAGGAACCCGCGGGGGCCGTGTCCGTGGTGGGCGACTTCAATGACTGGGACCCGTACGCCCATCCGCTGCGCAAGCGCGGAAACGGTTCCCGTAGCGCGGTGGTGAGCGTCCCCTCGGGCGCCACGCTGCACTTCCGCTACCTCGCCGAAGGCGGCGTCTGGTTCGACGACGACACCGCCGGGATGCGGGATGGCCAGGGGGCCTGCCTGACGGTCCCGGGCTAGGGCCGGTCCGGTCGGATCATCCAGCCTGCTGCGCCGGCGGCTCGCCGGGTTGTCGCCGTTTGCCCAAAGCTCCACCCCGAGGGGGGTGTTACCGCCGGGTAGGTATGGGGCAGTATCTGGGGGTGAGACCCTAATGAAACGGGATGATCGATGAGTACCCAGCAGACAGGACGTGCCCGGAATGTCGGCGAGCGCGAGGCGCGCCAGGTAGCGGAGGAAGCCCGCGAGGCCGGCTGGCGGCAGCCCAGCTTCGGCAAGCAGCTGTACCTGGGTGATTTCCGGCTCGACCTGATCCACCCGCATCCCCGGCCCGAGGAGGAGGCCGCCCGCCGCGGCGAGGAGTTCTGCGCGCGGATGCGGGAGTTCTGCGAGACGTCGGTGGACAGCGCGCTCATCGAGCGAGAGGCACGGATCCCGGATGAGGTGGTCAAGGGGCTGGCCGCCCTCGGGGCGTTCGGCATGAAAATCGCCCCGGAGTACGGGGGGCTGGGGCTGACCAACCTGTACTACAACCGGGCGCTGATCATCGCCGGGTCCGCCTCGCCGGTCCTCGCGGCGCTGCTGTCGGCGCACCAGTCGATCGGCGTGCCGCAGCCGCTGGCGCTGTTCGGGACCGACGACCAGAAGCAGCGTTACCTGCCGCGGTGCGCGCGCGGCGAGATCAGCGCGTTCCTGCTCACCGAGCCCGATGTGGGCTCGGACCCGGCGCGGCTGAGCACCTCGGCGACGCCGTCCGCCGACGGGTCGGAGTACGTGCTGAACGGGGTCAAGCTGTGGACGACCAACGGGGTGGTCGCGGACCTGCTGGTGGTGATGGCCCGGGTGCCCCAGAGAGGGGGCGGGCGCGGAGCGCGGGGGCGGGAAGAACAGAGAGGGGGCGGGCGCCGAGCGGGGGCGGGCGCGGAGCGCGGGGGCGGGACAAGCGGAGCGCGGGGGCGGGAAGAACAGAGCGACGGGCACCGCGGCGGGATCACCGCCTTCGTGGTGGAGGGCAGCGCGCCCGGGATCACCGTCGAGCGGCGGAACGCGTTCATGGGCCTGCGCGGCCTGGAGAACGGGCTGACCAGGTTCCACGAGGTCGTGGTCCCGGCCACGAGCCGGATCGGCGAGGAGGGCCAGGGCCTGAAGATCGCCCTGACCACGCTGAACACCGGGCGGCTGTCGCTGCCGGCGAGCTGCGTCGCGGCCGGCAAGGTCGCGCTGAAGATCGCCAGGGAGTGGTCGCGGGAGCGGGTGCAGTGGGGACGCCCGGTCGGCGAGCACGAGGCGGTAGCCAAGATGATCTCGTTCATCGCGGCGACCACCTACGGGCTCGAGGCCGTGGTCGAGTTGTCCAGCCAGTTGGCCGACGACAAGCGCAACGACATCCGGATCGAGGCCGCGCTGGCCAAGCTGTACTGCTCGGAAATGGGCTCACGGATCGTGGACGACCTGGTGCAGATCCGCGGCGGCCGCGGCTACGAGACCGCGGAGTCGCTGGCCGCGCGCGGTGAGCGGGGCGTGCCCGCCGAGCAGATGATGCGGGACATGCGGATCAACCGGATCTTCGAGGGGTCCTCGGAGATCATGCGGCTGTTCATCGCACGCGAGGCGGTCGACGCGCACCTGTCGGCGGCCGGTGAGCTCATCGAGCCCGGGGTGCCGGCCTCCCGCAAGGCCCGCGCGGCGGCCCAGGCGGGCGGGTTCTACGCCAGGTGGCTGCCCACGCTGATGACCGGCCAGGGCCAGCGGCCGGGGGCCTACAGCGAGTTCGGCCCGCTGGCCCAGCACCTGCGCTACGTGGAGCGGGCGAGCCGCAAGCTGGCCCGGGCCACGTTCTACGGAATGGCCCGCTGGCAAGGCAAGCTGGAGCGCAAGCAAGGCTTCCTCGGCCGGATCGTGGACATCGGCGCCGAGCTGTTCGCCATCAGCGCCGCCTGCACCCGGGCGCAGTTCGACGCGACCAGCGGGACCGAGCGGGGCTCGGTGGCGTTCGAGCTGGCCGGGCTGTTCTGCGCGCAGGCACGGCAGCGGGCCGAGGAACTGTTCACCCAGCTCTGGTCGAACACCGACGCCTCCGACTCGGTGCTGGCGCGGCAGGTGCTCGCGGGCCGCTACACCTGGCTGGAAGAGGGCATCATCGACCCGTCCATCCCCGGGCCGTGGATCGCCCACGCCGAGCCCGGGCCGTCCAAGACGGCCAACGTGCACCGCCGCATCGGCTGACCCGGCTTAACCCTTCACCGCGGTCAGGAAGGCGAGGACCGACCGCTCCTGGCCACGGCCCGACTCGGCCAGGGGCCGCAGCACAGCCATCGTGCCCGGCCGGGCAGGCGTGCGACCCTGTACATCGCCCGCCGCGCCATCCGAAGACGACTCCGGCGGTACCACGGCCGGTGCCGCGAAGTCCAGGATCGCCCGCGCCAACTGGTCCCGGGTCTCGATCTGCGGGAGGTGCCCGGTGGCGGGCAGGAGCTGGAACCGGGCACCGGGGGATGGCGGTCGCGTAGGCACGGCCGTAGCCGGCGTCGGCGATCTGGTCGGCATCGCCCCACAGCACCAGCGCGGGAACCGTGATCCCGGCGAGGCGATCGCGCCGGGCAGGGTCGGCCATCAGCGTCCCGCCGTACACCCGAGGCCGCGACCGGAAAAATCGTTTCGGCGCGGCGCGGGTCTAAGTAGGTGACGGACGAGAGGGAAAGGAACCCGATCCATGCGCAAGTCCCGTGCCAGCACCGAGGCGGTCGCTGCCCGCGAGGTCACCAAGCCGGACGAGCGGTGGCGCCAGGAGCTGACCCCGATGCAGTACAACGTCCTGCGTCGGGCGCACACCGAGATGCCGTTCACCGGCGAGTACGTCCACAACCACGAGGACGGCTTCTACCGGTGCGCCGGCTGCGGCGCCAAGCTGTTCAGCTCGGACGCCAAGTTCAACTCGGGCACCGGGTGGCCCAGCTTCGACCAGCCCGCGGTCGCCGAGGCGGTCGAGTTGCGGCCGGACGATGGCCTGTTCATGCGGCGCACGGAGGTCGTCTGCCGTCGCTGCGGAGGCCACCTCGGCCACGTCTTCAACGACGGGCCCAAGCCGACCGGTAAGCGGTACTGCATCAACTCGTGCTCGCTGGCGTTCGAGTCCGCGGCCGCGAGTGACGCGCAGGGCGACGGCTGACCGCCCCGCCGGGCCCGGCTCGGGGTGGTCCACTACCGTGACTCACGGAGTGCTCAGCCCTGAGCCGGGAGTGGACGTGATGCGCCGCCCGGCCGGAGCGATGACCATGAAGGGGAGCCGTGATGCGCGTGCCCAGCCGGACCGATGACCACGAGTGGTCGCAGCAGCATCTCTCCCACTATGTCGAGGGGGACCTGCGCCCCCGCGCGCGGCGGCGGCTTGACCGCCACGCGCGGGACTGCGCCGACTGCGGGCGAGGCATCCGCGCGATGCGCGCCCTCGTCTATGTCGCGCAGGGCCTGGGCGGTCTCGGGGGCGTCCGGGCACCCGAGACGATCTTCGACCGGGTCCGGTCGGCCGGGGCGGGGTGAGGTCGCCGGACGGCCGGCGCGTCCCCGACCCTGCGGACACCGAGGCGAGCCTGCTCGCCCGGGCCCAGGCGGGGGACGTCGCCGCCTTCGAGCGGCTGTCCAGCACGTACGCCGACCGGTTGTTCATGCTGCTGCTGCGCCTGCTCGGCGACCGCGGCGAGGCCGAGGACGTGGCCCAGGAGGTCATGTTGCGCGCCTGGCAGGGCATCACCCGGTTCCGGGGCCAGTCCAGCTACTTCACCTGGCTGTACCGGATCGCCGTGAACGAGGCCAACCGCGCGCTGGAGAAGCGGGCGCGCCGCCCGGCGGGAGTCGCGCTCGGAGCGGACGAACTCCAGTTGCCCGCGCCTGCCGCGCTCGACCCGTCCCGGCAGGCCGAGAACAGCGAACTGCGCCGGGCGCTGGGCCATGCCCTGGCCGAGCTTCCGCCCCCGCTGCGGACCGCCCTCGTGCTGCGTGACATCGAGGGGCTGTCCACGCAGGAGGCCGCCGAGATCGCCGGCCTCAGCCAGGCCGCCTTCAAGAGCCGGCTGCACCAGGCCCGGCTCCGCGTCCGGGCCGCCATCGGCGACGAGGCCCTGGTCACCACCGGAGGATGAGGAAGCGCCCGCAGGCACACGAACGCCCCCTTGAATGTGTTGCCCGGCCTGTTCAGACCGGGCTGGGCCCGCCGTGCTTGACCTGGGCGGTGAACGCCGCCCACTGCTGGGGGGTGAATGCCAGGGCCGGGCCGGGCGGGTCTTGGGAGTCACGCACGGCTACCGTGCCCGGTAGGTTGCGCGCGACTTCGACGCACTGGCCGCCATTGGCGCTGCTGTAGGACGACTTGCGCCAGTCGGCGCCGGTCAAGTCCACTCGTCTTTCACCTTTGCGATCATCTCTACCGACGCTCCGGGAGAGAGCGCCTCGCTTCTGAGTGTGTCATACAGCAACGAGACGCGGGAAACCTCTTTGCGCCGCTCGGTGACCTGCCCGGCCAGCGCATTGTCCAGGTAGGCCGCGTCCGGGTCGGACTCGAAACTGGCCACCACGAACGGTCCCAGCATCCCTGGGTGCGCCGCCGCCGCGAATGGCATCACCTGGATCGTGATGCGCGGGCTGGCCGCCGCCTCGATCAGGTGATCCAGTTGCCTGGCCATCACCGCGCCGTCCCCGACCGTTTGCCGCAACACCCCCTCACCCAAGATCACCGACAGCATCAGTGGTGGTCGTGGGACGAGCGCATCGGCCCCGTCACTGACCCGCCGGCCGCCGCCCGCAAGGTCAGCAGCGTCTTGCGCTCCCTACCAGAACCCTCCCGTGGGTAACCCGGCCAGCACGGATGAGACCCTTTGGCCGGCCGCCCCGGGGCTGGGTCGGCGGCGGGGCCGGGGGCAGCGCGGGGCCTCGTTATGACAAAGCAGGCGGGTGGGACGGCGGGCGGGCACCGGCCGGTCTAGGAGCGCGCCGCGGACGGACGCCCCCCGGCGCCGCGGCGTCAGCGGATGCGCAGCGGGAGCCGGCGCGGCCCGCGGATCTGGCCGGCTGCCCAGGTGACCGCCGCCGGGTCGGCGAGGGTGAACTCGGGGATCCGGGCGAGCCAGGCCTCCAGCGCGACCCGGAGTTCCATCCGCGCCAGGTGCGATCCCACGCAGCGGTGAATGCCGAGGCCGAACGCGGCGTGCCGGTTGACCTCACGGTCGATGACGACGTCACCGGCCCGGTCGAACTGGGCCGGGTCGCGGTTGGCGGCCGGGAACGACAGCAGGATCCAGTCGTCGGCCTTCATGTCCGCGCCGCGCCAGTGCATGTCCTCCTTCACCAGCCGCGCCATCGTGACCGGCGCGTAGGCGCGGAGGAACTCCTCGATCGCGGTCGGCAGCAGGCCGGGCTCGGCGACGAGGCGCCTGCGGTCGTCCGGGGTCTTCGCCAGGTGCCACAGCGACGCGCCGATCGCGCTCCAGGTCGTGTCGATGCCGGCGATGAGCAGCAGCGCCATCGTGCCGACGACGTGGTCCGGGGCGAGCTTGTGCCCGTAGAGTTCCGCGTTGATCAGGTAGTCCGTGAGATCGTCGCGCGGGTTGTCGATGTGGTCGTGGACCTGGGCGAGCAGGTAGTCGAACAGCCGGGAGACCCGCTCGATGCGCTCGTCCGGCGGCAGGTTGATGCCTTCGAGCAGGTCCTCGACGAAGACACGGAATTGCGGCCCGTCCTCCGGCGGGAAACCGAGCATGTCGGCGATGACCCGCATCGGGATGTGCTGCGCGTAGCCGGCCGCGGCGTCCACGACGTCCTGCCCCGCGAACGCGTCGATGAGCGCATGGCAGAACGCTCTGGTGGCCGGCTCCTGCTTGGCGATCTCGGCCTTGGTGAACGCGGGCAGCAACAGCTTGCGCGCGTCGTGGTGAAACGGCGGGTCTGAGGAGATCGGCGGCGAGCCGCCGATCGGCGCCAGTTCGCGGGGCGGCCGGAGGTTGCTCAGGATGATCGACCGCGAGGAGAAGCGCTCGGTGTCATAGGCGATATCCGCGACGTCCGCGTAGCGGGTCGGCAGCCACGCGCCGCCGAACCGCTCGGTGTGCGCGATCGGGCAGCGCTGCCGCAGGTCGTCCTGTATCGGGTAGGGATCGGCGGACCACTCCGGCTCGAGATGGGAGAAGTCGGTCGCCCAGTCGGTGACCGGGCCGGTGACGACCTCGCTGATCGTGCCGATGACCTCTTCTTCTCGCGTGTCCCGGAAGTCCTGGGTGAACCGGTCATCGGCGGTCATGTCAGCCCTCCTCGAGGACGTCGATCGCGCGCTCGGGGCAGTTGGCTGCCGCCAGGCGTGCCTCGCGCTCTTTGCCCGGCGGCACCACGCCGTCGCCGAGCACCTTCCCGTAACCCTCGTCGTCGTCCCCGAACAGGTCCGGGGCCCGGTCGTAGCAGCGTCCGTGGCCCTGGCAGCGCTCGGTACCGATCTGGATCTTCACTGCGTCGTTCCTGTCTGTGCCGTCATACCGGCCGTGATACCCGGCTGGGCCAGGGCGGCCACCAGGCGGGTGAGCAGGGCGGCCCACTCCTCCTCGCCGACCGCGTGCAGGTCGGGCGGCACGAGCGCGCTGCCCATCGCGAGCAGCAGGCAGAAGTGGGCGAGCGCGTTCGGCGACAGCGCCGGGTCGAGTTCGCCGCCGGCCTGGGCGAGCCGTACCAGCTCGGACAGCCAGTCGGCCCGTTCACCGACGTAGTCGCGCATCGGCCGGGCGACGTCCTCGTCGCGGCGGGCCGCGACCAATGCCTCCACGATGAGGTAGCCGCGGGGATCGCGGCGCCGGGGCAGCCAGCGGCCGATGGCCAGCAACAGTTCCGTGATCGACCGGTTCGGATCTGCGGCGAACAGGTCGGCGAGCAGCCGCCGCCCGTGCGTGCGCAGCGCGTCCACGAGCAGGTCCGCCTTCGAGGTGAAGTGCGCATACAGGGCGCCGTTGCTCACGCCCGCCGCCGCGGCGATGTCGGCCACCCGGGTCCCGTCGTACCCGCGATCGGCGAACACGTCGGCGGCCGCGCGCAGCAGCCGCTCCCGGGTTTCGGCGGCGGTGACGCCCGCGATGCGGCCCATGACAGAATTAAACAAACGTTCATCTGATTCGTCAAGGGGGCCGGGCGTGGTGAGCAGGTGCGGGTCAGGCGGCCGTGACCGCCTGCACGAACCAGGCCGCCTGGGCGACCGCGCTGTCGGCGGCGGCCACGAGGCCCGGCTGCAGCACGAAGTCATGCCACATGCGCGGCCACCTGGTGTAGGTCACGTCTGTCCCGGCGGCCGCGGCGCTGGCGGCCAGGCGTTCGGAGTCGGGCCCGAGCAACTCGTCGGATCCGGCCTGGAGCAACAGCGGCGGCAGGCCGCCGTGGCTGGCGAGCAGCGGCGAAACCGACGCGGTCACCCACGCCGACCGGGGGGCGTACGCGCGGGCGCAGGCCTCCAGCCAGCCGGGGCTGAGCATCCGCTCCCGGCGCACCAGGTCCGGCACGGCCCGGCGGTCCCTGCTGAGGTCGAGCCACGGCGAGGCGAGGATGCACCCGGCGGGGAGGTCTTCGCCCTCATCCCGCAGGGCGAGGACGAGAGCCAGGGCGAGGCCGCCGCCCGCCGAGTCGCCGGACACCACGACCGAGCCGGGGGCGCCCTCGGTGAGCAGGGCGTGCATAACCGCGCGGGCGTCATCGAGGCCGGCGGGCCAGGGGTGCCCCGGCGCCAGCCGGTACTCGGGCACCACGACCCGGCACGCCGCCCGGGCGCTCAGGTGCGCGGCCCACGTGCGCATCATGAGCGGCGAGCCGATGCAGTAGCCGCCCCCGTGGAGGTGGAGGACGGTGCGCTCGGGGCGCACCCCGCTGGCCGTCACCACCTCGGTGCGCACCCCGTTCAGCACGCGCACGGCGATGTTCGTGCCGCGCGGCACCGGCGTAGCCCGCACCACCTGGTCGAGGCGGCGGCGCTGCACCTCCCAACGCAGGCGCGGATCCAGGACGTAGCGGCCGATCTGCCGTATCACCAGGCGCATCAGCGCCGGTGGCACGCGAAGCGCGTCCGCACGGGAGGGGGTCGCGCGGCTGAGGAGGCTCCCCCGGCTGGTTGCGGGGCCGGCCGTGCTGCCGGGGCCGGCACCGCCTTCGAGGCCGGCGCTGCGGGCGGGACGGGTGCGGCGGGCGGGGCGGGTGTTGCGGGCGGGGCCGGTGCGGCTCCCGCGGCCGGTGGTCATGCCTGCCCGGCCACAGCGGCGGTGCCGGCCGCGGCGCGGCGCTTCGGCATGACCCGGTACCGGGCGACGTCGAAGCGGCGGACGCGGTACCGGTAAAGGAAGGTGTGGTCGGGCCAGTTGTTTGTGTTGCGCCCCGAGGCCGTCGTGTACCAGCTATGGCAGCCGCTCTCCCAGACCGTGGTGCGGCTGGCCGCGCCCACCCAGGTGTTGAACGAGGCCGCACGTCGATCCAGTCGAGACCTTCCTCGTCGAGCGTCCGCAGGGCGCTGGCCACGTAGCCGATCTGGCCCTCGAGCATGTAGATGATCGAATTGCCGCCGAGGTTGGTGTTGGGCCCGTAGAGCAAGAAGAAGTTCGGGAATCCCGAGACGCTGATCCCCAGGTACGCCTCGGCGCCCTCGCGCCAGCTCTCGTGCAGCTGGCGCCCGCCGAGGCCGGTCACCGACATGGGGGCCAGGAAGTCCAGCGTCCGGAACCCGGTGCCGTAGATGATCACATCCGCCGGGCGGGTGGTGCCGTCCGCGGTGACCACGCCGTCCGGCACGATCCGCTCGATCTGATCGGTGACGAGATCGACGTTCGGCCTGGTCAGCGTGGGGTACCAGTCGTTGGAGAACAGCACCCGCTTACAGCCCATCACGTAGTCGGGGATGCATTTCTCGCGCAGCCGCGGGTCGGTGACCGCCCGGAGCTGGCGGCGCCAGAGCTGCATCGGCGCGGCGAGCAGTTTGGGTGACAAGACGAAGCCGCTGGTGAGCAGCTCACCGTAGAGGAAGATGCGGAGCCGGTCGGCCTTGCGCACCACGGGCAGCCAGCCGTTCAGCACGTGCTCGGCGTGGTGGTAGGGCCGGTCGAACTTGGGCAGCACGTAGGGGGCGCTGCGCTGGTAGACGTCCACGCGGGCGGCGGTCTTGGCGACCTCGGGCACGAACTGGATGGCGCTGGCCCCGGTGCCGACCACGGCCACCCGCCTGCCGGTGAGGTCGACGCCGTGATCCCAGCGGGCGGAGTGCCACGACGGCCCGGCGAAATCCGCCCGCCCCGCGATGTCGGGCAGGGCGGGCCGGTTGAGCTGGCCGACGGCCGAGACGACGGCGTTGGCCCGCAGCCGCTCGCCGTTGTCCAGGGTGAGCTGCCACAGCGCGCTGCGCTCGTCGAACCCGGCGGAGGCGACGCCCGAGCCGAACCGCAGCCGGGGGCCCAGCCCGTGCTCGGCGGACAGCGATTCGAGGTAGGCCAGGATCTCTTGCTGCGGCGGGAAGCGCCGGCTCCAGCGTCCCGGCCGGGACGAGAACGAGTACAGCCTCGACGGCACATCGCAGGCAGCGCCGGGATAGGTGTTGTCCCGCCAGGTCCCGCCCGGGCCGTCGCCCTTGTCAACGACGAGGAAGTCCTCGATGCCGGCCTGTGCCAGGGCCGCGGCCATGCCGATCCCGCCGAACCCGGCACCGACCACGACCACGCGGTATGACGACTGCTCGGGCACGGGCCCTCCTCGCGCTCTGCGCGGACCGGGCCAGGGTGCTGCCCGGGCGCCCGGTCCCGACGGACCCTGGCACGGGCAGGATAGCGGAATCGCCAGAAACGCCGAGACGGCCGGGAACCGGGCGCCGGCTCAGGGCAGACCCTGTATGCCGGCGCCCGCGCCCACGGATCAGCCGGTCAGGGCGCGTACTTCAGCACCAGGTCGCCGACCCGCGGGAGCGCGGCCTCGACATGCTTGGCCGCGCCGGCGCGGACGGAACGGTACGCCTTGACGATTACCGGCCGACCGGAGGCAGCGGCGCGCGCGTCGGTCACCGTGAGCAGCGCGTCGGCCACCTCGTCGCCGCGCTTGGCCAGGTAGTCGCCGAACTCGGTGCCACCGGCGGCGTTGAAGTCCGCCCAGAACGGCTGAAGCTCCTCCACCATCCTCGGCAGCAGGGTCTCCACTATGTGCCGGACGTGACCGGGGGCGAACGTCGTCGCCGTCTTGTAGGCAAGCTTCAGCGCCGTCCCGGAGATACCGGACTTGTCGGCGACCTCCCGCTGGATCAGCGTGTAGCAGTCGTCGACCACGTGGGGCTGGGTGCCCGGCGCGAGCAGGATCTCCTGAAGCGTGGCGGCCATGGGTATGTTCTTCTCCTCGTCATGGGGGCCTTGCCCGTTGGCTCCTGCACCACCCGAGTGAGTCCCAAGTGGGGTTGGTAAAGCCGGCTCCCGCTCACATCGGGGCCCGCCTAAGCTATCGTGCTCGCGTGCCGCCTGTTACGGGAATTTAGTGACGATGATGGTGATATTCAGCGTCGACCCGGCGGACGGCATCCGATGCGACGTGCTCGCCGGCGGACGGCCTCGGCGTCACAGGCCGGCGATGACCTCGGTGAGCGTGGGCAGGTCGCGGTCCGAGGTGACCAGGTAGGACAGGCCGAACCGCTCGCACCGCGCCTGAAGGTCATCGCGGATCTGGGCGGGGCTGCCGATGTAGATGGCCGGCATCTGCCACACGGCGTCCACCTCGATCCCGCCCCAGCCGCGCTGAGTGATGAGGTCCTCGGTGCCCGAACGGCGGCGCGTGGTGATGTGGAAGGCGGCGAACGCGCTGAGCTCCAGGTCACCGAACCGGTCACCGGCCGCTTCCCGCAGCACGGCGAGCTTCCGGTCGAATGCCTGTGGCAGCCGGTCGTGCGGATCGTCGCGGTCCTCTGAGCCTTTGATCGGGGCCGGCAGCAGCCCGATGATGTCGGCGTGCCGGGCCGCGAGCCGGAGCATCCTCGGGCCACCGGCGCCGATGAGCACGGGCGGGCGGCCATGGTGCTCGGGCATCACGTCCAGCTCGAGGCCGTTGATCTGGTACCAGGCACCATGGTGCTGCACGCGGTTACCATCCAGCAGTCCCCGCAGGATGGTCAGCGACTCCTCAAGCCGCTCGATGCGCTGGCCCGGACGGTCGAAGGACAGCCCCGCCGCGTCGTATTCGGGCTGGTACCAGCCCGCTCCCAGGCCCAGTTCGAAGCGGCCGCCCGACAGGTGATGCAGGCTCGCCGCCTCGTGCGCCACGATCGCGGGATGCCGGAAGTCGTTGGACAGCACCAGCGTGCCCAGGCGCAGGCGGGTGGTCACCGCGGCCGCGGCCGCCAGCGCGCTGAACGGGGCCAGTTGCTGGCCGAACGCGCCCGCCGAGAAGTGATCGCGGAGGAGCAGGGAACCGACGCCGGCCCCCTCCGCGGCCCGCGCATGATCGGCCCACGCCGGGCCGTCACGGACCGACTCGGCCACGATCCCGAACCGGAGGGTCCCTGTCACCTGGGCATCGCCCCCCACGGGTCGGTTCAGGCTGCTGCGTTACTCGTCGTAGTGCGTCGGCGGGTACGGGTCACGCTGCCCCTCCACCGTCAGCTCATCCTTGTCGTACTCACGGCGGATCTCGGCCCGGGCCTCCTGGTAGGTGTCGCTCTCGGCGAGATCGGGCTCCGGTGGAGCATCGGTCGCCGGTGGCACCTCGTCGGGATCGTAGTCGTCCAGGCCCGCCGCGACGCGCTCCTCCTCGGTCAGCCGGGCGAGTTGGTCATCGTCGAGGCGTCCGGGAATGCCGCCGTGCTCACGGCGGTCGCGGTGGAACTGCTCGGCTGGCTGGCCTTCGTCCTGATCAGTCATCACACCACCATCGGGAACTGCTGAGTAGGCGGGCACACAGGCATACAGAGCACGCTACGCCGCACCGGAAAAGGTGGGGCAGCTGCCCCCATGCCCGGGCCGGTGGATATCTGCCCGGCACGGCCTGGCCCGGCGCACCGGCCCGGGATTGGCGCGGTTGGCCGGGCCCTGCCGGGCGCTTCAGGGTAGCGAGACCGGGCGGCCGGGCTTGCTCATGGTCCCCCGCGGGCACCACCAGGTCACGACGTCGACGGTCAGCCGCCCGGCCCGGACGGCCGGATCGGCTTCAGCAAGCTCTCGCGCCTTCGCCAGGGAACCGGTGCGGTAGAACGTCAGCCCGCGCAGGGACGGATCCGGCCCGTCGATCACCGGGCCGTTGGTCACGACCTCCCCGGCCTCGCGCAGGCTGGCGTGGTAAGCCAGGTGCTCTTCCTGGATGCGGTCCAGGACATCCTCTGGATAGGCGCGCGCATCCTCCGGGCGCCGCAAGAACACCAACTCAAACGCCTCAAGGTCCACAGGGGCATTGTTACACCGCTCGGGCTGGCCACCGCCCGGGCGCTCCGCGCGCCCGACCGCGCAGGGCTGGCTGACGGCTAGCCGATGGTGATCGCGTCCAGGCGTTCCTTCAGGAACTCCGCAGAGACGACCGGCTGGTGGTCGTTCGGCTTGCCGATGGGCGGCTTCAGTGACTCGATCACCGCGTCGTGGTCGGCCTCGTAGAAGTAGACGAGCGAGACCAGGTCCTCGTCCGGCGCCTCGGCCTGCGGCGGAAGCACGCGGTGCCGGTTGGACTTCCACCGGTCACCGCTCCAGCGGGCGAGCAGGTCACCGGTGTTGATCGTGAAGGCGCCCGGCTGGTACGGCACCTCCTCCCAGCCGTCCTGCTCGGCCCACACCTGCAGGCCGCCCCGCCCCGGTTCGCGGTCGAGGATGGTGACGGTGCCGAAGTCGGTGTGCGGGCCGATCCGGAACTGGCCCGCCTCGGGCTCGCCGGCCAGCGTCATCGGCGGGTACCAGTTGATGTTCATCGTATGCGTGGCGTGCCCGGTGTACCGGGTGAAGAAATCGCGCTCCAGCCCCAGCGCCGCCGCGCACACCACCAGCAATTCGTCCGCGAGTTCCCGCATGCGGGCCAGATAGGCGACGACAGCCGGCTGCAATCGCGGAACCTCGGCCGGGTAGACGTTGGGCTGGAACCAGTACCCGTCCACGTCCGGGTCGCCGGTCGGCCGGTCGGCGCCGACC
>WNFC01003287.1_pt1 | contig 17489 bp, 13 predicted proteins | sample 5400541 | NCBI WGS metagenome assembly WNFC01 (sample SAMN13153342, study PRJNA577476) | soil metagenome | isolation source: 120 cm saprolite under Douglas fir tree site 2 hole 2 replicate 1 | place: USA:California | collected 2015-04-18
GACGAGAGTTCCGCAATGACCGCCTCGGGGCTCAAGAATTCGGAGATTCTCATGACGCTGGGCGCCGCAATTATCCCGGGCATCGCCTGATCGCAAGGAGCGTCGCAGGTCAGCCGGCTTTTTTCGGTTGGACCGAATTGGCCGCTGGCCTGCCCGCCGTGGCCTCAATCAGCCCATAGTGACCATCTTTGCGGCGATAGACAATATTCATTTCTTGGGAAACGGTGTTGGTGAAGACCATGATGTCGTTGTTCATCAAATCCATTTGCATCACCGCTTCGTCCAGGCTCATCGGCTTTGCAAAAAACTCGTTGGTTCGAATGACCTTGGGATGCACCTCGGGGGCAACCTGGTCCTCGGGAGGCCGGATCTCGACCACGTCGTAGCGAATTTTGAGGTTGTCCAGCATTTCCTGGCGGTGGTGGACCTTCTCACGGCCATGGTGGTGGTTGAGCTTCTCCTTGTAGCGGCGGAGTTGCCGTTCGATCTTGTCCATCGCCAGGTCGATCGAGGCGTACATGTCCTCGCTCTTTTCCCGTCCCCTCAAGAGAAACGTGCCCGCGTGTATGCTGATGTCCGCGTGGTGCAGATGGCGCTCGAGCGAGAGAACCACGTGCGCTTCGCCAGCTCGATCCAGATACTTGTGAACTCTTTCGATCCTCTCGCTCGCGTAGTGCTTCAGGGCATCGGTCGCGTCCAGGTTTCGAAAGGTGATGTTCAGCTGCATGCGGGCACGCCTCCATCGATGGTTCGGTGCGATGCCGATCTGAGGCAAGCTCCCCCCGGAAAGCAACCGGGATTGCGCGAAAAAGTCGTTCCCGGAAAACCGCTAACAACCGTTAATAGTAGCGCTTGCGTTTGCTGCTCGGGAGGATGCTGAGGACCTCGCGGTACTTTGCCACGGTGCGGCGAGCGATCTCGATCCCCTGGGAGCGTAAGAGCTCCACGATCTTCTGGTCGGAGTAGGGGCTGGACGCGTCCTCGGCTGCCACCAGTTGCTTGATGTGGTTCTTCACCGCCTCCGAGGCAATGTCCTCCCCCGCCACCCGCGAAATCGACGAGTTGAAGAAGTATTTCAGCTCGAAGATGCCCTGCGGGGTGTGGACGTATTTGTTCGTCGTCACCCGCGAGACGGTGGACTCGTGCATTCCGATGTCCTCCGCCACGTCCCGAAGAATCAGCGGCTTGAGGAAGGCGATCCCCCCGTCGAGGAACTCGCGCTGGAATTTCACGATCGATTCGGTGACCTTGTAGATCGTCCGTTGCCGCTGGTGGATCGAGCGGATGAGCCACATCGCACTGCGCAGCTTGTCCTGGATGAACTCCTTGGCCTGCCCGGGCGCCAGGTTGCCGTTGCGAAGGGCGTTTCGATAGGTGCCCGAGATCCGGAGCTTGGAAAGTCCATCGTCGTTGAGGACCACGGTGTACTCGTCGCTGAGCTTGTAGACGAAGACGTCCGGGGTGATGTACTGCGCGTCGTCCCCCGAGTAGTTGCGGCCGGGTTTGGGGTCGAGCTTGCTCAAGAGCTTGGCCGCACACACCACCTCTTGAAGGCTGATCTTCAGCTCCTTGGCGATCGCCGGCAGGTTCTTGCTCTCGAGATGCTTCATGTGCCGCTTGATGATCGTTCCCAGCAGCGCGGCGTTGGATTCTTGTAGCGCGGACACCTGGATCAGCAGGCACTCTTGAAGATCGCGGGCGCCGCATCCTTTGGGGTCGAGGTGCTGAATCTTGCGCAGGGTGCGCTCGGCCACCGCCATCGACACGTCCGCCTCGGACGCGAGCGGGATGAGTGGATCGCCTTCATCGGAGGGGACTTTGAGATATCCGTCACCGTCCAGATTGCCGATGATCAGCATCGCGATGCGCCGTTCGGCATCGTTGAGCTTGAGCATCCCCAGCTGATGGGCGAGGTGTTCGAAGAGGTCTTCCTTCCTGACCAGATTGGCTTCGAAAGAAGGCAGGTCGTCGGAGGCCACATTGCCCCGATTCGACGGAGTGCTGGGCTCGCTGAATTGGTAGCTGTTGAGGTACGCCTCCCAATCGATTTCCGGCGGCCCCTCCCCATCCCCTTTCACTTCCTGTGCACGATCGGGGGTCGGTGCTGCGCCGAGCTCGACCGGGGTTTCCTGCGTCTCCGCCTCGAGGGAAGCTTCCCCGGGACCCTTCTCCGCCATCTCGCTCTCGGCGGACTCGTCGGGCTGCTCCAATAATGGGTTTTGCTCCAGCTCCTCGCGGACCTGCTCGAGCAGCTCCATGCGCGACAGCTGTAGCAATTTGATCGCTTGCTGCAGCTGGGGCGTCATCACCAGCTGTTGCGACAGCTTGAGGTGCTGCTTCAGCTCCATCGCCATGTGCTGCCCGCCCAGGCGGCCCAGAACTGACGGCCGCTATCAAAGACCGTGCCAAAGTACCAACTCCCTCCAGCGGCGTCTACTGGAACAGGTCCAGCTAAGCATTACAAAAGCTTACGAAGGGGGCCGCTCGTCCAGTTGGAAACGCTCGCCCAGGTAGACGGTTCGGGCGCGCTCGGAGTGGGCGATCTCGGTAGGGGTACCGGATTCGAGGATCCTACCTTGGGCGATAATGTAGGCGCGGTCGCAGATTCTCAGCGTGTCGCGAACGTTGTGATCGGTGATCAAGATCCCCAGTCCCCGCTCCCGGAGCAGCCGGATCTGCTTTTGCAGATCCCCCACGTTGATCGGGTCGACGCCGGCAAAGGGCTCATCGAAGAGAATGAAGCGGGGGCCCGGGATCAGCGAGCGCGCGATTTCCGCTCTTCTCCGCTCTCCCCCGGAGAGAGTCTCTCCCAGGCTGTCGGCGACGTGGCCAAGCCCGAATTCCTCGACCAGCGCGGCCGCCCTCTCCGCGCGCGCCCGGCCGTTCATCGAGCGGTTCAGCTCGAGGACCGCGACGAAGTTCTGGCGAACCGTCAGCTTGCGGAAGATCGAGGGCTCCTGGGGCAGATATCCGATCCCGCGCTGCGCCCGCTTGTGCATCGGCAGGTGGGTCAGGTGAAGATCGTCCAGCGTAACCCTCCCACCGTCCGGCCGGACCATTCCGACCACCAGGTTGAAGCAGGTCGTCTTCCCGGCGCCATTGGGTCCCAGCAGCCCGACCACCTCGCCCTGCCGAACCTCGAAGTGAACGCCGTCCACCACGCGGCGCCGCCGATACGCTTTCACCAGCCCATGGGCGATGAGGTGAGAGCTCATGGGTTCGTCTTCGCCTTTGCAGCCTCGGACGAGGCGCCTTGGGGCGTCTTCGCCTTTCCAGTCTCGGACGAGCCACGTTGGGGCGTCTTCGCCTTTCCCGCCTCGGACGCACCGCCTTCCGGGGGCTTCTTGAGCACCGCGGTGGCGTTGTCCACTTCGATGATGTCGTTGTCCACCCTGAAAACCACCTTCGTTCCGCGCACGTGGTTTCCGCCCTGCTTCGCCTCGGGGTTGCCGGTGACGATCAGGATCCCGGTGGCGTTGTCGAAGTCGGCGTGGTCACCCTTGGCCCATTTGTCCTCGGCCAGCACCTCGACATTTCCAAAGCACTCGACGCGGGAGACGTCCTGGTCCTGGGTGTAGTGCGCGATCAGCCGGTTGCAGGAAATGTTCGTCGTGCCCCGCTTCACCTTCACGTGACCGCGCCAGACAGCCTCCTCCTTCTTGCTCTCGATGTGGAGGCGGTCGGCGGCGATCTGCATCGGGTGGGTGGCGGTGATGGAGGACGTGGCCGGCTTGGTCCCGGCGTCGGCGCCTTCGACCTGCTTTTTGAGCACCGCGATCGCGTCGTCCACGTCGATGATGTCGCTGTCCAGGCTGAAAACCACCTTCGACCCCCGGACGTGGTTGGCGCCCTGCTTCGCCTCCGGGTTGCCGGTGACGATCAGGATTCCGCTGATGTTGTCGAAGTCGGCGTGATCGCCCTTCGCCCACTTGTCCTGGTCGAGCACCTCGACGTTCCCGTCGCATTCGACGCGTTTGACCTCCTGGGTCTGGGTGTAGTGCGCCACCAGGCGGTCGCAGGTGATGTTCGTCGTGCCCCGCTTCACCCTCACGTGGCCGTGCCAGAACGCCTCCTCCTTTTTTCCCTGGATGTCGAGCTTGTCAGCGTCGATCAGCAGCGGGTACCTGGCGGTCATCGGAGACGCTCGCGTTTTGACGCCGGCGTCCGGCGAGCTGCGGGCCGGGCTTGCGGCGGCGAGCAGAGCTGCGAGGGCGAGTGGGGTCATCGCGAACGCCCGAACTGACTTTTCACCCGGCCGCCGAATTCAAAGGCGTCCTCGGTGAGGCTGGATTGGAACGAGTCGGCGCTCACGGTGTAGCCCGGCCCGTCCACCCGGATCGGATCCTTTCCGGAGGCGCGCATCTTCTCGCCGTCAATTCGCGCTTTCTCGGTGTGGGCGACGATCCCCGCCCCGGTTCGAATCACCACGCCCCGCGAGCCTTCGGCCTGCTTCCGGAAGAGGTTGCCCGCCACCCACGGCGCGCTGAGCTCCATTCCGCCGACGGCGGGGCGCAGGGAGCCGGGCTCGTCGCGGCTGGTGATCTGCACGACCACCTGCCGCGCGGTCAGCTCTCCGGTCGTCCGTTCATAGGTGACCTCGGCGGCATGGCCCAGCGCGGCGAGCTCGCTCCCGCGGAAGTACTCGAGCCGGATTCCGGTCAGCGTCGCCAGCGGAGGAGGGGTTGCCTCATCCGGCGCCCGGCGCGGAAAGCACCCTGTCCAGGCGAGGGCGGCAAGGACTGCGATGGCGCGGCGCATCGCGATCTCCTATCACGGCTGCGTCTTCCAGCGGCGGTGCATCCAGACCCACTGCTCCGGGGCTCGGCGGATAGCCTCCTCGATTCGGGCGGTGAGCCGCGCGGTCAAGGAGACGACGTCCACCTCCCGCTCCCCGGTCGGCTCGAAGGAGACCTCGTCGATGGAGATGCGGTAGGCGCCATCTGGCTTCCTCTGGCAGAAGGCAACCACCACCGGCGCGCTGGTGCGCAGCGCCAGATCGGCCGCCGCCCGGGGCGTGGCCGCCAGTTTTCCGAAAAAGGGAACGAAGACAGACTGCACGCTGGTGTCCTGATCGATGAGCAGCGCCAGGATCTCCCCCGAGCGCAGCGCCCGCAGAATGCTCTTCGCCGCGCCGTCTCCCCCGCGCCATAGGCTGCGCAGACCGCCTTCCGCCCGCAAGCCGCTCACCCAGGTGGTCAGCCGGGGATCGGTCGTTTGCTTGGCCACCGCGCTGAGCACCGCGATCTTCGAACGCGCCAGGCACTGCCCGAGCAGCTCCCAGTTTCCGACGTGTCCGGTGGCCAGCACGACGCCCTTTCCCTGCGCGACCGCTCGCTCCAGTCGCTGGCGATCGGCGGCCGGCCACTCGATCCAGGAATCGAGCGAGTCCGGTACCTTCCTCAAGCTCGCAAGCTCGAACGCGCAGCGGCCCAGGTGCCGGAAGCATTCCAGGGCGATCGCCCGTCGCTCCGATTCCGATTTTTCCGGAAAGGCAATCGCCAGGGAGGCCAGCGCCTTTCGCCGCTCGCCGGGCGCCAGGTGGAACGCGACGGCTCCCAGCGCGTCCCCCAGCGCTCGCGCCATCCCGGCCGGCAAACGCCCGATTCCGAAGGCGGCGGCGCGAAGCGCCCAATATCGCACCCATCGCTTGAGGCGCTTTGCTAAAGGGAGCTCAGACACCGGATCCTTATAGCCCAATGCGCGAGTACAACTTCGACGGCCTGGTGGGGCCGACCCACAACTACGCGGGGCTCTCCCGAGGCAACCTGGCAGCCTCGCGACACGAGGGCCGACCCGCGAATCCGCGCGAGGCGGCGCTTCAGGGGTTGGCGAAGATGCGTTTCATCTTCGAGCTTGGGGTCGGCCAGGCGGTTCTGCCTCCCCAGCCCCGACCCTCGCTGGCGACGCTTCGCGCACTGGGGTTCTCTGGAAGCGACGAGCAGGTGATCTCCCGCGCCGCGCGGGAGGACGAGCACCTGATTCGCCTCTGCTCCAGCGCCGCCTCGATGTGGGCTGCCAATGCATGTACCTGCGCTCCCTCCGAGGACACCGCCGACGGCCGGCTGCAGATCACGCCGGCGAATCTCCAGCAGATGTTCCACCGGGCGATCGAGGCGGAAACCACCTACCAGGTGCTCTCGCGGATTTTCGCCGACGCGAAGCGCTTCGCGGTCCACCGCCCCCTGCCTGGAGGCGGTCAATTCGCGGACGAGGGCGCGGCGAACCACTCCCGGCTGAGCACGCCCGGACACGCCGCGGTGCACCTGTTCGCCTGGGGCCGCAGCACCTATCGCGAGGGAATCGGCCCCCGCCTGTTTCCCGCGCGGCAGACGTTCGAAGCGAGCACCGCCCTCGCCAGGCTGCACCAGCTCAACCCCGACCGCTGCGTCCTTGCCCAGCAGTCGCCGGAGGGAATCGACGCCGGCGCGTTCCACACCGACGTCCTCGCCGTGGGCAACGAGGGGTTCTGGATGATGCACGAGCGCGCCTTCGCCGATCCGCAAGCCGTGCTCGGATCCCTTCGCGAAAGACTGGGGCCGGCCCTCAGAGTCGCGGTCGCGCGCGAATCGGAGCTCAAGCTGGAGGAGGCGGTGAGCGCCTACCCATTCAACTCCCAGGTGGTCACGCTGCCCGGCGGGGCGATGGCCATTCTCGCGCCCGTGGAAAGCGAGCACAGCGAGCCCGCGCGGCGCTTTCTCGAGCGGGTTCTGGCCGAGGACAATCCGGTCACCGCGGTCCACTTCCTCGACGTTCGGCAATCGATGAAAAATGGCGGCGGACCCGCGTGCCTGCGGCAGAGGATCTGGTTGACGGGCGAGGAGGTCGCGGCCGTCCGCGCGAACGTATTCTTCAGCCCTGCTCTTCACGACGTGCTCGAGTCCTGGATTCGCCGGCACTACCGCGACCGGCTGGTCCCCGGCGACCTCGCCGATCCGGCGCTCGCGCGAGAGTCGATGGCCGCGCTCGACGAGCTGACGCGCATCCTCCAGCTCGGAAGCGTCTACGATTTTCAACGAGTCTCCTCCGGCGAGCCACCCTGGCCAAGCACTCGACGCCGATGAACCGCGTCGCCTGGGCGGCGCTCCCGTTGGCCACCGCGGCTCTGGCGTCGAATGTGTACGGCGTCGAATCGACCGCGCCGGGTCAGGCCGGCGAAGTGTGCGACATTTGCGTACCGGCGAGGGCCCGAATTGTCGCACAGTTCGAGACCACGACCGATCCGCCGCCGCCCGACCCGGCGAAACAGCCATCGGCCGGGCCCGAGGTCCCTCAAGTGGTGATCACCGCCACGCGCAGGCCAAGGCCGCTGCGGGACGTGCCTGCCGCGGTCACCGTCCTTCCCCGAAGCGAGATCGACAAAAGCCCCACCCTGACCCTGGACGAGCTTTTGAGGACGGTCCCTTCATTCGCGACCTTCCGCCGGACGAGCAGCATCGCCTCCGATCCCACCGCGCAGGGGCTCAACCTTCGCGGGGTGGGCCCCTCCGGCGTCTCGCGCAGTCTGGTCCTGTTGGACGGGGTGCCCGCCAACGATCCGTTCGGCGGATGGTTCTACTGGCGGTCGGTTCCCCGGCTCGGGATCGAGCGGATCGAGGTCTCGCCCGGCGGCGGGTCCGCGCTTTACGGAAACTACGCGCTGGGAGGCGTCGTCCAGATCGTCTCCCGGCCGATCGAGCGGACCGAGCTCGACGCCGAAGGCGCGGTTGGGCTTCCCCGGCAGGCCTGGGCAACCGCGCGCGCCGCCGGCCAGCTCGGAAGATTCGCCCTGTCCCTCGAGAGTGAGGCTTTTTCAACCGCCGGCTATCCGCTCGTCGTCAGCGCGCAGCGCGGATCGATCGACCGCGACGCGCCGAGCAACCACCAGAGCATCAACGGTCGATTCGAATTCCACCCGAGCGAGCCCCTCACGCTCTTCGCCAATGGCGGGTACTTCGCGGAGAAGCAGAGCGGCGGCACGCAGTACACCAACTCGACGGTGCGGACCGGCCGCTACGGCATCGGGGCGCGGCTCGCCGGCGGCTCCCTGGGCAGCCTGAGCTTCGACTTTTTCGGACACATCCAGACCTTCGAGCAGGATCGCGCGCGGATCACCGCGGATCGCTCGAGCGAAACCCTGGCGGCCAACCAGAAGGTTCCGACCGACGACCAGGGGATGGCGCTGATCTGGAGCTCGGCGCCGCTCTCCTGGGGCGGCACGCACGGGGTGAGCGCGGGCCTCGAGCTTCGGCGAATCCACGGCTTCGCCCGCGAGGACAGCTTCACCGCTTCGATGCCGCCCTCCACCCTCCACCGCGAAGCGGGGGGCGAGCAGCGATTCGCGGGGGTGTTCATTCAGGATTCCTACGACCCATTTCCGGCGCTGGAGCTGGTCGGCGCCCTCCGGCTGGACGTCTGGAGGAACCTCAACGCCAGCCAGACCACCACCGCTCTGGGCGAGACGGTGATCGCGCCCTTCCGGGATCGCAGCGACCAGCAGCTTTCGCCCAAGTTGGGCGCGAGGTATCGCGCGCTCGACTGGTTGACCTTCCGCGGGTCCGTCTACGGCGCGTTCCGGGCGCCCACGCTCAATGAGCTCTACCGCCCGTTCCAGGTCGGCACGATCCTCACCGCGGCCAACGACGCCCTGGGACCGGAGACGTTGCGCGGCGGCGAAGCCGGCCTTGAGATCGCCCCCGCCTCCGGCTGGACGGTCCGCGCCAACGGCTTCTGGAATCGACTGGAGAATCCGATCGCCAACGTCACGCTCGCCACGCCCCTGCCCGACGGCTCGCAACGCCGACGGCAGAATACCGGCCTGGCGCGGATCCGCGGCATCGAGGCGGACGCCAGTTGGCATTTCGCCCGGGCCTGGGTTGCTTCCGCCGCGTACACCTTCGTCGATTCGGCGCTCACGCGGTCCCCCGACAATCCGCAGCTCGTCGGCAAGCAACTCGCGCAGGATCCAGCCCATCGGGCGACTCTGTCGCTCACGTACGACGACCCCCGCGTGATCACCGCGACGCTTCAGACCCGTTTCGTGGGCCCCCAGTTCGAGGACGACTTGAACCAGCTTCCCATGGCGGGCTTTTTCATCGTCGATCTCTACGCGAGCCGAAGGCTCTTCGGCGAGCTTGAGGTCTTCGCCGCGGTCGAGAATCTGTTCAACCGCGAGTACCTCGTCGGTCGAGCCGGCGTCGATACGGTGGGCCAGCCGTTGACCGTGCGCGCGGGCTTGCGGCTCCACCTCGGCCGTTAGCGAGAAGCCAACGGGTCACTCGGTCTGAAGCAGCTTCTGGTCGCGCAGCGTCCGCAGCTGGCGTTCGGTGTTTTCAAGCTGCGCCAACCGGGCCTTGCCACGGGCGATTCCGGAGGAGTCTTCGTATTTCATCCCCTCGCGGACCGCAGCCATCGCATCCGCGGGACGCTTGAGCGCTTCGAGCACGCGAGCCACGCTGTAATGGTTCTCCGGCTCGGTCGGCAGCACCCGCGCCGCCGCCTGGTAGGACTGCAGCGCTCGGACACTCTGTCCATCGCTCTCGAAGGTCTGGCCCTCCGTCCACAACCATCGGCTCCGCGCCGCCGGGGAAGACACCAGCGGGCTGGCGATCGCGAGCACCTCCCGAGCTCTCCGCGGATTCTGGGAGAGGGTGAGCGTTTGCGCGAGCCTGAAGGCAAGCTCGAGATCATTGGGGTGCCGGGCGAACACGTCCTCCAGCAGCACGACCGCGTTGGCCGGTTGGCCCATCTGCCAGAGAATGTTCGCGCGGGAGATCGCCGGACGGATCCCTCCGGGCCAGCCCCTCTCCGCCTGGGCGGCGGCGTCGAGCGCGCGGGCGAAGTCGCGTCGCTCGGAGCTGTACTGCGCCTCGAGCAGCCAAAGCTCCGGCGCGTCCGGGTGCGCGGACAGCGTGGCCAGTGCGTCCGCCAGCAACGCTTCGGCCTGAGGCTTTCGCCCCGAGATCCAGAGGCGCACCACGACCTCTGAAATCGGCCCGGGAGCTGTGGGGACAAGCAGCTTGAGCTCATCCAACTCCGGAGTGGAAGGCACGGCCTCATTCAGCGTGGTCGCCCCGTCCTGTCCCGCCTCGTAGGCGAGGCGATATTCGAGGGCGGCCTGGCCCCTTCGCCCCAGCATGAGCAGGGCGCGGGCGGCGACCCGATGGGCCTCTACGTCGAGCGGTCGAAGAAAGAGGGCGCGATTCGCGAAGGCGAGCGCCTCGCCTGGGCGCGGGGGTTTGCTGCGATCGTAGGCGCCGCCGGCGAGGTCGTAAAGAAGGTAGTCGGCGGGATGGCGATCGATGGCGCGCGCGGCCGCGGCGGTGATCTCGGAGGTGGGCGCCTTCGCCAACCTCGAGGCAAGCTCCGATTCGGCGGTCTGGAGCGTCTCGCCACCGGGGACGAGGGAAAACAGCGCCAGCAGGGCGAGCGCCGCCGCCAGAGGCACGGGCGCAAGGCGCATCGCGCCGCCTTCCCTCTCGGCGAGAATCGCATTTTCAGATCGGGAGGCGATCCCCATCGCGATACAGGCAACCGCGGCGCACCCCGGCAAGGCGAGGCTGAAATCGAACAGGTCGTGGAGCACCATCGCCGAAAGGCCGGAGAGAATCGCGAGATCGAGCGTCGATGATTCCTGCCGCTGCAGCAGCCGCAGCAAGGCCCAGGCGGCGATACCCCCTACGAGCAGGGCGCCGAGCAGCCCGAGGTCGGCGCACAGCTGGAGGACGATGTTCTCCGGATGGGTGAAGGTGACCTCGGGTGACTCCGTCTGATCCCGGGTGAAGGCGGCCTCGAAGGCGCCGCCTCCCATCCCGCTTCGCGCAAAATGGCGGGCGCTCTTGACGATCACCGGCCACATCTGGATTTTGGACTCGCGCAACTTTTCGACCGAGTCCGCGGTCCGAAGCTCAGCGACGATGCGCTCCGAGGCAACGAAGGCGCTGATCGAAAGCACCGCCAACGTGGCGAGGATGATCCCGGACTCGCGTCCCGGCATCAGCCGGCTCACCGGAGAAGCAGAAATCCGCGACCGGCGGCCGCGGTAGAGCAAGAACACGAAGATCGCCTGCGCGGCGATGAAGAAACAGATGCCTCCGCGAGACAGCGAGAAGAAGATGGCCGCTCCGCTCGCCGCGTAGGCAAGCCCCCAGAGCGCGGCGCGCTGGCGATCCGCGGCGGTCAGCGCCAGTCCGAGCGCCACCGTGCTGGTCAACGTGAGCAGCGAGCTCAGGTGGTTGGGGTTGCCGAATGTGGTGAGAAAAAATAGAGGCTGGGGGGTGGCGTACGAGTAGAAACCGAACAGCGAGTGGGCCCCGACCAACGCGTGGGCGTAGCCGATCAATGCCACCGCCAGGCCGGAGAGCGCCACCGCCGCGGTCAGGCGCCGCCGGGCGCCCGAGCGGGAACGGGAAACCTGAACCGCAGCGAAGAAGAGCAACAGATAGGAGATCGACTTCGCCAGCTCCCGCCAGGTCGCGGGCGGATCGAGGGAGATCGATCGCGCGGCGGGAAGGCCCAGCGGGATCAGCGCCAGGTCGCGAAGCTGAGCCGAGCGCGGGCTCAACCAGTCCAACAAAGGTCGGGGCAGCGGGACCAGCTGAAGAAGGCATAGCGCGGCGGAGACGGCCAGCACGGCGGCGAAGGGTGGCAAGGCGATCGAGCGATGGCTGCGCAACGACCCGACCGCGCCCGTGATCGCCGCGGTCGCGGAAAGGATGCACAGCGGCCAGAGCGCCCAGATCGAAGCGCTCCCCAGCGCCAGCGGGCAAGAAAAAGCGGCGGCCCAGAGGGCCAGTTCGGCAGCCAGCGTGAAGATGGAGATGGGGCGGCGGAAGTCGCTTCCGTGCATTCCTTCGCCCATGATGCCATGAGTGGGGTGGCGGCGCTTGTTTCGAGGCCCTTGCGTCGGTCGTCGCGTGTGGGGCATCCTGCGCCGCTCGATGTTTCGACCTATCCGAATTGCTTTTAGCTTTCTTCTCCTCGCCCTTGCCTTGGCCGGTTGCAAGGGAAACTGTCGCAAGTTGTCGGAGCGATTGTGCGACTGCTCGGCGAACACCTTTCTCAAAGATGACTGCAACCGGCGCGCGGCCAACGAAGAATCGAGGATCGGACCGAAGCCGGCCGACGAGGCCCGCTGCGCCGCCCTCCTCAAGACGTGCGACTGCCACACCATCGATACGCCGGATGGAAAGCGCGCCTGCGGCTTGGCCCGCGTCCCGCCCTAGGCCGCGCGGGCTCTCCAGGCGGTGGCCCGGCGCGAAAGGCCGTCCTCGTATTCGCGGAACAAGCGACCCCAAGGCGTGGCCAGCGCTTCGCGGACGCGCGCTTTGCCGATCAGCGGATACCAATAGAAGTCGTGGTAGGCGATCGAAGCCGCGTAGCTCCAGGGCACGATCGGGCTCCTCAAAAGCAGCTTCTCCAGCGGCTTGAGCGGACCCCAATAGATCGCCTTCTGCCCGCGCGAAGCGAGAGTGTTTTCGTTGTCGTGGAAGCGCCAATTCACCCCTGAGATGTCCTCGCCGACGACCTCTATCTCCGGAAATCGGCCCATCCCCAGCCCCTGCTCGGTGGCGAGGCGGATGAACTTGATGCTCATCGGGTCGAAACCCATCATCTTTGCGGCGACGGCGTCGATCGCCACCTGGTCGGCCGAAGCGAGGATGTAGTTCTTCACCAGCGGGACCATGCAGCGCGGCCCAGGGCCATCTCCGGCGAAGGTCCCATCCATCACCGCAAAGACACCAGGATGGATCTCCTTCTGGATCGCCAGGAGATCCACCAGGGTCTCGTGGATCACCGAGTGCGTCCAATGCCGCTTCTCGTGCAAAAGCCCACCGAAGGCGTTCTTCATCGCGCCGGTCATCGTGGTGAAGACGTGCGTCTTCATCGTCGGAAGTTGAATCACGTTCTCGCCGATCAGCCGCTTCGGGATCTCGATTCCATCGGGATAGATGTCGTGGAGGGCCAACATCCGGGCTTTCGGCTCGTAGCGGATCCACTCCTGCCCCTCGTAGAGGTGGATGTTGCTCACCCCGTACGCGTCGAGCACCACCTTGTGCTTGTTGGCGAGCTCACCGCGCTTGGCCGACACCACCACGGTGCGGTTGTGGCAACCGTTGATCCGATTGGGATCGAAACCATCCTTGAGGAGCTGAAGCAACACGCCCTCCAGCTCCCATGGCGGCGTGTTGCACGCCGGATACCAGAAGTGCCAGGTGATGTTGATCTTCAGCGCCGTGTCGTGCTCCGGGCGGATGACGTCGCGGTAGCCGGCCATGGTCATCGCCCGGCCGTAGTCCTCGAGGACGGTTTCCGGCGATGTCTTCAAGACCGCGACCACGCTCTTCTTGGACATTCTCTTCTCCCCTTTTGGCTCTTGGGCGCGAAAGGCTCTCAAAAATAGAGCGCCCAGCTGGCGAGCGCCACGAACAATATGAGGTTCATGATCATCGGCCAGTCGGAGAGCAACACCCTCTCCGGCGAACCACCGGCACCTCGCTTGTGAATCAGGAACAGGTAGCGAAAAATTCCGTAGATCACGAAAGGAACCGTGAACTTCAACCGATCGGAGCCCACGTGCTCGATCGTGTCTCGGGAAACGGTGTACAGCCCGTAGGCAAGCACGCACGAGGACGCCACCACGGAAATCATCTGGTCGAGCAGCGGAACGGAGTAATCGTCCAGATTTCCCCGGTGCGGCACCGCCTCGGAATGGAGCGAGGCGAGCTCATGCCGGCGCTTGGCGAACCCGAGAAATACCGCGAGGAGCAAAGTGCAAAGGTACAACCAGTTCGACACCGGAACGGAAATCGCGATCCCGCCACCCAGCACGCGGAGCACGAATCCCATCGCAATCGCCACCACGTCGACGATCACCTGTTTCTTCAAAACCAGCGAGTAGAGGATTTGCAGGCCGAGATAGGCGGCGGCCACCGCGGCGAAGGAGGGACGGATGGCGTAGGCGAGCGCGGCGCCGGCGGCCCAGCAGAAGACCACGGCGCCGGCAACGGTGCCTCCGGAAAGCAGCCCGGCGGCGATGGGCCGGTTCCGCTTTTCCGGGTGCCGCCGATCCTTCTCGCGGTCGAACCAATCATTGAAGAGATACACGCCGCTGGCGAGCAGGCAGAAGGAGACCACCGCGAGCGACGCCCGGAGCGCGGCGTCTCCTCTAAAGACGCTCTTCGCGAAGAGCAGGGGGGCGAAGACGATCAGATTCTTCGTCCATTGCCGCGGGCGAAACGAGGCGAGCAGGGCCAACCAACGCGCGGGGGCCGCAGGCGCAACCGGAGTGGCTGCGCTTGGCAGCGATTCCGGAGCGCTCTGCCGGGCCGATCTCACAAGCCTCGACCCATCCCGAAGTATACGAATCCTTTTTCGCGCAGGGTTTCCGGGTTGAAGACGTTGCGGCCGTCGAAGATCACCGGCGATTTCATCATCGTCTTCATCCGATCCAGATCCGGGTGCCGGAACTCGTTCCACTCGGTGACCAGGAAGAGGGCGTCGGCGCCGGGCAACGCATCGTACGGCGTCGCCACGAGCTTGATCCTGTCCCCGAAATACCTTCTCGCGTTTCGCTCGGAAACCGGGTCATGGCAGGAAACGGTCCCACCCTTGGCGAGCAGCCCTTCGATCACCTCCAGCGAGGGCGCCTCGCGCATGTCGTCGGTCTTCGGTTTGAACGAGGCACCCCAGACCGCGAACGAACGACCTGCCAGACTCCCGAAGTGTTTCAGCGCTTTGAGGACGAGCGACCGCTTCTGCCGTTCATTGGTGCGCTCCACGGCGCGAAGGAGGTCAAACTCGATCCCCAGCTCGCGCGCGGTAGCGATCAGCGCCTTGACGTCCTTGGGGAAACAGGAGCCTCCATAGCCGATGCCCGGAAAGAGAAAGGGATAGCCGATGCGCTTGTCCGCGCCCATCCCCTTGCGGACGGAGTCGACGTCGGCGCGGACTTTCTCGCAGAGCACCGCGATGTCATTCATGAATGAGATCCGGGTGGCGAGCATCGCATTGGAGGCATACTTGGTCAGCTCGGCCGAGCGCGTATCCATGAAGAGGATCGGATTCTCGGTCCGGACGAAGGGGGCGTAGAGATCGCCCATGATCTTTCGCGCTCGCTCCGACTGAGCGCCGATCACCACGCGGTCCGGTTTGAAGAAGTCGTCGATCGCGGCTCCCTCTTTGAGAAACTCGGGGTTGGAGACGACATCGACCTCGATATTGGTCACCGCACGGATCGCCTCGCGGACCTTGTCTGACGTTCCCACCGGAACGGTGCTCTTCACCACCACCACGGTGTATCGTTTGACTGCCCGGCCGATCTGCTGCGCGGCCGCGATCACGTATTGGAGGTCGGCGTCACCGCTTTCGCCCTCCGGGGTTCCCACCGCGATGAAAACGACCTGGGCCGATGAAACCGCGGAAGCGAGATCGGTGGTGAACGACAGTCGCTTGTCGCGGGCGTTCTTGCCGAGCAGCTCCTCGAGACCCGGCTCGTAGATCGGGACCTCTCCGGCGCTGAGCGCGGCGATCTTCTTCTCATCGATGTCGACGCAGGTGACGTCGTTTCCCGAATCCGCGAAGCCGGTACCCGCAACCAACCCGACGTAACCCGTTCCAATAATGGCGATTTTCACGGGTCAAATCGTATCCGAATCTCGACGGGCCCGACAGAGGAGATCCGTCCTTTGTCAGTTGGACCAACTCCCACCCGCAAGCAGCCTCCGCAGCCTGTCCGCGCCTCGGGTGACTCGCGTCCGCCCCAGCTGGGACACCGGCGAAATGATCAGCCGGTCCAGCAGATCGCGACTGGCGTTTCTCAGAGGCGGTTTGGCTTTTTCCGCCGCCGCGGCCGCTCCAGGGAAAAGGCGCTCAACGATCGAGGCCGAAGCGAACAGGGCGCGCTCGCATTTCCAGGCCGCCGCCCTCTTTTTGAGCAGCCCGAAATCCGGTGAACGGGAGTACGGGCCGCTGACCGAAGGCGCCCCGCTCAAAAGCTCGCGCAAATCCACGAAGGAGAGCATCGGCACATCGTAGCCGGCGCGCGCCTGCTCCAGGGCGAGACAGAGGATGGCATCCTCGAGATCCAACCGGAACATCGATGGGCCGTAGACTGGAATCGGCAGCGCCCGGGCGAGCAGCGCATCGTCCTCGGCTCGCCGCCCGGTCGATAAAAGGTGGGAATGGACTCGGACCTCGGTGCGCCCATCGGTAAGAACGCGAACATCGCCGTCGCCAGGCTGCGATCGGAAATCCGATTCGCGAAGCAAAGCCAGCACCGGATCGATGCTGTAGGTCGGGGTGAGCAGCTCTATTCCCAGAAGAGGCCGGAAGCCGACGTGCGGATAGAGCGCCTCGGTGAACGCCGCGCCGCCGAGCAGGACGACCCGCGCACCGGCCAGCGAGTCGAAAGCGCGCTTGAAGCTGACGAGCTTCATCACCGTGTCGTTGATCGTCCCCTGGTAGATCGACAGCAGCCGTTCGCGGGCCCAGTCCGGAGCATCCGCGCCCCCCATGCGGAACTCGAGGTTGTAGGCGGCGAGCGGCGCCAGCCCCTGGCCGATGCTCCAATCGACGTACTGCTCCCAGGGAGCGTCGGCGAGCGAGCGCCGCGCCGGCTGGAACGATGCGAGCACCTGGAACAGCTCGAGAAGGGTGATGGCCACTTCTCCACGACTAACGGATCGAGCTCAGGTGCGCCAGTGCGCAGGGGCCATTTTGGGAAAGTGCCGGGCGATTTTTCGCAGCGGCGCGCGCCAGGCCAGATAGAGACTCGCCCGTGCAATCCTGGACAGGTCGCTCGCCAGGAAAGGCGCCACCATCCAGGAGAACCTGAGCTCCGCGAAGGAGGTATCGACCAGGCGCGCTTCCGAAAAAATGAAATGGCCGAGGCAGGTCTGCCAGCGAGGAGGCCGCATCTTCTCGAGCACCCAATCAGGCACCTGGGCGTCCATCGCGCGGTGCGCCGTCCGAAGGGCGAAATAGGCGGGCGTCTGCACCCCGCTTTCCCGCGCGCTCTCAATCACCGCTGACCAATCCAAATCCGGATAGCGCTGGATGAAAAGCTTGAGGTCGTAGAGCCAACCGACTCCCTTGAACAGGTGCTGCGTCGCGTGCGTCGCCAGATAGGCCAGCTCGTCCTCTGGTCGCAGGTAAAGAATCCGGTGGCCCTCCAGGTCGCAGTCGATCGCTCGGGCAAGGAGGGGCGCCCCTTCGATCCCCCCGAATCCGCTGATCGCGCGAAAGTGCAGCTCGACGGCGCCGAGCGTTCCGTAAAAGTTCAGGTGGTGGTGGTGTCGAAGCTGAAACTCCTCCAGCTCGGAGTTTTTCTTCAGGCCAATTTCCACCAACGCCGCTTCCGCCCGCTCCAACTGCCCTGACCCGACGAGCAGGTCGACGTCGGTCATCGGCCGATAGAGCGGATCCGGATAGCAGCGAGAAGCCAAACCATAGCCCTTGAGCAATACCGGGACGATGCCGTGGCGCGCCAGAGCCTCGATCGCCTTGAAGAGCAG
>WNFC01017469.1_pt1 | contig 17486 bp, 19 predicted proteins | sample 5400541 | NCBI WGS metagenome assembly WNFC01 (sample SAMN13153342, study PRJNA577476) | soil metagenome | isolation source: 120 cm saprolite under Douglas fir tree site 2 hole 2 replicate 1 | place: USA:California | collected 2015-04-18
CCCGCAGGGCTGTATGGATGAGGTCAAGGGACGCGTTTTAGCCGCCTGGTGCCTCGCTGAACAGTTTGGAGTGTTTGGTGGGGGGAGGAAGTGTCTACATAAAGTCAGCTCGTCCCTCGAAGAAATTCACAAAGGCGCGGTCCAGGTGACGAAGGGCTTGCTGAAGGGGGACAGAAGACACATCGGAGAGCCAGGGGTAGTGCTGCTTGAGAGCGGGAAGCATGGCAGCCAGGTCTTTGTAGTACAGGCTCTGCCCCTGCTCTCTATAGGCCGTCTTGCGAGTCGAGAGGCCCCAATTATAGACGAAGCGGCAGCATCCAAACGTCTGAGCAAGGATGATTTTCTGCTCAGTGGTCAGATAGAATCGATACTTGTAGGCTCGCTTCGTCTGTTTGCTCACGGCCTATTGGCCCTTTCGCTGTTTCTTGATGTGCAAAGCCAAGGCAGTCAAAATCTCGCCATTGAGCGAGCGATTATTCTGTTTGGCGACCGCTCGTATCTGCTCCAATAGGGGAGCAGGGAACCGAACGGTCAAGGTCTTTATCTCATCTTTCATGTAGCTATTTTAACATTAATCTGGCTACATATCAAGGGGATAGCCCCACGTCCCAAACCCCAAATAACGAACGCCGCTTCTATCCCTAGCGCTGAAGCGCAGGGTTTTACGCGGGGGGTGGATAAACGCATCAATAAAAAGTCAGCACAGACAGTGCCCGGATACGCGCGTGTTTGCGGTATCCGGGCACTGTCTGTGTTCAGGAGCTTGTTGTTCGCTCGCTCAATGTTCTCGAGCACCGCTCTAGCGCCACAGGACGACTTCACCTACCCCGCTGGCTTCGCTTCAATGGACTGGTTGATCTCCCAGAGGTTGCCTTCGGGATCGGCAAAGTGTGCCGTGCGCAGCCCCCAGGGCTGGTTGGTTGGGGGTCGGAGAAACGTGACTCCCTTGGCCATCAGCCCCTCGTAGGCGGCATCGACATCCTCAACACCGACGGCCAGCAGTACGCGAGGCCCTCCCTCGATCGAGAGCGCCTTGGCCTCCGAACGTATCAGGTCTGCGGCGGCTGGGACCTCCAGCAGGAGCAAGTACTGATTTTCCATCTGGAAAGTGACAGAAACGGGATCGCTATTTATCACCCGAAGCCCGAGCGTGTCCCGATAAAACGTCAGACATCTGGCCAGGCCTCGGACGAACAACACCGTCGCGTCGATCCGGTGAATCATGGTTGCCACCTCTTCTTTCATTGCCTCGTTCTCAGGGGCATCTGTTCCTTATGCATCCTGCACATCTCTACTCGCTCAGGAACCTTCAGTCAACTGACCAGCAGTCCTCACAACAGAAACAATCCCTGGTCTTTTTCACCATTCTTTGGGACGATTAGAGAAATGGAAGGTGATACAGCGTAAGACGGCAGATTTGGTAGCAGGAAGACCACGAAACGGACACACAAGTGGTATCATACTTCCATGAGTGCATACCAGACCGACTCCCGCATCGACGAATACATTCAAACTCTCCCTGGCTGGCAGCAGGATATTTGCCGCCAGGTGCGAGACCTGGTGCATGCCGCCGACCCAGACGTGACCGAGACCATCAAGCGCACAAAGCAGCCCTATTTTACGCTGAATGGCAACATATGCGCGCTGCTCGGAGCTAAGGATCATCTCACCATTTTCATCTACGACCCCCTCGTGCCCGATCCCGAGGGCATTATTAACCAAGGGCAAGGGAACCTGACAGCACGGGCGATTCAGGTCCGTCAGGGTGAAACCATCAACACGCGCGCCCTTTTGAACCTCTTTAAAGCCATTATCGCCAATAACCGCGCGGGCGGGTGGCGCAAGCTAAAAGGGAGTCAGTAGCGACCAGAACTCGGGATGGTGTCAAACAGTGAATCGATGAGTATCTTTTTCAGATGCTGAAACGTGTTATCCTCTGATGTTGAGTCCTGGATGGAATCACGCATATGCAGCAGAGGAGAACCAACTATGGCTCAAATCCCGCCAATCGAACTTCCGTCTCCAAGCGTGGTCAATACTGGGGCCGGGGAATTATACTTCATCGGGAACGCCACCACACTCATCACGTACGCTGGGTTCACTCTTCTTACCGATCCCGCCTTTTTGCACAAAGGAGACTACACGCCACTTGGTCACGGCATGTATACTCGGCGCGAGATCGAACCGGCTTGTTCTCCCCAGGATCTTCCGCCACTCGACCTGATCATCCTCTCTCACTATCATGGCGATCACTTTGATGAGGTGGCAGCCAGGGAGCTCGATAAGCAGATTCCCATTGTCACGAACGGGCACGCGGCGGAACAGCTCGCTCAGTTGGGATTTACGAACCTGCACCCGATTGACACCTGGGAAGGGCAACCGCTCAGAAAGGGCGACGCCGAACTCCTCGTGACAGCCATGCCTGCAAAGCACGCTCCTGATCACGTTGTCCAACTCCTGCCTCCAGTGATGGGCAGCATGTTGGAGTTCAGCCGCGGGGGCGGGCATCTGTTCCGACTCTATATATCGGGGGATACGCTCATCTATGATCTCCTTCACGACATCCCAAGGCGCTACCCTGAGATCGACCTGGGGCTCTTCCATGTCGGTGGCACGACGATCCTGGGAGTGCTGGTCACGATGAATGGGGAGCAGGGCGTTCAAGCAGTGGAGATCATCCATCCCCATGTTGCTATCCCGATCCACTTCAACGATTACTCCGTCTTTCTGTCCGGGTTGGACGATTTTAAGGCAGCTGCGACGAGGGCTTTCCTCACCACGAGCGTGCATTACCTCCTGCAAGGCGACACCTATCGATTCAGCGTGGAGCGAGGCCAGGTGGGAATTGATCAGGGGGAAGTCTCTCCTGTACGAAAACCCTAGCGAAGAAAGAGGGGGAATGAGGACATGATGATATCATCATCACTCAAACCGCCGTTCACCGGAGAAACGGCTCTTCTGAAAGTCAAAGCTGCAGAGGATGCCTGGAATAGTTGTGACCCGGAGCGGGTCGCGTTGGCGTACACCCCTGATTCTCAATGGCGCAACCGGACGAAGTTCTTGACGGGTCGCGAGGCGATCAAAGCCTTTCTGCGCCGCAAATGGGCCAAAGAATTGGACTATCGCCTGATGAAAGAACTCTGGTGTTACACCGACAACCGCATCTCGGTACGTTTCGAGTACGAATGGCGTGATGCCGAAACGGGACAATGGATGCGGACACATGGGAATGAACATTGGGAATTTGATGCAGAGGGACTCATGCGGCGGCGCGATATGAGTGCGAATGATTATCCGATTCAGGAGTCAGAGCGGCGCTACCGCTAAGAGTACCGCCACCGCATCAAGGGCTTAGTTGGTTTTTAGAGATGTGCCCATTCAAAGGGATGATGACGAAATCCTGCCTATTAGCTCCCTCGATTGTGATAGAGAGTTATTTTCGAAGGACAAGCCAATAATCGCTTCGGCAAAGTAACCTTACTTGTAGGCCGATAAGACGGCCAGGTAGCCCGCCTTGTCCGGCTCTCCTAGCTCGGCTAGCAGGCTCGGAAAGTCGAGCGGCTCCCGGCTGAACGTGACTGCCCCGTCCCTGCGCGGCCACTGGCTGGGGTGCCGGTCCCAGGCCAACTCGATCCCGTTGAAATCGGGATCGTGCAGGTAGATGGCCTCGTGGGTGCCGTGATCGGACGCCCCATCGATCGACCAGCCATGATCGAGCAAGCGTTTGAGGGCGGTGGCCAGATCTTTGCGCTCCGGATAGTTGATGGCGAAGTGGTACAGGCCAGTCGTGCCTGCGGCCGGGGGCTGCCCGTCCTTGCTCTCCCAGGTGTTGAGGCCGATGTGATGGTGGTAGCCGCCAGCGGAGAGGAAGGCTGCGCTGCCGAGGTTGAAGAGCAGGTCGAAGCCCAAGTAGTCGCGATAGAAGCCGATAGCGCGCTCTAAGTCGGCGACCTTTAGGTGGACGTGTCCGATGCGGGCCCCTGCCGGGATAGATGTGCCAGTCATGGTTTACTCCTTCTTTCGGGTGTAGGTTCATAATTTTACGTGAGGGTTCATGAGCACCCGCAAGGGGTGCCACTACTATATACGGCCAGAGTGCGAATCGCTTTTTGCGCTGAGCCTGGCGACCGCAAGGGTCGCCACTACGCTAGGCCGAGCCGCAATGCCACTTGAGCGAGCGTAGTGACAGGGCTTGCCCCTGTCAGGACTACTCACCAGGCAAAAATGTGAACTGCATCCTATCATTTGGATTCGTGCTTGTTCAACCTCCGCTGCCTTCCTAAACTGTATCTTTGCCGGGAAGGCATTGTCAAGTGTATGGTCGCTCCTGATGAGTTTCCTCCCTGTAAGCCTCGCTCGCTTTATTTCTAACCTGAACTTCTGGTAGCTGCCGCTTTTTCCTGATGCGGTGAGAATATGCAGAGAGAAGTATAGAACAACTGGTGGAGATGTAAATGTCATCTAGCAAGCTTGATGACTGGCCTTTTGACTACAAAGGATATTTTAGAGAAATTCTCCCAGCTTTAAAGCAAATGGCTAAAGGAGGTGGTAAAAGACCTGACAACTGAGCAGCTTTTGCCCTGAAAGGTGAGCACTCTGGCATGCGCGTTCGATTTCCAGCCAAATTCCGAGAAATGCGGAAGGATTTTAACCGCTTTTTCTGGTATACTGAGGACAGTTGAACGAATGTTTGAGATATGAAAAGGAGCCTGACATATGAGCACGGATACAGCGCTGGTCGTCATCGATGCCCAGATCGGGGTCGTGGGAGAAGCCTATCACCACGACGAGGTGCTGGAGAACATCCAGCTGTTGCTGGGTCGTGCCCGCAGCAGCGGGACGCCCGTTCTTTATGTGCAACACAATGAACGAGGCGGGATGGAGCCAGGGATGCCAATGTGGCAGATTCACCCGGCAGTGACGCCGCGCGAGGGTGAGCCCGTCATCCAGAAAGAATCACCCGATTCGTTTCATGAGACGCGTTTGCAGGAAGAGTTGGAAGCGCGCGGTATCAAACGCCTGGTCATCACCGGGGGCCAGACACAGTATTGTGTCGATACCACCGTCCGCAGGGCGGCTGCTCAGGGCTACGACGTGCTGCTGGCCAGCGATGCTCACACCACCGAGGATAGCGAGACCTTGCCAGCGGAACAAATTATCGCGTTCTATAACGAGACGCTCAATGGCTTCCGGGCAGGTAAGCACAAAGTGCGGGTACAGCCAGCTAGTGAGATTCATTTTGCTGAGCAGTAGAGCTTTCGCCTCTGACAGGTCGATTTCCCCTGGACCCTCGGAAAGCCGATGAGCTTTTTAGAGCTACTCTTGTACACCATGCGCCACGTGCAGGAACATGCGGCCCAGTTGAATCTGTTTCTCGGACAGAATGCCATTGATGGAGCCTCTGATTGGGTCAGCCGGGCGAAAGCCGATGAGGGCGGTGAGTAAGCGCTGATCACGAGTGTGCTGCTCCAGACGCAATATTATGCTTCCCTAAGAAGCTCTCCATTCGGTGGCTCTGGTGGCTTGCGCCAGGCCACAAACGAGAGGCATGCGCACAATGAAGTTCTCACATCGCAGCACCAGAGGTGAGCATGAGAGTCGGCAAGCTAGACCCGTCTCTGGCAGACATAAATCATATAGCGAGAAGTGGAGGTCAGAGGCTCTTGCTGCCAACTTCCGTAACACGAGCGGGTCTCAGTGACCACATAGTGTCTTCCATCAGGCAGCGTGTACTTCTGTGGTTCTGCATAGCGGGCTTCAAAGAGATTTCGTGGGGAGGGATGGCGTGTTCCAAAGAGAAAACACCCCTGTGGGTGCAAATGTTCCCGGACGCGAGCCAGCAGCGCTTCCTGGTCTGCTCGGGTCAGAAAATGTTGAAAGGCATTTCCCAGCATGTAAATAAATGGAAACTGCTTCTGGAGATGGAACGTGCGCGCATCTGCCACTACCCACTCAATCGAGACCCTCTGCGAAAGAGCCTTCTGGGAGGCCCATTCGATCATCTCTGGTATGATATCCACCCCTGTGACCTGAAAACCTTGTTCCGCCATGCGAATGGCCATCGTTCCGGTTCCACACGCCAGATCAAGCAGAGGCCCACCAAGCGACCGCGCCCACTGCTCGGTCAATGGATAATCCGCATCGTAGCCCCCTCTTCTGCATCATAGGCCTGCGCATCTCGATACCCTTCAAGATACTCAGAATAATCAATCATCACTGTCCCTTTCGCGCGCTCGTGGTTCACCACCAAATTTACAACGCTCAGGAACAGTATACCAGACGGACGAGCGATTTCACCAGGAATACAATGGCACAGCTTGCTTGTTTCTCGAAATTATTTCATCATTGTAGTATTCTTCTTGAGGTCAGAGCAAGGACGCCTCTTCGCCACCAGGGATTGGGATACGTGAAAGGGAGAGCTCCCGCACTATGTCGAATACAAAGCAGACCAGGCGTCTCACTCCTGCGTCGAGTGACACGCTTCTTACCATGCTTGAGACGCTTCCAGGTGCCTTCTTTTTTCTCAATGATACCGATACCATTGTGTATGCCAATGCGCGCGCGCAGGTCATCACCGGAGCCACACGAGAGGAGTTACGTGGGAACCCCTTCTGGCGCAGCGCTCCACACCTGGTGAGCACCGCGCTCTATCAAGCCGTGCTCAAGACCAGGCAGACCCAAGAACCGACGGAAGTGGAGTATGGTTCTCCCGTGACCCGGACCTGGCTGCACGTGCAGCTCGCTCCGACCATGGGAGGGGTCATGTTGCAGGTCCACCAGAGGAGCGCACCAGCCCGACACCAGGAGATGGTTCCCAGAAGCCAGCCGCTCTCCGGTGCTGTCCTGGATGGGTTGCATGCCGGCATCGCGGTGCTGACGCCCGAGGGGATCGTGTTGGAGATCAACGAGGCACCATTAGACGGCGCGCACATGCGACGCGAGGAGGTGATCGGCCAACCGCTGGCCCAAACTCCCTGGTGGTCCTTTACTCCTGCCAGTCAAGAGCAGCTCCGCGCAGCCATCGCGCGAGCCAGCATGGGCGAAACCGTCCTTTTCGAGACCCTGGTGCGCCCGCGGGAAGGGATGTTGCTTCACCTTGAGGTAGCGATTACCCCCCACGTGAATGCGGACCACCACCTCGAGTACCTCGTCATCGCCGGCATCGACATCACCGCGCGCAAGCGAGCCGAAGACGAAATCCGTGTGCTGGTCGATGCCATCCCCCAATTCGTCTGGATGACGCGCCCCGATGGCTCTGCTGAATACTGCAACCAACGCTGGTGTGACTATACCGGTATGACTGTCCAACAAGGCCAGGGGGACGGCTGGCTCCAGGCCATCCACCCTGATGACCAACAACCCACTCTGGCAGTGTGGCAGCGTGCCGTCCAAACCGGCACGTCGTCTGAAACAGAAATGCGCCTGCGCCAGGGCACGACCGGTGACTATCGCTGGTTCCTGGTCAGAGCAGTGCCGTTCACCGATGCCCAGGGCCAGATCGTCAAATGGTTTGGCACCTGCACCGATATTGAGGAGCAGAAACGAGCGGAGCAGCAGCTCAAAGCAAGCGAGGAGAACCTGCGCGTGCTGGCTGAAACGCTGCCGCAGCTGGTGTGGACCACGGGAGCAGATAACCGTCTTGACTACTGTAATCAGCGCTATTGTGAGTATACGCATGCCGCTTTTGAGCAACTCCAGGGCCATGGATGGCGTCAGTTCTTGCATCCTGAGGATGATGAAGGGGTGATGCCTCTGCGGTATCAGACTCTCGAAACAGGTGAACCCTTTGAGAGCGAATGTCGTCTGAGAAATGGTCAAACGGGAGAGTATCGCTGGTTCTTAGCCCGCGGCATGCCGGTGCGCGATGAAACAGGCCAGATCGTCAAGTGGTTTGGCACCAACACCGATATTGAGGACCAGAAGCGCGTCGAGGAAGCCTTGCGCCAGAGCCAGGAGCGCATCCGCGCCCTCATCGACTCCAATATTATCGGGATTACTTCTGGCGAAGTGGAAGGAGAAGTGCTCGTGGAAGCCAATGATGCCTGGCTTCACATGAGCGGCTATACCCCAGAGGATGTGCGCAGCAGAACGCTGACCAGGGCGAGGATCACTCTTCCAGAAGATGCGCCGCTTTTCGAGCGCGCGCTCCAGGAGGTCACCACACGCGGGCAGCACACGCCCTTTGAAACCGAGCTGGTGTGTAAAGATGGCAGTCGCCTTCCGATCTTAGTGGGAGGGGTCCTCTTCCAGGACCACCCGCGCCAGTTTGTCGTCGGCTTTATGCTGGACAATTCCGCGCGCAAGGAACTGGAGCGCCGCAAGGATGATTTTATCAGTATGGCCAGCCATGAACTACGGAACCCACTCACGGCCTTGAAACTGCAAACCTCTTTGCTGCAAAGGCAACTGGCCAAACAAGGCCTCCAGGCATCAGTTCCGGCTCTTTCCCGCATGGAGACCCAGCTCAATACCATCACCCGGCTGGTGGAAGAGTTGCTGGATGTCTCCAAGATCCAGGCGGGCAGGCTGGAGTATCTCCAGGAGACGGTGGATCTCGACGCGTTGCTTGGGGAGATCGCCGAGACCATGCAGCAAACTCATCCCAGTCATCGCATCCTGGTGCATGGCGCGGTGCGGACCAGCCTGATCGGGGATCGAGACCGGCTGGGACAGGTCTTCATCAACCTGCTGGAGAATGCCATCAAGTATGCTCCCGACGCCCAGACCGTCGAGATGGACCTGAGTTCCTCCCCAGAGACGGTCACCATCCGTGTCCGCGATCATGGTCTGGGCATCCCGCGAGAGCAGCGCGACAAAATCTTTGAGCGCTTCTACCGGGCCGCTGGTCCCAAGCAGAGAGCCATCTCCGGTCTGGGCATGGGGCTCTACATTGTGGCGGAGATCGTCAAGCGCCATGGGGGAACCATCACCGTGGACAGCGAAGTCGGGAAAGGCTCCTCCTTTACGGTGACCCTCCCCCTCACGAGGGATGCCTGACCGCGGAAAGCACGCCACGCGCGTCATCTGAGCCGGTGATGGCGGCAGAAGCTGTCTCGGCGCGGATTGCAGCGCCATCACGGACCAGATTCCTGTGGACATCCTCAAGAACTGCTCAAGCCCTGTTGACCGAGTATGGCCTCGGGATCATAAACGGCGCGTCCCCCAACCACTGTGAAGTCGGGTCGCAGCGACGGGAGGGCATCAACCGGACAGGTAATGGGGTTTGAGCGGAAAGCCACCAGGTCTGCGAGTCGTCGTGGCTGCAGCGTGCCACGGCGATGGCTCTCCCGGTTGAGTTGAGCACCAGCCACTGTATAGAGCTGGACAGCAGTATACTGGTCAATGGCATACTCTGGTCCCTGGATGCCGACATCCTGCGTGCCACGGGTCACCATGCCCCAGATCGAGAGCAGCGGATTGAACGAGCTGACCGGGTAGTCGGTGCCTGCTGAGACCGAAGCTCCTTGCCCCATCCCTCAACGAGCACCGAGCCCAGAGTGTACAGGAGCGGGTGCTGGACTGTGATGGAGACACCGAGCCGAATGGCACGCGCTCGTTGCTCAGCATCAGCCAGGAACCCATGCTCAATCACGAGTGTGGGATTCTCCTTGATGACCTGCTCATATACATCCAATAGTGTACGTACTGCACGATCACCGATGGCGTGCGTTCCAATCCTCCAGCCTCTGCGCACCGCGAAGTCAGTTAACGTATGCAGGTCGTCAGCGCTCCAGAGCAGGTGCCCGCGATAGCCCGGGTTGTTCACGTAGGGCTGGTCGAGGGCACCTCCTTCAGCTCCTCCATCAAGGCCGAACTTGAGCCCCCAGAGCTTGAGTAGATCGTCACCGAAGCCACTGCGTACACCAAAGCCCTCAATGCCCTCAAGACTGTCCGCCATCGTCCCCCTGCCGGTCGTGGGCGATAACATAAGTCTGCTCCGAATGTTCAACTCGCCCCGCTCCCAAAGTGCCTGGTAGATGGGTACCTGGTCACGCGTCACCATCGGGTCACGGACTGCACCAAGGCCGTATGAGTTGTACTCCTGGCAAGCCTGCTGCAGGCCATCAACCATCTGTTCAAAGGTCAGAGCAGGGACCAGTCGTGTAATGGGCGCATGTGCCGGGGCCTCGATGAGCACACCGGTGGGCGTGCTATCGGGGAAGCGCACAATGGTGCCTCCTTGAGGGTCCGGCGTATCACGCGTGATACCTCCAAGCTTGAGCGCTAAGGAGTTGGCAACAACTACGTGTCCGCCACGTCTGACCACGACGGGATGTTCCCTGGTCGCCTCATCGAGTTCGGGTGCGGTCGGGAGGCGTTTCTCTGCCAGGTTCACCTCGTGCCAGGCATCGGAGGTCCTGATCCATTCACCTGGAGGAGTTTGGGCCGCGCGTTGTCGAATCAAGTCGATGAATTCGGCCAGGGTGTGTGCCCGATCCACTGGAACGAGGCAGCTATTCTGCGCAGCAAGAATAAAATGGTTATGTGTGTCTTCAAAGGCCGGCAGGATGGTCAACTGCGGGGCATCTACTACGTGGGTGCCGACACTGATCACACCATCCAGACCATGAGGGTCCTCCGAGACAGCGACGATCCATTCGTCGCGGATGGCGATGGCACTGTAGACCTTGCGATCCTGGGCCATGGAGTAGATGGCTCCTGCACGGATCACCAGGTCCGCCAGGCGGAGGGGAGTATCGGCTGCGCGAGGAAACATGATAGCGGCCTCCTTTTTCTCTGGTACTCGCTTCTATCAAGGTATTTGTCCATTGTGCTGTATCCTATCATACGCCAGCATATGTCACAAATGCCGTGGCTCACCAGTCTCCTTTAGTTCACCGGTAGGACACCGACTCACAAGAGATATCCCTGGTGTGAACGGTGAGGTCAGATGGCGAGGCGGGCGCTAGCCTCATAGGCGGCATTGATGTTGCTCCCTCCCTCGGACAAGTACTCATGAAACAATCGGGCGACATCGGCCCTGGTTTCTTCTGCCCAATCGTCCCTGAAACACACATCTTTAGCATCTTCGATCAGATCTTGAACGACGCGTTCCCAGAGGTAATAGGTCAGTGCCATCCAATCAATCTCTCTCTGTCCGTATCCTTGAAAAAATGCATCGGCTTGTGGTTCCCGGACAAAGATGAAATCGCGCTCTTTGGGCGCCAGCATCACCTCATCCCAATCGATCACAAACACGTGACCGTGCCGATCGCGGAGCAGATTGGCTGCATGCAGGTCCGCGTGACAGATGATGTAGGGGAAGGTGCGCGACTGAAGCACCTCTGCCAGCTTTTCCAGGGAGGTCACTGCTGTGTGAATCGTGGACTGATGCGCCAGCCAGTCGGCGCGAAGAGCGCGCGAAGCTCCACTTCCACCATGTCGCGAATGCAGGTGTTGGGTCTCAAAGGCACGTACCCACCGGGCATACTCGGTCGGATCAAAGGTTTCTTTATGCAGGGACTCAAAGCCCACTGGCGGCAGCATGACCTGGTGAATCTGCTGGAAGATGGTTCCCACCTCCTTCCACTGCTCATTGGTCATCCCCGTCAAGCTGGTATCGCCGTCAATGAAAGGGTACACGATCACGGTCCACTCCTCCAATTGGGTCCACAAGGCACCGCTCCTGGTGGGAACGGGAGCCACGACTGCTGTGATCCCCTGATCGTTGAGATAGCGAGGAACCAGACACCGTGGTTCGTAGAGAGGTCTAGACGTAACTTTGAGCAAAGAGGCAGTGCCCTGCTCGCTCACCACACGATACACCCCGGCATGGTAATCCAGTCCCCGGGGAAGAAACTCAAGTGTGACGGAGGAAAGGTCATACTGGTCCTGCAAACAGGCTCGCAGGCGTTCCTCTGGAATACCTGGCTGCTCACGCATAGCTCGTTCCATCCTTTCTTTCCCAGAGCTGGCGCATTTCGCCGCTCGCCTCTAGCAAGTCTGATAAGGTCCCCTCGGCTGCAATATGTCCATCTTTGAGAACAACGATATGATCAGCATGCTGGAATGCAAAGCGGCGATGCGACACCAGCAAACAGGTGTGATCCCGCTTCACGAAAAGACGCTCCCAGAGCTGCTGTTCCGTCTCTCCATCGAGCGCGCTTGAGAGATCATCAAAGATCAGCAGGTCAGGTTCGCGCAGAAACATACGCGCGGCAGCAGCACGCTGAAGCTGACCGCCAGAAAGTTTGATTCCCCGCGGCCCTACCAGCGTATCCAGGCCATTTTCAAGCGCCTGTATATCCTGCTCCAGCACTGCAGCATGGATTGCGGATGCCATACCATTCCGCTCATCAGGATATCCCATGAGGAGATTGTGTTTGAGCGACTCACTGCAAAGACGCGGGACTTGAGGGGTATAGGCGCTTTGCGGTGGAACAAAGAATTGATCAGGATGCTCGATGCGCTGGCCATTCCAGAACATGTCACCTGCCTGCCTGGGAAGTAAGCCCAGTATTGTGCGCAACAACGTCGTTTTCCCTGAGCCGATGCGCCCCGTAATGACCGTACACGAGCCGCGCTGGAGCTGGAGGTCAATCTGTTCTATGCCCCTACCTGATTGAGCATAGCGGTACGTGAGACCCCGAACCTCTAGATGCTCAAGGGGTCCAGCCTGTCTCTGCGGTGCTGGCACCTCGGGGTACGCACCTCTGAGGTACACTGGAGCGTGAGCCACCACTGTGCTTCGAGGAACGCCAGCTGGCAGCACAGACTGGAGACGTTGCAGTGAGATACCCGCCTGCTTGTACATGGCAAGCTCCTGGAAAAACAGAGCAGTAAAGGGGGCGACCTCGTCAAGATACGCGACAAAGAGAGCGAGACTGCCAACGGAAAAAGAGCCACTTTTCATCGCTTGCACCGCCAGGAGGAGAATCACACCCGTTCCTAGGTTTGCAGTGTTCTGCGCGATAGAGTTCAGCACCACATCAGTAAAGAAGAAACTCCTGAGCTTTGTGTGCCTGCGCGCGTCGTTCAACTGGCGCAAATGAGCTATGACCCGATGGTGCGCATTGGCAAGTTGAATCGCTTGCGTTGTGTTAAAAATCTCTCCGATGAAAGAGCTCACCTCACCCGCCGCTTTGCGACTCTCGTGATGGTACTTCTGGATTCTCGCGCTCATCCTCTTCATCAGCATGCTTGATCCCGCAAGCGGCACAAAGACGACGAGGGTAATGAGTGGATTGATTGTCATCATGATGATCACTGCCACCAGTGCCAGAATGGCAGATCCAAACACGATGTTTCCATACCTGATGGTTTCCGTGATCGTGGCAGTATCCGTATCGAAACGGTTGAGAAGCTCGCCAGGCGAGGAGGGAAGCGCTTGTGCTCCCAGCTTTGTAATCAACTGCTCAAAGACATTGCGCCGGATCAAAGTCTTTCCATACTCGATACAGGTCGCATCCGTCGCTTCGCTACAGAGCTTCACCGTAACGCGAGCCACGGCGGCTCCTACCAACAGAGCGCCTAACGTCCAGAGGTCCCAGCCAACAGGCTTGTTGGCAGTGAGTACGTTAAAGAGAGCGAATACGATCAGTCCGGGCAAAAGCAGAAACACACTACGGAATAACTGCAAGAGCACGTTGAGCGTATACAACCAGGGAGTGAAGGTGATCAACTGCCAGAACGCTTTGCGTGTGTTCATGCTCTGACCTCCGCCAGACCTGTTTTCAAGAGGTGCGAGAGACGCGAGGTGGGATCTGCCGCTAGCTTCCTGCGATCGCCATACTCACTGATGGTGCCATCCTCAAGGATCATCACTTGATCGACATGCTGAACCGTTTCGAGGTGGTGCGCAATCACCATGCCCGTCCGGCCCGCAAGCAGTCGAGCAATGGCGCCCTCGATCAGCTTCTCTGTGACCGGGTCGAGACGTGAAGAGGCCTCATCAAGGATGACAATAGCTGGATTGTGCAAGAAGACGCGGGCGAAAGCCAGTAATTGCGCCTCTCCCGAGGAAAGGGTCATCCCACTTCCAGAGATAAGCGTATCAAGCCCATCGGGTAAAGAGGCATACCATTGCGCGAGATTGAGATCTGAGATGACTTGCTCCAGGCGCTCGTCAGAAACGCCCGGATCAAAAAAGGTGAGATTGTCGCGAATACTGGCGTGAAAAAGTTGGACCTCCTGTGTCACGACACCAATCCGGCTACGCAGTTCGTCGAGTGTCGCCTGTTGGACATCGACGCCACCGATCTGAATAGCTCCCTGTTGGACATCGTAGGCTCGATAGAGCAAACGGGTCAGCGTCGTTTTGCCGCTGCCAGTTCTGCCAAGCAATCCGAGGGTTTTCCCGGCATGCAGTTCAAAAGAGAGGTCTCGCAGCACCTTTTTTTCTGGTGTATAGCCAAAGGAAACACCATCGAACCGAACCTGCAACGGCCCCGTTGGAAGAGGAACGCCAGGACCATCGACGAGAGCATTGGGTGTATGGGAGAGTTCGGTAATGCGCTGGATACTGGCCGTCGCACTTTGCAGTTGATTGATCTGGTAGGTGATGGCATACAGGCTTTGAGAGAGCAGGGTGGTGTAGTAATACGTGACAAAGATCGTTCCCAGACTCATCTGACCGCTGCGAAGTAAGTAGGCCCCCAACGTCAGCACCGCTGCGATAGCCAGCGCCAGGCAGATTTCAATGGCGCTGGAGAAGAACTGTCCGGTGACGCTACTCAAACGTGCGGTACGCAACATGCGGCGTGCCAGTTGGCTAAGCCTGAGCATGACATAGGACTGAGCGCCGAGGCTCTGAATATCCTCTATGCTGGAAAAGCGCTCCTCTAAGAAACTGGCAAGCTCGGCGCTGGCCTGCCGCGCTGCACGAAATTGCGGCACCGCAACGCCTTGCAGAGGGTGCAGGAGCACGATCACCAGCAAGGCAAAAGCCAGGAGAAGCAGTCCAATACGCCAATCAACGTAGCACGTGAGCACCACAATGCCTATCAGCAGGAGCACACGACCAAGCACGGAGAATACAAAGCTCGAGAAAAATTTGGAGAGCAGAGCGATATCCCCATCGACACGCTCAATGAGCTCACCGGGAGTGTGCGCCTGCTGAAAAGACATATCCAGAGTGAGACAGTGCAGGGTGAGATCAGCACGCAGCGCATTAGTGGCTCGCCAACCGATATCTTCACTCAGGTAGCTGGCAAGCGCTGTGACAAACTGATTGGCAATGACCAGACTCATAAAGAGGAGCGCAATAGGCAGAAGAACTTTCATGCTGCTCTGAATCGAGTCAATAAAATGTCCCAAAAGCTGGGGATTGAGGATTTCAAACCCTAGACTGCCAAACAGGAGCAGGGCTAACAGGCTCATCTTGAACCAGTGAGGTTTGAGATAGGTTCTCAACAGAGAAACATAGTGCCTGAATGAAACCTTCATGACCATTTTTTCTTTGGGTTCTGCCATGTTCTTCCTTTTCATTACAGCCGCAGGGCGATGTAACCGCATCTGATATATCACATACAGATATATCAGATGCGGTTATAATATAAGATAGGCAGTTTCGTGTCAAGGCGGTGGGGATGGTGGCGCAGAGGCACACGAGATGTCACTGACGCGCACGGCATGATATGGATCTGCGGCACGTGTCGTCCCCAATCCGCCAATGCAAGGGAATCGAGCAAATCTGCTCCTCTCTGTTTGCGCATGACTCCGACCACGTTTCATACGCCCTTGCTCGAAAGACAGAGCAAGAGGCAAAGACCATGAGCATGATCGTCCATTTCAATCAATGGTAGGTAGAGAGGTTATGGAGAGTACCTGTGAGGCAAAAAAGACACAAAGGGACCCTCAGGCAAAGAAACGATCCCTGAGGCCCGGCTGAGAGCAGCTAGTGGGAGGCTTCAGGGTGGGCATCAAGCTTGATATGCATATGTGTCCCCCTTCAGGCTAAAATAAGAGTGATATCTCAGCAAAATGATACTCTGTAGTAGCAAGAGGTGTCAAGGGATGTTAATCAAGACTGCGCTGCGTTTTTCCGCCTTTAGCTCGCTGGTGCCAGTGGCGGGACAACGCCCACCTGGTGGAGCACAGCGAGCCGGTCGGTGAGGCCCCAATGTTCCACCAACTTGCCATTAGCGATACGGAAGATGTTGATCCCCATCACTGCGATCTGCTTCCCCGTGGGAGCGATGCCTCTGAATGCGCCCTGGTGGGTGCCACGATAGCTGACGCGAGCCACCACCTTGTCCCCGTCAGCCATGAGGTCCTCCACGGTCGCCTTCACGTCAGGGAAGGCGTTGAGGTACTGACCGAGGAATCAGTATACCACAGGTGATAAGCCTCTCTCTTGCATAATTTTCAGTAAGTTCTCGTGAGTCGTATAAAAGATGATCTTGGGTGAATCATCTTTGATGAACAAAATATAGGTGGAATAGTCCTTCAAATCTATTGGTTGACCCGGGTTCTTTTCAAATCGCATATGCGCCTGGACTTTCGCCATCACGTAATGGTCATCCAGTCGCGTTTGGTCAAGTAATAAGATTTTTACGAATTGACGACGTTACTCACTTGATTCATTGCCTTCACCAATCCTTTTTCGATAACGATTTTCCTCAAGTTTTGAGAAGAACACAGGATCTCCTCTTCCTGATCAGCCATTCGTGGCCCCGCAACTCCAGGAATCACGAAGAAGTGGATCTGGTGGGTAGCCATTGTATTACTCGTAATAGGCTGGCGCTTTCTTGAGCGCCTGCCACTGCTGGCCATCATGGCCAAAGATGACCAGCGCCACGCGTTCGCGCTCGACCAGGTCCAGGAGTTTGCGCGTGCTGGCGCGCAATTGCTCTTCATTGTCATCGCCGGGCCAGGACCGACGTTCCGGGGTAAAAAGGCTCTGCAGGACGACGGCATCAATCGCCAGCAGCACCGGGCCGGTCTGCGGCAGGTGCAGCAGGACCGACTGATGTCCAGGGGTATGCCCACTGGTCTCAAGCAGCGTCAGGCCGGGCAGCAGCTCGGTGTCGCCATCAATTAGCTGGTAGCGCAGTGCCGGATGATCCCAGTGAGCACGTGCTGGGGTAAAGCGCGGATGCCCGCTGCGCGCCAGTTCATAGTGTTTGCGCTGGACGATGAGTTCCGCCTGCGGAAAGGCATCGTGATAGCCTGCATGGTCCACGTCGAAATGGGTACAGATGAGGAGATCGATGTCGTCAGGATGCAGACCAAGACCGGCGAGGTACACAAGCACATTTTTTTCATTCTCGGCTGGTGGCGTTCCTGGTGGTGGCGTGTAGTCCGCAGGAAGTCCACTATCGATGAGGATGTTCTTGCCATCGCTGGTCTGAACAAGATAGCACCCCGATGACATGGCCAGCCCCTGGCCTGCTGTTAACGGGATGGTCGTGGTAGACAGCTGCATGAGGTAGAGTCGCTGTGGAGTTGCGCTGATCATTGTTATCACTTATCCTTTCTTGATGACGAAATTACTTATTGCGCGTCGGTCAGATCCGATGGGTATACCTCACTGCTGCTTGCTCTCC
>WNFC01003292.1_pt1 | contig 17481 bp, 18 predicted proteins | sample 5400541 | NCBI WGS metagenome assembly WNFC01 (sample SAMN13153342, study PRJNA577476) | soil metagenome | isolation source: 120 cm saprolite under Douglas fir tree site 2 hole 2 replicate 1 | place: USA:California | collected 2015-04-18
ACTTAGCTACTTGCGCAGAAACCGAATCTTCCACCGCGAAGATATTGGTGAATTTCTCGTCGAACGTACCGGCCCAGAGCTGGACGCCATCAGCAACCCGAATCAACTGCGCGGTGAGCCGAACACGTTCGCCCTCCCTCTGGATGCGCCCATCCAGCACCGCATCTACGGCCAACTCTTGTCCAATGGTTCTAGGGTCTTGAGGGCTGTTTGTGTACTTTTGCATGGCCCAAGCCGGCTGCACGAGGATCACACGCGGCGAGCTTTGCCGCGCTCACATATGCCAGCGCCTATATCAGAGAACATTACCGTGCTGCTTTCACCGCAGCGATCCTGAATGAACAGCCAATGGGATTTTATGCACCCGATACGATCGTCAGAGATTCACAACATCATGGGCTGAAGGTTCGAGCCATTGACGTCAATCGTTCTGATTGGTTCTGCACAATTGAACTCTCCAACGAGCTAATGCCGAAACACGAACTGCGGATGGGCCTGCGCTACGTTCGAGGGTTGCGACGTGGCGCCGGAGAGGCGGTCGTTCGGGAGCGGAATTCATCCGGTCCCTTTTGTTCAGTGGAGGAGGTATGTCACAGAGTTCCAGAACTTCGGAAAGAGGAACTAGCCTCTCTTGCGGAAGTGGGGGCTCTCAATTCAACCTACAGTTCGAAAGAGAACGGTCATCGTCGTACCGCTCTCTGGGATGTTGCACGCGCGATACAGGAGCCTGGACCTCTCTTTGCAAACATCAAGGCCGAGAGCCTAGAGGCACCGCTCGAATGCATGACGAATGAAGAGCGGCTGGTTGCAGATTATCGCGGCACAGGGCTAACGACGGGCCCCCACCCACTGTTCTATAACCGTGCAGAACTCGATCGCATGCAAGTAGTGACGGCATCGCGAGTGCGGTTTGTCGCCGACGGGACACGCGTGACCGTCGCTGGTTGCGCCATCGTCCGTCAGCGTCCCGGAACGGCGAGCGGACTCCTCTTCATGAGTCTTGAGGACGAAACGGGAATCTCAAATGTAGTTGTCATGCCCGATCTCTTTGAGAGATATCGCCTGCTGATCAATCGCGAGCGATTTCTGCTGATCATCGGAAAGATGCAGAACATGGACGGCGTCCTGACAGTTAGGGCCGAGAGAGTTCAGCCATTGCATGTGACCGCTGTCGAAACCGCTTCTCATGATTACCACTGAATGATGATGTCGACGTCGATCTTGGCGCTTGAGATAGTTCTGACTCATCCGGCCTATTTGGATCCGATGATTCGGATGCTGGCCGACTTGGCGATTTGCTCGATCTCGGCGTATCCCGGACCTGAGTCCACGCTGGTTGGTGTTGGTTCGGCTTTGAGATCTCCAGCCACGAAACGGTCTCCAAAAAGCACGTAGGACCAACCGGTGCCAGCAAGCCTCGGCCGCCAGGCCAGACCGTCGAGAGTGGGTAAACTCTCGTGAAGGAACCCTGCCCAAGTCCGCGTGTTGGGGTATTCCGAGGTCGGGGAATGAATGAGTTCACCCTCTTGAATCGACGTAGGGCGGCCCGGGACAGCGAGTTGGCGAAGATGCGGATTGGTGAGTTCCAGTACGAGCAGATTTCGCATCACCCTAAGTCGGCTGTAATGCCAATCGGCCAGTTGCATCTTCGGAAAAGATGGAGAAGGGGAATGATCAACGTTGTGGAACACGCTCTCCAAAGCAGCTGCCGGCAGAGTGTCAGCAGCATACATCGTCGGAACATTCGGCGCAGGTGCACCCGGAAATGGGTTGAACCGTGCACCGTCTTCCTCGACGCCGATTCTCTTACCTGTGTTTGGATTGAATGAATCTGCTGGATACTTCTTGCTCTTGCTATAGAAGCGAATTAACTCAGTGCCCGCCGAGACTGTTGTCGTCTGGAGAACAAGCAACGGATCGGGATCGGCGGGCGCAGCAGGGCAATTAAAAGGCATCGGCAGGATGGGCAAAAGCCTCAGCTAGAGATACCACACGGGCAGGATTTGATTTCAACAGCTCTATTGGCTTACGCCCCCCGATATTCGGATTGGGGGTAGCAAAAAAGTAGGCCAAGTCCCATCCCGTCGCATGCTCAGGAAATATCTTTATGACCTGAGCAATCACGGGAGATGGAACTCCATCCTGAAACTGGAATCGAGGGAAACACTGTTGCCCTTCGTATCGGATCGCGAAGATCTTTTTCTCTCGTAGCCATCGTGACGCGATGGCGGCACGGTTTCTGGCAGTGCTTGTGCTCTCAGCGGCCACTTGCGCGGAGGTCCAGGAGGGATTGGAGCGCATGAACTGTTGCCTCCATTCGAGAGTGTCTCGTGAGATTGCTTCCTCACCTTCATCCTCGATTTCCCCAGGTCGTTCCAGCAAATCCGAGACGAGTACGTTGCCCTCATTGATGGAGATGTGGATCGGGTGGCTGCCGCCTTGCATGGATTCCGTGGGGTTATCGATTTGCATCACGAGCGGCACGTCTCGGAAGCGCTCCGGGAGCGGAGGCAGCTTCAGCGTCTTCAGTAAGCCGGCGTCGAGGTGGGCCGTCATAATATAGATCCCCGGAGATGGCTTCACCCTCTCTTTCAGGACTTTTCCCGAAGCCAGTCCCACGAAGAACCTTACATGGTCAAACTCTTTATTTTCAATTGTTTGCAATGGGTCTCTGGCCGATCCAGCGTGCGTGAAATCGGCGATATGCGTTAGCACCTTCCACGCCTGACGGTAGGCACGGAAAAAAGTCTGCGCGGCAACCAGCATGTTTGGCTGAGGTCTAGGACCGCGAGTGCCGTAGACCAGCACCCCATACGCAGCGCCTGAACTAGGCCCATTCTTCAGGAGCGTGGCAACAACCTGCTCCATCGCACTTCCCACATCCAGAGTTTGGATTCCCTCAGGTTCGAGCACCATCGCAGAGCTCATAGCAGCTACGTTCGTGTTTGCCATGACGTTACTCCTATGATTTATATGATACTCGTGATTTTCGTGATGTCAATGATGTGATGCCCTCGGCGGTTTCCGTGTCAGTTCGCGATCTGGCCGATCCTCTCGATTACCCGTCCGGGACGCTGGGCATATTCTGCCCAAGAGTCGTCGTACAAGCTGACGTCCGGTGACGCCGAAGCCACAGGCGGTAATGATTGGCTCTTTTAGGTCGACGCCTTCGGCGGTGAAGGTTCCCAACGGGCTTCGAGCGGCTCTCTTCGAGGAGTCTGGTGAACTGTCGCAGGTAACAGGCCGATCGTTCATCGGAAACAGTGTTTAAACGTAAGCGAACGAGCAAACACACGGTTGACGGGTGAGTTTGTTTATGCGGTTGTTTGTTTTTGGCTGGTGGCCCACGCTTTGGGCGTGAGTTCGCCGACGCGCTGGATGGAGAGTTGGTTGGTAAGCGTCCAAGTAACGCACCTGTTGGGCGACATCGATCATGGGCAAGCAAGACGCCGGAAGTGGTACCGCAGGCACGAAAGATCGACTTGGCCCCTTTGTGCCCATTTCGCTCTACATAATCCTCAACGGATCACCCCTGAACCACAGCCAAGTTACGGGAGAGAGATCGGCCAGCGGATGAGCGACCTCGAAGCCAGAGCCTTGAAGAACGTGCTGATCGCGGCTACGGCCCGACGGTAGTAACCAGTGGCCCTCGTCAGTTACATTTCGTTACACTTCGGAAATACACGAGACAACTCCGTTTCGGACACTACAGTTGCGCCCGTGGAGGACGCGGGATGAGAAAGCTTGTCTGGGGTGGTGTCGTCGTCGGAGTGGTTGTGGTTGCCGTGGTCATACTTCTGCGAATGGCGGCCAAGCGCCCCGAAGACGCTCTTCGTGGAGTGGATGTTGTGCGGGTGTCCCGGCGCGACGTTGGCTCTGCGGTCAAGGCCACGGGAGTCATCAAGCCCATGGTGGGCGCCGAGGTGAATGTGGGCTCTAGCGTCTCGGGTGTGGTCACGCATCTTTATGTGCGCGTTGGCGACAAAATCCAACGGGGACAACTCTTGGCGGAATTGGATAGCCGCGAACTGACAGCGCGTCGTGATGCGGACACTGCAGGTCTGCATCTGGCGCAGGCAAACTTGAACTATGCTCGCTCCGACCTGAGGCGCAAGCGGGAACTCAATGCCGCGCAGATCATCGCGCGGAGCGAGTTGGATATCGCGGAGCAGGCCTATTCGGTTGCCGAGCAGCAATGCAACCAAGCGCAAGCGAACCTCGAAGACGCGACCACGCAACTCGGTTATGCGCGAATCATCGCACCGATCTCTGGTGTCGTCTCCTCTGTTTCCACACAGGAGGGAGAGACGGTAGCTGCCAGCTTTGCGGCACCAACTTTTGTGACTCTGCTCGATCTCTCCAGACTCGAAGTCTGGGCGTACGTAGACGAAACGGATATAGGGCGGATTCATATAGGGCAAAAAGCACGTTTTACTGTCGATACCTACGGCGAGCAGGAGTTTGAAGGCCGCGTGATTGCAATTCACCCGAAGGCTGAAATCCGCGACAACGTCGTCGATTACGTGACGGTCGTACGGTTCGACCCGCCGCGCAATTACGTTCTCCGGCCAGAGATGACGACCACTGTCAAGGTAGATCTTGAGAGGCGCGAAAAGGTATTGGCGCTTCCGCTCCGGGCTATTCGACGGGACGGAGACTGCCAGTTTGTTATGTGCCGATGTTCGAATGGCATCGAGCGGCGCTGGGTGAAGACGGGAATCCGGAACGACAGCTATTGGGAGATCGTCGAGGGTCTTCGCGAAGGCGACGAGGTGTTGGTAGGCGATCTGAAAACAGAGTGAGGAGCAGGTACCCATGATCGAATTGCAGCGAATCGGCAAAACGTATACTCGGCCCACCGGTGAGCAGGTCCACGCACTGATGGAGGTCTCACTGCGGATCGAGCGCGGTGAGTTTGTGGCTATTGTTGGCTCTTCCGGATCGGGAAAGTCGACGCTGATGAACATCCTCGGACTGCTCGATCTGCCCAGCGGTGGAAGTTATCTCCTCGGCGGTTTGGATGTTGCCCGCTTGGGCGTAAACGAACAAGCGAATGTGCGCAATAAGAAGGTCGGGTTCGTTTTTCAGACCTTCCACCTGCTCCCGAGAACGAGCGCGCTGGAGAATGTGGAGCTGCCCCTTCTCTACTCCGACCGGGCGTCTATTAAAGGCCTGGGACTGAGTGCGCTGGAATCTGTGGGTCTTGCCGACCGGATCCATCACCGTCCGTCGGAGCTTTCCGGCGGTCAGCAGCAACGAGTCGCAATTGCTCGCGCGCTCGTCAATGAGCCCGATCTAGTGCTGGCAGACGAACCGACCGGGAACCTTGACCGACGCTCGGCGATTGAAGTCATGGCCATCTTCCAGACGTTGAACCGGTCCGGCCGCACGATCATCCTGGTGACTCATGACAACGAGATTGCGGCACACTGCAGCCGGATTGCCCGGATCGAAGGCGGACGCATCGTTGCTGATGACCGGGTCGTTCAACCGAAGAACGCTCTCCAGGAGGCAATATGAACACGTTTCGTTTGGTGAGGCACAGTGTGCGGACTATGGCACGCTACAAGCTGCGCAGCGGCTTCATGATGGTGGGAAGCCTGGTGGGCGTCGCCGCGTTGACGCTGGTGATCTCGGTGGGACAAGCGGCCGAGCGCAAGATGCTCAAGACCGTCCGCCAGATTTTCGGCGATGCTTCCGTCATGATTTTTGACGGAGGCGGCCGGCAAATGGGCGGGCCTCGCGGCGCGGCCACGCGATTGAAGGTTGATGACATAGACGCGGTTGCGAAGGAACTTCCCGGTATTGAGGCTTGGGACCCGCAGCAGGTGCTGTCCGACGCTTCAGTGCGGCACGGTGACCTATCGGAAAGCGCACGTGTGCTTGGAGAGTCCGAGAGATCGGAGCAGGTCTGGGGGCGAAAAGCTTCGCGAGGCGAATACTTCGACGCGACCGCAGTGTCGGGCTCTGCTCGGGTGGCGCTCATCGGTGAAACTGTGGCGAAAGAGTTGTTCAAAGACGAAGATCCACTAGGCGCTGACATTCAGATCGGCTCGGTTCCGTTTCGCGTGATCGGTGTACTTGAACCCTGGGGTACCGATCCTCATGGCATGGATCGTGACAATGAGGTGGTGGTCCCCATCTCCACGCTGGTGCGTCGCCTCACCAATGTGGACACGATCGCCGCCGCCAAATTACTGGTGAGCGATCCTGGCCGATCAGAAGAGATGACAGGGGAGATCAGACGGATCCTGCGCGAACGCCACAGCCTGGCCGCCGGCCAGCCGGACGACTTTACGGTTCTCACCGCCACAGAGGTACAACAGATGGTGGGCCAGGTGCGGCGGGTCCTCTTTCTCTATTTGCCGCTGGTGGCGGCTATCTCGTTGGTGGTCAGCGCAATTGTGGCAGCAAGCCTGATGCTCGCGTCGGTGAACGAGCGGGTGGGCGAGATTGGGTTGCGGCGCGCGGTTGGTGCTCGCACCGCAGACATACGGCTGCAATTCCTTATCGAAACGGCTGCAACAACTCTGGCCGGCGGTCTCATCGGAATTGTGCTGGGCTACATTGGCGCGCAGATGGGGGCGGCTCAGATGCACCTGGGGAGCATCGTGTCGTGGAATGCGATTCTTCTCGGAATTGCCGCCTCAACGGTGACCGGCCTGGTGGCCGGCCTGGCGCCAGCTCAGCGCGCCGCGCGCATGGCTCCGGCCGATGCTCTGCGATGAGACTCTTACGCCAGCTCGGGCCGTCTGTCCGACCGCTGTTTGCCCACAAGGTGCGAACCACGCTTGCCTTCGCCAGCGTCGCTGCCGGTGTGGCTTCCGTTGTCATCACCAGCGCCATCGGCGCGGGAGCGCAAAGGGAGGTGATTCGCCAGACGGAGAGCATGGGAACCAACCTCCTGGTGGTGAGGCCGTCGCAGGTCAAAAACACTGCGGCCCGCAAGGAGATACGTGGGGTGGTCAGCAGCCTCAATCTCGAAGACTACCGAGCGATCACAGAACTGTCTCCGATAGCCGAAGCAGTGCCAGGAGCCGAGAGCACGCTCACGGTGAAGGCGCGCAGCAGTGCAATGCCGGCCATGGTGCTCGGGACCACTGCTCCCTATCTGGAAGTGTGCCGCTTCCGGCTTCACGAAGGCCGCTTTCTGGAGGACGATGACAATTCGAGCGCGCTGCGCGTTGCCGTTCTGGGTGCGCGCGTTGCTGCAACTCTTTTTGAGGGCGAAGATGCGGTTGGACGGGATATTCGGATTCGTGGAGTGCCATTCCAGGTGATCGGAGTACTGGACGCCAAAGGCGTCCAAGCCGATGGCTCAGACGAGGACAACGAGGTATTGATACCCGTTCGCACGGCCCTTCGCCGCCTCTTCAACTCCACATCGCTGAACCCCGTCTTCGTGAGCGTACGCGATCCGCGGAATATGGGAGAGGCCGAGAACGAAATCGCGAATCTGCTTCGAGCTCGACATCGGCTCGGATCGGATGGCAAGCCTGACGATTTCTCTGTTCAAAACAAGACGAAAGCACTCGCCGCGCAGAAGCAGGTGGCCGACTCGCTGACCAGGCTGACCACAGGCCTTGCGGGCCTTGCTATGCTGGTCGGCGGTACGGGGATTCTGGCGCTGATGCTGATGTCAGTGAAGGAACGGACCGGCGAAATCGGATTGCGGATGGCGGTAGGGGCGAGGCCGAAAGACATCCTCATCCAGTTTCTCCTGGAAGCAACTCTGCTGTCCGTAGGAGGCTGGTTGATCGGAATCGTTCTTGGCTTCGTCGGGGCGGCAACTGTCGCACTCGGCACCAACTGGAAGGTAGCCTTGCCGGTGGAAAGTGTTCTTGCATCCTTCGGTATGGCTGTGACGACTGGTCTCGGGTTCGGTGCGTATCCTGCCCGGAGAGCCTCACTAATGCCGCCAATCCAGGCGCTCCAGGTGGAATAATGGGCGCGAGAGAAGAACTTATGAAAACGCGCTCGTCTGCGGCAACGAGAGTGCTTGTGATCGACGATGACGAACGGTTGAATGCGCTCCTGACAAAGTACCTGGGTCAATTCGGCTTTTCGGTCCACGCAGTTGCGCATCCAGATCTTGGGCTTCGCATGGTTAAGACCGATCCCCCCGACATCGTCGTGTTGGACGTAATGCTCCCAGGTATGGACGGCTTTGCTGTCTGCCGTAAGGTTCGAGAGAACAGCCGTGTTCCCATTATCATGCTCACGGCCCGTGGCGACGTCACGGACCGGATCGTCGGACTAGAGATGGGCGCGGACGATTATGTGGCCAAGCCGTTCGAACCGCGTGAGTTGGTAGCCCGCATCCAGGCAGTGTTGCGCCGGGGCGCGACGACGGAGATTGGGGACATGCTTCGGGCGGGACATCTAGAAGTGAGCTGGGCCACGCACTCCGCCCGCCTTGGAGAGCAGGATCTGGGGTTGACTTCAGCGGAGTTCGAACTGCTGGCGCTCCTCGTTCGGAACCGGGGCCGGGTCCTTACCCGCGAACGAATCATGGATCAGACACGTGGCATCGACTGGGATGCGTTCGACCGCTCCATTGACATTCTGGTGAGTCGCTTGCGCCAGAAGCTCGGCGACGATGTCAAGCGGCCAGCCTTCATCCGAACCGTGCGTGGGACGGGCTACATCTTCATTGGAGGCGAAGGTGAGTGAGCGCGATCTGAAGCCGCGCATACGAGGTTCGGTCTTCGTCAAGCTGGTGGCCATCATGTTGACCATGGCGGCGAGCCTGCTGCTCATAGTGGCCGGCTTCTTCTGGTTGATCATCGGTCCGAGCCTGGGCATCTCGATCGAACACTTCACCAAGCAATATGCCGGTGCAATAGCGGCGACCTCGCCAAACCTGGAAGAGGCGAGACGGCTGAGAGACCGTCTCGACGTTCAAATGCGCTACGAAGGACCGGAGGGCAGTTGGGCGACGGACAAAGAGCTGCCAACCGTGACCGAGGTGCGGAATGGGGTAGCTAACCTTTCGTCCCAGGGTCGCGACTACTATCTGGCACCAGCACCCAATGGCGGAACGTATCTCTTCGCCTGGAATCTCGTCCTGCCCATGCATGCGGTGCATATGAAGTTGCTGGTCATGCTCCTGGTCCTCATGGCTGCGGTACTCGTTGCCGCGCACATTGTGCTGAGAATCCTCTTGCGTCCGGTGCGGTGGTTAGGCGAAGGAGTGGAGCGGCTGGGGGAAGGGCAACTGGATGTCGTCTTACCGGTAAGAACGCGTGACGAGTTCGGCGTCCTGACGGAAGCTTTCAACCGGATGGTTCGCCGGGTAAAGGAGATCGTCCAGGCCAGGGACCAACTCCTGCTCGATGTGAGCCACGAACTCCGGTCGCCGCTGACACGTCTGAAGGTGGCGCTTGAATTCCTGCCGGCTAGCGAGAACAGAGTGCACATGGCCGCAGATGTCCGCGAAATGGAGCTCATGGTTGCGGAGCTGCTCGAACTGGAGCGTCTCCGCGACGGCCGCGGCATCAAAACCGTGCGTCAAGACCTCTTGCCGATTCTCCGGGAGGTTGCGGATGACTTCAAGGATAGGCTGCCTGGCGTCTCTGTTATCGCGTCTGCAGGGGAGATTCCGCTTGACATCGACGGTGACAAGGTTCGCATCGTCCTGCGGAATTTGTTGGAGAACGCATTCAAGTATTCACTCCTCGACAGTCGAGCAGTCGAAGTCTCTGTTTCGCTCGACGATCATGTCGCGATGATCCGGGTGAGAGACGATGGCCTGGGGGTCCCGGAGAACGACATCGCCAGTATCTTCGAGCCGTTTTTTCGCGTGGATCGCTCGCGCTCCAAGAAGACCGGAGGCTATGGCCTGGGCCTCAGTATTTGCAAACGCATCATGGAGGCTCATGGTGGCGGCATTGCCGTTGAGAACAACGGCGCGCGCGGAGTTTCGTTCGTCCTGACCTTTCCGAATCCCGTGTGAACACTCGTAACGGTAGCCGGCGTAACGTGAAGTCAGGTTGCGAAACGTTCGGGCCAGATACGTCTAAAATCTTTCCTCAAATGGAGGACAGAATGCGTGTCGGAGTTCTTGCTGTCAAGGCGGAGCAAAAGGGAGCCACTGTGGCGGAGTAGTTGTTGGATAGGCTGTTCCTCTATCGTCGTGCGGCCGATGCTGTGGGAGTTAGATCATCGAGGCGCTTGACGGAGAGGTTGGCCAGTCCTGGAAGGACCGCAGCCAGGTAATCCCGTATTGGCAGCCTGAGCCGTCGGCAGCTTTCAACCACGGAGAGGATCGCCGCGACCTTCGGTCCAGCTTGGGCGCTTCCGACATGGATCCAGTTGCGGCGGCCAACCGCAATGGGGCGCATGGAGTTCTCGGCAAGGTTGTTCGATAACTCCAGCTCAGGGTATTCGAGGAACCGCGTGAGTTTGTTCCACAACGCCAGCGTGTAGTTGGCGGCCTTTCCCGCTGCGCTCTTCGGCAAGGCGTTTTTCTGGGTGGCCAGGACCTGCGTACGGATTCCACTGAGCAGCGGAGGCGCCTTCTCCAGCCGCAAGGCATGACGTGCTGCTTGGTGCATCCCCTCGGTGCGGGCTTTGGCATCGATGGCGAACAGATCGTCCATCAACTTCACGATGCGCGTTGAAGCCTGATCCTTGGGGTCCAGCTTGACGGCGTCTATATGTTTTCGCCGCGAGTGTGCCCAGCACACGGCATGGATCATCTTCGGGCCGCCGATGTGGTCGTAGGCGGCATAGCCATCGGTTTGCAAAATGCCTTCGAACTGGCCCAGAAACTGCTTCGGTCCCTCTCGCGCACGCCCCATTCGGAAGTCGAAGACCACGCCACCGCCAGGGGTGCCGTACTGCCAGAGGTAGGCTTGGTGATTCTGGCCGCGACCGTCGCGCATCTGCACATCCACCGGTGTCTCATCGGCCTGGATATAACTTCCGGCGAGTAACTCTTTGCGCATCACTCCAACGATAGGCAGAAGCAACTCGCCCACCCCCATCACCCAGCCATCCATGGTGGAGCGGCTGATATCGATGCCGGTATCGCGCTTGAGAATTGCGCTCTGCCGATAGAGCGGCAACGAATCGCAGTACTTCGCGACGATCGTATCGATCACGACCTGGTCGCTGACCAGTGACTTTTCGATGATCCGCTCCGGCAGTGGAGCTGCCTCCACGCCACGCTCCTCGCACCGCTTGCAAGCTCGCTTCTCGCGCTTGGTCACCCGCACAAAATACTTCGTTGTTTCGACATCGAGCTGTTCGCTCTCCTCATAGCCGATCACGGTCGTTTCCGCACCGCAGCCGCCGCACACGCACTGCTCCGGCGTGCAGGCCATGATCTTCTCTACCCGTAGAAGATGCGCTGGAAGGCTCTGGCGGCCAGGATGCTTGCGGGCCGGCTTACGATCAACTTGCGCTTCCGATGCTTCCAGCGGCGATGGTAGATACTCGCGCTCACTCTCCGCCTGGACCTCGTCCCTGCTAACTCCAGGTTCCAGTTCCAGCAGCTCCAGTTGCGCACTGGAAAGCTTCTCACTGTTGGTGCCGTACTTCTTGATCAGGATCTGGCGCAGACGCTCTTCGAGCAATTGAATCTTCAACTCCGCAAATTGCACGCGCTGCTTCGCCGTTCCAAGCTGTCGTTCTGTCGAGTCGAGCTTTTGTTTCAGTTGCTCGAGGATTTCCGCGTCGAAAGCCGCCGAAGAAGCAGGCGACGTCGCAGGTTGGGAAGCCATACTCAAGATGCCTATTGAATAACAGATACGCCTGCGGATATCAAAGCGTTTTATTCAGTGTTTATGCGGGTATCAGTGATTTGTTTGGTTCCTCGGCGTCGGGCCTGCGATACCACTTCCGGCGTCGTGCTTGCCCGAGGTCGATACCGCCCAACAGCATCGCAAATTCCTCTTGACTCAACAACACCTTGCCTTGAACTTCATCTACCTTGGGCCAGTGAACTCGCCCCTTCTCAATTCGCTTCGCGCACACCCATAGCCCAGTTCCATCCCAGAACATGATCTTCAGCCGATTGCGCTGTGCGTTTGAAAACAAAAACACATGCCCGCTCAGTGGGTCGCACAATAACCGGTCGCGCACCAGACCATACAATCCGTTAAAGCCCTTGCGCATGTCCGTGGTTCCCGGCGCCAGATAGATGCGCGTCGCCGCGCCAAAGCCGAACACGGCTTACGACCTCTCCAATGCAGTTACAAGTTGCGCCAGCGTCTCCGCATCGAAGCCGCGACCAACTTCCACTCTGCGGCCGTTCGACAACAACACCGTAAGAATGCCAACGGACACCGCCGGCTCGGCAGGGGCCAGTTCCACCCTCACCAGCCGACTTCGGCCAACACCATCGTCCTTTGACTGGCCCTGCTTGTTCTGCTGTTTCTTCAGATAGCGGTTCAGCGTGCTCAACGCCATTCCTTGACTGCGACAGAACTCACTTCGCCCCATCCCGCTCGTCCGGTACAAACCTTCCAGCCGCTCAATCTCCGCGCGGCCACGACGACGAACCACCACTCCAGACTCTCCGCCCATAACCAGAGTCCATCACAGTTCCGCCCCTTTTTACAGGTGTATTCCTCGGACGCTTACGTTTAAACAGACAGTGCAGCGACGTAGTTGCCGGCAAACTCCTCAGATGGAAACAATGGCTCCTGTCAGCCCTCACATTAGAAGTCGGAATGACTCGTTCAGTTCTCAGCTTCCTCCAGTAGCTGGAGATGCCTTCGTGGACGACGGAGTATCTTGACATGTGGTGAGGCATGAGGCCGGATACGTTTTACAGGCAAAAGGGAGAACACTTTTATGCCGTACGCCTTAGATCGTGGATCAGAGTGGCATAAGTGGGATCTGCACATCCACAGCCCCTTATCTGCATTGAACAATCAGTTCCCCCGGCTTTCGGATAGCTCACCAGACTGGGATATCTATACAGCCGCCCTATCAAAACTTACGGATATCCCGGCTGTCGCCATAACGGACTACTTCAGTATCGAAGGGTATAAGGTCATTCGTGCCGCTAAGGAAGCCGGAGCCTTACCTCAAATTAAGCTCGCTCTACCAAACATCGAGTTCCGGATCGATAAACTGATCAACACCAAGAACGGGTACAGAAGGCTGAACTATCATGTCCTGTTTTCCGATCAGATGGCTCCGCAGGACATCGAAGAGCACTTCCTTCAAGAACTAAAGTTCCAGTACGAAAGCGATCCCCAGCGTGCCGATCTGAGCATGTCAGTCCGCCGCCAGAATCTGGAGCTGCTCGGGAAGCGACTGAAGAGCGAGCACCCGCCGTTCAACGATCACCGGAAGCGGAGGTTGTGAAGAAGCTTGCTGACCTTGTGGCGCTGCCGGAGATGATCGAAGTGCAACTTGCGCAGTGGAAGGAAGCGATTGATCAGATATTCGGAGTCGGACCGAAGCTCGATAACCGACCCGGTTGAAAGCGGCCTCAGGGCCTCGACTGCGGCGAGGAGTTCCATCTCCTCGATGGTCGTTCAGGGATCTGCACCAGAGATCTCCCATCGCTTCTTTCCGTGTATCAGTACCGCCCCCCAGCCACCCGGTCCGGGGGTGCCGATTGCCGAGCCGTCTGTGAAAACTCGAAATATTCTGTCCATCCTATGTACTCCTCGGGCTCGGCTCTCTGAGCCGCAACGGTCGTCGGGATGTGGGCCGGTATATAACTGATTTCAAATGAGTCTTCGCGATCTGCCCACACATCCCCATTTCGGGACATCCACGCACAAGCTGATTGATGACTTTTACGTGCCCGCACTATCAAAGGCGACCCAATATGATCGAGGGGTTGGTTACTTCACTTCTAATTGGCTGCGCCTTGCAGCGTCAGGGATGGCGGCGTTTGCTAGCAATGGCGGCGAAGCCAGAATAATTGCTAGCCCCAAGTTGGATAGAGATGATTGCGCTGCTTTGAACCAGGGCCAAGACGCTCATACAGAGCCACGTTTGGAATGGAGACAAAGCCGGTCAGCGCTACCAGCAAAGCAGCAACGAACCGCATCGCATTTCTCTTGAGCATGTTTCTTCTCCTGACAACTGCTGAACTCATGGGTCTTTCTCCGTTTCTCAAAGCGACATTTTGATAGTCATCAAGGATCGAGATCGTTAGTTCTTGACTCACCGCTTTGACCGCCCTTCAATCACGATGATGACCGTAATTGTCCCTTGGATGCGGCCCGATGGCAAGACGATTCTGATTGACATTGTCTTTTTTTTGGCCCCGCGCTATCTTGGGACTAGGCTCTTGAGGGAGGAGCCGCGCCAATGGGCGTTACGAAGGAGCAGGCAGTCGAGAACCGAGAACGCATTCTCGCAGCAGCGGAGCGGCTTTTCCGCCAAAAAGGTGTCGATGCTGTCGGCCTCGCGGAACTGATGAAGGAAGCCGGGTTTACGCAGGGAGGCTTCTATAACCATTTCGCTTCCAAAGAATCGCTTGTGTCCGAGGTGGTTGGCAAAGCCGTGGACGGGAGTCAACAGCAACTCGGAGCAGCGATCGCCCAATCCCGGCGAATAGGGGCCGATCCACTGGCCAGTCACATTAATTGGTATCTATCCCGTGCCCATCGAGACGACATCGATTGTGGCTGCGCCATAGCGGGTTTCGCCGGAGAGGCTCCGCATCTCTCGAAGCCTGCTCAGGTCTCCTATGCTGAGGCGTTGGAGTGCACACTCAATCAGATAGCAAACATCTTGGTGGAAAAAGATCCGAACCTCACTCGTGAGCATGCTTACGCACGCGCTATCGCGCTTTACAGTCACATGGTCGGAAGCGTCCTTTTGTCGCGAGCAGTCTCCGCGAGTCGACCGGCCCTGGCTGACAAAATACTCGAAGATGCCCGGGCAAGCATGTTCGCGAGCCTTCCGCCAACGTCTGGCCGAGATCCTCATCTTCGGGCCGTACGTCGACCTAGGAAGGTGAACCGGCCCCCGCGAAAAAGAGCCTCTTGACTCTCATATCGGAAGCCGCGTTTCACCAATCTGGCCGGAATCGGCAATATTCGATCCCGCTTCGATACAAATGCGAGAGCCTAGTTCGAGCACGATGCTTGTCGATAAAAACGACAATTGTGACCAGAATCGTCTTTCCACTGAGCTGCATCAAAGAGTCAATTGCAATTCGCGCCGCGGACAGTACGAGCTGTATCCCCTTGCACTTCGGTGGCGGTCGACATCCACGAAATGGCCTACGGTGCGAGCTGAAAACGAAGAATGAGGAGAACTACATCCGATGGCCGAAAGCAAAAGGTTGCAGGTAACAGTGGCAGTCATCACTGGCGGCACTACGGGGATAGGGTTGGCCACGGCAAAGCTCTTCGTCAACGAGGGGGCTTATGTATTCATCACGGGTCGTCGTCAGAAGGAACTCGATGAGGCCGTGAAAGCGATCGGTAACAACGTTATCGGCGTTCAGGGAGACGTTGCCAATTTGGCGACCTCGACCGTCTCTACGAGACCGTCAAGACGAAGGGGAGAATCGATGTCGTTTTCGCCAACGCCGGGGTTGCTGAATTTGCTCCGTTGGAAAAGATCACGGAGGAGCATTTCGACAAGCTATGCGACATCAACGTCAAGGGAACGCTATTCACCGTGCAAAAGGCCTTACCGCTGCTGAATGATGGTGGCTCTATCATCGTCACGGGCTCCGTCGCGGGTGTCATAGGTACTGCAGCCTTCGGTGTCTATGGCGCGACGAAGGCCGCCCTCCGCTCTTTCGTCCGAACCTGGACCTCGGATCTCAAGGACCGCCATATCCGCTCAAATGTTGTTAGCCCGGGTCCCACCGATACGCCAATTGTGGATGGGCAGCCTGCAGACGCCATTGCACGGATTGTGTCCACAATCCCGATGGGACGTATGGGAGAAGCCGATGAAATTGCCAAGGCCGCGTTGTTTCTGGCCTCGGATGATTCCAGTTTCGTCACCGGTATCGAACTGTTTGTTGACGGCGGCAGAGCACAAGTTTGATCGAAAGCCTACTGCGCATGTCTCCACATTCTTGTCAGCAAAGAACGATTGGGCTGCGTGAAGATCACCCGAACAATCTGAACCTGCTTTCTGGGAGACTCCGATGCCCATGATTGATGTCTACGCCCCAGACGATTTGTTTCCGGCCGGGACGGACCGCCAACTCGCCGAAGAACTCACTTCTGCCTTGCTTCGCGCCAAGGGTGTGACTACGCCCTCGGCGGCTCATCTGGCCAATACCGCCGCCTACATTCATCGCTTGGACCCAAGAGCGGTGCATACCGCCGGCACTCGCGCTGCTCGCACCGTGCGTATCCAAGTCCTAACCCCTCCGGGCGCACTTAATAGAGCCGGTCAGAAGAGCCTTGTCGCCGAGGCCACTGAGATCGTTGCAAGGATCGCCGGCAATCCGACGCAAGGCGCGCGCACCTGGGTGTTGCTCACTGAGGCCGCTGAGGGCGGTTGGGGAATAGCCGGCACAGCGTTCGGCCGGGAAGAGTTTGCTGCGCTCGCCGCAAAGAAATCTGCTGCGACGTCGAAGCCGTCCTCGGGAGAAGATACGAGCTCTGCTATCCCTGATTTCCTGGATTGCGATTTCTTCCAGTTGTACTCATCAACGCACGAGAAACGCAGTAAGTAAATACACCCGTCGACGTTCTATCAGCGGAATCCGCCTCAGTTTCTGCAGTCGAGGCAGAGGGATACAGTTTCAGCGTCCTTTGTTCTCCGAAGGTGTATGGCTGGCACTCGTGGTGGCGCAGGCATTTCATTCCTTTGTCTCGCGCAGACACATCGGATGTCAAATCGGTTATGGGGATGATCAGCATCTCGAACAGTACACCCGTAGCGCGGAGGGGGCTGTGCCAAAGAGAAAACTACGTCCGGAGGAGTTTCAGCTCGTAGTCCGCGCGATTGCGACTGGAGACCGCCGTGACATCTTGCATCAAATTCATTCCCGGCTTGCGGTCTCAGTCGGGCAGATTGCGAGTGAGCTAAAGATGCCTTTGGCGAGAGTATCGCGCCATGTTCGCCTACTCGAACGAGCAAGACTAGTTCAGGGTGAAAGGGATGGCCATACCTGGTATTGGATGGCTTGTCAAGAGAGGTGGAGGGCATTCCTTGAGGATGTCAACTCTTTGGGACTCGAATAGTTCGCTGTATTTGATTCTGGGAGGCATCGTCTATTGATTCGGCGAACAGGTCATTTCAAAAAGCTGCAATCCGGACATTGCTCCGTAAATCTGTTGTCGTTGAGTGCATGCACCATCGGTGAGTCACGATAAGTCGGCCAGCGCCGGCCGATTACCTCCGTCAAGAAAGAGGATTAGCAAATTATTTTTGAATTTCCCGAATCCAATCCTACTAGGGCGTGTTCACGCTAATGGCTAGTTTCTGTTAATCTGGTTTTACCGATGGAGATAAGCGAAGCGCAGTACGAACGGATCAAGGATGCGCTGCCGGTGCAACGGGGGAACGTCAGTCTGAGCAACCTGCAAGTGC
>WNFC01026839.1_pt1 | contig 17479 bp, 11 predicted proteins | sample 5400541 | NCBI WGS metagenome assembly WNFC01 (sample SAMN13153342, study PRJNA577476) | soil metagenome | isolation source: 120 cm saprolite under Douglas fir tree site 2 hole 2 replicate 1 | place: USA:California | collected 2015-04-18
CTTGCCGCAGCTTCCGATTCTCCCTCAAAAGGCCGCCCAAGCTATAGCTGCCCTAAGCGAAAAGGGACGAGGTTTATCCGGGAGCGATGAAACGGAATCAAATTATCGGCCTGGCACGCGAGATTGATACCCATTGGCGGCGGCGCTGGGACCCGGATCTCCGATGCGTGCTTCTGAACGCTAGGCTGCCGATGGAGTACGCGATGATGGCTTGTGTACACCTGCGCATGCGCAAGGACGAGCGGGTAAACTTCTACTTCACTTCACCGGTCGATGCTGGCGATCGGAACCGCATCTTCGCGGAGGCAGGTGATGGGATCCGGCGCATTAGCCCGTTTCGCGCAGCCTTCATGAAATTTGATGCATATCTCGCCGCCGATTTTATTTGGACAACCCTGCCGCGCGGCACGCGCCGAGTCCAGATGTTTCACGGAGTCGCAGGAAAGTATGGAAACATCTACGATCGCCCGGCGCAGTCTGTTCGCGAGTGGGATCGACTGTTTTTTATCAATCAGCGGCGTTTGAATAACTTCATTGCAACTGGGGCAATTGATGAAAAAAGCGGCGCCGCCAGATTAGTGGGGATGCCCAAGACGGATTGTCTTGTGGATGGTTCACTAGACCGCAACCAAATTTTATCTTCTTTGGGTCTGGATTCTTCTCGACCAACTCTAATCTATGCCCCTACTTGGACTACTTATTCCTCCCTGAATGCAATGGGTGAGGAGTTAGTGGGAGAGCTAGTGCGCGCCGGCTACAACTTAATCGTCAAGCTGCACGATAACTCGCTTGATCCAAATCGTCCTGTGAATTCTGGAGGGATCGATTGGGCTGGCCGGCTCAAGCCCATTCTGAGCGCCGGAACTGGACACCTGGCCAAACAAGGAAACATATCGCCATACTTGGTCGCCGCAGATCTCATGATTAGCGACCACAGCTCAGCAGCTTTTGAATATTTGCTGCTGGATCGCCCTCTGATCAGAATCGAGATGGACGAGTTGATTGCGCGGACTAACATTCATCCCGACTACGTAGCTTTGCTGGTTGAAGCTTCCACCAGCGTTAGAACTGTCGCACAGGCGATTGCCGCAGTGGAGCGTGAATTGGCTGACCCAGGGCGCCTGTCTGCCCAGCGAAAGTCCGTTGCCGAACAACTGTTCTATAAGCCAGGAACGGCAACCGATCGCGCAGTGCGGGAACTATATGAATTGATGGAACTTAGTCCGGATGACTAGATCCGTGATGATTTGTGCGCCGGCTTGGAATTGGGAGTCCAAGCAACCGCTCGCGGAGTTCTCTACGTCTGAATAGCTTAAGAAAAATGTTGGGGGTAGGGAGATTTTGGTGTATCGTATATACGAGCTTTCGCCCGACTTGTTCCCCCCTTCGAAATCTGCTCGTGGCACTGCATAGTGATATATCCCAAGGCTTCCCAAGGCGTATGGTTATGACACGAAAAAAATTCGGTATTCTGTTTTTCTGCTTACTGGCCTCTCTATTTCTCGTCCCAAGTTCACATGCGGCGGAGCGGCTATGTGATGTGTCTTTTGAAGATTGCCGTGCACCTCTCATCGCGCTAATAAACAACGAGACGGTGGCAATTGATACGGCTTTCTGGTTCTCGGACGATACATCGTTTTCCAACGCCTTGATTGCTGCGAAAAATCGAGGAGTGCAAGTCAGAGTCCTGATGGACACGCGAGCCGAAGACGCTCATCCCCAGAATACGTTGATCCTCCAGCAGCTTGTCAATGCAGGAATACCTATGCGAGAAAGGTTCGCAACCGGGATTTTGCATTGGAAGATGATGATGTTCGCTGGTCAAGGGACAGTTGAATTCAGTGGGGCAAATTTCACGGCTTCGGAACTCAAGCCCGCCCAGGCATTTTACAACTATACCGACGAAGCGATTTACTTTTCAGACGATCCTGCTGTCGTCAACAGTTTCAAAAGCAAGTTTGATGACTGGTGGATCGACACAGTGAGCTACCGCGACTACAACCCCAACCCTATGGTGCCTCCGCCGACTCGGTCTTGGGGACCCCCGATTACCTTGAATCCAGAGTTGAATTTTCCTCCTTCCACAATCGCGGCGCATAATTACGGGCAGCGCGGACGCCGTGATAAAGGCCTTCTCCAATCGGGGAGTTGCCGTCCGTATGATAGTTGATACCTCGGAATATCGAAATGTCGCTCGAGTATGGGACTCATACAATGTGGACCGTCTGTACATGGCAGGCATTCCGATCAAGACTGACCTGCATGCCGGAATAAACCACGAAAAATCCTTACTGTTTTACGGGCAGAACATGACAGTTTTCGGATCGTCTAACTGGACTTTGGCCTCGTTTAACAGCCAGCAAGAGCATAACTATTTCACAAAGAAGCCGTGGTTTTTTCAGTGGTTTATGAATCAGTTCGAGCGGCGTTGGAACTCGCCCTCAGAATACAAACCCTTTGTACCAGGCGGACCCAGTACTCCGACCAACAAGGCCCCCGTGAATGCCGCAGTTTCACAACCACTCAGCATTACACTGACCTGGGAAGGCGGACCTTGGGCGCAAAAATATGACGTGTACTTTGGCACTACCTCAAATCCCCCACTTTTAGCGTCAGATATGATAACAGGAGCACCAGAAGACCCGTCCGGCCCCCTTACGCTTGAAACCTTCAAAGTTTCCAATCTGGCTCCGGGCACTAGGTTTTTTTGGCGGATCGTTGGGAAAACCATGGCGAATATAGTGGCGGGCGGGCCGACCTGGTCGTTTACGACCCTCACGCCGACTCCTCCGGGTCCCGGTGCAACGGTCAGTACTGTTATTCCCAATACTGGCCCGATCAGCGGCGGAACGGCGGTCACGATCACGGGCACCAATTTCGCAACTGGCGCGACGGTTAGTTTTGGCCAAGCCACGGCAGCTAAGACTGTGGTAGTGAGTAGCACGACCATCACAGCCACTACACCCCCGCACGTAGCTACGACACCACCGACAGCGATAAATGTCACCGTAACTAACAAAGCGGGCGACAGCGGTACGCTGCCCGCCAGCTTCACTTACACACCCCCAGCCACCCCAGTTTCAACCGCGCCAAAGATGAATGTTCTGTCGCCTAATGCAGGATCTCCGAGTGGCGGAGATCCGGTTACGATTACTGGCAGTAATTTTGTGACGGGTCTGACGGTTACCTTCGGTGGCGTCCCTGCCGCAGTCAATAGCAGCAGCCGTTTTGTAATCAGCGTAACTACGCCTGGCGGATCGTCTGGACCGGTGGACGTGGTGGTGAAAAATCCGGACAACCAGAGCTCCCCGCCGCTGAAATTTAACTATGCCCAGCCGGTAGGACTTCCGAGCGTGGGCTCGGTGTCTCCCTCCAACGGATCCTTGGCGGGAGGTACAGCAATCAGTGTCGCAGGCAGCAACTTTCTTCCGGGGGATGTCGTGACCGTAGGAGGGAAGAATGCGACCAGTATTGTCGTGCTAAATGGCTCCACGATTACTGCCAATACTCCAGCTAATCCTCTTGGCGCGGCCGATGTAGTAGTGGTCAGGCCATGTCCGACGAATTTTCCTTCTGGTTGTCCAAGCAGTGCTCCTCTCCCCGGCGGGTTTACGTACACGAACCCCCAGGCACCCAGCATTACGAGTGTGTCTCCGAATTCTGGGACAGTGAACGGAGGAACGAGCATAACGATCAATGGTGCAAACTTTCAGTACGGAGCGAGTGTCATGAAAACAAGGCGATTTTCCACCATTGGCTTAACGGGAATCGGTAATTGATTTCCCGGCCTTCTTTCTTTTTTCATCTTTCTGCTTTGTTGTTTTACTGTCCATCCTACGGTGCCGGTATCGTCACGGTAAATTTCGCGGTGTGAGTCGCCAAAACCGTTCCGGCACTGTTCTTCACCACACCGGTCACAACATAGGTGCCGGAACTCGCGGATGCGGGTATGTCCAGCGAGAGATCAGCGAGACGGGTCTCAGTGCGCCTCGGGCCGAACGAAAAGTGCGTGTTGGCGAGGGCAGATGAGCTGTCACACGCGTTCCAGGATTCGTGATGTTGAGCGTCACGGTCACTGCCTCATTGCTGAGCGTGAGATTGCTAACCGCAGTATGAATGAATACCTTTCCGTCTGGCACTGTGATCGACGGCGTTACTGCGGCTGTTGCGAGGGTTGCGGCGAAACTGGTGGAAGCGAAAAGCCACCAAGAACACCGCTAGTACCAATAGTTTTGCGAGTTTTGTGCTCATCAATCTACTCCTCACATTGTTTTGAGATTCGGTAGGAATCACGCGTTTCACGGGTGCAAGCACGAAACGCTTACGCAGCGGCAGACGAAGTGAATGGCGAGGTTGCGCCCGATTTTGGTAAGGGCGAGCGCGACTGTCAAACTCGGAAGGGCAAACTGTGAATCGTGGCAGACCGGTAGAGCCTCTGGCCAGGTCCAGCTGCCGCTTTGTTTCGAGCCACTTCTGAAAACGCACCCGCCGGAATCTCCACAGGTTAGAAATCTTTGGCAGGCAATGACGTTCCGATACGAAGGGCAACGAATGTGCCCCTATCCCGTCGCGGCACGGTTCCTAGTAGACCGTAAAGTCTACTGTCATAAAGTTATGGTCTGACGGTCTCACTCCCTTGTCATCCAGGGTACCGAGGAGGATGACCGGCTTCACCGCCAGGTTCCTGGTATCCGGCACCTTGCCAGCAGTCACTGAAAGAGTGGTGGCGTTGTGAGAGTAATACACGTGATCAATACGGCTCCGTCGGGTTCGCGTAAGGAGGTCTGGCGGATTATCCGCATAGCCTACCGCCGTTTTTCGCGACACCGCAGTGTCCCAGCCATCGAAATATTTTTGCATGATGACTGAAATCTCAGCCGTACCTTCCTGGGCATTGAAATCGCCTGCCAAGATGCGCGGTTCGGCGAACTTGCTGGCGAAGGCGACCAGTTGCCCAGCCTCTACCAATCTTTCCGCGCCGGCCGACTTAGGCCATTGAAAATGGGTAGAAAAGAAATTTATCAGCTTTCCGTTTACTTTGATTGTGGCTTGGGCTATCGGCATTTGATAGCTCATGAAGTATTGCGACGTGCTCACAATGGGCCATTTGCTCAGAATCATGACACCTTCGGGGCATCCCGGGTACTTAGGAGCGTAAGAGTAGTACCAGTTGATTCCCGTCTTCTGTTTTACCAAGCTGGTCAGGGTTTGCGGGTCGTTAGAACCACCCAGTACCTCGATTAAAGACACTACGTCGGGGTTCACCTTGGCGATCCATGTGGCATCCCGGGTCAAATTGATTATGTTATCGGTTCCACGGCCACCATAAAAGATGTTAGCTTCCATGACGCGCAATTTGACGCTGCTCACGGTCCCGCTCACGCTCAGCAAAGTCGAGGCGCTTGCTGTTGTTCCGGCACTGGTAGTGATTTTCAATGCAGGGCTGAAATTGCCGGCACTCGAATAGACGTGAGAAGGTGAGGCTTGCGTAGAAGTCTGACCATCGCCGAAGTCCCAATTGTAGGACGACACCGATCCGCTGCTAAGCGTCACGTTGGCTTTGAAGTTCACAGATAAAGGAGCAGATCCGGAGGCGGGGTTCGTGGTAATGCTCGCATTGGTTGAGCTAAACGCTGGCAGATTGGCTGCCAGCTTCATCGTATCATTGACAGTTTTGCCGGGGGTCGTGGAAAGATATGTCTGCGGAGACAGCACGATTTGATCGATGCTGAGGCCGTCTTCGCGAACCTGCACACGGATGGTATGGGTTCCAGTACTCTGGAAATAAATCGCCGGCCCCAAACCGCACCAGCCGTTATCCGTCCAACCCCATCCTTGGATTGCTGCTCCGGAACACGCCTGAAGGACCACCGGCGCTGCGGATGTAGTCCCGATGCCATAAATGGCGGTGTTCGAGCTATTCACGCTGTCGGAAAATTGAACGTACACAGAGTCGTTACTAGTGGCATTGTTGAGGGATCTGGCACGAATCCAGAGATGATAAGCTTTTCCACTGTATGCGGGAAAACTTAGTTCGAAGTAGTTCTTTGGTGTGGCCAGGGGAGTGTTAATCTTGGGGGCGCCCAGGTTAGGATTTCCAATGGCATATCCTCCGGCAGCGGTAGAATCCGCAACCACCGCCCATGTCCCCGATCTTACAGGTGCTTTCGAAGCATATAGTACCACGTCACTACTGCTGGCATGTGCAAGGATTCCGCTGGTAATCATCCCTACAATACACGCCATGTTTCTAAAGTAGAGGCTTAACCCACGCTTAGGTAGACTTGGCATTCCGTGCTCCTCCTCCCACATTTGGGCGAAAATATATCGGATTGAGTTTGTCCGACGGAGTGAAGTGGCACCGCCTCATTATTGCTGCCCCAACTCTTGGTCGAGATTACGAGAGTTCACTATTCATCTGAGCCTGAACGGATATTTTTGGGTGATTGCTTCAGGGCCCAACCGGCTCGAACCTCAGCTATCCTTTGCAAGAACTGAGAGACGGGTCGCTTTGAGGCCAGAGTCGCAAGGACAACAACGAAGGGACGGGTAAAAGCTTGGCGGGATAATAGCACATGGCCCGGGCCGTGCAATTGGTCGAACCCCCTATTGGAGTTAAGCTGAATACCCTAGTGGATGGTTCGGCGGCGGGATAAGCGAGTGGGAATGCTATTGTTGATATTTCTGGGGTTTAGGACCAGATTTTAGAAGTTTAGGACCATTTTAGAAAAGAGTTTTCGTTATGGCCGTCGACGTCTCGGTTGTGATCAGCACCTACAACAGGTGCACTCTTCTCGCGAACGCGTTGCAGGCATTGCTGTGCCAGACAGAGGACGAAATCGAATATGAGATTCTTGTCGTCGACAACAACTCGTCCGATCAGACGCGGGATTTGCTACAAGCACTCATTGCAAAAAACCAGGCAGGCAAGCTTCGCTATATTTTCGAATCACAGCAAGGCCTTTCCTATGCGCGGAATACCGGAATAGAGAATGCTCGTGCGCCCATTGTTGCATTTACCGATGACGATGTTTCCGTCGCCAGCGACTGGATTGCCCAAATCAAGGCTGGTTTTGACGCTGACCCAAGTGTCGATTTTTTAGGAGGAAAGGTACTGCCCCAATGGGAGGCCGATCCTCCGGCCTGGTTGACTCGCGCCCACTGGACTCCCCTAGCCTTGCTCGACTACGGCGATCAGGCCTTCTATGTAGATATGGACCACCAGCTTTCCCTGGTTGGCGCAAATCTTGCATTCCGCCGCCAAGCATTTGAACTGATTGGCTTATTCAAGACGGATTTCCAACGAGTCAAGAACGGCATTGGCTCCTTGGAAGATCACGAGATGCTGTTACGGCTATGGCGCGCAGCGCGCAGAGGAATTTATCTCCCGCAGCTAGTCGTCACCGCAGCAGTCCAGCTTGAACGTCTGCAAAAGGATTACCACCGCAGGTGGCACTCCGGACACGGCTACTTCTATGCAGTGCTGCGGGCGGAGGAAGTGGAACGTTCCCGGCGAGCGCGTTTCCTCGGTGTTCCAGCTCATCTTTACCGACGAGCGTTGAGCAATGGCGCAAAGTGGATCGTTTGTAAACTGCGGAATCGGCCGGAACAGGCCTTCGAGCACGAAATCAGGTTGCATTTCTTCGGTGGGTTCGTACGCAAGCGGTGGCGAGACTTCTTCAGCTTCCTCTTCAGCCCAATAGCTGATTGAAAAACATTGTTGACGACAGCAAAGGAAAGAGCCCATGCCCCTTCGCAGCGCAGAATTAATTGCGGTGAACTAACACAGAGCCATTTGACGGCTGGAAGGCGTCCGGCTTGGAATCGGCGACTCGAAAAAGTTGTTTTGTGGGCGTCGGCACAACAGTCTTGCCATCTCGATGCAACACGAAAACATAGAAATTGCCGTTTCCAATTCGTTCCCAACCGGGGGTGGGAGCAAATACTTCATAGGGCGGGATTTGTTGCGCAACTATCGCTGTCGCCCCGGTCTTGCTGAAGCTTTCGATAACTCGCGCCTGTACGACTGGCCCTGACGACCAGAAGTCTTCTGCTTTATCACGAGGAATTTCGGCAACAACTCTGACCCGTAGCAAGCGTGCCCATTCGGCTGGAAGGGTTCCACCCACCCGTCCCACGAGGTCGCCCGGTCTAATCCCCATTTGGCGTAAACCTTGGGCAACCTCCCAATGGGGATGCGGGCGGTGACGAATTTGGAGAAGATCGTTAGCCGTTGAAAGCCCCAATGAAGCTCCCACTGTGAACAATAGAGTTAAAGTCGCACCCAACGCCAATTTTCTGAATTCCTTGGTTGCGGGCAGACGTAATCCGAAGAAAAGCCCGATCCACATAATGGCCAAAAATACCGCGACGTATCGCCTCTCCACTAATACAAGGAAATACATACCTAGCGCGGCGAAGGCGGGAACCAACATCGGCCATTGTTGCGCTATTCCTTCTAGAGATTTCTTAGGGTCTCCGGCAACAAAAAGTATAAGAAAAACAGCTAATAAGCTTGCTTGCTCGATAACAAGAATTCTGGAATAAACTTCGGCGTTTCGCCCTAGGGCTGAGAGTTGTCCGTGCGCATCGAAATGGGGCACCGCGCCCTCCATCCAATAGGATGGGTCATACCACGAAGGCTGACTGCCTCCGACAGGACCTGTGAAGTCGTAAACCGGGGGAAAGTCGAAGATCCGCCGCGGAGGGTGTTGAAACTTTCCTCGCGCGGTGCCCAGGTCTTGGATATACCAGTCGGGTCCCACCTTGTTGATGTTCCACAAATAGTTAAGTTTGGCACTGTCACCAAAAGTAAATCGGCCCTTCATACGGGAGAGGGCGAAGATGAAAGGTCCAGACACCAGAACAAAAACGGCAAGCGCAGCCAACACCAATGGTACTGTTTTTCTCAGGTTACCCGGAACGAATAGAGCAGTTCCAAGGAAAACGAAAGTCAAAGGAAACATCGGCGCCTTGGCCAAATATCCCAGCCCCAGGACGGCTCCCAAACACACAAACATGTGCCAGGGTGCGTTTCCTCTCCGTATGCGCAGGACTATTGCAGTCGCCAGATAGACGAAAGAAGCCATCAGCATGTCAGGGCTCTTTTTCCATAACGTGATGAGGCTAAGCGACGACCACAGAAAAACAAGGTAGGCCACCGCGATCAGCGCCCATGCAGGAAAAACTGCCCGTGCATTCGATTCATCGTCTTTCTTCTGATTGGCGATCAATTCACGCAATAGATAATCGAAAGCAAGTAAAGCGAAGAGGTAGATAAGGAAATTCACCAAATGAACGATCGCGAATTCCCAATAAGCAGATGGCTTCACCAGATGCAAGGCCAGGCTTAAGATCCAGGGATAGAACGGGCTCCAGTGGGGGTTGACCAGCCCGATCCAACCGCTTTGCAAATATGCATCGGCCATGTCGAGATACGCGATTCCGTCCGTATTCATCACGTTTCTGCTATCCCATGCCTGAATGAAACCAAAGACAACGGCAACGCATAGGAACACAATCCGCACCCAAACCTGAAGAGACGAGCACTCCAATCTTTCGGAACTGTTCTCCGCAAGTTGGCGAGATTTAAGACAAGTTCTCACTTCACATTCAGTTTGTTTAGCCGGGTGAACTGGATTTCCTTAGGGCATAAACTCAGGTTGTTCGAATCAAAGCGTAGCATACTCGATTTATTTATTCCGGCTTCGCAGCGCAGGCGGCTGATTGCCTAACCCCGTGACCGAAGGCTACTACTCTGCTGGCTTATAAAAGTGTTTGCCGTAGAAAAAGCCCGCCACGTCCCAAACTTTTAGTTCGTCCGAAAACCGCTGCGCGGGGTCTGTATGCATTATTGGAGTTGTGCGCAACATTCGTAAGAAAGCCCGCAGTGCTCTTCCAAACAGGTAGCGTGGGATGCCGAACAGATACGCGATATCCTTGGGGTGCCTTCTGTCAAGCACGCCGGAAGAGACACCGCCCAAGTCGGTAGAATAGAATCCAACTTTGCGCAGGATCGACCGAGTTAGAATCGCATTCCCGCCCATTAACATGGCCTCGTTGCTCCCATAGACAAACGGGTGTGGAAAGCCGCCGATGCTCCCAATCACTCCTGAATTGTTGGTCGGCAACCACGACGGTGGCTGACCGCCCCATCGGGGGACGTAGGGCCCGCCGATAAAATCTATATCTTCATCGCAAAACGCCTTGTAAACGCAAACATACCAAGATATGTCGATCTCCTCATCATCATCCACCATACCCACTAGATCTCCGTCTGTAGCAGCTATGCCCGCATTGAGGGCTGAAGATCTCCCTTGCTTCGGCTCAAACAAATAGTTCAATTTCCCTGCGAATAGCGGCTGGAAGGCACTCACCGTCTGTTGGGTTTGATCGGTCGAGTTGTTGTCCACTACGGTCACCTGAACACTTAACCCAGCAGGAACCTCGGCTGCAAGCAGACTCTGTAGAGTAAGCTTTAGCAGGTGGGCTCGGTTATAAGTAGGGACAATGACGTCTAGTTGCATAATAATAGAAGATAAGACGATGGACAAGGTTGCAGAGACGCGCGAGTGAAGTCAATATCGTGGCTAGGAGCGCAACTGCGACAGCAGTTTCCTAACATCGGCAGCGCTCGAATAATTAGGATTGAGCTTCAATACCCGCTCCAGATGCTGCCGTGCGAGAGCACGCTGGTCGGTCCTTTCATATGCCATTCCCAAGTGATAGTGGACAGTGGCGTCGTCCGGCGCCTTATTCTTCTCGGCTAACTTCAGAGCCTCCTGGAAAAGATCAATGGCAGATTTATAGGCGCCCTTCTGGTAGTACACCCAACCCAGGGTGTCGGCCGCGTTGGGTGAGTCGGGCATGCCGCGACGCGCTGTCTGCGCCAATGACAGAGCTACGTCCACATTGCCACCGCTTTGTAGCATCACGTAAGCGAGGTTGTTTGAGGCCAGCGGATTATCGGGCTGGATTTCGAGTGCCTTCTGATAGGACTCCTTCGCTTTTTCCCAATTCTGCTTGGATTCGTAGAGTTCTCCCATCAGGATATAGAAGCTGGCTTCGTGGGGATTGTCCTTGAGCGAGCGCTGGTAAGTGGCGATGGCGTCGTCGGCGGAACCCTTGGCTGCTTGCACCTGACCCAACTTGAGCAGCGCATCGGAATTATTTTTATTGAGCTCCGCGGATTTAAGGAGGGCAGCCTCGGCGCCGTTCATGTCCTTCTTGTTGTTAAACAAAGCGGTGCCAAGAAGATCATAGAAAGCGCTGCTGTTTGGTGACTTGGCAATTGCTGCTTTAGCAGCGGCTACGGCTTTGTCGGGTTGCTTCTGGGCCAGATAGGTGTTCATCAGGCCGCTAAGTGCGTCTGAGGAATTAGAATCATGATCCAACCCTTGCTGGTAGGCCTTTTCGGCTTCGCCGTACTGCTTTAAAACCAGCTTTAGATTACCCAGCTGAACGTAGCCCACTGCACTTTGCGGCGCGACATCGATGGCTTGCCGGATATCTTGTGCGGCTTTGTCAAATTGTTTGCGATTTATGAGCGATGCGCCGCGGAGGGCGTAACCGTCGGGCGAGGCTGGTTGAAGATGAATGATCTGGGTGGCGGCTCGTTCCAGGGCCGCCATGTCGTGCTTGCGCAGCGCCACCGCTGCGAGAGCGCGTTGCGCTTCGGCCAAGTCGGGACGGAGGCGCACAGCATCGCGCCATTCGCTCTCGGCTCGTTCCAGATTGCCCAGCAGGTCGAAAGCGATGCCGAGGTGGTAGTGGGCTACACCATTGTCGGGATCGTTCTTGAGAGCATTTTCGGCATGGCCCTCACGAACCTGGATCTGGCCGCGATAAACCAGAGCCTCGATATCGTTGGGGTTGGCTTTCAATACTTCATCATTCAAATTGCGAGCTTCATCCAGGCGGCCTTTTAAAATCAGCAGCTGAACGTAATTCTTCTTTACCTGCAAGTCTCGGGGATGACTTTGGTGGAGGGAACCGTATTCAGCGACGGCCTTATCCAGATCGCCGGTGGCGAAATAGAAATCGCCAAGCATGCGATAGCCGGCGGAATTTTCGGGCAGATCGCGCTTCACCTGTTTCAGGAAGTCCTCTGTCTCGGCCTTCTTGCCTTGCGCCATGTAGAGGCGAGCCAGTGCAGCTCTGGGGTCGGCACTCTTCGGATCTGCGTCGATGGCATGGCGGAATTGCTGCTCGGCGTCGGCGAAGCGGCTGCGGGATTGGTAATAGCTGCCCAGCGCTAGTTGCGCATTCATCGCCTTGGGATTCAGTTCGACTGCCTTTTTGAAGTTGGTTTCCGCGGCGTTGGGCTGGTTGATTCTCATCTGCAGCAGGGCCAGGTTCGTGTATGAGTCTGCCCTGTCGGGTGCGAGATCGATGGCCTTTCGAATCTCCCGGATTGCGGCCGGGAAATCTGCGCGCGCGACGAGCAGATTGGCGATCGCCACACGAGTTTGGGGATCATTGGGGTTCTTTTCCAGAAGCAAGTCGGTGTGTTCCTGCGCCTGCTTGAGATCACGTCCGGCGGTCAGCAGATTCGCCAAGTCGATGTGAGCCTTATAATTTTCGGGCTGCAATTCGACCGTGCGGACCAGTTCCTGGTAGGCGCGGGGCCAATCCTGAAGCTTGAGATAGGCTTGGGCGAGTTGGTAATGAGCGTCGGCGTATCGGGCGTCCACCTGAATTGCGTTACTGAATTGAATGGACGCTTCGCGATACTTGCCCTTGTCGAGGTAGCGTTGACCACTGTCAAAATATTTCTGCTTGCGCACGTTGGGATCGCGCGAACATCCCACAAGAAATGTAGCGGTCAGAGCCAGACTCAAGATGAAACGAAAAAGCGAAGAATGCTTCATTCCATATCTCCCAATGCAGTCCGCCGCAGGCCTGCATCTACATCTAGAAGCCACTGCACAAAGGTAACGCAGTTGAAGAACCAAAAAAAGTTACTGCCGTCACTCCCAATGTTGCAGGTTTCCTTTGGTTCTGCACGATCCTCAACGCGGAACATATTGATTCAGCAAGGGGGTGAATTTGGCAGCAAAAGATATCAGCCTGGCTTGTGCAGCGTCGGTTGTTTCGTCCGGCCGCAGAGATGTAGTCACGCGAACCAGGGAGCCGTCGCTGCGGTTAAGCCGAATGGAGTCAGTGACCAAATAAAATTTTGCCCAGTATTCGCTGGCGATGGCACGGTCGTGCGCCAGGTACCAGTACAGTACTAACTGGCGATCGGTTCCTTTCGCAATGACGTAACGATTTGCGGGAAAAGGCGAATGTCCGGGCAAATTGAGCGTAACGCGGGTGGATTCCACGGGCATCCAGCCTGCTCCTGGCAAGCAATGTTTGGGCGAGTGAATGGTGTCGCCAGCGCGCTGGCTGGGAAAATATGCCAGAAACAAATCTATGTAAGGCTGACGCACCGAAGAATTTTGGTACACACGGAGCAGAAAATCCCCGGCCCCCAGAACATCAAGAACGTCCTGCTGAATCTGGAAATCGGTTCCTGTCCACTCCCCTAACTGACGTGGGAAGCCGGCCAGCGGTACGCGATGGGGAAGGACTTCATTGCGGCTGCGAGCATGCAGAAATAGAGCCGTGGCTGCCAGCAAAACCGCAACTATTGCAAATCTGGAATAAGATCTCACTGGTGCGCCTGCCCCTCCCGCCAGAAAAGGCGCATGACCCGGTGAAAAAGAAAAAGCATCAGCAAGGAAATCACGAAAATAAGCCAGCCCGAAAACACGTGGAAGAAACCTTCGGCTTTCTCCGGATCCCAATACTGCACCAACAGACCCGTGCCGACAATCCTAAGGCTGTTGGCGGCTACAGCGATAGGCAGGGAAGCCAAAGCCAGGCCGACGCGAATTGAATTTCGTGACTCCATTAAATACCCGTAAATGATAGCCAATGTGGCGAGCGAGAGAAGCGAGCGAATGCCGCTACACGCTTCTGCCACTTCGAGCACCATCGCAGGAAGGTTGATTACATTTCCTTCGCGCAGTACGGGAACTCCCAAAAAGGGCAACAGCCCTGCCGCTATTTTCGAGGCGAGAAGCTGCAGGGGAAAAGTAATCTGATTGAAGATTATGGCCGGGACAGGGATCATCAGGATCAGGAAGACCCAAGGGAAGAGCACGGCACGAAAATAATTCCATCCCAGAAAAAAAATGACGAGCCCGGCGAGGAGCAGGAGAAGTGAAACTCGAGATAAAAAAAGTTCAGCACCCATTACTCCTAAAACGAGCACGAAAAGTGCCCCAACCACAATGAGCAGTCCCCACGACGAGGGAATTACGGGGATACGGGCAAGCCGGGAACGGTCTTGCCAAAGCGCAAAAGCAGAAAAAAGCGGGACGAAAAAACCGTGAGAGAAATTGGGATCCTGCCACCATTGTCCTACCAAGTGATAAAGAATGGAGGAATAAAGCCAGGCAATCAAAACAACCAAAAGCACAGCCTGCCACCATGGATATCGCCTCGCGGCGGCCGCGGAAAATCGGTCAGGTGCCGTCGCGAGTTGTGCGAAGTGACCCACTTGGAAATGAGGGGATGAACAGAGGATATGCGAAGTCAGTGGCGGGCGCAAACAGAAGTTCGACCAAGTGTAACGGTTCCTGCACTAGGGTTAAGATGAACTGATCGAGCGTGGAGCTGTACCGGCAATCTCGCGGAAAACCGAAAATCTTCCACTTGTAGAGACACAAAAAATGCGCATTCTGGTCCAAGGACAATCCCCAATGCTATCAATTACTTAGGGGATTATACCCCGAGGACTCAAAACTCGCACGGTAGCGGTCACCTCTAGAATAGGAAAAAAGTTTCTCTTTTATGCCGTTTGATGTAGGTTAGAGAACGTCTCCAGAATTCCAGGGCCTGAGCTCATATCTTCTGTAATTCATTGAAAATAGAGCCTAAGGAGCGTTTCCATCGCTGGTGTGGCAGGGTCCCTGGATGGCAGCAACCGTGCTTGTGTAGAAAGGGGTGAAAGGCGCATCAGGCGTGAATTTACTTCTCCCAAAGTCTGCATAGGGCAAAATGGACCAACATTTCTCTTCGAAGATTGAGCTTCCGCCCAAGACTCTCGGTTCCGCCATGTACCTCGAGGGCGTCAGCCCCAGTATGCGAGCCGTTGAAGCGGTGATCCGGGAGCTGGCACTGGGCGACGTCCCGGTATTGCTCCTGGCTGAATATGGAGCCGGGAAACGAACGATTGCCCGCAGGATTCATGAAAGTTCGAGCATCAGTAAGGAAGAGTTTCGCATCGTTGGCAGCGCTACGCTTACGCCAGACAGTTTTGAGAAAGATGGCGATGAATTGTTCCGGCGCGGAACAATTTTTCTCGAGGAGATTGGCGATCTGAGCCCTATCTGTCAGATGGAGATGCTGGAAATGCTTCCCAAGATAGATGAGAACGGAAACCGGAGAATGCAGGCGCGCCTGATCTGCGGCAGTGTCCGAGATCTGGAAGCAGAGGTGAGGTCTGGGCGGTTCCGGGAAGACCTTTATTACCGGATCAATGGAGTGTGTTTGCGTCTACCTCCCTTGCGTCAACGTAAGGAAGACATTGCTGACTTGACGAGCCATTTCCTGGCGAAATATGCGGAAGATTTCCATCGTCCTGTTCCGGGGTTAAGTACGGATACCAAGCAGCTGTTCCATGATTATGCCTGGCCGGGCAATATCCGGGAACTGGAAGATGCGGCAAAAGCCATTGTTGCGTTAGGGGATGAAGCGGTTGCCATGGGCGGCTTGCGGGCCATGCTGATGAAGTCGGAACGCACCGTCGGGGAAGAACGGATTTCCCTCAAGCAAGCGGCGCGCGCAGCTTCGCGTGAAGCGGAGAAGGAATTAATTTTGAAAGTGTTGACTCGAACCAGGTGGAATCGCCGTCGAGCAGCACAACAGTTGCAGATCAGCTACAAGGCGCTGCTATACAAGTTGAAACAGATTGCCGGCGCCGAGATGGAGCGTAGCTCCCAGGAGAATGTATGAAGCGAAGGTTCATATTTGCAATGGCGATGTCGCTCAGCTTAATGGTGGGTGGCGCCGGTGGGCTGGACACCGCCAAGGGGCAGCGAGATGGCAAAACGGCTTCGAGCGTGGCCAGCGACTCTAAAGCTACCACCCAGCCGAAAGAGCCAATATCGGTCGCTGGCCTGGATTATGTCATTGGGGCCGATGACAACTTGCACATTTCCGTATGGAAAGAGCCTGATTTGACCAACACTCTGCCCGTACGTCCCGATGGGAAGATCTCGATGCCGCTGCTCAATGATGTGCAGGCGGCAGGGCTCACGCCCATGCAACTGGCCGACTCGCTCACGGAGAAATTAAAAAAATATTTAGCTGACCCAAGGGTGACCGTGGTGGTCACGCAGATGAACAGCCAGCGGATTTATATCCTGGGCGAAGTGCTTCATTCCGGCGCCATCCCTCTGCTGCCCAACATGACGGTGCTGCAAGCGCTGGCCACGGCGGGTTTCACGCAGTTTGCCAACACCAAGAATATTTACGTGCTACGTACTCAGAACGGGAAACAGCAGAAAATGCCGTTCAATTACAGGCAAGCCATGAAGGGCGACACAGTGGCGCAGAACATCAATTTGAAACCAGGAGACACTATTGTCGTCCCGTAAGGAAAATACGTTGAAGACGTGGCAGTCCATGGCGATGGCGATGTTCCTCATGTTGGGAGCCGGCATCAGCTCGGCCCAAGATAACGCTCCACCGCCAGCGGATAACGCCCCGGCGCCCGCCTTCGGCCAGGATAATCCGCCACCACAGGCGGAGGATAATCCACCGCTTTCTTCACTCGACTCACCTTCGCTCGAGCCGCACGCGGCGGCCAGCAGTTTTCTGTTACCCAGTGCACACGTGAGCCAGTCGCTGGATTCGAACCTGGGCGGGACCAGCGGCAACTCATCCGTTCACGGAGTGACTCGCGCGCTGGGCAGTCTCATGCTGCAAAGAATGTGGAGACATTACGAAACAGCGCTGGACTACTCCGGTGGCACAGCGGTTTATTCCGGGTTCAGCAAGAGGTTTAACCAAGTTCACCAGTTGGCGGGCGAGCAACGGATCCTATGGCGTACCGGTCAATTGGCGCTGCGAGATAGTTTCAGCTATTTACCGGAAGGAACATTCGGATACGGATCTTTTGGCGGAGCTGGAGCCTATCAGTCAGGACTGGGCGGAATGGGTGGGGGAATTTCGGGTGGGTCGGTGGGTGGAATCTTTGGCCCAGGACAATTCGCCACGCTAGGGCAGGTGCCCCGAATCACCAACTCAGCGATCGTCGACATTACCGAGGCCCTGACGCCACGTTCTTCCGTGACCATGGCGGGGGGCTACGGTTTAGTGCATTTTACGGGGAACAACCCGGGGTTTATCAATAGCCGCCAACTGTCGGCGCAGGCTGGATACAACTATCAATTGAACCGCAGAGACCAGGTTGCGTTGCTATACG
>WNFC01010493.1_pt1 | contig 17478 bp, 12 predicted proteins | sample 5400541 | NCBI WGS metagenome assembly WNFC01 (sample SAMN13153342, study PRJNA577476) | soil metagenome | isolation source: 120 cm saprolite under Douglas fir tree site 2 hole 2 replicate 1 | place: USA:California | collected 2015-04-18
GAACGTGGTGGCGCCGTGCCAGCACCGCCAGCGGATAAGTGCCGACCTTGTTGGCGACATCGCCGTTGGCTGCGGTCCGGTCCGTGCCGACAATTACACAATCGACCTGGCCCGCGCGCAACACGCTCGCCGCCATACTGTCGGCAATGATCGTCACGGGAATCCGGTCCTTGCGCAGTTCCCATGCGGTGAGGCGTGACCCCTGCGGGGCCGCGGCAATTAAGATCTTCGCCCTGACGGTGGTTTGCTGGCGGAACTAGGTTGCTTTTTCTTCGGCGCTGTCTTGCCACCATTACCGGCCGTGGGGTAGCGAAAATCCAGGCCTCGTCCCTTGGCCCCGACCGCCGCAACGATGAGGTTGATTTTGTCTCCGGGCTTCATTTCTGCCGGCACGTCGGCACTGTTCTGAATCGGACCACTCAGGCCCGTTGCCACATGCTTGGCAAGCCATCCGCCCTTTTTTGTCTTGTCGGATAATAGCTCCGCTTCGACACGATCCTTTGCTCTGGGCAGATTTGTTTGCGGCGCCCGCGCTGCGTCGCGCACCGGCTGCTTCAATGTACCTTTGGGGTCGCCTCTCGGTCGGAGCAATGGCGCGGGCCGACCGCCAACAGGATTTGCGCCCGGCTGCGAGGAGCTACTTGCGGAAGAAGCAGGATGCGGTGGGTCAGAGAGCCACGCTGGTTCTGACTGTCCGGCCACGAAGTGTGGAGTGGGTAGAACCGGTCGGTGGCGAAATCGGTCGAGGCCCATGTAAGCTGTGGCGCCAGGCTGAGGGCGGGACGTCCATTCCTGCATCACGTAGAGTGCGTCCAGCCTCGCCACCTGCCGCAGACCGGTCTGACCTTGAATGATCGTTTCGCCCGAGTTCTTGGCGTGGTGGACGATCACGTCTCGGAAAGCCAGGCGAAACCGATCACCCGTCTCGTCGTCACGCACTCCTGATTCCTGCCAAGAGCTGTAGCGAGCGTTGCGGTCAACAAGGCGCAATTTTGCCTCGATGGCGATGCTGCCCAGTCCCAAAGGCTTGCCCATGCCGATTCGGTGATGGCAGCCGTCGGGAAGGTGAAGGGCTTCGAGCAACGCTCCCAACTCGATGTCGGTGAGATTCTCGAAGCGGACGCGCCCTTTAAAGGTCTCGCCTGTCCTGACGGGTCGTATTATCGTGTGCTGCTTGTCCTCGCGCGCCGGGTCTTGCAAGGCCTGAAGCAACTCCTCCTGCTGCGCACCTTCTTCCTTCACGAGCGCGAGTCCTTGCACTTGATCCCAGCGATGCCAGTAAAGTTTGTGGCCGCGGATTGTCGTGTAATCCCCCTCCAGATACGTAGTTAGTTGCCGAGCATCCCTGGTGCCGTCCTGGGTCAGGTAATGCTGAAACGTCGTGACTTTGGGGGATGAGAGGATGCGGGGCACGATCATTTCTTCAAACCGTTCGTACCCGCCGTCCGTGGCGACAGCATCCTCAAAGAACACGCGCCCCTTGATCGCGCCGTCTGCAGCCACCCTGCCGAACATTGCCTCGGCGAGATCGAGCTCCTTCTGACGGAGCCCGTCAGGTATTAAATCGCGCGGCGAGCGTTGGTAGGGAAGGCGAAACATCCCGGCCCGCCCAAAGAAAACCAATCCGTCTGGATTGTCGTCTTTCTTCGCGGCTTGATCCAGGAGAAAGAAGACGGGCTCCTCGTCGCGAAGGTAGCCGTCCGCCCGTCGGGATCCGCCCAGCGGTTGGTCCCGCGGAAATGCGTTTTTTTGCCACTGCGTGAGTTGATCTTCATCATGAAAGCGCTGCCAGAGATCTTGCGGTACGTGTATTGGGTCTTCCCCGCTCATCGACGTGAGAAAAACGAACTCACGGGTTTTTTTCGGGACATTTCCGGTCAAAACCAGCGTTCCACGCTGCCATGTCCCATTGCTTGGCTCGCCGAATTTGATTCGAATGACGCGCCCATCTTTCGCCTCTACCCAGCAGGGCTTGTGCTGCACGCTCCAACGCGGCGTGTTGCCATCATCGTGGGTCGCTTCGCGCAGTTCATCACGTAGCACATCACGTTCGACACGGAGCATCTCGCAAGGTTCTATCAACCATTCGTCGCCGTTTCTGCGGAGGATGCCGGCGCGTGGTCCGTCCCCGATACGCATTCGCTGACGATAGGCGTCGCCGATGCGATCTTTCCCAACGGTGCGGAAAAAGGGCTTGGCTTTGCTTATCGGTTGGATTTTTGAAAACGACAAAATCTCGACCAAAGTGCGCACCATCCCACGCAGGCTCGAACCCGGAATCGCGGGTCGGCCGTCAGGCGTGCAGTAAGGATCCGGGCGCAAACGTGAATCACGCGTGTCCCAACCGCCATCTTCACGGCGAATGATGGGGCCGCGAATAAATAAGGGAGTGAGCGCTGTAATCGACAATTCAATCCAACCATTGTGCGCCCCGGAAACGAAGCGGTCGTGCTGCACCCAAGGTTTAATCTTCTGGCCGTCGACATCGAAGCCTTCTTCGACCGTAAAGACGCAATTGGGAAGGGGAACGAAGTTGTAGGGCGCCAGGGCGGTACGTTCGGGTTCGGTTGCCTTGATATGCCGAGGCATCAGCGTATCTCCACCAGCCTGGTTGCAATCACGCGGACCGCCCCGGTTCTCTCGTCGCGTGCGAAGTAGTGGCGGACGACAAGTCGAGGCCACGGATCTGGAGGCTCAGCGACCGCCAGCGGCAGCGCTTGCTCAGCCCCTATGCCGTTCCCGACCCGTGAAAACCCATCGCTGTTGTCGATGACCCGGCCTGCCAGAAGCAGGCGGGATTCGTTTTCCGGGCGACACGGATCGTCGTGGTTTATCGAAGCAGCATCTCTTAGAATCCGCCCGTGAAGCGATGTGCCCGTTTTCCAGATCAGAATCTCTTCTGGCTGTGAGAATATGCGGATCTCCAATAGCGTGGCCTGTGCGGGGCGCGGGCAGAGATCTGGGAACGCTTCGGATCCGAGATGCCAGCGTTCATCCTGAAACCGTCCCCAAGTGACCCCCGACTCACAATGCGCCAGTAGCCATGCCGGCTTGGCAATCGTCCGGGGCGCAGCTTGGCTCCCGCCGATCCAGTCGAGCCACGCTCGAGCGAGCTTTTCATCAAGAAGCTCGATCGTGCCCCCCACAATTTCGTTCATGCGACTTCTACCGGAGAAGGGGATGTAGCGAATTCGTGAATTTTGCGATTGATCAACTCGACGTCGCGATCGGCTGGCTGGTCGACGTCCAGGTCAAGTAGCGTACTGTCATCGAGACGGGCCCTGGCCCGGCCCCGCAGCAGGCCGCGCCCCACGGAGGATGTGCCACCGACCGGAAGTTCTCCGCTGAGAAGATCCTTGAGCACTAAGAACAGTAGGCCTGCCTCTCCGGGCTCTGGTTTCCGGAGCTCGAAGCGTACGGTGAGCTTGCCACCGTACTCCGGTTCCTCGTCAAATAATGCTCCGGGCAAGACGCCCTGTGTGAACCGGTCAATCTGGATGCGCGAAGGCCGCAGCCGCGTCCCGTTTTCGATTGCGCTCTCGGTGACTCGCAAGCGGGATGCTGCAAGTGATTTTTGACCGAAAAGACGTTCGACCCACTGTGGGGCATCTCCCTGAGAGCTCCGCACCACGTGAGCGATCCGAAGAGCGCGCCCGCGCAATACCCCGGCGAGGCTCGTTCCGGCAAGTATCGAACGCCCCGCGGATTTGAGATGAGCAGCGTCGGGCGCATTCGGTCCTGGCGGGGCGCTGCGAATGAGCATGCCTCCGGTAAGTGAAAGCTTCGCCTCAATAACAGTGCGGCGCCGCTTGTCTTCGCACCCATTCAGCTCATGACCTGGCCGGGCACCTCTTAACGCTGAAGGTAAATCGACTGAGCTCACTACATCTGAGGGCATCGGATTCGCGGAATCCGAGATAAGCCATTGCATCCAACCTTGCGCGGAAGTGAGATCAAATCGAAATGCCCTCCAGCCTTTCGCTCGAACAATTCCAAAGCCTCTGGAGCGGCGAGCTCCGAGCGAGATTTCATTCGGTGCCAGTCCTGAAAGGCTCGTGGCAAGCAGACTGATAAGCTCGCCCTCAGTAGAAGAACCCGAAACCACCAGATCGAAACGCAGCGAAAAGCGAGTCCCCGCAGGCAGAATCTCGAAGTCAAACTTCTTATGATCCTCTGCGACGCCGCTTCCGGGGTCGATCTGTACGCCGTCGCGAATCTCGACGTGGTGCTCCGCTGGCAGGATTCCAAGGCTGTCGAACACAATAAGCGGGCTTTGAGAACCTTTGTCGTCCGTCCGGACCGCACCGAAGAGCGTTGCTACCCTGCCGTCCTCAGCCGAGTAGTATCCCCCAAGCACGTCGGCGAGATGGCTGCGCAATGCTCCGGCTAGTGAGCTTCCGGGGAGAAGTGGACAGCTTTCGCGCGGGTCCAGCAACAGCATCATGTCAGCCAGATCATCGCCACGGCCACCGAAATGAACCGCACTTTCAAGAACGAGCTCGACGGTAACTACCCAGCAGGCCTTCATAGGCCGCACGCCTCCCGGTTCGTTGATGCCGAGTTTCTCGGTCACGGTGGCGACACTCTTTCCTTTGAACGTAGGCGCCGCGACAGCGCTTCAAGCAGTTCGTCGATCAGCCGCGCTCGGATCCAAGGGCCCAATTCGGCGAAATTCTGGTGCGCCGCGCCCTCCGAGATGACCTGAAACCGCTGAGCGACGGAGTCAAGTTGCAGCAACCGGCCGAGCGCTAGATCGTTACTCACCTGCGCAATCTCCCTTATCCATGCTGCCAGGGACTTGCCGGCGTCAATTCGACATCGTTCAAGTTGGTCCAGAGCAGGTCGCCGAAGCGAGTTCTGCGAGTTCTCGTTTAGCCAGGTTTGTAGAGTCTGAAGCGCAGCCTCAGGCGCACCCCGAAGAGCTGTACGCAGGCGACCGAGCAAGCTCGGGTATGGGAGTGATTTCGCGTTTCGAGCTAATCGCGCGCCTTCAGAGGCAATCGCTCCGGACAGCTCCTCGCGGAGGATACGGCTCTGGACAAAGCATACCAAATCGGGCACTGGTCCTGAGAGAGAAATGTTTTCCTCGATCCTGCTCTCCTTTCTCAGAACTGGAGTTTCCGTCGGTTTCGTGAGAAACACGATCCGCCCGAAGCCTTCTGCTTTGCGCTCCCCGAAGCCGGCATGCTCAATAGTTAGGAGGTCGGCAAGCGGAATCCTTTCCTTCGCTTCCAGCACCAATACCGAGCCGGCAGTGCAAGCCAGCGCCTGCGGCACTTCAAGTCGCCACTTGCGATTGAAGCCACCCACGGGCTCGAAGGCCCAACGGCTGTAGCGCACGCGAACGCGTCCAGAGAAAGCAGCTTCTGTCTCTTGAGAAAGGTAGCTGGGCTCAAGCTGACCCGTTTCCTGATTCCGTCCTAGGTAGCTCGAGGTTGTGAGAAGCCGAAACAAGGTGCCTGCAGCGAGATCGCTGCCAACGACTCCTTGCCCCTCGACCTCACGATCTCGTGGCGAGTGCCACTGAATCTCGGCATCCCCACCATAGCCACTACGGCGCGAGCGCCCGAGCAGAACGGGCGGTCTGAGATATTTTTTTACGTGATCTGCAAGGGCGGAGCACTCCTCATCGGTGGCGGCATGCACGGCAACAAGGCCGTCGAACTCCTGGTGCGGCTCAAGATACTCATAGGTGAAGATGGTGCCGTGGCTTATTTCCTGGCCAGGGACTTGTTCTTTCCATGCCCGGCCACGCGAGCGATCGCGCTGCTGATGAACACGACTCGCTCGCCGGGGACCGAGGCGTAACGGCTGCGCTGCGCCCAGTGAGACAAACCTTTCACTGATGGGCGAGAGGGCCATTTCTGGCCACTCGATGTCGCCGCCGTCGTCGATTTCTCCGGTGAAGGCCGCCAAGTCGCAAACGGAGATAGTTCCATCTGAGCTTTGAGCGGCGTTCTTTTCTACTTGGAACGACACGGGCATCGGCAGCGTACGATGGCCGCCTGCGCGTGGATAAGCGTTCAGGCAACAAACGCTGCCATCAAGAATAAGATGGGTAAAAAGCTCCTGCCGATCAGGCTGGCCCGAAGGATCACCTATGGCCTGGGCCACTTGGCCCCTGATGGCCGAACCGGGAACAAAGGACAGGCTGCGCGTGCTGCTCGGATCGTCGCCGAAAGAGGCGAGCAACGCCGGCGCGCGAAGCGTAATGGTGTAAGGCAGATAGCGGTGGATCATAGCGGCACCAAGCAATCACGTGTTTTTTCTGCATCGCCATCGAGCGCGATTTGGATGTGTCCTCTGCCGCGATTGCGGGAAAGTCCGGCGTGGCGGGTCCCCAGTGCTGCCATCGCTAGGCATCGCAAGTCGTCCTCGGTAGGTTCGTCCAGCCACGCGAGAGATGCGGTGAGTCGTAGACCGCGCACGATAACACGCGCGGATCGGAGGGTCGTTTCCGCTGGTGCTCCGGTTACGCGCTCCTCTGACGTCTGAGCCCGAACGTCGGTGAAAGCGGTTAAGATTCTTTCCGGAGCGAGTGGATTATGCTCACGCTGCACGGCAGCCACAAAGTAGCTACGTGCGGGTTCTTGGATTACGGCATCTCCAATGCGAAGTACGGAGACCTCGCTTACATCACCTGTCGGGCCGAGAAGCCGTCGCGCTGCTTCGTGAAGTTCGGGAAAGTGCTCCTGCATGCTAAGCCAACTATCCCTCAGCAGGCCACGCAAGGCTTTCCCGCCAAGATAGGGAAGACCGAACTCGTCATGAGCGACCTCAACATCAACCACCCCCGCCGTTCCCTCCCCGCTCCCAAATGTGGTGTCCGACAAAAGGTCGATTGTCAGCGTCTTCGGCTCCACGGTCATGAAGGCTTTCCTCCATCAAGTGGCAGATGAAGGTCAAGCAGTTCGATCGCATCGAGCAACGGGGTTCGGTTTCCCAGAAAACCGCTGTCGGCGTTCAAGCTATCCGGCAACTCGACGCTAGACGCGACGGTCCAGGCATCGCGTGCACGACGAATCCCTTCAGGACCCTCACGAACCAAAGAAGCGAGCTCTTTCACCTTGTTGCGATGTTCACGCCATTGCGCTCCGCGAAAGCCATTCTCGCCCGTGCCCAACACCTCTTCCGAAAGCCATCGCCAGGTTTCCGTTTCCTTTGCTGACGACCCAAGGCGATAAGGGCGGCAAGTGAGCTCGAAGCAATTGCTCCCAGGTCGACTCACGTATGTGCGTCCGCGGAGATCGGCGATGCCTTCGCCGGGAGGTGAAGTTCCGATGTGCCAGTCGACCCAACTACTGGTGTCTTTTTTTTCTCGCCGGCGTCGTTTCGCATTTGCGCATAAATTTTCGGCGAGCTCGTACGCACGCTCGAACGGCGCGTGAGACCGCACAATAGCTACGCCGGCGCATGCGGAGATAAGCTCCAAGTGAGGAATATCATCGCGTCCAAAAAGGTTCACAGCGGCCGTTGCCAAATCCAGAGCGATGCGTCCGTCACACAAAAACGTTAAATCGTCGCCACCCAAAAGAACGGGTCTAATTGGTAGGTAAATACGGCCGTCGGTTGCTGGCTTGAGCTTGAAACCAAGGTCGCGCAAAGCTCCTTTAACTTCGCGAGTTACTCTGTCGACTGCGTCGGCAACGCGTTTGATCACTCCCTTCAACGCGTTCTCCCCCGCTGCGCTCAGAGCAGCCGACCATTCCCTGCATTGGTGTATCACTGCCTCGTCATCGACTTCATCATTTGTGCAGTCTTTTAACCAATTGCTGATCTGTTGGCCGATCTCGTTGCCGTCAACGTGGACAACGCCGATCAGGCTTGTGTCTTCGCGAGTGCGGCCTAGGTTGTCGAGGTCGGGCGGAAAGTCGAAAGCGTTGTGCTCTTCTAGGAACTTGTCCCACTGACTCGTCGCATTGCGATAGACCGTGGGATCGCGTAAGCGCAAAACATAGCGAGAAAGTGGGACATTCGTCTCAAGCCGGTCGAACCCAACAGCCGGCGCACCCGTAATTCTGCAGCCCATGGTCACCGACAGACCAAGCTGTGGCACGGACGGCGAGCGTTCCAGCTTGGCGCGGGCAAGGTCGATTCGAAGACATCCCATAGCATTAGCGAGTTGGCCCGGCTCGTACTCACGATGCGCAATGGCCACCTCTAATCCAGGCGCTTGATCATGCAGTTGGCGGGTGTATTGCGCTACAAAGTCTTGCGCATGATTGCGAGCCGAAAACCTTAGAACCGCATTCCCTCCTGCAGCCACCAACACGGATCCGTTTTGCGGTACGGCAAGGGCTCCTTCGGTAGCAGTCGCCCAATGCACGAGCCATGAGGCGGCGATGGCGTCGCGCAGCCGGTTCGATCTGAATACGTACCGCTGCACCCCCAGGGTATCGATACCTGTCAGGACCGGCATGCTTTGTCTCTCATTCCAGAAGCCATTGCGTCAGCGTGCCCAGATTCGACGTTCCATTGATCCCGCTCCACTCTCTCAGGTCCGCAAGCCCAAACACGCGTGGTACATTGGGCGCATCCCAGAGGCTCTGGATATCGCTCCGCAACTGGTCTACATACGGTCCCCTCGAATCGCACCCGTCTAGAAGGCAGACGAGCGCGCAGCGGGCGAGATCACCGCCCATTTGGCGCGAGCGCATCGCGACCTCGAAGAGCTTAGACTTACAAAGTTCTTTTTTCTGATCCTCCGTAGTGCAGGAAACCACATAAAGCCGGTTCCGGTGCACAACCGCTGCGTCTACTTCGAACTCGACACTATCACGTTTCCCCCGAATGTTCGTAGATATCTCATGCACTGCGGATGGCAAGCATTGGTCTATAACCAGTGCTGTCCAGCGCTCCAGCCATCCCCCGCGGAGAAAAGCGCGCCAGTGCTTGTAGGTACGCTGGGTCCAATCGTTAGCTGGAATCGAGGGTTGAGATAGACCAAGACCACTCCCATCGAAGGGCGGCTGTTTTGCCTTCGCAACTTTCTCTTCCAAGCGATTGAGCTGACAAAGAAGCTCGCGCCTCTCCTTTTGATCGCACCTCAAAACTTTTTTTGCGATGATCTCCGAATCGGAATCTGCCGGCTCCTGCTGTAAAACCCGGTCATCTCTTAACCGCTCTACGCCGTGAAGCTCGAGGAGTACTTCTAAGGTGAGGCTGAGGTCGCGGTTTGAAAGCGTCTCGTCGTAACCGTCCTCGAAGCGCAGAAGACCTCTGCGTTCGTCGAGGTACGACACGTTTGCCTCGCCCCTGTTGAACGCCATGCGGGCGTGCGCGGCCATGGGTTTTGTGCCACCGCTGTAATGAAGATGGTCAAAGTCGAGCCCATTGCATACATCCTGAATGCAGCGCGCGTCCGTCGCGTCCTGGATACATCGTGGAGTTACACGTATCCGCTTCGCGCTCAAGACACCGCTGAGGTAATCCTTCGGCTTCTCTGTCTCAGGGGTGTAGAGGAGGACTACCTCCTTGGGTTCCAGCGCCATCGCGGCAAGAAAGTTGGGTAGCGGATTGGAGCCAACGAGGAGGGCCAGTTTCTCCGACCTGCGGTTCACGATGTCCCCTTATTTCGGGCAGATGAGCATGTTTACAACATTGAACCGGCGCTGACCACTAACGGCGAAGGTTTGCGAACGGGGCGGGGTCTGCTTCCCTCGTAGCGATTCGCTCCCGCTGTGCCTAATCAGGCAAATCGCTCCGCGTAGATCCTTCGCTTCGCTCAGAGTTTGTGAGCGAATTAGCAAAAGTGCTCCTTCGGGGGAAAAACATAAGCATTTTTAAGGGCTGATTTTTCGCACAATCAATTGACTCACAAACTCTCAGGATGACAGACAAGGAGTTAGCGCTTGAACCTAAATCAACACCACTGCCGCTGTCACCACGCTAGCGAGGGCGTTTGAGGGTGGCCAGGCTTTCATCGAACGGCGGATAGGCTATTCCCCGTTCGGTGATAATTGCAGTAACCAATTCGGCGGGGGTGACGTCGAAGGCTGGATTGAAAACCTCGACACCTTTGGGTGCGATCGGCTTGCCGCCGAACTCGGTCAATTCCGTCGACGGCCGTTGCTCAATCGGGATCTGGTCGCCATTGGCGCATTCCAGATCAATCGACGACAGCGGCGCCGCGACGTAGAAGGGAACGTGGTGGCGCCGTGCCAGCACCGCCAGCGGATAAGTGCCGACCTTGTTGGCGACATCGCCGTTGGCTGCGGTCCGGTCCGTGCCGACAATTACACAATCGACCTGGCCCGCGCGCAACACGCTCGCCGCCATACTGAAGACCCTGACTTCTTTGCCATCCTCGCAAGCGGCGCGAATAACGCCAAGCGCAGTGCCATATCCGGCAGTCGCCAGCGCCCCGGCATTGCAGTGGGTCAACACGCTGGCCGGCGAAGTGAGCAGTGCAGCGCCGTTGCGCCCGAGCATCCGATTCGCCGCGAGGTCCTCCTGGTAGATAGCAATTGCTTCGTCGCGCATGCGGCGATACAAGTGCGCCGCATCCAGCGCGAGGCTCGCTTCGAACACGCGGCCCATTCGGTCGACTGCCCATGCCAGGTTGACCGCAGTCGGACGTGTGGCTTTGAGAAGGTTTGCGGCCCGCTCAAAACGAGCGCGGGCACGTTGGCCGCTGGTCCCCCGGATAGCGAGTGCCACGCCCATCGCCGCGGCCACTCCGATCGCGGGAGCGCCGCGAATCACCATCGTTCGGATAGCCTCTGCCACGCGGCGATAGTCTCGATACGTCCGAATGACTTCGCGGCCTGGCAGTAGCCGCTGATCTATCATTCGCACGCTACCCGCACGCCATTCTATGGTCTTGACTGCCACCGCGCCTGCTGCGCCCCGCGAATTACCGAATCAGACTTCGTCTTTCCAATGACGCGATCGAACCCATTCGTATTTGCATAGCAGGAACTGCCCTGCAGACGAAGCTACCGAGACGCGGCTTGCGCCTGGCATCGGCTACTTACAGCTAAGTGCCCCACTGCTATGTTTGTGCTGGCTGCGGTGCTATAAGAAACTCGCACGCTGGGGCATGATACGACGGTATTTGACGCTGCGAGCTAAAATGTTCCGGGCAAATCGAGCGATGGGAACTGACTCGCAGCGATCGGTATCCGAGGCCCCCCGAGGGAGAGCCTAATGGGGCGCAGATTGTACGTTGGCAATTTGGCCTGGACCGTGACCGATCAGGACCTGCAAGATGCTTTCTCGGAAGCGGGGAAAGTGGAAAGTTCGCAGGTCATAATGGACCGTGCAACCAACCGGTCCCGTGGCTTCGGCTTCGTCGAAATGGCAACCGATGAGGCCGCTGATGCCGCAATCAAACGGCTGAACGGCAGAGACATCAAGGGTCGACCGATACGGGTGAATGAGGCGCAGGCCCGTAGCGGTGGTGGGGGTGCTGGAGGTGGTGGCGGCGCGCGCGGCCCTGGTTCTGGGCGCGACCGCTAAACACGCTCTCCCGTCCAATCCGGTTGGTTCGATTGGGGCACTCGCGAGCGCGAAGCATGCGCCGCGCGGGTGTGTGCCTGCTTAGCAGTGATGCCTGCCCGGATTCTGCACACTACAGGTGTGTGCCATTCGAACCTGACTAATTCGTTTTCGCATCGAGCTAGTTTCATTGAAAATTAAAGGGCCGAGCGGATTTCGCCGTCCGGCCCTCGCCAACCGGGAAAAGGGGGGGCAAACCCCAGCTAGCGGACGCTAATTATAAACAATCTTTAACGACTTGCAATAGCCAATGAGACGGAATCGGACGGCAATTGCGCATTGCCCCTTCTCGCTACTACACCTATAAGACCCGAATTTCGCTTAAAAGCGGGTAAGACAACCCAAACCTTTCGATCTTTTCTCTCTAATCGGCAGCAGCAGCCTGTGTCTCTGCCGAATCACCCCGCTTTCGCAATATCGCCTTAAGCAAACGAGGTGGGGACATCGGTAATTCGGTCATCCGGACTCCCACCGCACGATATATCGCATTCGCGACCGCAGCCATTGGCGGCACGATTGAAACCTCACCGACACCGCGCACTCCTAATGGATGACTCGGGTTCGGAACTTCAACCACGATAGCTTCGAGGAGCGGCAGATCCAGACAGGTCGGCATTCGATAATCGAGTAGGCCGGCGTTGCGCAAGGTGCCGCGATCATCATAGACGTATTCCTCGTTGAGCGCCCATCCGATACCTTGTGCCAATCCGCCTTGCATCTGCCCTTCCACGTAGCTCGGATGAATTGCACGGCCAACATCCTGTGCAATGCTCGCGCGCAGGATCTGCACCTTGCCGGTATCGGGATCAACTTCGACATCCACGCAAACGGTAGCAAAGGCGTTGCCTACGGCGCCCACTGCACCTGCATTAACGGTGGCGCTGCCAGTTACCGGGCCGCCGGTTCGCGCCAGGCGTGAGGCGAGCTGCTTGAGTGGCATCGGCGCAACGCCATTGGCGCGCGCGGCAAACACTCCGTCCTTAAATTCGATTTCGTCGGGCTGCTTTTCCCAGAGCTTTGCAACGCGTTCCTTCAGTTGGCGCACCGCATCATGCGCCGCATCATAGACCGCGAGCCCGGTGGCGAGAGCGATGCGACTGCCACCGGTCACGTCCGTGTGGCCGCTCGCGTCGGTGTCGGCCACGATTGGACGGACGTCGAGCACATCAAGTCCCAGCACTTCAGCCGCAACCATCGCCATCGCGGCCCGGGTGCCGCCGATATCGACCGAGCCGGTAACCACACTCACGGAGCCATCGGTATGGATGTTCACTGTTGCAGACGATTGGAGCCCGCCATTGAACCAGAAGCCCGAGGCGACGCCGCGCCCACGGTTTTTGCCGGTGAGCTTGGAACGGTAATGCTCACTGTTTTTGATTGCCTCAACGGTCTCGACGTAGCCGATTTTCTTGAAGGGTGGCCCCGCCGGTTGCGGTGTTCCTTCATGGGACGCGTTGCGAAGACGTAGCTCGAGCGGATCGAGTCCACATTTTTCCGCCAACTCATCAAGGGCGGTTTCACATGCGAAGGCCGAAGCCGGCGAGCCGGGCGCTCGATAGGCGGCGACCTTGGGCCGATTAACCACTACATCGAACGAATCGATCTTGAGGTTCTCGATTTTGTAAGACCCCAGCGTAGTCATTGCGCCGGGGGCAAACGGCGAGCCCGGAAACGCACCCGCCTCATAAGCCAACCAGACCTCTGCCGCGGTGATTATGCCATCGCGCGTGGCCCCCATCTTAATCCGCATTTTGGTGCCGGAAGTGGGGCCAGTCGCGCGCAACACCTCTCCACGCGACATTGAGAGTTTGACCGGCCGGCCTGATCTCTTTGACAGCAGTACCGCCAGTGGTTCGAGATAAATGGTGGTCTTACCGCCAAAGCCGCCGCCAATCTCCGCCGGCACCACCCGGATCATGCCCTCGGAAAGCTCCAACATGCTGGCGGTCAGCGTACGTACGTTGAACGACCCCTGGGTCGAACAATAGATGGTGATGTGGCCGTCGGCGCCGTGCACCGCAAGCGCGTTTTGCGGTTCGATGTACCCCTGATGCACGGTCGCGGTGGTGTATTCACGCTCGACCACAAAATCAGCGGCCTCGAAACCTGCCTCCATATCTCCGCGCTGAAACTGGATATGCGACGCAACGTTGGTCGGCTGGTCGGGACCTTCGGGTGAACCCGGGTCGGTGCGATGCGCGATGAACCTGCTACGCAGTTCGGGCAGCAAAACGGGAGCGTCCGGCCTCATTGCTTCCTCAGCGGTCATCACCGGCGGAAGCACTTCATACACTACGTCGATCAGCTCGAGCGCTTCCTCGGCCACGTGCTTGCTCGTGGCTGCGACCGCGGCGACTGGATGGCCGTCGTATAAAACTTTGTCTCGCGCCATCACGTTGAGCGAGAGGTAATGAGTGTTGACGACCAGCTCGCCGACCTGCGCCATCACGCCTTTAACTTCGGGGAAGTCGGCGCCGGTGATAACGGCGTGAACGCCGGGATGTCTAACCGCCTTCTCAACGTTGATCGATTTGATGACTGCATGGGCATGCGGGCTGCGCAACACTTTGCCGTGAAGCATTCCGGGCATCGAGTAATCAGCGCCATACAACGCCTGGCCGGTCACTTTTTCCAACCCGTCATGTCGGACAGGACGCGTGCCGATGACTCTGAAATTGCCGTTGCTGGATCCGTCGGAATCTGCCATGGAAGCACCCCTTGAGAGAGATGAGAGGGGAGGGAAGAGAGGTTAGAGCAGCGCAGATGACTCGCGCTCCTCACTTGAATCTCTGGTCTCCTCTGTTTCTAGCCGCCGCCGAGGGCGGGCAGAAAAAAGACCTCACTGTCTTCGCCGACCGGCTCAAGCACGCCGCCGGTGCCCATTTCGCCGTCGATCGACACCGCGATCGACGGTTTGACGTCGCCGTCCTGGAGCAATTGTTCGCGAAAGCCAGGGAATTGGCGATCGAGGTCTTCGATCAAACGTCCGATGTTGCGGCCGCTGGCCGTTACGCGGTCTTGGCCGCCGGTCAGTTTGCGAAGTTGAGCCGGAATAACAACAGTAGCCATGATTGGGAAACGGGCCGGGCACCAGGTACTTAGTTGCCTAAATCCGCGTAAAGTTCGTAAGGCTCGCGCCTCCAATCCCTCCCCCTGACCAGGGGGAGGTTAGGTGGGGGTAGTCTGTCGGCCCGTGCAAGAGTGGCCGAGCCGGCAGAATTTCCCCGGTATCGTCATTTTGTCCATTTTATTTTGACAGCCAGTCAGCCAACTCCCACCCTGCCCTCCCCCTGGTCAGGGGGAGGCGTCAAGACGCCGACGAACAATCCGCACGCGAGCAAGCACCTAAACTCGTAGTTGCCTTAGCGGCCGGCTGCAGCAGCTTGCGCTTCCGTCCCGCCGCGCTTACTCAAGATGGCCTTGAGCAGCCGCGGAGGTGACATCGGGAGTTCGGTCATTCGCACGCCAACCGCATGGGCGATCGCATTGGCAACTGCGGCCAGTGGCGGCACAATCGAAACCTCGCCGACGCCACGAATGCCGAGTGGATGGCCCGGTGTCGGCACTTCAACAATGCAAGTCTCGATCAGCGGGAGGTCGAGGCAGGTCGGCATTCGGTAATCAAGCAGGCCGCTGTTACGCAGAATGCCCTTGTCGTCGTAAAAATACTCCTCGTTCAGCGCCCAGCCGATCCCCTGGGCAGTGCCACCCTGCATCTGACCTTCGACGTAGCTCGGATGAATCGCTTTGCCAACGTCCTGCGCCACCGTGGCGCGCAGAATTTCAACCTTGCCCGTGTCGGGATCGACTTCCACGTCGACGAGGGTAGCAGCGAAGGCTGGCCCAACGCCTCGTGCATTAACCGTGGCGCGGCCGGAGATCGGTCCACCAGTACGGGCCAGACGCCCGGCTAATTCCTTGACTGTCATTGGCTTAACGCCATCGCCCTGAGCGCTAAACTGACCATTACTGAATGCAACTTCTTCCGGCTTCTTCTCCCAGAGCTTGGCGGCACGTTCTTTGAGCTGCCGAACCGCGTCCTGTGCCGCATCATACACCGCCCATCCGGTAGCAAAGGCAGTGCGGCTGCCGCCGGTTACGTCGGTGTGTCCTATCGAATCCGTGTCAGCGACCAATGGCCGCACGTCGTTGACGTCGAGGCCCAGGACCTCTGCCGCGATCATCGCTTGAGCGGCGCGCGTGCCACCAATATCTACCGAGCCGATTACCAGGCTGGCGGTTCCGTCGGTGTGGAGATTGACGATGGCAGACGACTGCAGGCCGACATTGAACCAGAATCCGGAAGCCATGCCGCGTCCGCGATTGCGCCCCTCAAGCTTCGACTTGTAATGAGGGCTGTTTTTGATGGCCTCGACCGTCTCGATATAGCCGATCCGGCGGTAGGGCGGGCCCGCCGTTTGTGGCGTACCCTCCTTGGCGCCATTCATGATGCGGAAGTCGCAGGGGTCGATACCACATCTGTCGGCCAGCTCGTCGATAGCGGTTTCCGACGCCATCGCTGCATTACTCGCGCCGGGAGCCCGGTAGGCGGCGGTCTTGGGCCGATTCACCACGACGTCGTAAGCGTCAATCAGCAGATTGGGAATATTGTATGGCGCTACAATCGTCATCGCTCCGGCGCCGACTGGTGAACCAGGAAATCCGCCCGCCTCGTACGCCATCCAGATCTGTGCGCCGACCAGCTTGCCGTCCTTAGTGCATCCCAGCTTGCACCGAATGGTTGAACCGGAAGTCGGACCACTCGCACGGAGGACTTCGGCGCGCGACATAGTGAGCTTCACCGGATCGCCAGTCTTCCTGGACAACAACAGTGAGAGCGGCTCAAGGTAGACGGTCGTCTTGCCACCGAAACCACCGCCAATTTCCGCCGGAACCACCTTGATATTACCCTCGGGCATCCCCAGCACGGCGGCTGATAGTGAACGCACCACAAAGCTGCCCTGGGTCGAGCAATAAATCGTCGCATGGCCGTCGGGATTGTAAATACCCACGGCGTTGTGCGGCTCTATATAGCCCTGATGGACCATCGCGGTCTTGAACTCGCGCTCGACCACGTAGTCCGCACCCTTGAACCCTTCGTTGATATCGCCGCGCTTGAATTGCAGATGAGAGGCGACATTAGTCTGCTTGTCCGGACCGTCGTCCTTGTTGCGCAGTCCCGGGAGCAGGATTGGCGCCCCCGGTTTCATCGCATCCTCTACCGACATCACCGGCGGCAGGACTTCATAATCAACCTCGATCAGCCGCAGAGCTTCCTCGGCTATATGTGGGCTCGTGGCGGCAACCGCGGCCACGGCATGGCCGTCGTAGAGGACTTTGCCGCGTGCGAGGATATTGGCGGAAAGCTGGCTCATATTGATGGCCATCTCACCCGCCTGCTCCATCTTATCTGCCAACGCCGGCAGATCATCAGCGGTGACGATCGCCTTGACTCCGGGCAGGGCCAATGCCTTGTCGACCTTGATCGATTTGATATTCGCGTGTGCGTATGGGCTGCGCAGGACCTTGCCATAGAGCATGCCAGGGAAACTGTAATCCGCCCCGTATTTGGCGCGGCCGGTCACCTTGTCGACGCCATCATGGCGAATCGGGCGAGTGCCGATCACCCTGTAGCCCTGACCATTGGTTGAAGCTGCCATTTACTTGACCTCTTGTTCCTGCAGGAACTGCTCTGTCTGTTCCGAGGCCGAGGGACCGCTGCCGAGGCGCCCCTGACTTCTTTTGCCGGTGCCGGAGGCGAGCGTCTGCGCCGCATCGGCCACCGCTCTTACTATTTTGTCATAACCCGTGCAGCGGCAAAGATTCCCTGCCAGGGCATAGCGAATCTCGCCCTCCGTCGGCTTGGGATTGTGGTCCAACAAGACCTTGGCCGACATGAGGAAGCCTGGGGTGCAGATTCCGCATTGAAGACTGGCATGTTCCAGAAATTTTTGTTGCAGCATATGCAGGCCGTCAGGC
>WNFC01003293.1_pt1 | contig 17477 bp, 9 predicted proteins | sample 5400541 | NCBI WGS metagenome assembly WNFC01 (sample SAMN13153342, study PRJNA577476) | soil metagenome | isolation source: 120 cm saprolite under Douglas fir tree site 2 hole 2 replicate 1 | place: USA:California | collected 2015-04-18
CCTCGTAATGGCCGGGCTTAATCGTGCCGCCATAAACAAAGATCGCGGGAATGTTTAGCCGGGCAATCCCGATCATCGCGCCCGGCATATTCTTGTCGCAACCTCCGATCGCGATCAACCCGTCGACACTCGCAGCCTGGCAAACCGTCTCAATCGAATCGGCAATCACTTCACGCGACACCAGGCTGTACTTCATCCCTTCGGTGCCCATCGAGATGCCGTCGCTCACGGTGATCGTGCCAAAGCTTTGCGGCATAGTGCCCGCGGCTCGCAAAGCATCGATGGCGCGGTCAGCCAGGCGATTCAGGTTCAGGTTGCAGGGCGTGATCGTGCTGTAACCGTTAGCCACTCCGACGATGGGCTTGTCGAAATCCGCATCGCCAAAACCCGTCGCTCGCAGCATCGAACGGTTCGGCGTGCGCTCGATTCCCTGAGTCACGGCCCTGCTCCTTCTGTTGTCAGCCATTCTTGTTCCAACTTTCCCGGGTCATTGGATTGGAATCAAACCAGCTTCATTGAAGACCAGGGCCGAGCCGTTGGTTTCGTCAAGTTGCGGCAAGACCGGGTGTAACCACTCTCTATAGGAAGGATCGCGACCAGAAACGGCGGCAAAGAATGCTTGTTGAATGCGATGGGTCACAGGGCCACGAGCACCGCCACCGATTTTCGTCCCGTCCACTTCCCTGATTGGCGTTACTTCGGCGGCCGTTCCCGTAAAGAATGCTTCATCGGCGGCGAGCAATTCCGGCAATGAGAGTGCACGGACCTGGACACCGAACCCGAGTTCGCCCGCGATCCGCAAGATTGAATCGCGCGTGATCCCGGGCAGGATTGAATGCCGCTGGTCATTTGTGATAACTCGATCGTCGCGGACCAGGAACAGATTTTCGCCTGAGCCTTCGGCGAGATGGCCTTCGGCGTCCAGCAGCAGGGCTTCGGCGTAACCACGATCGAGTGCATCGCGCAGGGCCAGCACTGAGTTAATATACTGACCGCAGGCCTTGGCCTTTGTCGGCATCATGCTGGAGTGGAACTTGCGCCAGGGAGAGACGGTAATAGAAACGCCTTTCTCGAGTCCCTCAGTGCCGAGATATGTCTCCCAGGGCCAGGCAAGAATTGCCACCTCGACCGGGCAGGCGCGCGGATTCAGACCCAGGCTGTTACTGCCGTAGTAGCAGAGGGGACGGATGTAACAATCGCGAAAGTCATTGCGTCGCACGACCTCGCAGATGGCTTCGGCCAGTTCACCGGCGTTGAACGGAATCGGCATCCCACAACTCTCGGCAGAGGCATAGAGGCGATCAAGATGCGCGTCGAGCCGAAAGACCGCCGGCCCACTCGGCGTTTCATAGCAGCGCAGGCCTTCGAAGACACCGGTTCCGTAGTGCAGCGCGTGGGCCGAAACATGCGTGGTGGCATTCTCCCAAAGAATCATGCCGCCATTCATCCACACCCATTTACTTTGAGCGAAGGACACAGCTTGCCTCTTCTAATTTCTGGCTTTGTCTACCAGGCGTCCTGCGGCCAGCCAGGGCATCATTTCGCGCAGACGTGCGCCCACCCGCTCGATCTGATGATCTTTGGTTTGGGCTTCCAACTCCTTGAACCGTGGACGCCCACGCTTATTTTCTTTCATCCACTCATTGGCGAATGCGCCCGATTGAACTTCTACCAGCAGCCCTTTCATCCGGCGTTTCGTCTCGTCGTTGACCACCGCCGGTCCGCGGGTCATGTCGCCGTATTGCGCCGTGTTGGAAACGGAATAACGCATTTCTGAGATCCCGCCTTCATAGATCAAATCGACGATCAGTTTCATCTCGTGCAGGCACTCAAAGTAAGCCATCTCGGGCGCATAGCCGGCTTCGACCAGAGTTTCAAAGCCGGCCTTGATTAATGCGGTCAAACCGCCACACAGCACTGCTTGCTCGCCAAAAAGATCGGTCTCAGTCTCTTCACGAAAGTTGGTTTCGATCACCCCGGCGCGGCCGCCGCCAATCGCTGAAGCATAAGCCAAACCAATTTGGCGCGTGTCACCCGTGGGATCCTGTTGGACGGCGAGCAGGCAAGGCACGCCGGCGCCGCGTTTGTATTCGTGACGCACCAGATGGCCTGGTCCCTTCGGCGCCACCATAAATACGTTCACGTCGCCGGGCGGTTTGATAAAACCATAGTGGACCGAGAAGCCGTGTGAGAACGCGAGATACTTTCCGGGGGTCATCGACTCAGCGACATCCCGCGCGTACACATCGGGCGCCAGTTCGTCGGGCACCAACATCATGACGATGTCGGCTTCGGCGGCAGCCTGCGCCACCGGCAACACCCGCAGGCCCGCCTCTTCCGCTTTGGCCACCGAAAGGCTCTCCGGGCGAAGGCCGACCGTTACCTCGCAGCCCGACTCGCGCAGGTTATTTGATTGCGCGAAACCCTGGCTGCCGTAGCCAACGACGGCAATTTTCTTTCCGCGCAAAGCGGTCGAGTCGGCATCTTTATCGTAATAGATATTCATCGATTTAATTCCTCTCAAGTGGATTCCACAACAGGTTTAGAGTTCAAGCTTTAGCTTGCCCGTGTCGTGCGAAGCAACCTGAAGGTTGAACTCTGAACTCGAACGCCGTTAGACCAATAAACGTCCAATCGCGATGCGACCTCCGCGGGTGATCTCGTGAATACCGACTGGTCGCAAGAGTTCGATAAAAGCCTCTACTTTCTCCTTGCTGCCCGAAGTCTCAACAATCATCTGGGTGTGCGAAATGTCGACGACTTTGGCGCGGAATACCTCTACCAGACTCAGAACTTCCTGTCGTTGCGAGCCCGGCTCGGCATTTACCGTGATCAAAGCCAGATCACGTTCGATGTGGGGGCTGGTGGTTACGTCCAGCACCTGGCGAACGCGCGCAAGTCGTTCGCACTGTTTGACGATCTGCTCGATCGTGCGATCGTCGCCGTTTGTGACAATCGTGACCCGCGCCCATTCGGGGTCGAGCGTCGCGCCAACCGAAATCGTTTCAATATTGAAACCCCGCGCGCTGAATAGACCGACAATGCGAGAAAGCTCGCCCGGCTGATCTGCCACCACTATGGAAAGAGTATGGTTCATTTTCTATTGCCAATTGCCGATTGCCGATTTTCTTTTCCCCTCTCCCTTTTGGGAGAGGGGTTAGGGGAGAGGGTGCGAAGTTTAACCCGAAGTATTTGTTTGGACGGTTGTGTTACCCAAGACAAAACGTTCTAAATAGAGTCACGCCCAACGCCCTCACCCCTGCCCTCTCCCAAAGGGAGAGGGAGAATAAGTCTAATTAAGATCTCTTGCTCCCCTAGAGGTCCAGATAACAATTCTCAAATGCTGATTACCACTCTCAGCGAATCTAAGCCAATCACCAATCACCAATCGGCAATCGGCAATCGGCAATGCTAAACTCCTTCACTGTGGAAAATCATGTCACGCGAGCTGGCGCCGGCGGGCACGATGGGGAATACATTCTCCTCTCTTGCAACCACGATCTCGATCACCGCGACTCCCTTATGCGAGAGGCCGGCTGCAAGCACTGCGGGCAATTCGTCGGGCTGTGTTGCGCGCACTCCAAACGCGCCGTACGCTTCCGCAAGCTTGACGAAGTCGGGCGCCACCGACATATCCACTTCCGAATAGGCGCGGTCATAGAACATCTCCTGCCACTGCCGCACCATTCCCAGGTATCCGTTATTCATAATGACGATCTTCACCGGGAGATCGTATTGAACGGCGGTGGCCAGTTCCTGATTAGTCATTTGAAAACCACCATCGCCGACCACTGCGATGACGAGCTGATCGCGAAACGCCAATTGCGCCCCTATCGCCGCGGGCACGCCAAAGCCCATCGCCCCCAGCCCGCCGCTGGTGATCCATTGGCGCGCGCGTTTGAACGGATAGAACTGCGCCGCCCACATTTGGTGTTGACCCACGTCGGTCACAATGATCGCTTCCCCGTTAGTCAGGCGGTGCAATTCGCGAATGACGTACTGAGGCTTGATATGGTCACGTGATCCGGTGAATTGCATCGGCTGCTCGCGCTGCCACGTTCGCAATTGCTTCCACCAGCGTTCGCGCCGCTGAATGCTCTGCCTAATACTTTCCGGGCCGGTTGACTCCACTTGCGCGTGCAAAGCAGCGAGCGCCTCCCGTGCATCCGCGATCATTGACAGATCGGGCACCCGATTCTTTCCGACATTCGCCGGATCGATGTCGATATGAATCACCTTCGCTTGCGGAGCGAACGTCGCCAGTTTTCCGGTAACGCGGTCATCAAAGCGCACGCCAACCGCGACCAACAGATCACTATCGGCGACTGCCATGTTCGCGGCATAAGTCCCGTGCATGCCGAGCATTCCCAAACTGAGCGCGTGCGAAGAAGGAAAACCGCCGAGACCCATCAATGTGGGCGTAACGGGAAGTTGTAGCTGCTCCGCTAAATCTCTGAGCTCCGCACATGCGCCAGAGCTGACAATGCCCCCGCCGACATAGAGCACCGGCCGCTGTGCCTTGAGAATTGTTGAAGCCGCTCGCTCAACATCTACAGGATTAGGCGTCGATGTTGCTCGATTGCAAGGTAGACTGATCTTTTCCAGTCGCGAGTAACGTGTTTGATTGGCGGAGACGTCCTTGGGGATGTCGATTACGACTGGTCCGGGCCGTCCCGTCCGGGCCAGATGAAACGCTTCATGAACGATTGCACCCAGGTCGCGCACGTCGCGCACGAGATAATTGTGCTTAACGCAAGGCCTCGTGATACCCACCGTATCAACTTCCTGGAAAGCGTCTGTGCCTATCAGTGCCAGCGGCACTTGCCCGGTGATGACTACGATTGGCGTTGAATCCATATAAGCGTTCGCGATCCCGGTGATCGCGTTGGTAGCGCCTGGTCCAGAGGTCACCAGGGCAACGCCCACCCGGCCTGATGCGCGTGCATAACCCTCGGCCATGTGCACTGCGCCCTGCTCATGGCGTACGAGGTAGTGTGTGATCCGATCGCGCGCGCGCCACAGTTCGTCATAAATGTGCAGCACCGCGCCGCCCGGATAGCCGAAGATCGAATCGATGCCCTCATGAAGGAGACCTTCGACCAGGATCTCCGCGCCGCGGGGAAAGCGTTCGCCTTCCGCAATGTTGGTTAGCGGAGCGGGTTTCAGGTTTGTTGGTTGTGCACTCATGCTCTCAGTCTTCTCAAGACGTTCTGCGCTTGTTGGAATGGCGACTCCCGGGTTTTCCGTAAACAAAAGCCCAACTGAAGTTGGTACTCTGAACACCGTTTATCTAAGCACTGTCTCTCCCATCAAATATTTGTCGACTCCTCTGGCGGCGCGGCGTCCGTCCGCGATGGCCCATACGACCAGCGACTGACCGCGAGTCATGTCGCCCGCGGCGAAGACTTTCCGCACGCTCGTCATTTCATCTTCGTCAACCGCAACGTTGCCTCGCTCGCTGATTCGCACTCCGAGTTGGCTTAATAACCCTTCTGTTTCCGGACCGAGAAAACCAAGCGCGAGTAGAACCATCTGTGCCGGCCATTCTTTGCGGCTTCCGGGAATTTCATACGGGACTTCCCGCCCGTTGGGCTTTGCCGTCAAGTCAACCTCGACTGTTTCCACTGCCCGCACACCTTCGTCTTCGACACCGACAAGGCGCTTAGTCATGATCGCGTAAGCGCGCGGGTCGCGGCCGAATCGAGCCGCAGCTTCCTCGTGGCCGTAGTCCTGTCGGAAGACTCTCGGCCATTGCGGCCAGGGATTATCCGGGGCGCGGCGCTCGGGCGGCTGCGGCAAAATCTCAAACTGGACCAGACTGCGGCAGCCCTGACGCAGGGCCGTGCCTACACAGTCGGTGCCGGTATCGCCGCCTCCAATAACGATTACGTCCTTGTCTTTCGCGGACAGGTAACGGCCGTCTTCGTGTTTGCTGTCCAGGAGACTTTTTGTGTTGGCGTGAAGAAACTCCATGGCGAAATGCACGCCGCGAAGATTTCTTCCTTCCAATGGCAGATCGCGCGGTTTGGTGGCGCCGACGCAAAGCACAATCGCGTCGAACTCGTCAGTAATCTTGTCCGCGCCATAGTCAACTCCGACATTTACTTCATTGACAAACTCAATGCCCTCCGCCGCCATTAGATCGAGCCGTCTTTGGACCACACTCTTGTCCAACTTCATGTTAGGAATTCCGTACATTAAGAGACCCCCGGGTCGATCGGCCCGTTCAAAGATGGTCACCAGGTGTCCCGCCTGATTGAGCTGACTGGCGCAAGCCAGGCCAGCCGGGCCGGAACCAATAATCGCCACTGTCTTGCCCGTACGCGCAACCGGCGGTTTTGGCACGACCCATCCGGCTTCAAAGCCTCTGTCGATAATCGCCTGCTCGATGCTCTTAATTGTTACGGGAGCATCATTGATGCCGAGTACGCACGATCCCTCACAAGGCGCCGGACAAACCCGACCAGTGAATTCCGGGAAATTGTTCGTCTGGAGCAGCCGGTCAAGAGCTGCACGCCAACGACCACGATAAACAAGATCGTTCCACTCAGGAATCAAGTTGTTGATTGGACAACCTGACGCAGAGCCATTAATGATCTGCCCGGTATGGCAGAACGGCACTCCGCAATCCATGCAGCGAGCACCCTGTTCGCGCAGGTGACTCTCCGGCATCTGCTCGTGAAACTCCTGCCAATCAAACACACGCTCAGCCGGCAGTCGAGCGACTGGAAGAGTGCGGGAGAATTCGATGAACCCGGTTTTAGACATTGCCAATCGGTGCCGACAAAATCGTTTTCTTCTCCCTCTCCCTTTGGGAGAGGGTTGGGGTGAGGGTTTAGGCATTAGCAGCGCTTTCCCAAGCCCTCATCCCCAGCCCTTCTCCCAGGGGGAGAAGGGAGCACACCCTATCTGCCCCCAACTCGCGCCAGGTCGTGCGAGTTCGATTCGAATGCGGCCATTGCCGCTTGAGCGTAACTCATCCCATCACGCCGCCGTCTGCTCTCCGCCTCCAGCACCCGGCGATAGTCATTAGGGATGACCCGCACGAATTTGGGCAGCCACTCATTCCACGAAACCAAAACCTCAGTAGCACGCACGCTGCGCGTGACTTCGACGTGGCGAAAGACCATGTCCTTGACTGTTTCAATCTCTTCTTCGTCGTCCAGGGCACTGAGTTCTACCATTTCGATATTGCACCGCCGCGAAAAGTCACCATCTCGGTCGAGCACATATGCCAGTCCGCCCGACATACCCGCGCCAAAATTTCTTCCAGTTCCCCCGAGCACGACGACGCGTCCGCCGGTCATGTATTCGCAGCCGTGATCGCCAATTCCTTCAACCACGACAAAGGCGCCGCTGTTCCGCACGCAAAACCGTTCGCCGGCAATTCCACAGATGTAGCCCTCGCCACTGGTGGCGCCATAGAACGCAACGTTACCAATGATCACATTTTCTGAAGCGTTGAAAGTCGCCGAGCGCGGCGGGTAGACAATGATTTTTCCACCCGACAAACCTTTACCGACATAATCGTTCGCGTCGCCTTCCAGCCTGAGCGTCATTCCACGGGGCACAAATGCTCCGAAACTCTGACCGGCCGAACCCGTGAAGCGCAGACTTATCGTGTCCTCGGGCAATCCTTCGGGGCCGTAAAGTCGCGTGACTTCGCTGCCCACCATCGTGCCGACCGCGCGATTGACGTTTCGAATCGTCAGCCCAACCTGAACCTGTTCTTTATTCTCCAGAGCAGGCCGGCAGAGTTCGATCAAAGTAGTAAAGTCGAGGGACTGTTCCAGTTCGTGGTTCTGTTCGACTCGACCGTATCGGCCCACGGATTCGGGCACGTTTGGTTGATAAAGAATTTGGGAGAAGTCGAGCCCGTGCGTCTTCCACTGATCGATTGTGCGCCGCTTTTCGATCAGCTCGGTGCGGCCCACCATTTCATTGATGGTGCGAAACCCAAGCTCCGCCATCAACTCGCGCACCTCCTGCGCGACGAAGCGCATAAAGTTCACCACGTGCGCCGGATCACCAGCGAACTTCGCGCGCAGTTTTGGATCCTGAGTAGCGACGCCGACCGGGCACGTGTTCAAGTGACAAACGCGCATCATGACGCAACCCAGACTCACCAATGGTGCGGTTGCAAAACCAAATTCTTCTGCGCCCAACAGCGCTGCAATCACAACGTCGCGTCCGGTCTTGAGCTGGCCGTCTGTTTCCAAAATGACGCGGCTGCGAAGATCGTTGAGAACCAGAGTCTGGTGAGTTTCAGCAAGACCCAATTCCCACGGCACTCCCGCGTGTTTGATCCCAGTGAGCGGCGCGGCCCCGGTGCCACCGTCATGGCCACTAATCAGGATCACATCGGCGCGCGCTTTGGCGACGCCGGCGGCGACGGTGCCGACCCCGACTTCGGCAACCAGCTTGACGCTGATCCGTGCCCGCCGGTTCGCGCACTTCAAGTCATAGACCAGTTCGTTGAGGTCTTCGATCGAATAGATATCGTGATGCGGCGGCGGCGAGATGAGACCAACGCCCGGGGTCGAATGCCGCACGCGCGCAATCTCCGGATAGACTTTGTGACCCGGAAGTTGGCCGCCTTCACCGGGCTTGGCCCCTTGCGAGATCTTTATTTGCAGCTCCTGCGCGTTGACCAGATAGTTGCTGGTAACACCAAAGCGGCCCGACGCCACTTGCTTGATCGCGCTGTTTCGGGAATCGCCGTTTGCTTCGATGAAGTAGCGCTCGGGATCTTCACCACCTTCGCCGGTGTTGCTCTTCCCGCCGAGACGGTTCATGGCCACCGCCAGCGTCTCGTGTGCTTCTTTACTAATCGAACCGTAGGACATCGCACCGGTCTTGAAGCGTTTGACGATTTCATCGACCGGTTCGACTTCATCGATAGGGATTGGTTTGCGCTCAGACTTGAGTTCCATCAAACCGCGCAGCGTGCACAGACGCCGCGACTGATCGTCGATCAGCTTGCTGAATTCTTTGAAGACTTCGTAGCTGCCCAATCGACAGGCAAGTTGGAGTTTGTGAATCGTCTCGGGATTGAACAAGTGCAGTTCGCCTTCGCGGCGATAGCTGTATTGACCTCCGCCATCGAGCGTTTGTGCTTCGGCATGGCGATCCGGAAAGGCCAGCTTCTGTCTCATCCTCACTTCTTCGGCAATGGCGTCAAGGCCGATGCCACCAATACGAGATGGCGTCCAGGTGAAGTAGCGATCGACAAAATCCTGATCGAGACCGATCGCCTCGAACACTTGCGCGCCGCAATAGCTCTGAATCGTCGAGATGCCCATTTTGGAAATAACTTTCACGACGCCTTTGTTAATGGCCTTGATGAAATTCGCCACGGCTTGGTCGCGTTCCACGCCATCGAGCGCCCCCTGATCGATCAGATCGTTAATACTTTCGAAGGCCAGATAAGGATTGATCGCCGCAGCCCCGTATCCGAGCAGCAAAGCGAAGTGGTGCACCTCGCGAGGCTCGCCGCTCTCGATCACAAAGCCAACTTGAGTACGCGTCCCTTCACGAATCAGATGATGATGAATGGCGGACACAGCGAGCAGCGCCGGAATGGGGGCCTGTTCGCGCGTCACTCCACGGTCGGAAAGAACCAGGATGCCGTATCCCGACGAGATGGCTTGACTTGCCCGCCGGCAAAGTTGGTCCAGTGAGTCCTGCAGACCTCGCCTGCCTTCCGCTGCCGGGAATAACATTGAGAGGGTGATCGACTTGAACCCTGAGAAGCCCACCGCCCCGAGTTGTTTCAGCTTTTCCAGCTCTTCATTGGTCAGAATGGGCGAACTCAGTTTGATCTGTCTTGCACACTCGGGCGTGGGCTCGAGCATATTAGCTTCCGGCCCGACGGTGGTGTCGGTCGACATGATCAACTCTTCGCGAATCGCGTCGACCGGCGGATTGGTCACCTGGGCGAAGAGCTGCTTGAAATAGTTGTAGAGGAGTTGCGGCCGCTCAGACAGCACAGCCAGCGGCGTGTCGGTGCCCATCGATCCAAGTGCCTCGTTGCCATCGAGGGCCATCGGCGTCAGCAACAACCCGAGATCCTCGCCGGTGTAACCGAATGCCTGCTGGCGAGTGAGCAGCGAGGAACGATCTGAATCCGCGATGATCTCTGGCGCCGGGATACTCTCGAGGGTAATCAGGTTATCTTTGAGCCATCGACCGTACGGATGCTCGTTTGCGAGTTCATGTTTTAGTTCCTCATCCTCGACTATTCTCCCTTGTTCGGTATCAATGAGAAGCATGCGGCCTGGTTGCAGTCTTCCCTTCCGCAAAATGCGTTCAGGCGGAATGTCCAGGACGCCTACTTCGGATGCCATTACCACCAGCCCGTCTTTGGTGACGTAGTAGCGCGCCGGGCGCAGCCCATTGCGATCCAGCACCGCGGCGATCCGTAGGCCATCGGTAAACGCTATCGCCGCCGGCCCATCCCATGGTTCCATCAAACAGGAATGGTATTCGTAGAACGCCTTCTTCTCTGCGCTCATCGACCCGTCGCGGCTAAACGGCTCAGGCATCATCATCATCATTGCGTGGGGTAATGAACGCCCGGCGAGAGTCAACATCTCCAGCACGTTGTCGAACATCGCCGAGTCGCTGCCGTCGGTATCGATTACGGGCAAGACCTTAGCCAGGTCCGGACCGAAAACATCTGACTTGAATTTGCTCTCGCGCGCATACATCCAGTTAATGTTTCCGCGTAGCGTATTTATCTCTCCATTGTGGGCGATATAGCGATAGGGATGCGCGCGGGCCCAGCTGGGAAAAGTATTGGTGCTGAAGCGCGAATGGACCAGAGCCAGCGCCGATTCGACCGATGCATCGCAAAGATCCGGATAGAAAGTCGTCAACTGGTCAGTCGTGAGCATTCCTTTGTAAACGATGGTGCGGGACGAGAGGCTGGGAATATAGAACATGCCGCGTTCGTGAATTCCACGCCGTGCGCCTTTGCTGACTCGCTTGCGAATTACACAAAGTTTTCGTTCGAACGCTGCGGCGTTAGCAAGCTCCGTTGTGGCACGCGCATCTTGCGGTTGATTCACGGGTGAGACGCCCGTGCCCCTAACTCTCTCCCGCGCAATGAAAATCTGCCTGACTATAGGCTTTGAAGCTCGCGCTGTCGGCCCCAGCCCTGAATCGTCCGTTCGCACCGTGCGCCAACCTAATACGCGCTGGCCTTCGTCTCTAACTATCCTTTCGAACAGTCGCTCGCATTCACGCCGGCTGGCGTCATTTTTGGGCAGGAATACCATCCCCACACCGTAGTCGCCCGCGGCCGGCAAACTGAATTTTCGCTGCGCACACTCGCGCGCGAAAAAATCGTGCGGGATTTGAAGCAGCATGCCCGCCCCGTCGCCCGTGTTGGCTTCGCAGCCGCATGCGCCCCGATGCTCCAGATTCAAGAGCACCTGAATCGCTTGTTCGACAATCCGGCGAGAACGGCGGCCTTTGACGTCGACGACGAAGCCCAGGCCGCACGAGTCATGCTCGAACAGCGGGTCGTAGAGTCCCTGCTTCGAAGGGCTTGCCGTTTGTTTCATGTGCGTTGTGTTGCTGCCCAAGCTCTCGGAACATTAATAAAGCCACCAACTGAGTCCGTTGATGGCCCGGCAAAGCGAACAGCGTTAGCTAGGCCATCAAGAGCTGTCTTTCGTCTTCCCCACTCCCCCAATGGCGAGGCGAAAGCGGCCCACGATAAAAGAAGCCTGCAAGCGAAAGGCCCAAACCGCTGAAGGTATTAACTCAGGACCAGTCATCAAAGAAGACAGTTGCCGCATGCCACACATGATCCAGCCACTCTCACCGAACAGATTGAAATTGCCCGAGCTCAATCTATCTCATAAAAACAAGTCTTTGCATAATTTGAAATTTTTCGCTTCTCATAAATGTAACGCACTGTGCCCAGGTGGCAGCCCCGATCAGACATTTATGTATCGCGCCGGGCCAGCCACGACAAAAATGTCTTCACGTCAGGTCGTTTGGCGGACGGAACTCATGAAAAGAAATGAAGTCATCTCGGCATCGGACCGCGGAACATGGCTTGCTCTCCCAACGCCGAAATCGTAGGAAGGATTGTTCGGCGTTGATTCGAGGAGAAGCATGACATCAGAGATCGAAACGACTCTATCTGCCGGAAGAACTTACCTGGAGAAAGTGTTAGCGCACGCCGCGACTCGGCTCACGCCGGTGACCTTGGACACAGATCCGGCTTCCCTCTCTCGGCTGTTGCGACGGTTTCTTACGATTGAAGACTATCGCCTGAGAATGAATCACAACTTTGGCGCCTCCGGGTGCGAAACGGCTGCGGCAAGAAGCTTCGTCCTCGACCTGGTAGTGAAGCATGCGTTCGCACATGCCTCTTTGGCTTTCCAGTCAAACCGGATGGCCGATGGCATGCACAACGCCTGTGCTCTGTTGGCGATCGGCGGCTATGGACGGGCTGAGCTGGCGCCCCACTCGGACATTGATCTGCTTTTCCTCTACAGCGGCCAGCGGCTTGGCCAGATGAAACCGGTTCTAACGAATCTTCTCCAGCTCTTGTGGGATGCCGGACTGACCGTCGGCCATAGTTTTCGTACGGTGGGCGATTGCATCACCACTGCCCTTGACGATGTGCACCTGCGAACTGCGGTGGTAAACACTCGCCTCCTGGCCGGAAACAAGGGACTCCATCACTCTCTGCGGGAGGCCTTGGAAAAGGATCGGCGCCGAAGGGTGGGGCCATTTCTCACCGCCATCCTGCATGAACGCGACGCTCGCTATCTTAAGTTTGGAGGATCAGTTTGTCTCCAGGAGCCCAATATCAAGGAGACGGCGGGCGGACTCCGCGACTTTCACACCGCAGTTTGGTTGGCGCACGCGCAACACGGATACAAGAACCTGGCTGAGATGCGCGCGCACGATCTGATCTCGGAGCACGAAGCGCGGAAGATCCTTAGCGCATATGATTTTCTGTGGCGCATTCGTCATTCCGTCCATTACCGGACGGGGCGAAAGACCGAGCATCTCTCTCTCGATATGCAACCGAATTTGGCCGGGCAGTTTGGCTATAATCCCGGAACTTATCTCCTGGGTTCGGAAAAACTCATGCGCGACTACTATAGACATGCGCGCGAGTTGCACCTATTCAGCGAAGCCATAACCGCCCGCGTCGCTGATACCGGACCGCACCCTTCGCGAAGATGGCTCAGGCGTCCCACGAACGCGGCGAATGAACCCTTCGCAATTCGCAGGGGCCGGCTGCACTTCGACGGCGAATCTGATTTTTTTGATAAGAAGCCGCTGGCCATATTCAACGCATTCGCGCTGGGACAAGCTGCGCGAGTGCCCTTCGACTATCATCTGCGCGAGCTTATCACTCGGGGTTCGCGCGCCATTGGCCCGACCTCGCGATTTTCGGTTGAGGTCTCGAATGCATTCTTTGCCTTATTGCGTCGCCGCGGGCGCGCTGGGTTCGTGCTGCGTTCGATGCACGACCTTGGATTGCTGGCGCGCTTAATCCCGGAATTCCGCCGGATCAGTTTGCTGGTGCAACACGATCTCTATCACCACTTTACGGTTGACGAGCATACCTTGCGGGCGATCGAAACCCTGGACGACTTGCATACCAGCGAGGGCAAGAGCCGCGCCCATCTGCGCGGCGTGCTTGAACAAATCAGCGATCCAACTCTGCTTTATCTGGCGTTGCTGCTGCACGACATCGGCAAGGGCCAGGGTCGCGGCCACATTGCCCGCGGAACCCAGGTTGCCAGGCGCGTATGCCGCCGTCTTGGTCTGAAAGAAGAGGACGCGAAGAAGGTCGTCCTGCTGGTCAAGCAACACGTGACCATGGCCCATCTGGCTCAGCGGCGCGACCTGAACGAGTCCCGTTTGATCTCCGAGTTCGCCGGGCAAGTTGAGTCGTTGGATGTTCTGAATATGCTCCTGCTGCTTACCTTTGCCGATCTCAGCGCGGTAGGACCGGGCGTTTGGACCGACTGGAAAGCGACGCTGCTCTGGGATCTCTATCGGCGCACCCGGAAGTTTATGACCAGCGAGGACGAAGTAGTCGACGACGTCGCGGAACTCATTCGAATCAGAGATGAGATTCGCAAGGTGATTGATCCATCGGTGCCTTTCAGTGAAGTCGAGCGTCACCTCGCGTTGTTGCCGGATCGTTATTTGCGCATCTCCTCACCGGCCGCGGCCGCAATGCACATCCAAATGATCGAATCGATCAAAACCGAGGGCTTTGCCTGCCGCTGGGTTCGGCATAACGTGAACTCAGCGGAACTAATCATTGTGACTCACGATCGGCACGGCCTGTTTGCAGACTTGGCCGGCACCCTGGCCGCGAACGGGATCGAGATTCTGAGCGCTGAGGTCAACACTCGCGAGGACGGCATCGCCATCGATGGCTTCACCGTTCGTCAGGCTTCGACTCGTCGCGCGATCGAGGAAGATCGCTATCACGACATCGAGCAATCGCTGCGTCGGGCCGTGGCCGGCGAATTGGAAGTTTCCGCCCTGGTCGAGCGCTGGAGCACGAGGAATGCTCCCCGCAAACGAACCAGAACGAATCCCGGCCGGCGGCGCAACCTGCCGCAGGTGATCTGTGACAACGAGGCGTCTACATCGTCAACCGTGATCGAGGTACACGCGATTGATGAACCTGGCCTGGCTTACAAGATTGCCAGCGTGCTCGCCGGGCTGGGATTGGAAATCGTTTGCGCCAGAATCGCGACGGAACGGAGTGACGCCCTCGATGTCTTCTACGTGACCGAGGGCGATGGTCTGAAACTGTCAGGTGAAATGACGGAAGCCGTCGAGGGCGCGCTCCTGGAAAAGCTCGAAAGAGTCAATGCGGTTATGACCGGGCCCAAGCCGCCAACGATGACAGGGAGACGATTGAATGAAAAAAATCGAAGCGATTATCAGACCGCATCTGTTGGACGCCGTTAGAGCTGCACTGCAGGAAGTTGACGTGCGCGGTATGACCATCAGCGAAGTTCAGGGCTATGGTCGCCAGCGCGGACACACAGAGACATATCGCGGCGCCGAATATCAGATCGAGTTTGTCCCCAAGATCAAAATTGAGGTGATTGTTCCCGATGACATAGAGGATTTTGTGGTGAATGCAATCTTGAGATCAGCGCACACCGGGAAATTTGGCGACGGCAAGATCTTCGTCATTCCGATAGAGGATGTCATTCGCATTCGCACTGAGGAACGAGGTGAAGCGGCGATCTAGGCCCTTGCATCGTCAGCGGCCAACAAATCAGGGAACCGAAAGTTCGTCAACTCTAATCGAGGAGCTAAAGATGATTCGACAATTTGAATCGGTTGGTCTACGTGTGCCTTCTATGCGGAGCGCTACGAGTTCGATCCAGCTCCGCATCACCTGGCCGCGGAACTTAAGTCTGATGGGGCTGCTTCTCTTCACCTTGCTATACGTCCTGATACCCACAGTCGCAGCTCAGGAGCCTCAGCGCGATCCAGCTGGTACCGCCACGGGCGACAAACACCAGGCGCTTGATGCCGCCGGTAACCCGTTTGTGGTTGCGGAACCCACTGACAAGACTGCTGCGGATTACCTCGAGAAGAAAAAGGCCTATGACGAATACCAGGCCCAGGCGGCCAGAGAGCCGTTGGCTACCAAGCTGGCCGACACCGTGGGTCACACGCGAGTCGGCGCCAACTTCTCGTGGACTCTCCTCACCGGATACCTTGTGCTTTTCATGCAGGCCGGATTCGCGCTGCTCACCTGTGGACTGGTAAGAAAGAAAAATACCGCTCACCTCATGATGCTGAACTTCGCCGCCTACGTGTTTGCGTTTCTCGCCTACTATGCGATTGGGTACGCATTCCAATTTGGCGCCGTCGCCATAAATGCGGCTCCGGCCAATCTGGGTGGAACGCCGACTCTCAACAAGTTCCTGATTGGAAGTGGTGGTTGGGGTTTTCTCGGCGGCAAAGGTTTTTTTCTCGCGGGCCCAGGCTACGACGCCGGCAGTCTCTGCCTGACGCTTTTTGAAGTAGTGTTCATGGAGACGGCCGGCTACATTATCGTGGGCGCCATCTGCGAGCGGATAACCTTTTGGGCTTTTCTGCTCTGCGAACTTTTCGTGGCCGGAATCCTCTACCCAATCTTTGGCTGTTGGGTCTGGGGTGGTGGTTGGCTTTCACAGCTGGGTTTGACCATGAACCTGGGCCATGGCTACGTAGACTTTGCCGGCTCTTCAGTGGTCCATGCCGTCGGTGGTTTTTGTGCGATGGCCCTGGCGGTCATCCTGGGTCCACGGCTGGGAAAATACGGGCCCGATGGCAAGCCAAGACCATTTCCGGCGCACAACCTTGCATTCGTCGTCACGGGCACTTTCATTCTCCTGTTCGGTTGGATGGGATTCAATCCGGGCTCGACGCTTGCGGCAACTGACCTGCGTATTTCCGTGATCGCGGTCAACACCAACCTGGCTGCGGTGGCGGGTGCGGCTACGGCGATGGTGTTCTGGTACTTCCGTTTTGGAAAGCCCGATATCACGATGGCTTGTAACGGAATGCTTGCCGGGCTGGTAGCTATTACGGCCTCCTGCGCTTTTGTGTCGCCCACCTCCTCGGTCATCATCGGAGCCCTTGCGGGAATCCTGGTCTGCGTTGGAGTTCTTTTCAATGAGCGAGTAATCAAGGTTGATGACCCCTGCGGCGCCATCGCAGTGCATGGCTACTGCGGCTGGTTTGGCGCCATTTGCGTCGGGATTTTTGCCGACGGCACTTACGGTGGCGGCTGGAACGGAGTCGGCGCCACGGCGTATCAGGGAAACGCGGGTCAGGGAGTGACGGGCTTAATCCATGGCGACGCGCGGCAGTTCCTTTGCCAATTGATCGGAGCGACACTGTGTGTGATATGGGCATTCGGGGCGACCTATGGAGTCTTCTGGATAGTAAATAAGGCGCGTTCGATGCGCGTCGGTCCCGAGGTGGAACTCGAGGGACTGGATGTGCCCCAGTTTGGACTGCCGGGTTATGCCGAAGACATGATCTCTGCAGAGGCTTGACGGCAGTCCGCTGCCAGTTCCGCGAAGCCATTTTTGTCAGGAGTCGAAGCGTAAGCGACAAAAATGTTACGAAGCGTTCGGCCGCACTTTTCTTTGCGGATTGAGAAAGAGGCTTCATCGCTGTTTCTCTGGAAACCAAAACGGCTGTGTTAGTATCCGCTGGAACAGGGAAGGCTACAGACCGATGGAGTTTTCGCAACTGGAGTTTTTCGTTACCGTCGTGGAAGAGGGGAGCTTTTCGAAAGCTGCCTTGCGCGTCTATCGCACGCAACCGGCGGTTAGCATCGCGATCCGCCGTTTGGAGGACGAGATTGGTTCCCCGCTCTTTGAACGGTCGCAAAAAACCCCAGTGCTCACCGATGCGGGCGAACTTCTCTACGACTATGCCAAGCGCATTCTTTCGTTGCGCGATCAGAC
>WNFC01003294.1_pt1 | contig 17476 bp, 13 predicted proteins | sample 5400541 | NCBI WGS metagenome assembly WNFC01 (sample SAMN13153342, study PRJNA577476) | soil metagenome | isolation source: 120 cm saprolite under Douglas fir tree site 2 hole 2 replicate 1 | place: USA:California | collected 2015-04-18
GGGGTCTTCAGGGACAGCTTGCACTGCCTTGGGTAGCGGATTGTCCCGAGCAACCGATGCAGGCCGTGGTCCCAAAACCATTCCCGCGTCCACTCCGTCGCCTGTCCGGGCCGAAGATTTCGCCCGCGCCGCTTCACCATCCATGCGTGAAGCCGCTGCGAAAGTAATTGCCCCAACCTCGGAGCACTGGATTGAGGTTTGCGAGGACAACTCGCACATCCTTCACTCCAAGCCAACGTCGGTCGGTTAGCTCCCGAATCTTCGCTCGGACACGCTTCATGCTGCGCGTCGACGGCCACCTATTCACAAAGCACCGGCGATCGCCGGTCTTCTCGAAGAGTCGACCGGACATCCGCTTGTGCAGATGGCATCCAAGAAAGTCGAAGCCTTCCTTGCCATTCGTCAGCTCTACTCTTCGCGTCTTCTCCGGGTGGAGCTCAAGCTTTAACCGCTCGAAGATGATGCGCACCCTCCGCTCGGCTTCTTCGACCTGCTTCGCGGTCCTGCAGGCAACCACGAAGTCATCGCAGTAACGCACCAGCACGCCAATTTGCGAGCACTGCCGCGTCCATACTGTGTCGAAGTAATGCAGGTAGATGTTCGAGAGCAGAGGGGAAATGACTCCCCCCTGCGGCGACCCTGAGACCGTCTCCTGGTATCGCCCCTCTTCCATCACCCCTGCCTTCAGCCAGCTCCTCAATAGCTTCAGCACCCGTCGGTCCGACACCCGACGCTTCACCCGCTCCATCAGCAGCTGGTGCGAAATGCTGCCAAAATAGTTCCGGATGTCTGCGTCAAGCACGTGGTTGCATCCAGAATTCGCTGCTTCCCGGATGGTCTCCAGCGCGTCCGTCGCGCTTCGCCGCGGCCGAAACCCATACGAGCAAGGCAGAAAATCCGCCTCGAATATGGGCTCCAACACAAGCTTCGCCGCTGCTTGCGCAACCCGGTCCTTCACCGTCGGAATGCCAAGCGGCCTCTGCTGCCCGTCTGGTTTTGGTATGTACCGCCTCAGCACGGGAGGCGGTCGGTATTTGCCTGACTGGAGGTCGTCTCCAAGCTCACTCAACAGCTTCTCGACCCCGTACTCCTCCACCGCTGCTAGCGTGATTCCATCCACGCCAGCCGCGCCTCGGTTGCCTCGGACGCACTTCCATGCCCTCCACAGGACGTCACTCCGGTGGATTCGGTCATACAGCGCATGGAAGCGGCGGCCCAATTGCTGCTTGGCTGCTCCATATAGCTTCCGCTGGAGTCGTCGAACTTTGTCGATGGGCACTCGCCCACCCGGGTGGTTGGACGCAGCTGTCTGCGCCATGCCCTCGCTCTTACCCCCAGTTGAAGCACGACCCGAGTAGGGGCCCTTCCCTCTAGCAGCGTTTTCATCCGCCGCCTTCCTCGGTACTACTGCCCCCTCGGACTCCCGCTCGACTCCCTGCGACTTCGCCTTCGGCTGATACCCAGGGCCTTGCCGCGACCACGGCTGTCGAGACGGATCTCTCCTGTTCCTCACCGAACCATCAGAATGTGCCACTCCCAATACCCCGCCGAGACCCGGTGCGCTGCCGGAGGTACTCGCACCAGACATCGCCTTCGCCGTGACATGATCGGCTCGGCTCTCGGATTGTATTTCTGTCGAGGCTGCAGGATTCACTTGATGTTGCGGCCCACTCTGTTGCTCCCTCTCCGAAGCTTGCGCCGCGGAAGGCTTTTGACACCCCGCTGTGGCCGGTCGCCTCTCGGCGACTATCGGCTGGGGTCTGCTACCAGGCACTCCGGGACTTATCTGGACGGGACTTTCACCCGCAGGTTCGGTGAAGCACGTGCGTGCCTCCTTCTCACGCTCTTCAGGACGCGACATGTTCTCATCCTAGAAGTTCCACCAAACCCGGCCTCAATCATGGCGTAAACGTGTTCGTAACGCATCCCGCGAATTCAAACGGATCGCCAGCACCGAATGGTGCATCAATCACGTCCCATGGAGCTTGGAATGCGCCAATTTCGGCAAAATAGGTGTTGCCTGAAGACAGAATTCGAGGCGGCACTTTAAAGGAAAACTCGTAAGTCTTTCCCGAAAACACGTATTCGAACTCCATCTTTCCAGAATTGTTGCGAAGCCGAAGGATATCAATCGTATAGGACGTGGCGCTTCCTAGCTCGACGAATTTTCGAAGTGCCATTGCCGGCCAATGGCTGCGCTTTGCAGCACCTCGACGAGCGCGGCGCGTAGCTGCCGCCCTCCTATTCTGCGCTTCGGCGAGTCAGCGTCCAACGCTTGCCGTCGGACTCCAAAGTCGCCGAGAGCATAAGGCAAGCGAGCTTCGCCTGCGAGTTAGGTGGCTGGTCCTCAATCCATGCCGCCTCGATTAGGTCGAGGGGGATTACAACCGGCAGACGGCCGAACCGAACCGTACTCATTGGGGTCGTGAACACCGGCATCATCGTCAACCGTACATGATCGACGAGCACGTCAGGATCCATCGCCTGATAAGGGGTATTCAATTCCGGCGTGTACTGGAAGGTTACAGCTGGGGTTTTCACCAAAACAGGGCTGCGGATCGCCACCGGCTTGAACGCGGGCGCCAGCATCTTTTCGTGCCCCTTTAGCCTGAGGTACATCGACCGGAGCTGGACGTCGCTGCGCTGCATGGCTTCCTCAAATCTCATGAACCGCGTCTGTGCCCCACTTCGGATGGGAAACTTATAGCTCGCTTGCTGGGGATCCACTTGACTAACCGTGGCAACCGCGCCGTGCGGCCAAGGCGGCACTGTTGCAACGATCACAAAGCGCTGGCCGTTAGCTGTATTGATCTCGAATGGGTTGAACTCAACCGTATCGGCCAGCTCGCGCTGGGCGAGCAGCCTGGCAAGGTCTTCCCTCAGGTTCTTTTCGTTGAACGGCTCCTCCCGCACCCATGCGGACCAACAATCTCTATTTGTTGATTTGTCGCGTTCGGTCGCTGCACCCAAGATCAAATCACCACCGTCAGCGGTCGCAAGGGCAGCGACCCCGTTCGCGAACACGTTTGGGAAGTCCTTTTCATTGCCGCTCTTGAACTCCAGCGAATCGCTCTCAGCCTCGTACGCGTCTTGGATCCTCGTAAGAGCAACGAGAGTGTTGCGCGGGTTGTGCAGCAGTGCGGGCATCTTAAGGAGCCGAGGTTATCACGCGGCCGCGTGAGGATACTTGCATCACATCGGAATGTTAGACCAGCTCGAGGGTGCGCAAGCTTGCCTTGACGTCCCCGCTGTACAAACCAGCGGTAGTTCTCCTCGGCCTGGCCTACGAAACCACTGTGGAACAAGTCCTTTTGGACCTCGCAACAAAAGCGTTGACCACAAAGAAATGTATTCAGATAGCGACCGACCGTGACCGAGAATTGCAATGCTGAAAAGGTACTACCGCCCTTCAGCTGAAGGATGAGGACAGGACGATCTCAGACGACGCGATCGCATTTGCCGATCGGCTTTCGGACTGCCCGAACGACGGCGTCCGCACAAACCTCTGTTGCCCGTGCTTGTGTAAGCAACCCACGATTTCGTTGAGTGTCATTTAGGCCACCGCCGAGGTCGGAGCCGGAGCAGATGACAAAAGGAGCGATCCGCCGAACGCCTTGACCGTCTCATCTGAGTCGCGGCCCGTAACCTGTTTCCCAGTTGCGCCCTCGATCACGTCGAGCAACTTGATGGCCCGGTCGCGGATGAAGGCATCGAAGGCATCGTTCCTCAGTAGAACGGGGTCGATCAGGTGACTCCGCAGGATGGAGTCGAGGCGGTCGGGTTGCACACCGTGCGTGCTCTCGATGGTGCCAAGGTATGTGCTCGGCTTGTGACCGCCGAGGATGCGGTTCGACTTGGCCGAGAGGGCGGCTTTGTTGATCACGCTGTTCCAGCGCTCGCGGTCGAGCCCCGACTTCTCGCAGTAGGCTCGGGGAAAAATGTGATGGATATCGATCTGACGCTCGAAGTACGACGTGATCGCGATGGAGTCGCCATTTATGAAGTCGTGGCTGCCCGCATTGATCAAGCGCGCCATGAGCCCCTTGTACGCAGCGCTCAAGCGAGACTGAAGGCTCAATAGGCGTGGGGGCGCGAAATTCGCATCGCGGATGGTGCGCGGCTCGGTCCCTGCACTCACGATCCAGTCCAGAACTTCGGGCACGTCGAAGGCGAAGCGTGCTTCGTTCGCGCCTCCGTAGAGTTCACCGAAGACGCCGGACCAGTACCAGCGCGCGAGCTTCTGGCGGACGGAGTCCTTCTCGAACTCGTCGCCAAGCTCGGCGCACATCACCGACAGCGGGATCAACTGCGTCTGGTACGGCAGCCCGCGCGTATCGAACACCTGCTCTCGGTTGAGGAAGCGGGCTGCGCGGATCAAGCCTTCCTCCACCGTGGGAGCCGTCGCCTTGTACTCCGCTAGCGTGACCTTGAGGATCTCCTTGCGCTTGCACGCAACGGCACCGTTGCCTGCGCGGCTCCGGCGGTACATCGAGCACAGAGTGACCGCAGTCAGGAAGTCCGCTCCGTCGACGTCGGTGAGCACCGGATGCTTCTTACGCAAGCGAGCAGCGCGGTCTTCCCAGTCCTGCCGAAGCCGGAAATCGTCAGCCGCAAATGTCGCGGTCACAAGCTCGAACACCGTAAGCGAGACTCCACCGGTGTTCACCTTCTCGAAGACCTGGCAGACCGCCTCCTTGGGCGTCTCACGGAGTAGCTCGATGACTGGGAGCTTGTACTTCTGGAACCGCAGGATGATCTCAGCCTCGAAGTTGTCGAGCAGATCCATCTTCGCATTGGAGTTGTTGTGGTACTTGCGGTAGCCGCGTCGCCATTGCGCTGCCGCTGGAGCATCGAACACCAAGCTCAACGGGAACAGGTCAGCGGCGTATTCCTTCTCGGGTGTGCTCACATCGAGCTCAACCTTGCGCCCGAAGTCACTGCGAAGGATGCGCTCCTTCGGCAGCGACCGAATGGCATCGAGCCTGTCTGCCTCCGGGACCAGGCACGCCCCCATGTCGAGATAGTAGACGCGAAGGATCTCCGTGTCCTTGTCCTTCTCGGTGCGCGTGGGGACTGGTTTCCCACTTCGCAGCGCCATGTACAGAGACGTTAGTCGCTGCTGACCGTCCAGCACCAACTTCGTCGGTGCCGTCTCCGTCGTCGGAGCCCCCTCGAAGGCGCGTGGCTGGAACTTCGCGCCCTCGCCGCCAGTCTCCAGCAGCATGACCGCGCCAATGGGATATGACAGCGAGACGCTCGCGATCAGAGCCCGGATGTGATCATCATCCCAAACCCAGCCACGCTGGAAGTCCGGAAGCTGGATGCTGGCCTTGTGGATGTCCTCCAGCAGCTCGTGCAGATGAGGTTCGTCGGTACGGAATGTGCTACCCGTGGTGCTCATGTCTCGCCCCCCCGAGAACCTGGCTTATGTGCCGTCGTAGCAGGGCGCAGAGCCTTGGGCAATGCAGTCAGCAGCGAACTGGCCGATGAAAAAGCGAGAACTGGAGCAAATGGAGGAGCGCCTTAAGGAAATCGAGACAAAAACGCCGCGGGGGCTCCACACGCGTGAGCAAGGTGCCGGGCCGCAAGGGCATGAGCCGCGAAGAGGACTGCGTCGACGAGGATGCTGTTCGCCACCGAGGTCCCGATGAGTAGCGGACCTGGTGCGCCCTCCCCAAGCACGATCCCGGGCACACTCGTGTGGACTGGGCCGTTTCGCGTGAGTGAATTTCTTGCCTCGTGCCTGGACCACGGGCGGCCTTGGCCGCCAGCCTCGTGCGGCGTCTACGTCATCTCGCGTGACGAGTGGCGTGACGCGCCAAGCGCTGCATGTCATCCGCTCTACTACGGCGGGAACACCGGTGCTTCGCAGCGTTTCTGCACGCGCATCGGTGATCTCATCGCCGACATGCATGGCCTGTACGGCGGCGGGACGGGCCATCACAGCGGCGGCCAATCGCTCTACTGCTGGTGCCGAACGAACAGAATGCATCCAGGAAGCCTCTTCATCGGTTGGGGGACGAGAACACCGTGGTGCGATCGCTGTGCCGAGGTCGAGCTCTTTCGGCAACTCACCCCTTCACGGGAGGAGCGCGGCACGCTGCTAAACAAGTCGAGGCCGCCGTACTGCCGGATGCATAGTTCGGAATGAGGACGGCCGTGAGAAAATGAGCGACACTCTGGATCAGAACCCGGTCAGCACGCTCGCGAAAGATTCCGAATGATCGAAGACCGGAGTTCTCATCCGGCGCATCAGAGGAGGCCGCTCAGACGCAGGAACTCCTCGATCGCTACCCTGCAACCCGCGCGGTTCTTCTCGACATCAGACTTCTGTGCATGAAAGTAGCGGCCGTGAGCCGACATGTGTCCCAGGTCCCGCAGGCCTGGCGCGGCTTTGCGCGTATTCCTCGACAGATTCCAGGAGGCTTCCGCCAAAGCTTTGTCGATCAAGTCCGACAATTGCAGGAAGTCTCCATTGGAATTCTTGATCTTCCCCGCGATCCCGCGCCCCTCGAACGCCTCGATGATGGAAGTCTCCAGAAGTCGTCTCATCATGACCGAGCTGGCGTCATACCAACCGTTCGCGAAACAGCCATTCATCTGCCGAGCAATCGATACAAGGTATCCGCGCCTCGTCTGCTCGAGGAGGGTGAGCGGAAAAAGCTCGTCCTCCCCGGCGCTCGCAGTTGCGGGCGCCGTTGAGCGCCAGGTAGTACTCAGCGCGAATACGAGGTCTCGCTTCGATTCGAGACGCCGTCGCGGATCAACGTCTGCAGAGAAGGTGTTCTCGATCATCTCCGCGAGTGCCGACGCATCTCCCGCCGAACGCGCCGACAATTCACGGAACGCGTTCGTCGCGTCTGCTCGGAGCCGGGCGAGCTTCTCTCCGTAGAAATTGTTTCCGGAGAGCCGCTTCTTGTTCTTTCGCGCGCGGGAGGCCACTATGATCGCCTCATCGGCGAGCCGCGCGAGGCGTTCCTGGGGTGTGCTCCCGGTCGTCATCCGAGCCGCGCTCATTGCCTACCAGTTGGAGTAGGCGTAAACGGTCTTCTTCTTGCTGTCGGCTTTCGTCTTTTGGCGCCGCAAGCGTCTCTCTTGGCAAAGCCTCTGAAGTGGGCCGCTGAGGCCGGTGATCGGCACGTGGTGTCCGCGGTTCGCCAGCTCGGCCTTTACCTCCGCAATTGTCTTCTGGTGGGTGAAGAAGCCGTCGTCGATGAGCTCTTCGATGTAAGCCCGTGGTCCACGCGGCGACTTCCTCTTCTCGGCTGGCCTGGCAGTCGAAGAGGCCCGCTCCTTCTTGCCCTTGGGCGCACCCCCATTCTGCGGATGCCCGAGAAGCCGCTCGAGAATCTTTTCGAACGCCGCACGACGGAGCTCCGGATCCTTGACTGCCGCGACGGCCGCCTCCGCTTCCGCGACGAGTCCCTTGTAGTCGGCTTTGCCTTTAGCGGCCATCTTCGTCTCCGTCCTCGCTCGCGAGCTGTCCTTTGACCCAGGACTCCGCTGTTTGCGTTAGGAGCAGGGAGCCCGATTCTTTTCCGTCCATCAGAAAGCCCTGTTGCTTCGCCTGGCGGACCGCCTCCGCCGGGTTGCTGTGGCGGTACTTGACGGTACGAAAACCGTCGACCAGATCGCGCGTCTTGAATCCGTTGGCCAATTGGCCGTACCGCTCGAGGTAGTCGCCAACCGCGATCACGTATTGGGGGCCACTCTTGGGGGCTAGGGCTCGAACATGCTCGGCAAGCGATTTCCCCCTGACTCCTGGCGATCGGGAAGGCACATCTTGCTCAGGAGCCACGATCTCCCGAGCCCCAAGCGACAAACGCTTTGACCATTCGCCGAGTTTCGACTCGACATAGCTCTTGTCTGACGACTCGACCTCGATTTCAACTTCGCCCTTTCGGACCCGGACTCTGTATTCAGCCATAACGGCTCCTCATGTGATAATATGATCACATGTGATCATACGTCTCAAGCAAAGAAATTGCTGTGCTTCTCAATTGGTCCACCGCGGTGTCGGGGAGGCCAGCTTCCGACCGGGCTGAACGTCGAGGAGGAGCCCGACTTTGATCGGCTGCTTCGCCTCGGGCGGCTAGCCTGCGCGGGTTGCGCAAGTGGAGCCGGCTCCTCGGGCGGGAGAGTGTCCATCCGGTCGGCGAGGTCATCACGCCGAGCGGTCCGCGCCGCAGAGCAGGTGCACACCGTGGACTTGGTACAAACCGGCCGCCGCAATGACGACGGAACGCTTAGCGTGGTCCAGCAGGATTCGTTCAGGCAATTTTGAAGCGATCGACGACCATTTCGGCCGGTCTATTCTTTCTTGGGAGAGATCTCCGCCGCAGAGACTGCGGAGCGGGCTTCTTTTCCATCGCGCACGGCCTTGAAAATCTCCCTGGCCAAAATCGGAAATGCCGAGCCCTGAAACTCAGGGTCCGCCATGTAGCGCGTCACGATCTTGTCATTCTCACCCATCCGCTCGATCATAAGCTCCTCGATGAGCTTGCGGACGCCAAGCTCGAACTTGTCGAGGGGGTTGGCGAGCGCCGTGCGCACGATCTGCTCGCTCTTGCACGCCTTCTCCTTGATCTGCTGAAAAAAGAGGCGGTCCTCTTCGGTGAATTGCGTTCCGAAGCGCTCGTTCAGCACCTCGATGATCTCCGACAAGGGTGCCTTCTCGTCAATTGTCTTGCCGGTGCCAACCTCTGTCGGGCTCTTGATGTACTGCGTCTCGCCCTCTTTCAGCATGATTGCGCCGGAGAAAACGCGCTCGAGGCGGTAGTACTGAAGGGCAACTTCCTCTGCCACCTTGATGATCGTCGCGTCGCGATCGATTGGTAGATGCGGAAGAAGGAAACGACCGTAGCTGTAGAGCATCTCCAAGTCGGGATCGGCGTACGGAATGATCTGGCTAAGGAACGCATAGACCTTCACGTAGCTGGAGAGTTTTTCGCGAAACTCGTCCCGTTTCTCTTGTTCTGCGATGGCCTTGAACCGGTCCACTGCGGGCTGCAAGTGCCGCTGCATGTGCGCATGGTCGGCGGGCGCTTGGAGGTCGATGGGCTTGTAAAACACCTGGGCGAAGGCCTCGACCTCGCTCCAGTGGTACACCTGCGCTTGATCGAGTTCGTGTTTCAGGGTCTCCAGCTTCGACGGATCCGAGGTCTCCGCCAATTCAGTCTTGTCGTAGTAAGGCTTGAACGCTCGGAAGATGTTCTGGGCCTCGTTGGCGAAGTCGAGCACGAACGGGGCATCCTTGCCGGGGATCATGCGGTTCAAGCGGGAGAGGGTCTGCACCGCTTGCACGCCGTCGAGCCTCTTGTCGACGTACATGGTGTGGAGCAACGGCTGGTCGAATCCTGTCTGGTACTTGTTGGCCACCAGCAGGACCTGGTAGTCCGGTGAGTCGAAGCGGTCTGGGAGCTGCCCTTCGCTGATGGGCTTCCCAGTGACCGCGTCCGTGTTCATCCCCGGTTCGGTGTACTCAAGCCCGGTGTCCGGGTCCCGCACCGTTCCGCTGAAGGCAACCAGCGGATGCACGTCGGTGTAGCCGTTCTCGGCGATGTAGCGCTCGAAGGCGAGCTTGTAACGCACGGCGTGCAGGCGGGATGAAGTGACGACCATAGCCTTTGCGCGCCCGCCAATGCGGCGTCTAACGCTGCGACGGAAATGCTCCACCATCACTTCCGTCTTTTGCTCGATATTGTATGGGTGGAGGCTCATAAACTTCGCGAGGGCTCGCGCTGCCTTTTTCTTCGGCAGCGTCGGATCGTCTTCCGCCGCTTTGAGAAGTCGGTAGTACGTGGCGTAGGTCGTGTAGTTGGTGAGCACGTCAAGGATGAACCCCTCCTCGATCGCCTGCCGCATGCTGTAGAGATGGAAGGCCTCTGGCTTCCCGCTCGGCCCGCCCCGCCCAAAGAGTTCCAGCGTCTTGCCCTTGGGCGTGGCCGTGAATGCGAAGAAACTCAGGTTCGGCTGCTGTCCGCGTGAGGCCATCACCTGATTGAACTGGTCCTCCCAATCGGGTTCACCTTCCTCGCTCTCGGTCACACCAGCGCCGAGAATCGCCTTCAGCTCCCTTCTTGTTTCTCCCGCCTGACTCGAGTGTGCCTCGTCCACGATCACGGCGTACCGGCGCGCGGCGATCGCGGCTTCCCATTCCTTCGCCTGCCGCTTCTGCTCCTCCGTGGGGTTCTCTCCCGCCTCGACTCCAGCGACGTGAAGTAGGCCGCGCAGCACAAAGGGGAACTTCTGCAACGTCGTGATCACGATCTTGGTGCCGTCTATCAAGGCGGCGGCGAGCTGCTTAGAATCCTGGTCGATCGCCTTCACCACGCCCTGGGCATGCTCGATCTGATAGATCGCGTCCTGAAGCTGATCGTCCAACACGCGCCGATCCGTAATGACGACGACGCAATCGAAGACCTTGCGGTCGCTCTGATCGTGCAAGGTCGCCAGGCGGTGCGAGAGCCATGAGATGCTGTTGGTCTTGCCGCTACCAGCCGAATGCTGAATCAGATAATTTCGCCCCTGCCCTTCCGCCCGAGAAGCCGCAACAATTTTCCGCACGGCATCGAGCTGGTGGTAGCGAGGGAAAATCAAAGCCTCCTTGACGATGAGCCGCTGGCCACCCCTGCCGTCTGCGATCTTCTCCTCTCGCTTCTCGACGAACATGAAGTGGCCGAGGATGTCGAGGAAGCTATCGCGCTGGAGTACCTCCTCCCAGAAGTAGCCGGTGCGATAGCCAGATGGGTGCTGCGGGTTGCCCGCCCCGCATTGGACTTCTCCGGGATGGCTGCCACGATTGAACGGCAGGAACAGCGTGTCCTGGCCGCGGAGCCGCGTTGCCATGTGCACTTCGTCTGGATCGGCCGCGAAATGAACCAGCGCTCGAGTTTTGAAACTGAAGAGTGGTGCCCGCGGGTCACGGTCCTTTTGGAACTGCCGGACGGCGTGACGCCAGTTCTGCCCGGTGCCAGGGTTCTTGATCTCGCAGGTCGCGACCGGAAGCCCGTTGACTGACAGCAGCATGTCCACCGTATCGTGCTTCCCGGGATGGCACAGTACCTGCCGAGTAACTGTCAGCAGGTTCTTGGCATAGAGCGCCAGCACATCGTAGTTAAGGCTATGGGCTGGCTTGAAGTAGGCGAGCCGAAAAGTCTTGCCGTAAAACTTGAAGCCATGTCGGAGAACGTGCAGCGTGCCCTTGAGATCGAGATCCTTCACCAGCGCATTGATTAGTAGGTTCTCCAGCCCCTCGGCATGCAGTGCCCGCATCTCGCCCCACAGCTTCGGCTGCGTCTCCTGCAGGAAACCGCAGACCCGAGCGGGAAAGAGCGCGCGCTCGATATCCCACTCGGCGTTCGTACCCGACTCCCAGCCGCGCTGCTTGAGCAGCAAGTCCTCGACGTGGATCTCGAATGCGCGCTCGTTGGTCTGTCCGCTCATCGTGTCGCGTCTCTCATAGCGCGCCCTTGCTCTCGAAGACCCGGTAACGGAGCCACTTGGCGATACCGTCAAGGTCGGGGAACAGTTGTCTGTCGAAGACCCCATATTGATCAAGCCTGCGCCGGATGTCGTCGTGTGCGTCGTGTCGGATGATGATCTCGAGGCAGTCGCGGTCTTCCAGTGCCCGAAGCGGCCGGTGGCAGGCTAGCAACACGCTGTCCTGAGCCCGTAGCCGTGGAGAAATATGCGGCGGATGGTAGATCACGTTTTCCTTGATCTCGAACGGTGACGGCAGCGGCAACGTTGCTGTCGCAAGTGCCGCAGCCGGTTCGACGAAGTCCACAGCTCCCCTCTCCATCGGGCTAAGCGACCCCCCGAATTCCTCGTAACCGGCCATCCCAGGGGGAGGAGTCGTAGCCAAGTCCTTCACCGGCTTCACGTCGACTTGCTGGTTGCGGTTTAAGTCGGTGTAGCGTGGCGGGTCGCTGATCAGCACATAGACCGCGCTGTTCATAGGCTTGTCCTCTTCGTCGGTCTTCGTCTGCCGGACGGCGAAGTAGAGCGCTACCAGCGGGTTGGTTGTCCAGTCCATAAACCGAGTTGGCAACCCGTGATGTTGGGCAATGGCGAGCGCCTCCCACTTGTTCTGAGGCAGGTGCTGCACGTACGTGACCAAGTGGTTGCTGAATACATCCAGGACCTCGCACTCGAGGTCGTCGCGTTCGCGAAGAGTCTTCTCGCTCAAGTGTTCGTAGCGCCCGAGGGACGGCTTGAGGGCGTATCCGGCCGACACCAGCTTGGTCTGCCCGCGAAAGTACTTGCGTCCCTTCGGCAACTCATCCCGGACTGTCTTGAGGTACTCCTCGAAATGCTCGATCTCAAAGGGCGTACTCATGCACTCGCCCCTCGTACGTCGATCTTGCCAGTGACGGCCGCGGTGATCAGAGCGCCTCGGTATTCCTGCAGCCGCTCGATAGCCGCTTGGACCTTGGCAGTCATCTGGTCGATCTTTGCCGTCTCGCGGTCGAGGAAGTCCACGATGGCACTTTGCTCGACGCTGGGTGGATATGGAACGGCGAGCGCCTTAATGATGTCTGTGTTTAGGTTGGGTTGTCCGCTTCCCTGCCTTATTCGATCGCGCAGGTTCTCCGTGATGGAACACAGGAAATAGTAGAGAAACAGCTTGTTCGCGTCCCTTCGAACGTTCTCAAAGGCAACAACGCCGTCGTTGGCACAGCCGCTGATAGCAAGAATCTTTGGAACTCCAAGCGTTGCGCCACTGTTCGTCAGAATCAGTGTTCCGTGTCGCATCACGCGGCTATGTCCGGCTCCGTCTTGGGTCAGCATCGATTCAGTGGAGGTGAGGTACGGGCTCGTATCCTTCGTCAACTCGCCGACGGTGATCCACGGAATGAAGTCACCATCGAAGTAGCGGGTATCTCCCGCCGGACGAGGTGAGGCACCCCTCACCACAACGGCAATGTGACCAAGCTTCTTGACCTCCCAATGTTCCGGTACGTCGCCAAGCCAGTCGATACTGGAGGGCTTGAGTTTGGGGTGCGGGTCGAGGCCAGCGGCGCGGGCGGCGTCCGGCGGGAGGCCGCGAGTGACTGTGCGCGAGATGAGCGCGGTGCGCTTCTCCGTCAGCCGCTCGATCAGCGTCCGTTTATTCGCCACCAGAGCGTCGATCCTCGACGTCTCGCGATCGAGGAAGTCGGCAATGGCCTCCTGTTCCCGGATGGGCGGAAGGGGCACCGTGCACGAACCGATGAAATCCCAGCTCGCCCGCGGCATTTTGGCGCCGTAGGTCGACTGATCTACGAGTGCGATGAATCCGTCCGTCAGCAGCCCGTAAAGCAAGAAACGGCGATCCTGTCCGGCCGTTCGAAGCACGAGTAACTCAGACGAGCACAGCCCTTCAAAGTCAACGTTGCACGCTTTCGCAAGATAGGGGCGCAGCTTCCCGAACAGCGTATCGCCTGGCCGGAAGCGATTCGAAATACCGGCTGGAACGAGTTCCGAATCTAGTTGGCGAAGGCGCCCTGTCCACGACTCGATGTGCTCGAGCCCGACGTACGGCAGGGGCATGTCTTCGTCGGCTTCCACCTTCTCATCAGCACGCAAGGTGACATACCTGAGTCGTTTCCAGTCCCAGTGCTCCGGCACGTCGCCGAGCCACTCGACGCCGCTTCGCTTGTAGCTCAGATAGGCTGGGACCCTCACGCCGTTACCTCGCCGAGAAGCTTCATGATCTCGCCCTCGAGTGTCTTGATGTCGGCTTCGATGACCTCCAGCGGCCGTGGCGGCTCGTAGGTGTAGAAGTGGCGATTAAGCGGGATCTCGTAGCCGACCTTGGTCTTGCTCTCGTCGATCCACGCGTCGGGCACATGCGGCAGCACCTCGCGCTTGAAGTAGGCCTCGATACTCTCCTTCAGCGGCACGCTCTCGGTGTCGCGCAGATCTGCATCGGGCTCTGGGTTGCCGTCACTGTCGCGGCAGATCTCAGCGGTGTCGTCGCGCTCGCCGAGTGCGAACAGCACCGCCTTGATCTCTGGCGCGGAGAGGCCCACGCCGACGGTACGGTCGACCTCTCGCAGATCAGTGAGGAAGGCCTTGCGATCCTTATAGATCGTCTGGCCGCGCGCCTTAGCGAAGGTGGTAAGCAGCTTCCTTATCTCCTCCTGCCGTTGCTTGCCGCCTTCGATCTCTTCGAGGCGCGCCTTGTCGTTCTTCTTGGTGCTGGTGGCGAGGTTCTTGAAGCCGCTCTCTTCTTCCAGGCGCGCGATGCGCACCTGGCTCGCATGAAAGTTAAGCCGCAGAGGCCGTTCGACAGTGATCTTGTGGAAACCAAGGTCGGTGTTGTCGAAGACCTTGCTCACGACTCGTTCGCGTTCGACAGGCTGCTTGGTGATCCGGTCTTCCTCGGTGAACCTGCGCATCTCACCGTCCGTAAAGTTGCCGAAGATACGCGTGATGTCGGCGATCTGGTCGGGCTCACTTGTCCGGTCAGCCGGATCGCCGATCTTGTTCCGCTTGTTGCCCAAGCTCTTCGACATCTTCACAAAAAACCGACGTGCGTCGACAAGCTGGATCTTGCCTTTGCGCCGGGGCTCTTTGCGGTTGGTGAGAACCCAGAGATAGGTCGAGATGCCGGTATTGTAGAAAAGCTGGTCGGGCAGCGCGACCACGGCCTCGAGCCAGTCGTTCTCGATGATCCACTGGCGGATGTTGCTCTCGCCGCTCCCGGCGTCGCCGGTGAAGAGGGGCGAGCCGTTGAAGACGATGCCGATGCGGCTGCCGCCGTCCTTGGGCGCGCGCATTTTCGAGAGCATGTGCTGCAGAAATAGCAGTGAGCCGTCGTTGATGCGCGGCAACCCCGCACCAAAGCGACCGTTGTATCCGAGCGAGTTGGCCTCCTGCTCAATGTAACGGGCCTGCTGCTTCCACTCCACGCCGAAGGGGGGGTTCGCCAGCATGTAGTCGAACGTGTACTTGTTGCCCTTCTCGTCCCGATCGAATCCGTCCTTCGTGAAGGTATCATCGCGACGGATGTTGTCGGCGTCGTTTCCCTTGATCAGCATGTCGGACTTACAGATGGCCCAGGCCTCATCGTTCCAGTCCTGGCCATACAGCAGAGGTCGGGCGTCGGAGTTCAGACTACGGATGTAGTTCTCGGCGACCGAGAGCATGCCTCCGGTGCCACAGGCCGGATCGTAGATGGTCTTGACCACGTGGCTCTTGCGCAGATCCTTTTCGGGATCCAATAGGAGGTTGACCATCAGCTTGATCACCTCACGTGGCGTAAAATGTTCTCCGGCCTCCTCGTTTGACTGCTCCGCCCCGATCCGGATCAGCTCCTCAAAGGCGTAGCCCATCTGGACGTTGTCAACGCGGGAGGGCGATAGGTCAACAGCAGCGAAAGCCTTGATCACCTCGTACAGCAGGTTCTTTTCGGCCATCCGAGCGATCTGCTGATCGAAGGCGAAGCGCTCCATGATCGCGCGGACATTGGGGGAGAAACCGTTGATGTAGGCGTTCAGATTGGGCGCAAGTTGGTTGGGATCATCGAGTAGCTTGGCCAGATCGAGCTTCGAAAGATTGTAGAACGGCCGCCCCGTGATCTTCTCGAGCAGGCTCCGGACGACCGTCTCCGGCTTGGTCTTGATCTTCGGGTGCTCGGCAAGGACCTGCGCCTTGGTGGGCGCGAGCAAGCAGTCAAAGCGGCGCAGCACCGTCAGCGGAAGGATGACCTTGCGGTACTCGTTCCGCTTGTACGGCCCCCGAAGCAGGTTGCAGATGCTCCAGATGAAGTTCGCGAGTTGGGCATGGGTTTCGGCGGTCATCGAAAACTCCGGCCGCGCCGCGGCACAAGGGAGTCCCCCAGCACACGGTCACCTCTTTCCCATCGCTGTCCTGTCCTCAGTATCGAGTTGAAATAGACGCGATAGTCGGGAATCGTGGCCAGCGGATTTGGTGGCATCGACGGCTTTAGGGATACCACGCAAGATTTCGAAAGTTACTATGCTTTTATAGCTCCCCGACGTGGACTCGAACCACGGACATGGTGATTAACAGTCACCCGCTCTACCAACTGAGCTATCGGGGAATGAGGGCTCTTTTGTAGGGAAGCCGTTCTCAGGTGTCAATACGTCTGCCGCCCTTAATTCACGAGCGTCGCCAGCACCTTCTCCGCTTGCGCATGCAAATCCGGAGGCGCCCCGTACAGCACCCGCGCGGTCTTGCCCGAACGGTCGAACAAGAACAGCGTCGGGACCGAAACGATGTCCCCGAACGCCTGCGCTGTCTTCGCATCCGAGATCGCCCAGCGCAGTTCGGGGCTGAGCGAGCCGGCGGCCTTGCGAACCTCTGGCTCCGGCGACTCGACCGCGAGTGCGAGGACCGCCACCCGGTCCCCATACTGACGCTTGAGGCTCGCAAGCCACTCCAACGTCGATCGGCAGGGCGGGCACCAAGTCGCCCAGAACTCGACCACCACGGCGCGCCCAGCCATCTGATCTTCCGTGAGCGGATGGCCAGAGAGATCGGTGAGGGCAAACGGCGGCAGCCTTGCGATCTCCTCCGCGCCGCCGGCCGCCTGCCCCCGCTCGTGACTCAGTTGCTCGTTCTTCCCCGCGAGAACCAGATCGACCATCCGAATCAAGTCGGCCTTGAACTTTTCCTGGCTCTTGGCGTTGCGCCACGGGCTGTACCGCCCACCTTTTTTGCCGTCGCCGAAGTAACCGAAGTCCCGGGGCTTGGCGACCAGCACGTCATCAATGAAGACCGCCGGGTAGTGCTTGACGCCGAAACGCTCGGCGAGCTTCGACGCCCCGTAGTTCTCGCAGACGTAGCGAACCTTGCCCGGGTATTTCGCGACGACTTTCTGGGCCAGCAAACTTGCGAACGAATCAACGTAACCGTCGTCTGCGCCCTCACATTCTGCTCGAGCTCTCCGGGTGCTTTGAGAACCTCGAAATAGGCGGGCAGCACCACGTCGACGATTGCCCGGGCGCCCTTCCACGCGGTCGCAGCGGGCTGCTTCGCCCCGACTTGCGCCGCGGCACGCTCCACGAACAGCTCGGCGATCGATTCATCTCGATCCGAGCCGTGCAGTCGGTCATGGAACGCGGCGAGCTGCTTACGTACCCTCGTTCTCTGCGCCGCGCCCGGTGCCTTCATCTCGAGCGCCGCATGTTGCTGAACCGCATCGAGGTAGTGATACAGCGCGCCTTCGTAATGCTTGGCGGCATCCAGCTCGCGAGCGAGCTTCAGCGCGCCGTTGAGCCGAATGAATTCCGAGTGCTGTTTGATCGATCTGGGCGGTCTGAAAGCGTTGACCACTTTTTCCTGAAGCTGCTCCAGCTCCGACGATACCGACCGCAGCGGCGCGAGACTTCGCTCTCGCGCGAGTTTCAGCGAGGAGCAGAAGTCTGCGAACGCCGCGGCGCCCTTCGCCGAGCCCAGATAATAGAATCCAAACCGAGTATCGCTCTCGGCCGCGTACGCGTGCGCGGCGTCGAGCACCGGGATC
>WNFC01009216.1_pt1 | contig 17474 bp, 19 predicted proteins | sample 5400541 | NCBI WGS metagenome assembly WNFC01 (sample SAMN13153342, study PRJNA577476) | soil metagenome | isolation source: 120 cm saprolite under Douglas fir tree site 2 hole 2 replicate 1 | place: USA:California | collected 2015-04-18
ATCTCGTCGGTGACCGCGCGCAGCACCAGCCGGTCCGACTTCAAGCCCGCGTACCGGGAGAAGTCCAGCGGCTTGCCGAACCTGACCCCGGGCCGGATCGACAGCCGGGGCAGCAGCCGCCCGGGCGGCTGGAGCTCGAAGGTCCCGATCATGGCGCAGGGGATCACCGGCGCTCCCGACTCCAGCGCGAGCCGGGCGACCCCGGTCTTGCCCCGGTAGAGGCGCCCATCCGGCGTCCTGGTGCCCTCCGGGTAGATGCCGAGCAGTTTCCCCTCGGCCAGCACGCGCAGCCCGGTCCGCAGCGCCCGCTCGCTCGCCTCGCCCCCCGCCCGGTCCACGGGAATCTGCCCGACCCCGCGGAAGAAGGCCTTGCTCATGAGGCCCTTCACCCCGCGCCCGGTGAAGTACTCGGCCTTGGCCAGGAACGTCACCTTGCGCGGGAGCGGCAGCGGGCCGAAGAAGTGGTCGGAGAACGACAAATGGTTCCAGGCGAGGATGGCCGGTCCTTCGCGCGGCACGTTGTCCGCCCCCTCCGACCACGGCCGGAACAGGATCGCGAGGAGGGGACCGAGGATCGCTTTGACCACCCAGTAACCCATGCTCACATGGTCCCACGTCGAGACGATCACCGGCAGTCCCTGCCCGAGCGGACTTGGCCCGGCGGGCCCTTACCCCCGGGCGACTTTTCCGCGCCATGCCCGGCTGCTCCCTTTCGGCGTGCGCTCCGTCGTGGTGGCGTGCGACGATGCGGGAGAGCGCAGGCGCGAGAGGATGGCCGTCATGCCAGTGATGCCGGGGGCGGAGCCCTACTTCCACTCCGGAGGCAGCACCGGGGCCCTGCTCTGCCACGGGTTCACCGGCAGTCCCGCGTCGCTGCGGCCGTGGGCCGACCATCTCGCCGCCGCGGGCCTGAGCGTCTCCCTCCCCCGGCTCCCCGGCCACGGCACCACCTGGCAGGACATGTCGCACACCCGGTGGGAGGACTGGTACGCGGAGGTGGACCGGGCGTATGAGGAACTGCGCGGGCTTGCGGACGAGATCTTCCTCATGGGCCTGTCCATGGGGGGCTGCCTCGCGCTGCGCATGGCCGAACTGCGCGGCGACGGCGTGGCGGGGCTGGTGCTGGTGAACCCCTCGCTCGCGGCGGACACCAAGCTGTTCCTGCTGGCGCCGGTGCTGAAGCTCGTGGTGCCCTCGCTGAAGGGGATCGGCAGCGACATCAAGAAGGACGGCGTCCACGAGCTCAGTTATGACCGGGTGCCGGTGCGGGCCGCGGCGACCCTGCCGCAGTTGTGGAAGGTCACCCAGCAGCAGCTTGCCGAGGTCACCCAGCCGGTGCTCGTCTACCTCAGCACGACCGACCACGTGGTGGGACCGGCCAGCATGAAGGTCTTGCGGTCCGCACTGCCCGCTACGCAGCTCACCGTGCGCGACTGCGCGGACAGCTACCACGTGGCCACCCTGGACAACGATGCCGCGCAGATCTTCGCCGGCAGCCTGGACTTCGTCCGGGACCACAGCCGCGCCGGGAGGGAATGAACGGGGGTGATCGCGAGATGACCGGAGACCCCGGCGAGGAGGCGGCCTGGCGGGACCTGGTCGCCCACTACGCCACGCCCGCCGCGGCCGACGACACGCCCACTCCCTGGCCGACCAGGGAGGACCTGCCTGCTCCCGGCGCACCTGGCCAGGAGGCCGCCAGCCCGGACGGCAATGGCCCGGACACCGCCGACCTGGATGTCACCGGCCTGGACATGGCCGGGAAGGACGATCCCGGCCCGGACCTGGCGCCGCCCGTCCCGCGCTGGCCATCGGTCCCCGGGCCGTTCGGCGGGATGAACCCCGGGCCGCCGCAGATCCGGATCGTCCGGCCGGCCAGCCCCGCGCCGCCGCCCGGCGACGACGACGACCACTTCGTGCCCCCGGAGCCGCCGCCCCTGCCCCGGCTGGACCCGGTCACCAAGGGCGCCTGGGTTGCCCTGTTCGGGGGCCCCGCGTACCTGCTCATCGCCGTGATGCTGGGCTGGCAGGTGGCAGGCTGGGCCGCGTTCACCGCCGTGGCGGCCTTCGTCGGCGGTTTCGCGACGCTTGTCCTGCGCATGGGCGACCGGCCGCCGCGTGACTCGGGCCCGGACGACGGGGCCGTGGTCTAGCGCGCCCGAGCCCGCCTGGCCTGCTCGGCGGCCGTCGGCCGCCTTCGCCGCAGGCCGCAGAGTTTGCCCGGGGCCCGGCCCCAGGGCCCGATCCCCCGGACTTCTGCGGGCTCCGGTGCCGGCCGGTGGTCCGGTTTCTGCGCCGAGCGGGCCCACCCGCTGATGCGATCGCGTCAGCGGTTCTTCACCAGGTCCGCGGCGCCGACGATGCCCGCATCCGCGCCCAGCTCGGCACGGAGGATCTCCACCCGCGGCCGGTAACCCGCCCCCGGGAGCGCCCTGTCGAAGGCGGCCCGTGCGGGACCGAGCAGCAATTCTCCGGCCTCACTGACGCCACCGCCGACCACGATGCACCCGGGATCGAGGACCGCGGCCAGGTCGGCCAGGCCTTGCCCGAGCCAGGTGCCGACGATCGAGAAGCAACGGAGCGCCGCCGGGTCGCCCTCCCTGGCCGCCTCGGTGATGTGCGTGCCACGGATCGCGTTGGCGTCGCCGCCGGCCAGTTGCAGGAGGCGCAGCGCGCCGCCCGGCGAGCGCACGGCGAAGTCACGCGCCTCTGTCACCAGGGCACTGCCGCTGGAATACTGCTCCCAGCAGCCGCGGTTCCCGCAACCGCACAGCCGCCCGTCCGGCACCACCCGGACATGCCCGGGCTCACCCGCCATCCCCCACCTGCCCCGGTACAGCTTGCCGTCCAGGATGAAGCCGGCCCCGATGCCGGTACCGACGGAGACGAAGACGACGTGAGCATGACCGCGCGCCGCGCCGAATCTGACCTCCGCCCACGCGCTCACGTTGCCGTCGTTGTCCACCGTGACCGGCAGGCCCAGCATGCCCGCAAGCTTGGCCCGCAGCGGCTCGCCCCGCCAGGCCAGGTTCGGCGCGAACACCACGGTGCCGGCCTCCGCGTCCACGAAGCCGGCCGCGCCCACCCCGACCGCGGTGGCCTCGTGGCGGCTCAGCAGCTCAGCGACGCCCTCGGCGATCGCCGCAGCCGTTCGCTCCGGGCTTGCCGCCGGGGTGGCACGCCGCACCTTCTCGATGATGCGGCCACACTCATCGACAACCCCGGCCGCGACCTTGGTGCCCCCGACATCAACCCCGATCGTCAGGCTCATTCGGAGATTCTGCCGGAACGTCCGGCGCCGCCCGCTCTTGGGGGCCCTGGGCCACCGGCTCGCCTGGGCTGGCCGGCGGCGGCTCACCCGCATCTGCGGGTCCCGCCTGCCCGCCCGGGGCCGGTGCCGCCGCGTCGGCCGTTCCCGCCGCGGGATAGCCGCGGGTGCCCGGGCCCGCCGCGTCCGGCCGGCCGTTCCCGCCGGCGCCCCGGCCGGTCGCCGCCAGGGCGGCCTCGAGGACCGAGACGGCATCTTGGACCACGGTAGTGAGGGCGTCGCCGACGGCGGCCACCCGGCCATCCCGCGCGGGTTTGGCCTCCCGGACGATCCGCGCCGCCCGGCACAGCGGGCACCAGGCGCATTCGGGCGCCTCGGCCGGTACCGGCTCGGCGGTGGCGGCCCCCCAGACGTCGCCGGTCGGCTGGTTCCTGCCGAGGGCCGCGCGGACCTGGTCGGCAAGCTCGCGGCTCATCCCGCGCGCGCCCGCCCGAAGCAGCCACCGCTGGAAGTCACCGATCAGGTCATTGGACCCGCCTTGCTGTGTCACCTGCTGTCCTCTCCACTGCCGGGGCTTTCCACCCGGTTCTTCAGGCCCTTGAGGGCGGTATCGATGATCGTCTTCTCGGCGCGCCGTTTCAGCAGCCCCGGCATCGGGACCCGGAGATCCACCGTGAGCTCATAGGTGGTCTCTGTCGCCCCGTCATGGTCGGCGAGCAGGTAGCCGCCGTCCATCGCCGAGATGACCGAGCCGGGCTCGGCCAGGTGCCAGCGCACCCCGGACTCGCCGTCCCAGTCGTAGCCAAGCACGTAGGTGTCCTTCACGACGCCCGCGTCGAGCCTGAAGCGCACCCGGCTGGCCCGGCCGGGCGCATCCTCCCCCAGCACCTCCGTGGCGCGCACCGCCGACGCCCACTGCGGGTACGCGGCGAAGTCGGCGATCACCGCCATGACCGCCCCGCGCGGCGCGGCGATCGTGATCTGGGAACCCGTCCTCGCCATGCACGGAGCGTACCGCTATCTGACGGCTGTCCTGCCGGGCCGCGGCGCCAGCAGCACGGCGGCCGGACGGGCTGGAAGGGCCAAGGCCCCGGTGACGACGGAACGGGGCCGCAGGCCACCGGGGTTCCAGGGGCTGCCCCCGGCCTGGCTAGAGCGCCAGCACGTACGGCTGCCCGGTGGCACGGAAGTGCCCTACGTTGACGCACTCGGTGCGGCCCACCCGCACCCGGCGCGCGAGCGGCTGATGGACGTGCCCGAACAGCATGTACCGGGGCTGGGATCGCTTGATCTCGGCCAGCAAGGCCGCGCTTCCGCGCTCCAGCCGCCGCGCGACCGTGTCGTAGAGCAACTCAGGGATGGCGGGCGGGATGTGCGTGCACAGCACGTCGGCGCCGCTGACCGCCGCCACCTTCGCCGCGTAGGCGTCGTCATCGAGTTCGTTGGGCGTCCGGTACTGGGAGCGCAGCCCGCCGCCCACGAAACCGAACGTCCATCCGTCGAGTTCGAGCCGCTCGCCGTCGAGGACACGATGGCCGGGCCGCAGGTGCTCGGCCCACATCTGCGGCAGGTCCACGTTCCCATAGGTCAGGTAGGCGGGTTCGGGCAGCGCCGCGAACAGTTCCGCGTACTGGCGGGCGGCGGCGGCGCGGACGTGCCCCGCGGCGTCGCCGCCGAGGCGCCCCCACAGCCCAGCCGACAGGTCACGGGCCTCACCGAAACGCTTCGCGGTCCGCAGCGCGACGAACTCCCGCGCCGCGTCGGCGCCGAACAACTCGGCGAATATTCCCTGTGCCTCGTCGGCGTAGTCCACGAACAAGAGCAGGTCACCCAGGCAGAACAGGGCGTCCGCACCGGCCCCCGCGGTGCGCAGGGCACCGGCCCGGCCGTGCACATCGCTGATCACGTGAACCCGCATGACCACAGGCTAGGTGTCGCCCCCGGGCTGGCCGAGCCGCTCCCCCGGGCCAACACGGCCGAGGCCCCGTGACGAAGAAACGGGGCCGCAGGCCACCGGGGGGTTCCGGGGGGTCGCTCCCCCGGGCCAATACCGTCCGCCGGGATTAGTCTGGCGGGATGCGAGAGTACCGCACCCCGGCCGCCGTCGACATACCGCCGTCAGCCAGCCTGACCGATGCCGTGTTCGAGCGCGCCGAACGCGACCCGGGCACCGTGGTCATGCGGCGCAAGGGCGGCAGCGCCCTGACGCCCGGGACGGGCGCCGCGAGGGACGGCGGCTGGCAGGACGTCACCGCCCGGCAGTTCGCCGATGACGTGACGGCACTGGCCAAGGGGCTCATCGCCGCCGGGATTGCCGCGGGCGAGCGGGTCGCGCTCATGTCGCGCACCCGTTACGAGTGGACGGTCATCGACTACGCCATCTGGGCCGCGGGCGCGATCACGGTGCCCATCTACGAGACGTCCTCGCCCGAGCAGGTGGAATGGATCCTGGCCGACTCCGGCGCCCGGGCGCTGCTCGTGGAAACGCCCATCCACCTGCAGACCGCCGCCGAGACGCTGACCGCGGCGCCGGAGGTTGCGCGGGTCTGGATGATCGAGAGCCCGGCGGGCCAGCCGGGGCAGGGCGAGGACAGCGCCGGCCGGGCCGTGCCCGGCCATCCGGTGCCGGTCGAGCCGTTGAGCGCCCTGGCCGCGGCGGGCGCGGGCATCGGTGACGACCAGGTGGAGCAGCGCCGCCGGTCCCGGCACACCGGCGACCTCGCGACGATCATCTACACCTCGGGCACCACCGGGCGGCCGAAGGGGTGCGAGCTCACCCACGGAAACCTGCTGTCGGACGTGCGGAACGTCATGCACGGCTGGCTGCCGGCCATCTTCGAGACACCGGGCGCATCGACGCTGCTCTTCCTGCCGCTGGCGCACTCGTTCGCGCGGATCATCCAGGTCGGCTGCCTGGAGTCGGGGGTGGTGCTCGGGCACACCCCCAGCGTGGCCACCCTGCTCCCCGACCTGGCGTCGTTCCGGCCCACGTTCATCCTGGCCGTGCCGCGGGTGTTCGAGAAGGTCTACAACGGCGCGGAACAGAACGCCTCGGCCAGCCCGGTGAAGAGCCGCATCTTCCACGCCGCGGCGCAGACCGCGATCGAGTGGAGCCGGGCTTCCGGGTCGCCGAAGGGCACCCGGGCGCGCCGCTGCGGTTGCGGCACGCGCTGTTCGACCGCCTGGTCTACGCCAAGCTGCGCGCCGCGGTGGGCGGCAGGGTCAGTTACGCCGTGTCCGGGGGTGCGCCGCTCGGGGAACGGCTCGGTCACTTCTTCCGCGGCGCGGGGATCACCGTCCTGGAGGGGTACGGGCTGACCGAGAGCAGCGCCGCGGCGACGGTGAACCGGCCGGACGGCATCAAGATCGGTACCGTCGGCCAGCCGCTGCCGGGAGTCAGCGTGCGGATCGCCGGCGACGGCGAGATCTTCCTTTCCGGTCCGAGCATCTTCGGCGGTTACTGGCACAACGACGCGGCCACCGCGGAGGTGATGGCCGGCAACTGGCTGCGCACCGGCGACATGGGGGAACTCGACGACGAGGGGTACCTGCGGGTGACCGGGCGCAAGAAGGAGCTGATCGTGACCGCGGGCGGCAAGAACGTCGCCCCGGCGGTGCTGGAGGACCGGATCCGCGCCCATCCGCTGGTGAGCCAGGCCCTGGTGGTGGGCGACGGCCGGCCCTACGTGGCCAGCCTGATCACCCTGGACGACGAGTCGGTGACCACCTGGAAGGCCCGGTTCCCGCACCTGCAGGACGCGAGCATCGCCGAACTGGCCGAGGCTCCCGAGTTGCTGGCCGAGATCCAGGCCGCCGTGGACGGGGCGAACAAGGCCGTGTCGCGGGCCGAGGGGGTGCGCCGCTTCCGCGTGCTGCCCAGTGACTTCACCGAGCAAGGCGGGCACCTGACGCCGTCGCTCAAGGTCCGCAGGAACGTGATCATGAAGGACTTCGCGGACGAGGTCGAGGCGCTCTACTCCTGAGTGTCCGGCCGCGCCCGGCCCGCGGGCATGCCCGTGGACCGCTGACCCGGGTCACTCCCGGCCAGGATCCTCCCGGCTAGGATCTCCGCGAAGCGGTGCGCGATGATCTCCCAGCGCCATTCCTGGTGCACCCAGGCCATGCCCTTTTCGCCCATCGCCTTGGCCGCGCCGTGGTCGGTGAGCAAGCGGTTCAGCCGGTCCGCCAGTTCCGCCACGCTGTGGCCCGACACGACGTATCCGGTCTCTCCCTCGCGGATGGCGTCGGCCGAGTTGCCCGAGTCGCCCCCCACCACCGGCAGGCCGGTCGCGGCGGCCTCCAGGAAGACCATGCCGAGACCCTCCACGTCGAGCCCTCGGCGGCGGGTTCGGCAGGGCATGGCGAACACGTTCCCGGCGTCGAAGTAGGCCGGCAACTCCGCGCGGGACGGTGCGCCGGTGAAGATGACCGAGCCGGCCACGCCGAAGTGGCGCGCCATCCGCTCCAGGCGGCCACGGTACGGGCCGTCCCCGACCAGGAGCAGGGTGGCATCCGGTGCGGTGGCCAGGACCAGCGGCCAGGCATGGATGAGGGTGTCCTGGCCCTTGCGGGGCACCATGCGCGACACGCAGACCACCACCGGCCGGTCGCCGAGACCCAACCGCTCCCTGATCGCCTGCCCGCCGGCGCCGGGGTAGAACTCGCCGGTGTCCACGCCAGGGGTGAGCCGGGTCATCCGCGCCACCGCGGCCGGGGACAGGGCATGTGCCAGCCGCACTCGCGTGTAGTCGCCCAGGTAGGTGACCGTGTCCACGGAGTCACCGATCCGCCGCAGGATGGCACGAGCGGCGGGGAGCGCGGCCCAGCCGACCTCATGACCGTGGGTCAGCGCGATCAGGCGCTGGGCGCCGGCCTTGCGCAGTCGCGGCGCGAGCAGGCCGAGCGGCGCCGCCGCGCCGAAGAGCACGGTGTCACAACCGTCCCGTTCGATGATGCGCTCGGCGCGGTGCGCCACCGAGGGCACCGGGAGCATCAGCGAGGCTGGATGGCGGACCACAGGGAAGGGCAGTTCCGCGTCGAACCGCGCCGCGCCTTCCCAGGCGGGCGCGTAGACGGTCACGCTCTCCGGCGGCAGCCGCATCGCCAGCGCATGAACGAAGAACTGGATCCCACCCGGCCTTGGCGGGAAGTCGTTGGTCAGAACAAGGACCTTTGGCATGACACAGCGCTCCCCGGATCGCAGCCCCGCACCCCTGCGGACCAGCCGTCCGCGCGACGGCGATGGCAGAAATCCTAAGGTATGTGACAACCCGGTCGTCATCCACCGTCAGCCCGGCAAGTACGGCGGGCTCCGGCGAAGCCGCGTAGCGGCGAGCACACGCCACCGCCACGCCCACCCCACCTCTCAGGGCCGGACGGCTCCGTCAAGGTTCGCTGCGTACCAGGACGAGGACATGCTCACCTTTTCCACGTTCATTCCTGGCTGTGGCGCATCGATGAGCATCCCGCCACCGACATAGATCCCGACGTGACTGTCCCCGGCGAACTCCAGGATGTCGCCCGGCTGAAGCGCGGAGAGCGACACGGCGGGCAGCGTGGCCTGACCGTAGCTGGTGCGCGGGATCGACACCCCGGCCGACGCCCACGCCGCCGTGGTCAGCCCGGAGCAGTCAAAACCGGCGCCGCACGGCCCGGTGCCACCGAAGACGTATGGGCAGCCGACCGCGTTGTAGGCGAACGCGACCGCCTGCTGCGCCTGGGTCCCGGTGGGGCCGTGGTAGCCGCCGGGGGCCGGGGTCGTGGTCCCGCCTCCGCCGAGCTGTTGCGTCTGTTGCTGCGGGGTCAGGCTGGCCAGCAGGGCCTTCTGCTGCGTGATGACCTTGTTCAGAGATGCCCGCTGGGAACCGAGCTGCTTCTGCAGCCCCTGCACCGCCTTTTCGGTGCGCTTGGCCATCAGCCGCGCGCCGACGAGCTGGCGGTTGGTCGTGAGCACCTGCTGGAGCTGCTGGTACTGACTGGTGGACAGGTGCGTGAGGATGGCCGACTGGTTGAGCAGCGTCTGCGGGTTGCCCGAGGTCAGCAGCGCCGCCACCGAGCTCATGGCGCCGTTCTCGTAGACGTTGGTAGCTATCTGGGCGATCTGGTCCTGCATGGCCTTGGCCGCTACCGCGTCCTTGGCGACCTCACGGTTGACCAGCCTGAGCCGCTGGCGAGCCGACGCCAGGTCCTGGGTCGCCTGGTCGTAACGCTGGATGAGCCAGTTTTCCTGGTACGTGAGCTTCTTGAGCTTGGCCTGTACCTGGCTGACTGTCGGCAGAGGCTGAGCTCCGGCCGATCCGGCCACGGTGAGCAGTCCGGCGGCAGCCACTGCGGCCGCCGCGATGGTGGCACAGCGCCGGGCATAGGAGATTTTGGCGACCGGATGCGTATCCACGTAGTGACGCGCTCCCTTTCCACCCCCGCCGACCAGGTGATCTGACGGGTCCGGGCCGACACGAGCACCCTACGACCTTGGCCACAACCGGCCTCGGCGACACTCCGGTGAAGTTGTCCCGGAGCGGGGGCACGCCCGGAACCCCTTCACCTGGTCACCGGCTCCCCAGCAGTCCCGCAGGGCCAGTGCCTGGTTACGGCGGCACCGATCACCGTCGCCGTCGTGACGACTGTGGAGTGATCAGCCGGGGCTGACATTAGTGAAAGACAGGCGCGGGATTCAACCGCTTCGCGCACTCTGGTGGCAACATCACCTGGCCCACCGCCCGAGTTCGCAGGTTCATCTGCACTGCGGAGGCAGGTCAGGATGCCCTCGGCAGGTTCATCCGCAGCCGCAGCGGCGGGATCATCCGGGCGTCCGCGAGCACCCGCAGCGCGCGGTATTCCGCCTCGCTCAGCTCACCGTCCGGCCCCGGCGCGGACAGCAGCGCGGTGACCACACAATCCGAGCACGCGATGTCGCGCATGACGCACCGGTCACACTCGATCAACATGTTCCCTCCTGGGAATCAAGCGGGCTCCAGCCCCGCGAAGCATTACGGTAAGCGGCAATGCCGACAGTTTCGCTGTGGGAGCCGCGGCGCCTCCGTCCAGGGCGCACGGCGAAGCAGAGCGGGCGAGCCTGCGGCAGCAATGTCAGTGGCCCGTTTTACGGTTGCCTCGTGATCACCCGGGACACGTCAGCGGAAACACTTATGAAACAGCTCTGGAACCGCCACCGCCCTCCGCCCGCGCCCTCGCCGTTTGACCAGGTCGACTTCGTCATCGTGGATCTGGAGACGACCGGCTGGGAACCGGAGGAGGCCATGATCACCGAGATCGGGGCGGTGCTGGTCTGCGGCGGGCGGGTGCGCGCCCAGTTTTCCTCCCTCGTCAACCCGGGCAGCGCGATTCCCGAGCCGGTGGCCACGCTCACCGGCATCAATGACGCCATGGTGGCCTCCGCCCCGCCCCTGCCCACCGTGCTGACCGGTTTCCTCTCGTTCGCGCACGGGTGCGTGCTCGCGGCCCACAACGCGCCGTTCGACGTCGCATTCCTCACCGCGGCCTGCCAGGCCTGCGACCTGCCCTGGCCGGAGTTCCGGGTGCTGGACACGGTGGAACTGGCCCACCGCGTGCTGGGCGAGGAGGAGGTGGCCGACTGCAAGCTGGCCACGCTCGCGGCGCACTTCGACGCGCGCATCAAGCCCCGCCACCGGGCCCTGCCGGAAGAGCTAACGAGGAGGCAGATGTGGTCACCGCGATCGTGCTGATACGGGCCGACGTTGCGCGCATCCCGGAAACGGGAGCCGCCATCGCGCAGATTCCTGAGGTCACCGAGGTGTACTCGGTGACCGGCGACTTCGACCTGGTTGCCCTGGTGCGGGTGCGGGCGCACGAGGAACTGGCGGACGTCATTCCCGGCACGCTCAACCGGGTTCCTGGCGTGACGCACACCGAGACGCATATCGCGTTCCGCACCTATTCGCGGCACGACCTCGAGGCCGCGTTCGCCCTCGGCTACCCCGAGGCCACCTGACCGCGGCTCAGGAGTTCTCGGCGGCGAGGCGCTGGCTCGCCGCCACCCACCGGTCCAGCAGGGCCAGCGCGGCCCCGGAGTCCAGCGCTGCCGCTGCCCGGGCACAGGTATCCACGAGCACGCCAGCCAGGTCTTCTGCGCGGGGCACGCCCCGGGCGGCGGCCAGGGCCGCACCGGCGTTCAGCACCACCGTGTCCCTGACCGGGCCGGGCTCGCCCGACATCACCACCCTGGCCACGGCCGCGTTGTTGGCCGCATCCCCGCCGCGCAGATCCCCCGGCCGCGACCGGGGGAGCCCGAGATCGGCCGGGTCGAGCATCGTCTGGTTGACCGTGCCGTCGTGCACCACCCAGACGGTGGACGTGTCCGCCGTGGTGAGCTCATCGAGCCCATCGTCGCCGTGGAACACCAGCGCCGAGCAGCCCCGCGCGGCCAGCACCCCGGCGACGACGGCTCCCATCCGCGGGTCGGACACCCCGACCGCCTGAGCGCTCGGGTGCGCGGGGTTCGCCACCGGCCCGATGAAGTTGAAGACGGTGGGCACGCCGAGTTCCCGGCGCGGTACCGCGGTGTGCCGCAAGGCCGGGTGGTACAGCGGCGCGAACAAGAACGCGATCCCCACTTCCTGCACCAGGCGGGCGGTCGCCTCCGGCGCCAGGTTGATCACCACGCCGAGCGCCTCGAGCACGTCGGCTGCCCCGCACGCGGACGAGGCCGCCCGGTTGCCGTGCTTGGCCACGCGGGCTCCGGCCGCGGCGGCGACGACAGCCCCCATCGTGGAGATGTTCACCGTGCGCGCGCCGTCTCCGCCGGTGCCCACCAGATCGACGACCGGGCCGGGAACGGTGAGCGGGGTGGCGCGCGCCAGCATCACGTCGGCCAGCCCGGCCAGCTCGGCGACCGACTCGCCCTTCATCCGCAGCGCCACGCCGAAGCCGGCGATCTGGGCCGGCGTCGCCGCGCCCTCCATGATCTCGCTCATCGCCCATGCGGCCTCGTCGCTGGTGAGCGTCTCGCCCTTGACGAGGGCACCGATCAATGCGGGCCATGTAGTGCGGGAATCCATGACGCCCCCTCTCCGGCGGGGTGACGGCTCGGGACAGGGTCAGGCTTGTGCGGCGGCCCGCCCGGACCGCTGCCGCATGAGGCCGGCCAGCGCGGTGGTCACGGCGCGCGGCTCGATGGGGTGGCTGACCACGGCTTCCGCGCCGGACCAGGTGGCGAGCCAGCCGTCATCCGCCCTGCCGATGATCAGCAGCACCGGCGGGCAGTTGTAGATCTCATCCTTCGCCTGCCGGCACACCCCCATCCCCCCGGCCGGCTGGGCCTCGCCGTCCAGCACCATCACATCCACCTGCCCGGCGTCCAGCAGCCGGAACAGCGCGGGCTCGGTGGCAACCTCGACGATCTCGGCCTCCGGCACGTCTGGTGCCGGGCGGTGCCCGATGGCCAGCCGGACCTTGGCCCGGATGTCCGCATCATGGCTGTAAACGACGACCTTCATGGACTGGATGCTACCGACACGGGGGGTCGGGCGGCGCTCGCCTACGTGGTGTCGTAATAATGGCCTTCGTGGCCACAGCATCCGCGACGAAGACGCCACCCCGCTCACCGGCCAGCAGGCCCAACCTGGTCAGCGTGGGGACCATCGTCTGGCTGTCTTCTGAGCTCATGTTCTTCGCGGCGTTGTTCGCGATGTACTTCACCATCCGCTCGGTGGACAAGGGACAGGGGCTCCCCTGGCCCGGCGCGCACCTTAACCTGACGCTCGGCTCCATCAACACGACGGTGCTGCTGCTGTCCAGCGTCACCTGTCAGATGGGCGTGTTCGCGGTCGAGCGCGGCCAGATCAAGCGCACCGCCAGCATCTTCGACTTCCGCAAGTGGGGCCTGCGGGAGTGGTACGTGCTCTCCTTCCTGATGGGCCTCTACTTCGTGCTTGGCCAGGGCTACGAGTACCTCAGCCTGATCCGTGACGACCACCTCACCCTGTCCTCCAGCGGCTATGGATCGGTGTTCTACATCCCCACGGGGTTCCACGGGCTGCACGTGACAGGCGGCCTGATCGCCTTCCTTTTCCTGCTCGGCCGCACCTACGCCGCCAAGACCTTCACCCAGGAACAGCAGGTCAGCGCCATCGTCGTGTCCTACTACTGGCACTTCGTCGACGTGGTGTGGATCGGGCTGTTCACCACCATCTACCTCATCCACTGACGCGCCGGCTGGCCGGCGCGTCTACCTGACCCGAAACCGAGGAAGCACGTGAGCTGGATCACCGCACTGCGCCGGCGCCCCGTCGCCGGGTACGCAGTGGTCCTGCTGGGGCTCGTCACCATCGGGATGGGCTACGGCGCCCTCACCACGCAGGGCAGCCCCGCGTCGGCGGCCACCCCGGGCACGGTGTCGCCGCAGACCATCGCCCAGGGCAAGCAACTCTTCGCGGTGAGCTGCGCGACGTGCCACGGCATCGACGCCCAGGGCACGTCGCTGGCGCCGAGCCTGATCGGGGTCGGCGCCGCCGCCGTGGACTTCCAGATGAGCACCGGCCGGATGCCCGGCAAGGACATCGGCCCGGAGATGGACCGCAGGCCGGTGACGTTCACCCCCGGGCAGATTCACGCGATCGCGCAGTACATCGCCTCCCTGGGCGGCGGTCCTACGGTCCCGTCGGCCGCCCAGGTGAGCACGTCGGGCGCGAACGTGGCGCTCGGCCAGAGCCTGTTCATCACCGACTGCGCGCAGTGCCACAACTTCGACGGGGCCGGCGGGGCGCTGACCTACGGGAAGTTCGCGCCGGCGCTCACCGCGTCTACCCCCAGGCAGATCTACGAGGCCATGCTCACCGGGCCGGAAGCCATGCCGGTGTTCAGCGACACCACCATCACCCCGGCCCAGAAGCGGGACATCATCGCCTACGTCACCCGGATCCGCGCCGAGCCGAACCCGGGCGGGTTCAGCCTGGGCCGCATCGGCCCGGTGACCGAGGGGATCGTGGGCTTCCTCGGCGGCATCGGGGTCCTCGTCTTCCTGGCCATGTGGATTACCATGAAACGGCGTGAGTCATGAGCGAGAGGCAGCCTAGCCAGGACCTCCCCGAGGAGGACGGCCACCAGCCGCGGGCCCCGCACCGGGTGATCGGGACGCCGCCGCCGGCTCAGGCACGCACCTTGCTGGGCGAGGCACCGGGCAGCGCCGAGCCCGAGGCCCCCCGCGAACTGCCGGCCGGCCCGGACAACCCGGCCAAGGCCAAGACCGCCGAGAAGGTCATCGCCGCGTGCTTCATCCTGTCGATGCTCGCGAGCTTCGGCTTCATCGCCGCCTACGTCGGCCTGGAGGTGCACTCGGTCGACGCGACGCTGCGCTCCAACCTGGCACTGGGCCTGTCCATGTCGGTGGCCTTCATGGCCATGGGTGTCGGCGCCACCATCTGGGTCCGGTCGATCATGCCGGACGTGGAGCAGGTCGAGCAGCGGCATCCACTCGCCGCCACCGACGAGGAGCGGGAGGCGTTCGCCAAGACGTTCACCGAAGGCGCCGAGGCGAGCGGCTTCGTCAAGCGGCCGCTGCTGCGGCGGACGCTGATCGCGGCCAGCGTCCCGCTCGCCGTCGCCCCCCTGGTCGTGCTGCGGGACATGGGCCCGCTGCCCGGCACCAGCCTGCGCCACACGGTGTGGCGCAGGGGCTCGCGGATGGTCGTGTACGGTCCCAACACGCCGCTGCGCGCGGCCGACTTCAGCATCCCCGGCCAGATGATCACGGTCATCCCCGAGGGCTTCGCCGAGAACCAGGACGTGCTGGCGAAGGCGGCCACGATCATCATCAAGTTCGCCCCGGGCCAGCTCGTGCCGAATACGCCGAGCAAGCCGGGCACGATCATGAACTGGACCGTGGACGACATCGTCGCGTACTCCAAGATCTGCACCCACGTGGGGTGCCCGGTCGCGCTGTACGAGCAGACGACCCACCACATCCTCTGCCCGTGCCACCAGTCCACGTTCGACGCGACCAACGGCGCGCAGGTGCTCTTCGGTCCCGCGCCACGGCCACTGCCGCAGCTGCCGATCGGGACAGACTCCGGCGGCTTCCTGATCGCGACCAGCGACTTCCACGAACCCGTAGGGCCAGCCTTCTGGGAGATGGGATGAGCACGACAGAGAAACTCCTGGAGGGCACCGGCCGGTGGTTCGACGACCGGCTCCGGACGGCGCGGCCGGTGCGCACCTTCCTGCGGAAGATCTTCCCGGACCACTGGTCGTTCCTGCTCGGCGAGATCGCGCTCTACTCGTTCATCATCCTGCTGCTCACCGGCACGTTCCTGACGCTGTTCTTCCAGCCCAGCATGACCGACGTCATCTACCACGGCTCCTATACGCCGCTGGACGGCGTGCACATGAGCGAGGCGTACAGGTCCACGCTCGATATCAGCTTCGATGTGCGCGGCGGCCTGCTGATGCGGCAGATCCACCACTGGGCGGCGATCCTGTTCGTGGCCGCGATTGTGTGCCACCTGCTGCGGGTGTTCTTCACCGGCGCGTTCCGCAAGCCGCGCGAGATCAACTGGCTCATCGGGGTGACGCTGTTCACCCTGGCATTCACCGAGGGCCTGTTCGGCTACTCGCTGCCCGACGACCTGCTGTCCGGCACCGGGCTGCGCATCCTCGAGGGCGTGCTGCTCTCGATCCCGATCGTCGGCACCTACCTGAGCTTCTTCCTGTTCGGCGGGCAGTTCCCCGGGCATCTCATCATCCCGCGGCTGTACATCATCCACGTCCTGCTGATCCCCGCCATCCTGCTGGCGCTGATCGCCGCGCACCTGTTCCTGATGTTCCACCAGAAGCACACCCAGATGCCGGGCAAGGGCCACACCGACAAGAACGTGGTCGGCCAGCCGATGTACCCCTACTTCATGGCGAAGACCGGGGCATGGTTCTTCTTCATCTTCGGCGTGACCGCGCTGCTGTCCACCTTCGCGCAGATCAACCCCATCTGGATCTACGGCCCGTACAACCCCTCGGGCATCTCGGCGGGTTCCCAGCCGGACTGGTACATGGGGTTCTTGGAGGGTGCCCTGCGAATGTGGCCAAGCTGGCACTGGGATGTCGGGGGGTACTCGTTTGCCTTCAATGTCTTCGTGCCCGCCCTGGTGCCCCTCGGGCTGATCATGACCGGGCTGGCGGTCTGGCCGTTCCTTGAACAGTGGATCACCGGCGATCGCCGGGAGCACCATGTCAATGACCGGCCGCGGAACGCTCCGACCAGGACCGCCCTCGGCATGGCCGGGGTAACGGTCTACGGGATCATGTGGCTGGAGGGCGCGAACGACATCATCGCCAGCCAGCTCAGCATCTCCCTGTACCTGACCACGGAGATCGCCAGGTATGCGATCTTCATCGGGCCGGTGGTCGCCTACTGGGTCACCAAGCGGATCTGCCTGGGCCTGCAGCGCAAGGACGTGCACCTGCTGGAGCACGGCGTGGAGACCGGGATCATCCGGCAGCTGCCCGACGGCGAGTACATCGAGGTGACCAGGCCGGTCGACGAGGAGAAGCTGGCAGTCCTGGAAGCACGGTCGCAGCTGCCGCAGATCGAGGCGCCCGTGGGCGACGACGTGCCCGCGCCCTCGGCCCGCGGCGGCCTGGGCAAGCTGCGGGTGTCGCTGAACCGGGTCCTCAACGAGAGCATCCCGCTGCCTCAGGGCAACGGCCACCGCGGGAACGGCCACAGCAATGGCCATGCCGGCGAGCCGACGGCGGTCCCCGCCGGGGACGCCGGGCCGGAGACGCCTTGAGTTGATCAGGTACTGCGCCGTAGCGTTACGGGCAGTTTCGCCACGTTTCCGCCAATCTGCTGGTGGGAGGCACGGCCATGGCTATCCGCGCGCACCTCAGGTCATGGCCGGTCAGGGGAACCGTTGCCGGCGCCAGCGCGATCCTGGCGGTCGCGTGCTCCCCCGCCGGGGGAATGTCGGGGATGCGCGCGGACGTGGTGGCATCCAGGGCCCCGCACGCCGCCACCGCCGCCGGCGTCAGCCCGGTCACCGAGGTGAGCAGGGGCTGCACGGGCCAGAACGCCGAGGTGGAGACCGCCACCGGTGCCCCGCACTACGTCTACGACCTGTGGATCGGCTGCGCCGGGATCGGCTTCGCCCGGTCTGCCGACGGCGGCCTGCACTTCGGCAAGCCGATCACGGCACCGGGATCCCGGGGCGCCAGCTGGGACCCGTCCCTCGCCGTG
>WNFC01005007.1_pt1 | contig 17472 bp, 18 predicted proteins | sample 5400541 | NCBI WGS metagenome assembly WNFC01 (sample SAMN13153342, study PRJNA577476) | soil metagenome | isolation source: 120 cm saprolite under Douglas fir tree site 2 hole 2 replicate 1 | place: USA:California | collected 2015-04-18
TCGAAATCTTGTGCACCTCGGACTCCTGGTCGAGGTAGTGCCCGACGATCGCATGGCCGAGCTCGTGGTACGCAGTGATCTTCCGCTCTTCCTCGGAGAAGAGACGCGTCTTCTTCTCGGGGCCGGCGATCACGCGCATGATCCCTTCCTCGAGCTCTTCCTGCTCGATGACCTTCTTGCCGCGACGCGCTGCGAGCAGCGCGGCCTCGTTGACGAGATTCGCGAGGTCGGCGCCGGTGAACCCGGGCGTACCTGCGGCAAGCGTGTCGAGCTCGATCTCGGAAGCGAGGGGCTTGCCCTTCGAATGCACTTCCAGGATCTTCTTGCGACCGTTGCGGTCGGGCCGATCGACCACGATCTGCCGATCGAAGCGACCTGGGCGCAGCAGCGCCGGATCGAGGATGTCCGGCCTGTTGGTGGCCGCGATCAGAATGATGTTGTCCTTCAGCTCGAACCCGTCCATCTCGACGAGGAGCTGGTTCAGGGTCTGCTCGCGCTCGTCGTGACCGCCGCCGAGACCGGCGCCGCGATGACGGCCGACCGCGTCGATCTCGTCCATGAACACGATGCAAGGCGAAGCCTGCTTCGCCTGTTCGAAGAGGTCACGCACGCGCGAGGCGCCGACACCGACGAACATCTCGACGAAATCGGAGCCGGAAATGGAGAAGAACGGGACGCCGGCCTCGCCCGCCACGGCGCGCGCCAGCAGCGTCTTACCCGTGCCCGGCGGCCCGTAGAGCAACACGCCCTTCGGGATCCGTGCACCGAGTGCCTGGAACTTCTTCGGGTTCTCGAGGAACTCCTTGATCTCCTGTAGCTCCTCGACCGCCTCTTCGACGCCGGCGACGTCCTTGAAGCCGATCTTCGGCGAGTCCGGCGTCATCCGCTTCGCCCGCGACTTCCCGAACGACATCACCTTGGAACCGCCGCCCTGCACCTGGTTCATGAGGAAGATCCAGAAGCCGAAGAGCAAGACGAACGGCAGCAGCGACGTGAGAATCGACCACCAGGGCGACCCGCCCGTTCCCTTCGAGTCGAACTGCACGCCGTGCGTGGACATCTCCGTCTGGAGGTTGGCCGCCGACTGGTCGCCCGGATAGTGGACCGAGCCTTTCTTGCCGTCCGAGAGCGTGTAGTTCAACGCCTGCTTGTTCGGGTTGAAGACGATCTCGCGGAACGTACAAGCCCCCGGGTCCTTAGGGCTGCAGGCCTCGATCTGCGTCTGGACCTCGGAGAGCGTCAGCTTCGAGCTGGGCTGGCTGTGGCCGCCGAGCGTCTGGAGGGCGAGCCAGACGAGCGCCGCGATGATCACGAGGGGAAAGAGCGCGCTGCGGAAGAATCGATTCACTAGACCTCTTTCGGCAGGGTACCAGCCTCGGTTTGAGCTACTGCGACCCCAAACGGGGGTGATCGGCCTTTTTCAGGCGCCTTCTGGCACCAACTCCGAATCCAATACGCCGACGTAGGGCAGGTTCCTGTATCTCTCGGCGAAATCCAGCCCGTAACCCACCACGAACCGGTTGGGGATCTCGAAGCCGATGTAGCGGACGGGCACGTCGATTTCCCGCCGATCGGGCTTGGTCAGCAGGGCGCAGACCTCCAGGGTCGCCGGCTCTCGGGCCTCGAGGTTCCGCATCAGGTACGAGAGGGTCAACCCCGAATCGATGATGTCTTCGACGACGAGGACGTTGCGCCCCTCGATGTTGATGTCGAGGTCCTTGAGGATCCGGACGACGCCTGACGAGTCCGTCTGTGCCCCGTAGCTGGAGATCGCCATGAAGTCGATCTCACAGGGGATCGCCAGCGTCCGCATGAGGTCGGCCATGAAGAAAACGGCGCCCTTGAGGACGCCGATCAGCAACAGATCCCGGCCCGCGTAGTCGGCCGAGATCTCCTCCCCCAGCTCGACGACCCGCGACCGCAACCGGTCCTCCTCGATCAGGACCTCCGAGACGCCACGCTCGAGCTCAGTCTGCGACACGCTCGACGTGCACTCCTTCCGCCTCGACGATGCCCGGAACGGCGACCACCTCATCTCCCCGCACGACGAGAGGCCACGACTCGCGTGCGGAACGGGGGATCTTCGCGTCGACGAACACGTCCTGGATCTTCTTCGATCTCCCAGCGAGCCGATCGCCGGCTCGCCAGGCCCGTACCTTAAGGCCTGCGAGGTCCGACGCGATCCGCCATTCCCCCCAGAGCACCTCGCCGTCCAGCGCGACGGGCGTGCGCTCGAGCCAGACCCGGTCGTACTCGCGCACGGCCGTCAGGCCCGCGCCGAGATCGCGCCGCCCCGACCCGGCTGTCGAAGTGAGCAGCTCATCGAGCGCCGTCGGCTCGCCGTTGGCGAGGCGAAGCAGGTTGCGCTCCGCGGCGGGATGGAGCTCGCGCAGGCGCGGGAGGATCTCGTCGCGGATGAGGCCGCGCTTCGTGCCGCTGTTGGACTCGTCGATCCGGAACTCGAGCCCTTCGGCGCGGCAGTACGCCTCCGTCTCCTCGCGCCAGACCGAGAGCAGCGGACGCACGACACCGTCCTCGCGGCGCGGTTTGATGCCTTTCGCCGTCCCGCTCGCGACCAGCTTGTACAGAATCGTCTCGACCTGGTCCGAAGCGGTGTGGCCCGTGGCGCGCAGCCGTTCGGTCGCGAACGAGTACCGGATCCTGCGCCAATCGTCCTCGGTCAGCCCGCCGGAGCCGTCGACGACCTCGGCGCCGAGAAACTCCGCGCAGAAGCGCGCGTCCTCTTCGGAAGCGGCACCCCGGAGTCTGTGGTTGACGTGCAGCGACGAGACGCGATAGCCGAGCTGTGTGAGGGCATGCCACAGACAGGTCGAGTCGGCGCCGCCCGAGACGAAACACGTCACGGCCGCGCCCGGTGCGATCAGGTCGTGCCTGCGGATCAGCTCCTCGACTCGTTCGCGCAGCCCGTCCGTGTCCACGTCGACAGGGTAGACGGGGGGACCGGGCGAAAGCTTCGCTTTCGCCCGGAGATTACGGAGATTAGGAACGGCGCTTCGCGCTGAACGTGCGCGGGCGGAGCCCGCGCACTTCTCTACGGAGGTGCTGGTGGACATCTGCAGTGGTCCACGGGCGGCGGCGCCTACGGCGTCACCGCCCGCGTGAGGTCGGCCTGCACTTAGCCCGGCTACGCCTGGTCTAAGCTCCGGCCCTCGGTGTTGCAGGCCAACGCGCGGGAACAAGCGCCCAGCACAGCCACCATGAGAGTGCGCGGGCTCCGCCCGCGCACGTTCCCCGCGAAGCGGCGTAACCAACCAACCCCGCCCGAAAGCGCAGCTTTCGGGCGTTTAAAGCAGCGGCGAGACGTCGCAGCCGCGCTTCGCCAGGGCCGGCTTGGCCTGCGCCAGGACGTCGTGGGCGAAGTTCGCGAGGCCGTAGGCCCGGTAGATGTACTTGCCGGGATTACGGTGGTGCTTGTCCGCGCGGATCGCGCGACCGTACTCCAGGAACATGGCACGCAGGATCGCCCGGGTCTTCGAGAGCGACGGGTCGCTGGGATCCGTGTTGAGCAGACTGGTCACTGCGGAGTCCGTCTGCAAGATCACGTCGTCGGCCTGGGCGTTGCCCTGCAGATAGTCCTGCGAGAGGCTGCCGAGCGCGGCCATGTTCAGCTGGGCAGTGCCGAGGAACTGCCGGTCGGTCGCCGAGCAGGTATGGCTGACGACGGCCTTGCTCTGTCCGGTATCGAGGACGACCAGAGAGGCCACAGCGAAGATCGCCACAGCAAGTCCCGCGGCCGCAGTGATGCGGGGCTTCACGATGCCTACTTCGGCGGCCCCGCAGGTGAGGCTTCATCACCCATTTGGGGGGCTGGCCCGATGCCATGTGACGTAAGACGCAAGCTGCTGGGCCGCCCAACGGAGAACCCAGACGGCGAAGGCGAGCCGCAGCAGACGGATCAAAAGATCAGCGACCTGTAGAAGCCGTGCCGCTTCATCCCGATCGCCTCGTAGACGCGCAGCGCTGGTGCGTTCTCCGGCCTGACGAAGAGGCAGACGGTCGGCACGCGCTCGAGCAAAAGCCGGCAGAGATCCCGCATGCCGCGCTGCGCGTAACCGTTGCCCCGCGCCGGCGGATCAACCCAGACCTGCTGCACTTGCACCGCCTCCGGCGTCCACGCCGAGGCCTCGGCCTTGAAGAGAATCGTGCCGCGATCGACCCAGAGCCACGAGCGGCCCTCCTCGATCTGAGAGCGTGTGCGCCACCGGAAGCCTTCCGGGTCACGCGCCAACGGGTCGACGCCGATCTCCTCCTCGTGCGCAGCCGCGCACGCGGGCAGCAACAGGGGGAAGTCCTTGTCGGTCGCCGGCCGAAGCCCGGTGTCGCCGCCAGGCGGCGGCTCGCTGATGGCGTAGACCGGCTGCCCCGGCCGGTCGTTTCGAGGGGCGGGCATCAGCCCGGCGAGATCGGCCCAGAGCTCGTCGACCGCGCGCTCGTCGCCGATGATCATGCGCGCGCGGCCGCGGGCGGCCGCCCGCGCGAAACGGCCGCAGCCCGAGCCCGAGGGAACGACGTTGGCGCCGACGTGGCAGAGAGCGGTCAGGCGCCCGTTGTCGGCGAAGGCGCTGAACCGGCCCAGCCGCCTCCGGGCGACGTCCTCGAGGAAGACGCGCTCCACGGGATCCTCGGCGCAGAACTCGAGGATCTGCATGAGCCGGGGCTCGATCGCACCTTTCACTGCCCGAATAGTCGCACGGGTTAGGGTTGCGCCCTCATGCCGATCCACATTCGAGCCGAGCCGGGGGAATACGCCGAGGCTTGCCTTCTCCCGGGCGATCCGCTGCGGGCGAAGTACATCGCCGAGACCTATTTCGACGACCCGGTCGAGCGGAACTCCGAGCGCGGTCTGCTCGGATACACAGGCACCTTCGAAGGCAAGCCGGTCTCCGTGCAGGGCACCGGCATGGGCTGTCCCGGTGCGACGATCGTCTTCGAAGAGCTGATCCAGCTCGGCGTGAAGAAGCTACTGCGCGTCGGGACGTGCGGAGGGCTCCAGCCCCACCACGCGCTCGGAGACCTCATCGTGGCTCTGTCGGCGGTCGCAGACGATCGCACCGCCGATCACCTCGTCGGGCACGAGCCGCACTGCCCGACGGCGAGCTGGGAGCTCATACACGGGGCCGTGCACACGGCCAAGCAGATGGGTCAGTCGATGCACGTCGGGCCGATCGTCTCGAGCGACGTCTTCTACAACCCCGACGAGAACCAGTACGAACGATGGTCGAAGCGCGGCGTGCTGGGGGTGGAGATGGAGGCGTCGGCGCTCTTCACGGTCGGTGCGCTCCGCGGCGTCCAGTCGGGCTGCCTTCTCACCGTGAGCGACATCGTCGTAGAGGGTGAGTTCAAGCGCATCACCGACGAGGAGCTGCGCGCGGCGGTCGACCGGATGACGCGCGTCGCGCTCGCGACGGTCACGGCCGACGAAAAGCACTGACGAAGACCGTCTTTCTCGTCAACCCGGCGTCGGCGAACGGCTCGACGGGCAGGCGCTGGCCGGAGATCGCTCGCCGAGCGGCAGCGGCGGGGCTCGACGGCGACGCACTCTTCTCGCGTTCCTCCGGCGAGCTGACGCAACTGGCGGCGGGCGCTGCCGACGAAGGGGCTGAGCTGCTGGTCGTCGTCGGAGGCGACGGGTCCGTGAACGAAGTGGCCAACGGGATCGCAGGACGCAGCGGCGTCGAGATCGCCGTGATCGCGCGCGGAACCGGCTGGGATTTCGCCCGCTCCCTCAGCTTGCCGCGCAACATCGACCGCGCCATCGACGTTGCCCTCTCCGGTGAGACGCGCACGATTGACCTCGGCCGCGCAACCTACCGGCTCCGGGCGGGCGGGGAAGCGCAGTCCTTCTTTGCGAACGTCGCGAGCGCAGGTATGAGTGGCGCGATCGCGCAACGTGCCAACAACAGCTCCAAAGCACTCGGCGGCAAGGTCTCCTATCTGTGGGCGACCTTCGCCGTCTTCGCCCGCTGGTCGAGCACCGAGATCCACGTCACCGTCGACGGTGAAACCCGCCAGGCTCGTATGCACGACGTGATCGTGGCGAACGGTCCCTACGTCGGCGGCGGCATGAAGATCGCCCCGGAAGCCGAGCCCGATGACGGGACCTTCGACGTCCTGCTGATCGGCGACCTCACGAAACGGGATCTGGTGCTGACGATGCCGAAGATCTTCCGCGGCACTCATCTTCCCCACCCGAAGGCCGAGCTGCTGCGTGGCGTGGAGGTGAGCGTGGACGCAGACGATCGCCTCCCGATCGAGCTCGACGGCGAGCAGCCCGGAACGACGCCCGCGCGGTTCGAGATCGTCCCGCGGGCGCTGCGAGTCCGCGTTCCGCGGGACTGAGTCCCGCGACAGACGCGTTACGGTTTCGTACCCGTGCCTGGCACCGGTACGAGGCCGAAAGCGCCGCGACTTTTCTAGCTGCCGGTGCTGCGCTTGCGCGCCGCGGTGGAACGCTTGGCCGAGGAGGTCTTACGCGAGCCAGACGTTCCCTTGCCCTCGAGCTTGTCGAGCCGCTTCTCGATCGCGGTCAGCCGCCTTGCGAGCTTGTCGATCGTGCGGACGCTCTTCTGCATCTCGTCCACGCGATCTCGAAGAGTCCCGAGCGCGCCGAGAACCTTGTCCGCCCCGGGTGCGCTGCCGATTCGCTGGATCGCCTCCTCGCCTGCTCCGGTCAGCCGTTCCACGATGTTCTTCTGTCTGGGCCTTGCCATCTGTTCATCCTCCTCGGTCGTCGGATCCTTCACGGCACTTCGGTCACGCGCCACGTCAGGCGGTAGCAGCCGGACTTGTTCACCGGCGGGCAGGTCGAGTCTTCCAGACTCGCGTTGGCTCGGTGCCGGCCGAGTGAGCCCATGACCGCCAGATACCCGGGTCGGTCGTCCCCCGCCGGATGGCCGAATTCGCCGCTGTGCGGGCACGGATAGACAGCGCGATCGTTGCTCGAGAACGTGGGAAAACCGAAGTCACACTCCCGCGCGAACGAAAACAGCCGCCAGACACGGCCGCGCGGGACGTAGAGGTCGAACCGCCGGCGCAGCCGTACGCGCTGGCCGTCGCGCACACGCAGGACGAGCGGCCGGACATGAGTCCAGATCCCGCCGACGTCGACGTAGAGCGCCCACTCTCCCGGAGCTGTTGCGATCTGCCCGAGCTGTGTCGTCTCGACGCTCGCAGGGCAATCGGGCCGAGTCGTCGGGCAGGACGGGTCCATGGCGCGGCGGACGAGCAGCTCTTCGAGCTCGACACGGAGATGGCGGGGACGCGCTCGTGCCGGGACCGGGCTCCACCCGACGAACACGTTGTAGGCGACGCGCACCGGCCGGCCCGAAACGAATTGGAGCGTCACGCGTACCGAGTCGCCATTCAACCGAAGCCGCGGCCGGACCGAGCCACGACTGCTGCCGACATCGACAAGCCGCGCACGCAAGCGCGCGCCGGGCGCAGGTCGCGGCGGTGCCCGGAGGACGAACGTCCTCGAGCCACTGTCGGCGAAGGTCGAGCTCGCCGGCTCGCCGGCCTGACACGTCCTGAACGCGATCCGATCGCCCTTCGTTCGGTGGGCGCAGTCGGCGAGCACGCCGGCAGCGGTCTTCATGTTCGAGTACCAGAGCGACGCCTCGGCTTCTCCTGACGGGCTACTCGGGGAGAACCGCCGCTCGGCCCAAAGTGCCCGAATGGGATGAAGCTCCGTGCGGGCGCCGCCGCCGGCGAAGTGCTCGCAGTCCCAGACCCATGAGCCGTACGCCAGGACGCGATCGCCCTGCTCCGGCCACACCGCGAACGGGATGCCAACCTCCTCGCGCTCCATGTGCAGGCGCGCACTCTCCTCATCGGTTCCTTCGAAGTTGCCGGAGCGTGCCTGTTCGTCGCCGCCGAGGAGATAGGCGTCGCGCTGATCGCTGCGGAGATTGATGATCAAGTCGTAGGCGTCGTGCGTGATCGGATCGTCGACCGGAGTCGGATGGACTCCGAGCGGCGAGTCGTTGCCCGGCACGGCGACCCCACTCGCCCAACGTCCCGCGGGCGGCGGTGCCGCTGCGGTCGTGTTGCGGTCGTAGACGTATGCCCAGTTGGGCTCCAGTCGATTGAAGATCGCGAAGCGGTCGGTGCCGCAGCCGTCACGTACCGCATCTGCCGGATCCGGCCTTGACTCAGCCCACACCGACGCTGCCCCGACGAGAGCAAGGGCGAGGGCGCCGATCACGGCCCACTTCACCGCCGGATCAGGACCGGCGTTCCGCTCAGAGCTTCAGAGAACAACCGCCGGAGTTTCGGATTGGGAATGCGAATGCAGCCGTTCGAGACGGCCTTGCCGATCGACCAGGGCGCGTTCGTCCCGTGAATCGCGATCGGTCCGCCTTGCGTCCAGCCGGTCAGAACGTTCGAGAAGGCCGAGATCCCCAGTGCACCCGGGCCGAACGGGCCACCCTTGTCCGTCGGAATGAGCCGCTGATTGACGTAGAAGCGACCGGTGGGGGTCGGCGTGGCCGGCGCCCCGATCGCGGCCTTCGAGCTCAGGACCTGTCTTCCGGCCTTGTAGAGCGTGACCCGTTTCTCCGACAGATCGACGACGATCCGGGTCGAGAGCCTGGCCACGACGACCTGTCGGGCGGGCACCCAGGCGGTCACACCGTTCGGCCGCTTGGGGATCTGGACGAGGTACGACCTGGGGTTGCACCTGGCATCCACCTGCGCGCCGCGGATCGAGAAGATCGTCGGGACGCGATTGATGTTGAGCCTCTGAAAGCTCGCGAAAGCGCGGGCTCCCGGCCGGCGTGAGACCGTGGCCCGCGTCCGCACGATCGCCGCGTAGGCCAGCCGCGACGAGCCCAGCGTCTGAATCGAGCCCTCGGCGCAGGTGTGGGCTTTGGCTGCGATCTCCGCTCCGCCCGCGGGATGCTTCTCGGTGCCCCCGCAGCCCCCGAGAAGGGTGAGGCCGACCGCCGGGACGACGGCGAGGGCTCGCACCCTGCAGAGGGTATCGACGCTAAAAGAGTGTGAAGGTTCGGTGAACATCTGCCGACAACAATCTTGGACGACCGAACGTCTGATTACTCTGAGAGGGCGTAATGACGCTTCGCAGACACAAGCACACGGCGATCACGATTCATGCGATCCGGCAGCGCGCCGGAGTCCCGTATCACGTGGAGCGCAAGGTCTGCTCGAACTGCCGCCGGCTCCTCGAAGAGAAGACGATCAAGCGCGCAGCGGCCTAGACACTCCCGGCCAGCGCCGAGAGCGTCTCACCGGCGCCTGCCTCGATCCGGATCGACGCAAGGCGGTCGAAAGGAGTCGGGCCCCGGTTGACGATCGCCAGTGCCCCGCCGGCGGAGATCGTCTCGACGGGTAGCCCGGCCACAGGCTGAACCTCGAGCGAGGACCCGACGACCAGCAGAAGGCCGGCCCGGCGGGCGAGCTCGGCCGCACGGTCGATTGCGGCACCCGGCAGCAGCTCCCCGAACATGACGACGTCCGGTTTCAGCACAGCCGTGCACTGCGGGCAGGGCGGCGCGGCGGCGTCCCGTAGGGCGACGATCACGTCGTCGAGCCCGACCCGCTGCCCGCAGTCGAGGCAGCTCGCAGAGCGGATCGAGCCGTGCATCTCCACGACCGCGCGGGACCCGGCGCGCTCGTGCAGGCCGTCGACGTTCTGCGTCATGACCGCCTCGACCAGACGCGGCGCTCGAGGTCGGCGAGCGCAAGGTGGCCCGCATTGGGCTCGGCCGTCCTGAGCAGCTCGAACCGCAACGCGTAGAACTCCCAGACCTTGACGGGATCACGACGGAACGCGTCGATCGAGGCGTAGTCCATCGGGTCGTACTTCGCCCAGATCCCTCCCGGCGACCGAAAGTCGGGGATGCCGCTCTCGGTCGAGATCCCGGCGCCGGTGAGGACGACGCAGGGTTGGCGTTCGCGGACGAGCCCTGCCAGATCGGAAACGCCATGCGCCACAGCCGTAGAGTGACGCGCGTGGACGGCTTCCGCTTCAGCACCGACGTGAGCGTTCGCTTTGCGGAGACCGACGCTCAAGGAGTGGCGCACAATGCCAACTACCTCGTGTGGTTCGAGGTCGCGCGGGTCGCCTACCTCGCAGAGTACGCGGGCGGGTACTCGGCCATCCGGGAGCAGGGCCTCGAATCCTTTGTACTCGAATCGCACGTCCGCTACGTCCAGCCTGCACGGTTCGACGACCGGCTCCGGATCCACACGCGCGTCGGCGAGTTTCGCGGCGCACGATTTCGGTTCGACTACGAGATCACGCGCGAGAGCGAGGTGATCGCCGACGGTTGGACGTCACACGCCTGCGTCGACGCGAAGACTCTCCTGCCCACGCGGATCCCGCAGGCTCTGGCGGACGCGATCGCTAGGGCCGAGGCGTCGTCGTCGTAGTCGGGTTGGTCTTGGTGGTCGTAGTCGTGGTCGTTCCGGTCGTCGTCGTACCGGTCTGATCGCCCTTCGGCCGACGCTTCGTGCCGACACGGATGACCCTCACCTCGCCGCGATACGACGAGTAGAACGTCGTGTCGGAGAGCAGCTTGCCGCTCTCGTCATAGACCGTGCGCTTGTTGCTCGTCTTCAGGGACGACGACCCGGGCTCCTTGACGACGGTCTCACCGACGAAGAGGGACGGATCCTTGATCCTCTTGACCGGTGGTGGTCCCGTCACGACGAGTGGAGTCGTCTCGCTGACGACGCGGCGGTGGACAGGCGTCCCGTAGAGCGCAACCGTGAGGGACGTGGAGCCGACCCAGGTGCGCAACAGGAGCCAGTGGCCGGTGTCGTTCGTGAACTTCAGGTCGGTGTCCGGATAGTTCACGGTGGCGTCGCGACCCTGCGGGTAGTGGCTGATGTAGAGGGCGTGATTCGTGCGCGAGACGATCGGGAGCCCAGCCTCGTACGCGGCGTTGAACACCGTCGTCGAGACCTGGCAGACGCCTCCACCGAGGCCGGTCTTCAGCTCGCCGTTGATGATCACGGGCGCTACCAGGAACCCCTTGTCCTGGGTGCGCGCGCCCGTTGCGCCGTTGAACGAGAACGTCTCGCCCGGTGCGATCACGTGCTTGTCGACGAGGTGGGAGACGAGCTGCACGTTGTGAATCCGGTTCGGATCGCCTCCGTAGAACGTCTGGTAGCTGGCCACCAGCCCGTTGATGTCCATGGCCGTCGCCTCGGTGGTCGTCCGGTCGGCCGTGACTCGCTCGACGGTGAGGTGGGCGCTGCGAAGCTCGGGCGCCGTCACGAGCGCGGCTCGCAGCACGGCCTTGGCGCTGTGGGGCACGTCGAGCAAGTAGCCCGGCTGATCCGGGATCACGCGAATCCCGCTCTTGCCGATCGCCCAGTCGGCGTCGACCGGCGACCGGTCGACGCGCTTCGTGAGCGCCGAGAACCAGCTGCTGGCTCCGGCGCCGCCGATTCGCAGATCCCGCCGTCCGTCTGCCGGCAACTCGAGGATGCGCGCGATCCGGGGCGGCCGGAGACTCCAGCGCGTGTTGCCGAGCGTCAGGTGCAGCCGGGCCGAGAGGGCGGTGCGCACCTCCGCATCGACGACCCTCAGGTCGCCGGCGTTGATCTCAGGCTGATCGAGCTGGATCGGCAGGCCGACGGGCTCGCGCTTCAGGCTCGTCAGAGCACGCACGATCGTGGCCGCGGCAGCGTGGCGGTCGAGCCTGTGACCGGTGCGGCTCGGGACGATCTGGGGCCTGAGCCCGTGGAGCACGATCGAAGCCTCGCGCGGTGCGACGTCCACCGCAGCGGAGATCTCGTCGAGCTTGGCCTGGAGGGCAGCGTCATAGACCTGGGTCGGCGGCGCGACGTCCGCGCCAAAGAAGCGCAGGTCCAGCCTGCGGAACCCTCGGAGTGGGCCGAAGCCGTTGCCCTGCCGGCGCACGGCGTCGACGGCGGCGCGCCAGTCCACACGGATCCCGAGGTGGCGCGGCTCCATCTGCCAGCTGCGGTTGCCGACGCGGAAGGTCACCGGCACCGAGGCGAGCGCCTCTGCCTGGCGCTCGAGGATCGAGCGCGCCTGATGGGGGGTCTTGCCACCGACGTCGATCCCCGCGATCCGAACGCCATTCGCGAGCCGCGACGGCGAGCCTGCGAAGGCTAGGCCGAGGACGATCGCCGCGAGGGCCGCGACCACGGCAAGGATCGCCGTTCGCTGCCAGAACAAGCGCCGTTGGGCGCGCGTCCGGCGACGCGTCCGAGGCCGGACCAGGGAATATCTGCGCCGGGCAGGCAAGGCCGCGAAGTCTAGCCTCGGCTCTGGAGGGTTTCTCCGTCTCCTGGGCACGTCGGCCGGCCTGGGCCGAACAACCGCCTAGAAGGTGAAGAGCTCGATCCCGCCGCTGACGTTGAGGCCGACGCCGGTGATGTACGACGCGAGGTCTGAGCAGAGAAAGACGATCGCATTCGCGACGTCCTGCGGTTCCCCGGCCCGCCTCATGGCGGTGCGCTGGACCATCCGCTCATTCATAGCCGGATTGCCGAAGTTGAAGGCTTCGGTGCCGATGATGCCCGGGACGATTGCGTTGCACGTGATCCCGTGCCGCGCGCCCTCGAGCGCCAGCGTGCGCGTCAATCCGAGTAGCCCTGCCTTCGTCGTGGAGTAGCTCGCCTGGCCGAACCCGCCGAGCGTTCCGGCGACGGACGCCATGTTCACGATCCGCCCCCACCCCCGCTCCTTCATGTGTGGCCAGACGGCCTGGGCGCAGTTGAACGAGCCGGTCAGGTTCACGCGCAGGTCACGCTCCCACAACTCGGGCGTCTGGTCGGGAAGCCGGCCGACGTGGTCGAGCGTGCCGGCGTTGTTGACGAGGATGTCCACCGAGCCGAATTCGTCGACGACGCGCCGCACGGTCTCTTGGACCTGAGCACGATCGGTGACGTCGCACTTGATCGCCGCCGAGCGGCGCCCGAGCCCCGAGATCTCCTTCGCGGTCGCCTCGGAATAGACGAGACCCTGAGCTCGCGCAGCCTGCGCAAGCGGCCCGTACGCCTCCGCGTCCTCGCCCGTGTCCGACTCGACCTGGATGTCGGCGATCACGACGTCGGCGCCGGCGCGTGCAAGCGTCAACGCATCGGCACGACCGAGCCCGCGCGACCCGCCCGTCACGAGCGCAACGCGCCCCGTGAGATCGATCTCGATGCTCAATCTCGGGGCATCAGAAGCTCGCGCGCAATCACGAGCCGCTGGATCTGCGACGTGCCTTCGTAGATCTGGTAGAGCTTGGCGTCGCGCATCAGCTTCTCGACCGGGTACTCCTTCATGTACCCGTAGCCGCCGAAGACTTGCACCGCGTCGGTCGTCACCTCCATGCAGGTATCCGCCGCGAACCGTTTCGCGTACGACGACTGCAGCGTCGCCCGCAACCCGTTGTCGATCATCCACGCCGCCTGCCAGCAGAGGAGCCGCGAGGCCTCGATCTTCGTCGCCATGTCGGCGATCATGAAGTTGACGCCCTGATTCATCGCGATGGGCATGCCGAACTGAACCCGCTCCTTCGAGTACTGCGCCGCATACTCGAACGCCGCTCGCGCGACTCCGACTGCACCGATGGCCGTGCCGGGACGCGTGAAGTCGAGTGTCTTCATCGCGATCTTGAACCCTTCCCCCTCCTCGCCGAGACGGTTCGCACCCGGAACTCGCACGTCGGTGAACGAGAGGGACGACGTGTCGGTCGAGCGTTGGCCCATCTTGTCGAGATGCTTGTCGACGACGACACCGGGCAGATCGGCGGGGACGACGAAAGCTGTCAGCCCGCGATGTCCGCGCGACTTGTCGGTGGATGCAAAGACCGTGAACCAGGTCGCGTAACCGGCGTTGGTGATGAACATCTTCGAGCCGTTCAGGACGTAGTCGTCCCCATCACGCACGGCCGTGGTCTGGATCCCCGAAACGTCGGAGCCCGCGTTCGGCTCGGTCAGCGCGAACGAGGTCAGCAGCGGCTCGTCCACGAGCGGCGGCAGCCACTCGCGCTTCTGCTCCTCCGTCCCGTTCGCCGCGGTCGCCGTGCCGATGCCGGAGCAGCCCCAGCAGAGCTCTTCGCCGATCAGCAGGCCTTCGAATGCTCCGAGCTCGAGTCCGCCGTAGGACTCCGGGATGTGGACGTTCATCAGGCCGAGCCCGTGGGCCTTTGCAATCACATCCGCTGGGTGGATCGAGCCCTCGTCGTACTCGCGTTCCTTGGGACGGATCTCGCGCTCGCCGAAGTGGTGGGCCAGGTCGCGCAGCGCCTTCTGCTCGTTCGTGAGCCCGAACGAGACGCCGCCCGCGGTCCGTTGCTCGATGGTCTCCATCTCGACCCAGGGTAGCTTGATTGACTAGTCAGTCAAAGCTTGATGGGAACCGCGGCGGCAGCCGCGGAAACGTCTTCACGCTCCCGCCTTCCTGATCGGCGACTACGAATGCACCGAACGGCCGCGCTGCGTCCCGGTCGTACTTCTGGACGATCACGCCGGCCACGCCCGGCGGAGCCGGTAGCCCCGAGACGACGACGAGGGCGGCCTTCTGCTGCGGCGTCAGCCCCAGCATGGTGGCCATCGTGATGACGGCGGCAGCGCCCAAAGCCTCCGTAGACTGGGCCGTCATGGACTTCGAACTCAGCGACGAGCAACGACTCCTCCAGGACACCGTCCGCCGGTTCGTCGACGACCGGATCCTCCCGAACGCCGTCGAGAACGACATCAACCACCACCTCGATCTCGGGGCGATCGAGGGGATGGCCGAGCTCGGGATCCTCGGGATCGTGATTCCCGAGGAGTACGGCGGCGCCGGGCTCGACTTCGTCTCCGAGGCGCTCGCGTGCGAGGAGATCGAGCGGGGCGAGGCGGCATTCCGCACCCTGATCTCCGTCCACGTCGGTCTCAACTCGCTCACGCTGCTGAAGTACGCGTCCGAGGAGCAGAAACAGCGGTGGCTCGTCCGGCAGGCGAGCGGCAGCAAGCTCGCCTGTTTCGGGCTCACCGAGCCCGCCGCGGGCTCCGACGTGGCCGCGATGAAGTCCACCGCGCGGCGCGAGGGCGACCTCTACGTCCTCAACGGGTCGAAGAACTGGATCTCGTATGCGAACGTCGCGGATCACGCGCTGGTCTTCGCGAAGACCGATCCTTCTGCCAAGCACAAGGGAATCTCCGCCTTCGTCATCGAGCGCGGCATGCCGGGCTTCACCACCGCCGACACGGAGCACAAGCTCGGTATCTGGGCCGGGTCGACCGGAGAGCTCTTCTTCGAGAACGTCGAGGTGCCGGCGGAGAACATGATCGGCGAGGAAGGCCAGGGCTTCGAGATCGCGATGTACGGCCTCGACCAGGGCCGCTTCACGGTCGCCGCCGGTGCCGTCGGAGTCATTCGGGCATGCCTCGAGCGCTCGACCGAGTACGCGCGCGGGCGCGAGACGTTCGGTCAGCAGATCGGCAAGTACCAGTTCGTCCAGGACATGATCGCCGAGATGGTGCTCGGGTACGAGACGTCGAAGCTGCTCGTCATGCAGGCGGCGTGGATGAAGGATCAGGGACTGCGTAACACCCGCGAGACGTCGTTGGCGAAGTGGCACGCGACCGAAGCGGCGTTCCGTGCGGCGCACCTCGCCATCCAGGTGCACGGCGCCTACGGCTATTCCGCGGAGTACGGGATCGAGCGCTATTTCCGCAACGCCCGCGCCCCGATCATCTACGAAGGCACGACGCAGATCCACAAGATGATGCAGGCCGAGCACGCACTCGGCTTCCGCGCCCTCAACGGCCGCGGTGGGGACGTCTCGCCGCTGTGCTCCTGGGCCCCGGCGCTGTCGCCGGTACATGCCCGCGGGTAAGCCGGCTTCACCCCAACTCCGCCCCTAGCGTTAGAAGCCGACGGCCTCCGGCGACTCGAGCGGGCTCTGGGGCAGTCCCGGGCGCGGATCGCCCATGTTGTAGTCGCGCGGCGCGACGTCGTTCGGGCCGTCTGGATAGAAGAGCGACGCGAGCACCTGGATCTGCCGCCGGCCGACACCGAGCTCGAACTGCCCGCCGCCGTACATCTGAATCCCGCGTGCGGCGCAGTGCTCGATGCACTCGAGCAAGCGCGCCGTCGTGCCGAAGCGAGACGGCTTGATGTTGAGCCAGCCGGGCTCGAGAGGCAGAGCGCGGATGTCCGCCACGGAGTGGATCGTCGCGTCGAAGCTCATCCGGCCCTCCTGTCCGGCCAACGCCGTTCCGCACTCACCGTCGACGGACGCGTCCTCCAACACCGCGTCGGGGAAGAGCTCGACGGCTGCGCGATACAGCGCGGGATCCGGGACGACGTCGACCGGGGTGCCCTTGTAGTACGCCTTGAAGTCGAGCACCCGCACGCGCCCCGTCGCAGCGAGGCGTTCCATGAAGGGCCGGTCCCAGTCGTTCTCGGGATCGAGCTTCAGCTCGAGCCCAGGGTTGTGCTGCAGCCACGCGAATGCATCGCCGCGCGTGGAGACCACGAACCGGACCGGATGATAGTCGCGTTCCGTTGCAGCCCCAAGCGAAAGGTCGTTCTGGCGGAGCGCCAGGTCGAGCGCCGCGCTCTCGAAAGCCCAGCGCCGATAATCCTCGGACGCCCCCATCTTGGGCTCCGACTCGAAGAGGCGCAGCCCGTCGAGGTGCGCGGAGAGCTCGCCGAGCGTCATCCGCCCGGGAGGAGCGAGGTCCGGGAACCAGTCGTGGTCCTCCGCCGTGTACGTCACCTCCTCGCCCCGGCCCTGCTCGCCTTCGCCGGCGAGCACCACGGTGGTGGTGACGCGTGTGAACTGGGTCGAGACGTCGACGGACTTCCGTTCGTTGCCAACGTCGTCGATGTTCAGCTCGAGGCCGCGAAGCTTGTCCCAGAGCGCCATCAGCCGAGAGTCGGTTCCGGCCTGCCGGTCGGCTCGATGCGCATCAGGCGATACACGAGCGGGATCGCGGCGAGGATCGGGATCCCGCAGACCGGCCACAGGATCTGGTAGCCGTCGGTCGCGTGCAGATACGGCCGGGCGAGGTCGATGGCGACGCCGGCCACCGGCGCACCCAGAAGAAGCCCGAGCCCTTTCGTCGTCGTCGCGAGACCCGAGATCGCGCCCCGGTGCTCCCGCGGCATCAACTTGAAGAGCAGCCCCCATGCCAGCGTCATGACCATCCCGCCCGCGATGGCGACGGGGACGATCAGCGCGAAGTACCAGTTGTGCCACGTCGTCGCGGTGCCCGCGACGAGGAAGCCGCCGCCGTAGATGAAGGACGCGAAGAAGATCACCCGCGCGATTCCGAACCGGTCGCCGAGCCGGCCGGCGACCAGCGCGGCGACCACGTAGCCGGCCGCGACCGCGCCGAGCAGGGCCGACGAGATCGTCTTCGACTCGTGCAACCCGTCGAGGACGTAGAGAACGACGAACGTTCGAGCCGCCGCGAACGTTCCTTCCCACGCGGCATTCGCGAGCAGGAAGCGGCGGACCTCTGCCTCTTCTC
>WNFC01004914.1_pt1 | contig 17469 bp, 13 predicted proteins | sample 5400541 | NCBI WGS metagenome assembly WNFC01 (sample SAMN13153342, study PRJNA577476) | soil metagenome | isolation source: 120 cm saprolite under Douglas fir tree site 2 hole 2 replicate 1 | place: USA:California | collected 2015-04-18
AGATGAAAACATTTTCCGCCAGACCGTCCGATATCGACAAGAAATGGCTGCTGATCGACGCCGACGGGCTGGTGCTCGGGCGCCTGGCGTCGCTGATCGCGATGCGGCTGCGCGGCAAGCACAAGCCATCCTACACGCCGCACATGGATTGCGGCGACCATGTCGTGGTGGTCAACGCCGAGAAGGTGCAGCTGACCGGCAACAAGCGCGCCGCCGACATCTTCTACTGGCATACCGGCTATCCCGGCGGGATCAAGGGGCGCAGCAAGGGCGCCATCCTCGCCGGAAGGCATCCCGAGCGGGTGATCGAAAAAGCCGTCGAGCGGATGGTTCCGCGCGGGCCGCTCGGGCGGCGCGTGATGCGCAATCTGCGGGTCTATAAGGGGCCGGATCACCCGCATGCGGCGCAGCAGCCGGCGCCGCTCGATATTGCCGCGATGAACCGCAAGAATGTGAGGGCGTCATAATGTCGGACGACGACGCGCCGGAAGACGAGAAGCCGGCCGAACAACCGCAGGGCCGCCCCGCGGCGCAGCGCGGCGGCGCGCCGCAGACGTTTCAGGGTCTGGCGAGTCTGCGTCAGGCGATGGCGGTGGCGCGGCCAACGCCGACTGCGGCGGTGCCGGCGACGATGGCTGCGGTCCCCGAGGATGTCCAGCCGAAGCGCGACGAATTCGGCCGATCCTACGCCACCGGGAAGCGCAAGAACGCGGTCGCCCGGGTGTGGATTAAGCCGGGCAATGGCAAGATCGAGGTCAACGGGCGCGACAGCCCGGTCTATTTCGCGCGGCCCGTCTTACGCATGCTGCTCAACCAGCCGTTTGTCGTCACCGACCGGCTCGGCCAGTTCGACGTCTGGTGCACGGTCAAGGGCGGCGGGCTGTCGGGTCAGGCCGGCGCGGTGCGCCATGGCATCAGCCGGGCGCTGATCTTTTACGAGCCCGGCTTGCGCCCGATCCTGAAGCATGGCGGATTCATCACCCGCGACAGCCGCGTCGTCGAGCGCAAGAAATACGGCAAGGCCAAGGCCCGCCGCAGCTTCCAGTTCTCCAAGCGTTAAAGAGAGAATCACCACGGAGGCACGGAGGACACGAAGAGGGCTGTACCTCTCCGTGCTCTTCGTGTCTGAATTTCGGTTCCCGACCCTCAGCCTTCGCCCTGGGAATGGGGCTTCATGCCCCAAGCAGACCGCCGCTATCACCCTGCCGATCTACAAGGTCGGGGGGGATACCGCCCTTCGTCCAGCGATCGGAAGTGGCCTTGCCGGGTCATAGTTCCTGCCTGCATTCCAGAGGGGGAGGCTGGGCATGAGCCGCCGCGATTTCATGACGATTCTCATCGGCGCGGCGGCGTATCCCCTCTTGGTCGGCGCGCAGCAGAAGGCGATGCCGGTGATCGGCTTCATCGGCGGTTTTAACCCCGGCATGACCGCGCAGATTGCATTGCAGGACGTCGCTTTCCGCCAGGGCCTCGCTGAAACCGGCTACGTCGACGGACAAAACGTGGCGATCGAATACCACGGGGCCGAGGGTCGCCTTGATCGGTTGCCCGCGTTGGCCGCCGACCTCGTCGCCCGCAAGGTCGACGTGATCGTGACCCAGGGCGGTGAACCGGCGTCACTAGCGGTAAAAAACGCGACCGCGACGATCCCGATAGTCTTCCACACCAGCGACGACCCCGTTGCAACAGGCTTGGTCGCCAGTCTCGCCCGGCCGGGCGGCAACCTCACGGGCGTCAGCCAGATGTATGCCGAGATGATGCCCAAACTCCTTGAGCTGCTGTTGGAGCTGGTTCCGCAGGCTAGGGTGATCGCCCTGCTGGTGCACCCGGATGACCCGTCTACCGAGCGCATCATCGGATATATGCAGGAAGCGGTGCACGCGAAGCGTGTCGACCTCCGTGTTCTGAAGGCCCGCACGGAAAGCGAGACCGACGCCGCTTTCGCGACCCTCGTCGAGGTGCCGGCCGACGGGCTCGTCCTTGGCCCCTTCGGCTTCCGGCGCCAGATCGCGGCGCTGGCATTACGCCATTCCGTTCCGGCGATCGCCCTGCCGCGCGATTTTCCCGAGGTCGGCGGCCTCATCAGCTATGGACCGAGCCTCACAGGCATCTATCATCTCAAGGGCATTTACGCCGGCAGAATCCTCAACGGTGCCAAGCCCGCCGACCTTCCGGTCCAGCAGCCGACAAGATTCGAGCTGTTCATCAATCTGAAAACCGCCACGGCGCTTGGCCTCATCGTGCCGCAAACGCTGCTCGCCCGCGCCGACGTGGTGATCGAGTAACGAAGGCGAAGGTCCGCTTAGGGGTCGAGCCTCGCGGTTCCATCGCAGTCACGCGAACGGCCGGAATCGGCGCAAGCTCGCCGCTGGCCTGGGCGTCGGCGAAGGTCGGTTGTCCACCACCCATAACGGAATTTCAAATTGAAACAGTACCGACCCCTCCGTGTCCTTCGTGTCTTCGTGGTAAATTAGCTTTCGAGAACGGGTTCCGGGGAGGGCGCCATGCGGTTTGCGATCGCGATTCCTGACCGATGCGGATTCGTGGCGGGTGGTGCGGCGGGCCGAGGAGCTCGGGTTCGCCCGCGCCTGGTTCTACGACACCCAGATGCTGAGCGCCGACCCGTTTGTCGCGATGGCCGCGGCGGCGATGAAGACGACAACGATCCGGCTCGGCACCGGGGTGCTGATCCCGTCGAACCGCATCGCGCCGGTGGCGGCGAACGCGTTTGCCTCATTGAACAAGCTGGCGCCGGGCCGCGTTGATTTCGGCATCGGCACCGGGTTTACCGGGCGCCGGGCGATGGGGCTCGGCGCGGTCAAGCTCGCCGACATGGAAGAATATGCCCGCAATGTGATGGCGCTCCTGCGCGAGGAGACGGTCGAGGTCGAATTGGAGGGCAAGCGGCGCCTCATCCGGCTGTTGAACCCGGAGCTCGGCCTGATCAACACGCGGGACCCGATCGGGCTCTATGTCGCCGCCTCCGGCCCCCGCGCGCGCGATTTGACCGCCCGGCTCGGGGCAGGCTGGATCAATACGACGGCTGACGTGGCGGGCGGCATTGCCGCGCTCGACGAGATGCGCGGCCTGTGGGCAGCTTCCGGGCAGGCCAGCGACGCGCTCGATGCGATCGTGCTGACCGGCGGGGTCGTGCTCGATGAGGGTGAGCCGGCCGACTCGCCGCGCGCGGTGGCGCAAGCCGGTCCGCGCGCCGCGATGCTCCTGCACCGCGCCGCCGATGCGGCGCTGATGGGCTGGCCGGCGATCGCGGCGATCCCGCCGGCATTGGCCGACACGGTGGCGGGCTATGTCGAACTCGCCCGCAGCTTTCGGCCGCAAGGCGCGCATTACCTCGAAAACCACCGCGGCCATCTGATGTTCGTCAAGCCCGAGGAGCGGCCGTTCGTCACCGCCGACCTGATACGGCTGACCGGTTTGGCGGCGACCGAGAACGAGCTGAAGGCGCGGATCGCCGCGCTGGCGGATGCCGGCTACAGCGAGATCGCCCTCCAGATCGTCCCCGGCCAGGAGCACGCGATCGAGGATTGGGGCAAGATCCGCCGCGCCTTTGCGTGATCGCAGGACGGAAGCCCCCACCCCCTCCCTCCCCCGCATGCGGGGGAGGGAGGGACCCGCGCCGAAGGCATGGGAGGGTGGGGGCTCAAGCGAGCGGCCGGAGCGCTGCGGCTCAGGTTTCGTAATTGGAGAAGCGCACGGTGGTGGCGCGGGCGCGGTAGTCGGTCTTGACGTTGACCAGCGCCACCATGCCCTCGTCGACCTTTTTCTGGGCGCGTTCGAGGGCCGGGCGGATGTCTTCCGGCTTCTCGACATACTCGCCGTGGGCGCCGAGGCCCTGGGCCATGATGTCGTAGCGGGTGTAGCCGAGGTCGCGGCCCGGCTTGTTGTGATCCGGGTCCGCGGTCCAGCCGCCGTTGAGGCTGATGACGACGAGCAGCGGCAATTTGTGGCGCACCGCGGTGTCGAGCTCCATCGCGTTCTGGCCGAACGAGCCGTCGCCATGCAGGCAGATGACCTGCTTGTCGGGCTTGGCCGCCTTGGCGCCGACGGCAAACGGCAGCCCGACGCCCATCGTGCCGAACGGCCCCGAATTCAGGCGATGGCCGGGGGTGAAGGTCGGGATCGACTGGCGGCCGAAATTGAGGATTTCCTGCCCGTCGACGCACAGGATCGTGTCGCGCTTCTGGAAGTTCTTGATTTCCTCGCAGAGGCGCAGCGGATGAATGTCGCCGTCGGTCGGGTAGTTGGCGCCGATGCTGGTGCGCTTCGAAGCCTCGCCGTCGGCCAGAACCTTGCGCCAGTCGGCGAAGCGCTCGGGGGTCTTGGCGTCGACCGCGTCGAGCAGTTGCTGCAAGACCGATTTGCAGTCGCCGACCACCGGGATGTCGACATTGCGCGCCGACATGCCGAGTTCCTCGGAATCGATCTCGATGCGCGCGATCTTGGCGTTCTGGTTGAAGCGCGGCGGCGCGGCATGGGCGATGACGTAGTTCATCCGGGTGCCGAGGACGATGATCAGGTCGGCGTCGCGGAACGCCGTCGAACGCATCGTCAGGTACGAAAGGGGATGATCGTCCGGCACCACGCCGCGGCCCTGCGGGGTGGTGTAGAACGGGATCCCGGCCTTCTCGACAAAGGCCTTCATCTCGTCCCAGGCATGCGACCACAAGACGCCGCCGCCCGAGCAGATGATCGGCCGCTTCGCGGTTTTGATCGCATCGACCAGGGCGTTGATCGCGCTCGGCTCGGCATAGGGCCGGGGCTTCAGGATCGGGCGCCCCATATAGCTCCAATCGACCTGATCCTCGGGGGTCTTGGCGTAGAGCACGTCGCCGGGAAAATCGAGATAGACTGGGCCGGGCTTCCCGTTCAGCGCCTTCTGGAAGGCGAAATTGACCTGCTGCGGGATGCGCTTCACGTTGTTTACGCGGTCGGCGTATTTGACCCAGCCCTCCATCGCCTTAACCTGGTCGATCTCCTGGAAGACCTGGCGGCCGAACTGGCTGATCGGGCTCGACCCGCCGAGCGCGACGACCGGGCAGCAATCGATGAGCGCATTGGCGAGCCCGGTGCCGAGATTGAGGGTCGCCGGCCCGCTCGCCGCCATGCAGACGCCCGGCCCCTGCGTCACCCGCGAATAGGCCTGCGCCATGTAGGCCGCACCCTGTTCGTGGCGCGTGTCAATGAGGCGGATGCCTTCCTTGATGCAGCACGATTCGGCATCGAGCATCGGACCGCCCATGATGAAGAACGCGTCCTTGACGCCCTGCGCCTTCAGGCACCGCGCGAGAATTTCGTTGCCCGTCACTTCTGCCATTTGGGGTGTCTCCTCCTAGTGTCCGTCATTGCGAGCGCGGCGAGGCAATCTCGCGCAGGTGACTTTTGTCCCACGTGTCCCACGGCGATTGCTTCGTCGCTTCGCTCCTCGCAACGACAAGCCAGGGGCGTTTCGGGGGGGTCCGCCGCCCCAAAAGCGAAGCGGCGGGCCGAGGCCCGCCGCTGAGTTTTGACTAGGTGCCGAGAACTTTCTCGGCGCGCAGCCGGTCAATCTCGCCGGCGCTCAAGCCGAGCCAGCTGACAAAGACCTCCTCGGTATGCTGGCCGAGCTTTGGCGACGGCCTCAATTCCGGCGGCCTGCCGTCGAAGCGCACCGGCCAGGTCTCGCATTTCCAATCGCCATCGGGGTGATGCATGGTCTGCATGATGCCGCGCTCGACGAAGCTCGGGTCGTTATAGAGCTCGAGCGTGTCGTGCACCGCGCCCGCCGGGACCCCGGCGGCGCCGATGATCTGCATCGCCTCTTCCTTGGTGTGCGCCTTGGTCCACTCGGCGATCATCTCGTTGATGAACCCTTCGTTCTTGTTGCGCTCCTCGTTGGTGGCGAAGCGCGGGTCGCCGATCAGCTCCTCGCGGCCGATGACCTTCAACAGCCGGTCCCAGTGCTCCGGGTTGGCGCGGCTGCAGAAGACGTAGACGTAGTCGTTGTAGCCGCCGGGCTTGCACGGGTAGATGCCGCACGGGGCCGGCGCGCCGGAGGTGCTCTGCGCGCCCATCCGCGGCGCCGCCTTCTTGTCGCCCTGCTGCGACATCACCGCGAACGAGGTCCGGATATAGTGCATCACCGAATCCTGCATCGCCAATTGCAGGCGGCGGCCCTTGCCGGTTTCCCTCTTCTCGTAGAGCGCGCCGAGGACGCTGATCGCCATCAGCATGCCGGTGCCGGTGTCGCCGATCGTGCAGCCGGGCTTGACCGGCGGCTGGCCGGGCTCGCCGGTGACGCTCATCGTGCCGCCCGAAGCCTGCGCGATCATGTCGAAGGCGAGGCTTCGCTCGTACGGGCTACCTTCGCCGAACCCCTTGACCTGACAGTAGATGATGCCGGGGTTGATCTCCTTCAGCACGTCATAGCCGAGGCCGAGCCGCTCGATCGTGCCGGGCGCGAGGTTCTCGGCGAAGACATCGGCCTTTTTGACCAGCTCCTTGACGAGCTCGACGCCACGCGCGGTCTTGAGATCGACCGTCGCCGATTTCTTGTTGGCGTTGAGGATCTTGAAATAGAACGAATCGGCGGCCTTCGCATCGGTGCTGGCGATGCGCCGGCCGGGATCGCCGCGCGAGGGGTTCTCGATCTTGACGACTTCCGCGCCGAGCCAGGCGAGTGCCTCGGTGCAGGTCGGCCCGGCCTCGAACTGGGTCAGATCGACAACCCGAACACCCTTGAGGCAGTTGAGAGGTGCGAAATTTCCACTCATCGTCTGGTCTCCTCCACGCAGCGCCATGCTGCGATCGTTCCGCTAAAGATAGCGCAGAAGCCGGCTTCACGGAAATCGCTGATTTCCGCGAACAGCCCTGCATTGCGCTTGGCGATTAGGAGAGGCGGTGCCAGCCCTCCACTCACCCTGGCCCGGCTGGAACCGTTTCCAGGCTCGCGAGCTCTCGGCCGCGGGTTTCGGGCAGCAGCATCAGCATGACGATCATCAGCCCCGAGGCGACCGCGCTGAAGATCGCGATCGTCGTGCCGAGCGGCAGCGTCTGGCTGACATACCCGACCATCGTCGGGAAGAACGACCCGATCGCCCGTCCCGAATTGTAGCAGAAGCCCTGGGCGTTGCCGCGCAGCTCGGTCGGGAACAGCTCGGTCATGAACGGGCCCATCGGCGGGAACTTCATCAAGAGCACGATGAAGAGCGGTATCCCGGCAAAGAGCAGCGTCGTGCTTCCCATCGGCACAAACATGTAGAGCAGAATGAAGACGAAGGAGAGGATCGCCGACCACAAAAAGGTCCATTTACGGCCAATCGCGTCGCTGAGAAAGGAGCCGAGGAGGAAACCCAACAGGGCGCCGAGGATCTGGACCAGAAGGAACCCGCCGGTAGCGGTCGCCGAGAACTCGCGCACCGTCCGCAGGTAAGTCGGCATCCAAATGCCGATCGCATAACCGCCGCCCTGGGCACCGGCGACCATCAGCGAAATCTTGACCGTGACCCACAGATGCGGGCCGCGGAAGGCCGAGAACAGGTGCGAAAAGCCGACCGGCGGATGTTCGCGGCGCCGGGTCTGGAAAACCTCCGATTCCTCGATGTGACGGCGGATCCAGAAGACGAAGACCGCCGGGAACAAGCCGATTCCAAATAGCACGCGCCAGGCGAGCGTCTCGGGCAAGAGCCAGTAGATCGCGGTGTAGACCAAGGCCGACGCGCCCCAGCCGATGGCCCACCCGGTCTGCACGAGGCCGACGCCGCGGCCGCGATACTTGTCGCGGATGACCTCGCCCATCAAGACGGCGCCTGCGGCCCATTCGCCGCCAAAGCCGAAGCCGTGCAGCGCGCGCAGCACAAACAGCTGCTCGAAATTCTGGGCGAACGCGCAGAGGAAGGTGAAGAACGAATACCACACGATCGTGATCTGCAGCATCTTCACCCGGCCGAAGCGGTCGGCGAGCGTCCCCGAAAACCAGCCGCCGAGCGAGGAGATCAGCAGGGTCACCGTGCCAATGAGGCCGGCCTCGCCGCGCGAGAGGCCCCACACCCCGATGATCGTCGGGATCACAAAGCTGTACATCTGGACGTCGAAGGCATCGAGCGACCACCCGCCAAAGCAGGCGAACATCGTGCTCCGTTCCTTCTTCGTCAGGTCGCGGTACCACGCGAGCATGGCGATCCCTCCCCGGGTTTTCTCGCAGCCAGTACGGCCGCCGGCCGGCGTATGGGGATCTTAAACCGCTCCGCCGAGGGCTGAGAACCGGTTCAACGACCGAGGTGCATTGCGGCAGACGCGTAAGAGTGCTGGGCACCATATGCGCTGGGAGCGGGGACTAAAATCGCTTGGTTGCCGTCCGCAATTGGGATAGGCGGGCTGACTCGGAATAAGGGGAGGCGCAACGATGGGGCCGGTGATCCTGCCGTACCGCAACATTCTGCCGCGGATCGACCCGAGTGCCTTCATCGCGCCGGGCGCGATCGTGATCGGCGATGTCGAGATCGGGCCGCGCGCGAATATCTGGTTCAACTGCGTCATCCGCGGCGACGACGCGCCGATCCGCATCGGCGCCGGCGCCAATATCCAGGACGGGACGATCGTCCATGTCACGTTCGAATTGGGCGAACGCATCGAATGCGTCATCGGCGAGGAGGCCGCGATCGGCCACATGGCGCTGTTGCACGCCTGCCGTCTCGAACCCGGCGCCTTTGTCGGGATGAAGGCCTGCGTGATGGACCGCGCCCTCATCGAGAGGGGCGCGATGGTCGCCGCCGGCGCGGTCGTGACGCCGCGCAAGCGGGTCAAATCGGGCGAATTGTGGGCCGGCACCCCAGCCCGCTTCGCCCGCCTGCTCAAGCCCGAGGAACAGGAGTACATGCGCTGGGTGACCGCGCACTACCGCGAGTTGGCGGAGGAATATCGGACGCGGGGTGAGGGTCTCTGTCCGCCGGCTATCCCATCCGCGTAGCGCTTTGCGACACCCCTCACCCCCGCCCTCTCCCCGCTCGCGGGCTTTGCAGCCGAATAGCATGATTCTGCGCGAATTTTCGGTTAAGCGCGGTTCCTGCACGTAAATTGGGGGCTGATCGGCCAGGGGTTGAAACCCAGTGGAGGTCTACCAGTTTTTACGAAACGATCGCTTCCGGATGAACTCAGCGCCGCGTGAAAACGTCGGGAGCAGCAGATGCCCAAGAGTGATTATGCAGCTTTTAGCGCTCTCGACCCTTTCTTCGAAGTGGTCATGAAGGGTCTATTGAAATTTGTGGATGGCGAGCACTATTTCGATACCCTTGTCGACGACGTTCTATTTGAGTTTCTCTATGAATTTCCGGGATGGCCGCGCGTAACGCGCGGTCGCGACAACCTCATAGCGCTCTATTCCGGATACGGACGCAACCTCCGGCTCGACCGAGGCGATTCGCTGATCGTGCATCCTTCCGACAACGGTCGCGTTGTGACGCTCGAATACGAAGTGCACGGGAAGGCGCTCGCCACGGGCGCGACTTACGACAACCGGCTCGTCTCGATTGCCACTATTGAGAACCGCAAGATCGTTCGCTGGCGAGATTATATGGATTCGTTGGCCGCCTGGACGGCGTTGACGAAGCCTACCTGACCGCGCGGAAATTCCTCCCTCCTGATAGCTGCCCCTGCCGCACCGGGTGAGGGGCAGTTTTGGGGCTCAATCCTCCGCCCGCACCTTCACGTAAGAGCCTGGCGCGTCCTCGATCGGGGTGAGTTTGCCGTCGCCGGGCTGGCGCGCCGGGACCTCGCCGCCAGCGTATTGCGCGACCCAGCGCTCCCAGGCCGGCCACCACGAATCCGGGTGCTGGGTCGCGCCGGCGAGCCATTCCTCCGGGGTCGGCGGGTTTTTGTCGTTTTCAAAGTGGCCGTATTTGCTGCCGGGCGGGTTGACAACCCCGGCGATATGGCCCGAGGCCGACAGCACGAACTTGATCGGGCCGGCATAGATCTGCGTCGCCGCGTAGGTCGAGCGCCACGGCGCGATATGGTCCTCGCGGGTCGACAACAGAAACGCCGGGGTCCTGACCTTGCGCAGATCGATCCGCATCCCGCCGAGGGTGATGCCTCCGGGCTTCACCAAGAGGTTCTGCTGGTACATCCGGCGCAGGTAAAAGCTGTGCATCGCGGCCGGCATGCGCGTCGAATCGGCGTTCCAATAGAGGAGATCGAACGGGAACGGCGATTTGCCGAGCAGGTAATTGTTGACGACGAACGACCAGATCAAATCGTTGGCGCGCAGCATGTTGAAGGTCTGGTGCATGTCGCGGGCCTCGAGATAGCCCTTTTTGTTCATGCGCTGTTCGAGGGAGCTGAGCTGCTCCTCGTCGATAAAGACGCTGAGTTCGCCGGCCTCGGTGAAATCCACCATCGTGACGAAATAGGTGGCGCTCTTGACCCTGGCGTCGCGCTTGGCGGCCATATAGGCGAGCGTCGCGGCGAGCAGCGTGCCGCCGAGGCAATAGCCGATGACATTGGCCGTGCGCTCGCCGGTCGCCTCCTCCATCGCGGCGAGCGCGGCGAGCGGCCCCTCGCGCATGTAATCCTCGAAGCTCTTGGCGGCCAGCCGCGCATCGGGGTTGACCCACGAGATCACGAAAACCGTGTGGCCCTGGGCCACCGCCCAGCGGATGAACGAATTCCCCGGCCGCAGGTCGAGAATGTAGAACTTGTTGATCCAGGGCGGGATGATCAGGAGCGGCCGCCGCTTTACCGTCTCCATCGTCGGCGCGTATTGGATCAATTGCATCAAATCGTTCTGGTAGACCACCTTGCCCGGGCTCGCGGCGACATTCTCGCCGATCTTGAATGCCGCGCTGTCGGTCATGCTGATCTGAAGGCGGCCCTTGCCGCGCTCCAGGTCGTCGAGCAGGTTTTTAAGGCCGTTCACCAGGTTCTCGCCGCGGCTCTCGATCGTCGCGCGCAGCACTTCGGGGTTGGTCATCACAAAATTCGACGGCGCCATCGCGTCGACGAATTGCCTTGTAAAGAAATCAACCTTGCGGGCGGTGTGTGCGTCGAGCCCCTCGACATCCTTGACCGTGCCCTGCACCCAGCGGGAGGTCATCAGGTAGCTCTGCTTGATGAAGTCGAAAAGGGTATTGTCGCTCCACGCCTGGTCGCGAAAGCGGCGGTCTTCGGCTGGGGTTTCGATGACCGGCTCGGCGTCGCCGCCGAGAAAACGCTCGGCGGTGCGCTGCCACAGCCGCATATAGTCGTTCCATAGCGAGGCTTGCGCCTCGACCAGCCGCGCCGGGTCCGACATCATCCGCGTCGTCATCTCGAGGAAGGCGGCGCCGATCGCCATCGGGTTCGACAGGCCGATGCCCTCCTCGCCGGCCTGGCGGGACAGGAAATCGGCGACCAGACGCTGGCTCTTTTCGGCGATCTCGGCCATCTGGCGCGACAGTTCCACCGGGTCGGGCAAGGCCTTCCCAGGTGGGGCTTGCCCGGCGCCGGAATCACGTGCCCGGCCTTTGCCGCCGGTGGGGCTCTCCCGCTCGCTCATCGCAATGTCCTCACCCGTCCCAGGGGGATCAAATGGGCGGATCAAATGTAGTGACGCGCGGGCGCGGATCTAATACACAGCGATCCGATTGTGCCGCCGCTTTCCGGCGCTGAGAACCGGGCAAGCGGCGAGGGTGGCGGGGTCTGGGGTATGGCGTTGCGCACAGCCCGGTTTCGGCATGGCGGCCGGCCCGAACGGCGGCGTGTTCGGCAACCCGGGGGGTTCGCCGGCCTCGTCGTGTTGATCGCATTGGGCATCTCCCTCGCAGGATGCGGCCCGATCGAGGCTTGGCGCTCGCTGAGCGGCGTCAACAAGAACGACCCCGACCCGCGGACCGCGCCGTTTACCGGCAATCTGGCCGACGCCGAGGCCGGCCCCTATCCGAACCTCGGCAGCTTTCCGCCGGTTCCGGTTCGCGCGACGAGCACGACTGAGCGGCAGAAGCTCACGCAAAGCCTGATCGCCGATCGCAGCGCCCTGGCCGCCGATTCCGGGCTGGCGCCGCCTCGCCCGCCAGCCGACGCGAAAGCGACGCCGGCCTTGCCGGCGGCAAGCGTCGCGCCAGCGGCACCGGTGAACCCTGCCGCACCGACCGCCGCGCCGCCAGCCAGAACGGCGCTGAATTCAGTCCAATCGGGCCGCCGGGCAACGAGCGAGCCACCCGAGCCGGGCCCCCTCAACTCCAGCCTGCAAATGCCAGAATTGCGCTCGGTTCCTGAGCCCGAGACGGCGCGGCCGCCGCCACCACCGGCAGCCCTGCCGGCGGTCCCGCGGCCGGCTGCCGCGGCCGCGCCGCCGCCTGCCGCGGTCGCCAGCGCGATGCCGCAGCCGGCCCCGCCAGTGCCGGTATTGGCCCCGGTGGCGCCGCCGCCTCCCGCCGCCAGGGCCGAGCCGAAACGAATCCCCACAACCACCACCGTCGCGACCCTCGACATCCGCGCCGCCGCGGCCGCATCGGTCGGCCAGGACCGGGCGCAGATCGAGCGGGTGGCGGCGCTCTACAAGGACACCCCGGGTACCGTGCGGGTGCTCGCCTATGCCGCAGCACCTTCCGGCGGCGGCGACCCGCTCGACAGCTACCACGCCGCCCTCGAGCGCGCGCAGGCGGTCGCCAAGGCGCTCGCCGATTCCGGCATCCCGGCGAGCAAGATCCAGACCGAGGCGGCGCCTGCCGTCGCTGCGCGAGCAGGTCGGGTCGAGATTCAATTCACCCAATGATTCGCGCTCTGAGTCCTGGATCCCGCATGAAAGCTTCGCAGTGAAACCCGCCCTCAAAATCGCCATCGCCGGGCTCGGCACCGTGGGCGCCGGCATGTTGGCACTGTTGGAGCGCCAGGCCGAGCTGGTCGCGCTGCGCGCCGGCCGCCGCATCGTCGTCGTGGCGGTGTCGGCGCGCGACCGCCGGCGCGACCGCGGCGTCGACCTGTCGGCGGTGCGCTGGTACGAGGACGCCGCCGCGATGGCCGCCGACCCGGAAATCGACGTCGTCGTCGAGCTGATCGGCGGCGCCGGCGGGATCGCCCTCGCCGTCATCGAGACCGCGCTCGACCGCGGCAAGCACGTCGTCACCGCCAACAAGGCGCTGATGGCCGAGCACGGCACCCGCCTCGCCGCGCGCGCCGAGGCGGCGGGGGTCGCGCTCGCCTTCGAGGCCGCGGTCGCCGGCGGGATCCCGGTGATCAAGACCTTGCGCGAGAGCCTCGCCGGCAATCGGCTGACCCGCGTCTACGGCATCCTCAACGGCACGTCGAACTTTATCCTGACGACGATGCGCGAGAGCGGGCGCGAGTTCGCCGAGGTACTGGCCGAAGCGCAGAAGCTCGGCTACGCGGAGGCCGATCCGAGCTTCGACATCGACGGCGTCGACGCCGCGCACAAGCTGGCGATCCTGGCGAGCGTGGCGTTCGGCCGCCCGGTCGACCTCGCCGGCGTTTACACCGAGGGCATCCGCCACATCTCGCGGCTCGACATCGATTTTGCGGAGGAGCTCGGCTACCGCATCAAACTCCTCGGCATCGCCCGGCTGACCGAGAACGGGCTCGAACAGCGCGTCCACCCCTGCATGGTGCCGCGGGCGACGCCGATCGCCGCGGTCGAGGGGGTGTTCAACGCGGTCGTCGCGGAAGGCGATTTTGTCGGACGGGTGGTGCTGGAGGGGCGCGGCGCCGGGGCCTTCCCGACCGCCTCCTCGGTCGCCGCCGACCTCGTCGACATCGCCGCGGGACGCCAGGTCGCGCCGTTCGGGGTGCCGGCCGCCGCGCTTGCCGCACTGCCCGGCGCGCCGATGGAGCGTCACCAGGGCGCCTATTACATTCGCCTGATGGTCGTCGACCAGCCCGGCGTCATCGCCGATATTGCCGCCGCGCTGCGCGACGAGCACGTCTCGATGGAATCGATGATCCAGCGCGGCCGTGCGCCGGGCGAGGCGGTGCCGGTGGTGCTGACGACGCATGACACCATCGAGGCGGCGATGCGCCGCGCGCTCGACCGGATCGCCGCGCTCGACACCGTGTTCGAGCCGCCCCGCATGATCCGCATCGAAGATTTCTAGGATGCTATCACGGAGAGACGCAGTAGGCTGTCATTGCGAGCGAAGCGAAGCAATCTCGTGCCGATTGAGGGTCATTCCGTCGAGATTGCTTCGTCGCTGGGCTCCTCGCAATGACAACTGAAATAAGCTCCGTGACCTTCGTGCCTTCGTGGTTTTAACTACCTGAAATCGTAGCGAGGGAGGAGACCGTGGCCGAAACATCGAACTCCAAGATGGACCGCAATCTCGCGCTCGAAGCGGTGCGGGTCAGCGAAGCGGCGGCGCTCTCGGCCTCGCGGCTGATGGGACGCGGCGACGAAAAGGCGGCTGACCAGGCCGCGGTCGACGCGATGCGCCAGGCATTGAACAGCCTGAATATCGACGGCACGGTGGTGATCGGCGAGGGCGAGCGCGACGAGGCGCCGATGCTCTATATCGGCGAAAAGGTCGGCACCGGGCAGGGCCCGCAGATCGACATCGCGCTCGACCCGCTCGAAGGCACGACGATCACCGCCAAGGGCGGGGCCAATGCGCTCGCCGTCCTGGCGATGGCGCGCGCCAAGCAGGCGGAAATCTCCGACCTCGTCGTCTGCATCCTCGACCGGCCGCGCCACGCCGAGCTGATCGCCAAAGTGCGCGAAGCGGGCGCGCGCATCATGCTGATCGGCGACGGCGACGTCAGCGGCGTCATCGCCACCTCGGAGCCCGAGACCGGCATCGACATCTACATGGGTTCGGGCGGCGCGCCCGAGGGCGTGCTGGCGGCCGCCGCGTTGCGCTGCATCGGCGGCCAGATGCAGGGCCGGCTCCTCTTCCGCAACGACGACGAGCGCGGCCGCGCGCACCGTCTCGGCATCACCGATCTCAACCGCAAATACGGCCTCCTCGATCTCGCGCACGGCGATGTGATGTTCGCCGCCACCGGCGTCACCAACGGCAGCATGCTGAAGGGCGTGCGCCGGGTTCCCGGCGGCGCCTTCACCCATTCGGTGGTGATGCGCTCGAAGACCGGCACGGTGCGCTACATCGAGGCAACGCACGATTTCACCAGGAAACAGCCCTTCGCCCCGCTCGGCCGGTAACCGGGTCGATTCTCCCAGCCACCCTTAGCCCTGTCATTCCCGCGAAAGCGGAAATCCAGGGATCCCAGGGCCGTGACCGTTGCCCTGGACCCCCGCTTTCGCGGGGGTGACGATGGCGTCGTGGATAATCCCCAAGCGTCAGCCTTCCTCGGCGTCGAGCAGTCGGTCTGCGGCCGGCGCTGGCGGGTGCGCGCCGCCGATGACGGCGCGGCGGCGGCGATCGCCGAGCGGCTGGCGCTCCCCGAGATCGTCGCCCGGCTCCTGGCCCAGCGCGGCATAAGCGTCGCCGAGGCGCTCGGCTTTCTCGCCCCGCGGCTGCGCGAGTTTCTGCCCGACCCGGCGCATTTGCGTGACATGGCGGCGGCTGTCGAGCGCCTGGTACGGGCGGTCCGCGACGGCGAAAAAATCGTCGTGTTCGGCGATTACGATGTCGACGGCGCGACCTCCGCGGCGTTGCTCTTGCGGTTCTTCGCGGCGGCCGGCGGCGACGCCTCGGTCTATGTCCCGGATCGGCTGCGCGAAGGGTATGGGCCGAACGCCCCGGCGCTGCTGCGCCTCAAGGTGGAGGGCGCGGCGCTGGTCGTGACGGTGGATTGCGGCGCGACCGCGCATGAGCCGCTGGCCGCCGCGGCCGAAGCCGGGCTCGACGTGATCGTCGTCGATCATCACGTCAGCGAGCCGCTCCTGCCGCGCGCCCTCGCCTTCATAAACCCGAACCGGCTCGACGAGACGAGCCCGCACGGCGCCCTCGCCGCGGTCGGGGTCGCATTTCTCTTGGTCGTCGCGCTCAACCGGGCGCTGCGCGAAGCAGGCTGGTATGAAGGCCGGGCCGAGCCCGACCTCTTGCAGTGGCTCGACCTCGTCGCGCTCGGCACGGTGTGCGATGTCGTGCCACTGACCGGGGTCAACCGGGCACTGGTCACGCAGGGGATCAAGGTGGCGCGCCGCGGGGAAAACCCGGGCTTGCGCGCGCTGGCCGCGGTGGGCCGCGTGGCCTCGCCGATCGACGCCTACCATCTCGGCTTCGTCCTGGGTCCGCGGGTCAATGCCGGCGGCCGGGTCGGCGCGGCCGATCTGGGGGCGCGGCTACTCGCCACCGACGACCCGGCGCTGGCGGCCGAGCTGGCCACCCGGCTCGACGGCTACAACAGCGAACGTCGCGCGATCGAGGCGCACACGCTCGCGGCGGCGATTGAGGCGGTCGAGGCAGCGCCGCAATCGCCGGCGCTGGTGTTCGCCGCCGCCGAGGGCTGGCACCCCGGGGTCATCGGCATCGTCGCCGCGCGGCTCAAGGAGCGCTACGAGCGGCCGGCCTGCGTCGTCGCGCTGGGCGATGGAATCGGTAGGGGCTCCGGCCGGTCGGTGCCCGGCGTGGCGCTCGGGCCGGCGGTCATCGCGGCGCGCCAGGCCGGGCTCCTCGTCAATGGCGGCGGCCATGCGATGGCCGCGGGATTTACCGTCGCCGCCGATAATCTCGAGAAGTTGCGCGCCTTCCTCGCCGAGCGGCTCGGCGATGGGCGGGATGGCGAGCGCCTCAAGCCCGAGCTCGCGATCGACGGCGCGCTGTCGGCGGAGGGCGCCGTCGGCGGGCTGATCGACCATCTCGACGCGCTGGCGCCATTCGGCGCCGCCAATCCCGAGCCGCGCTTCGCGTTTCCCGGCCTCGTCCTCGCCCATGTCGAGCCGGTCGGGACCGGCCATCTGCGCTGTACGCTCGGTGACCCACTCGGGACGGCATGCCTGAAGGCGATCGCCTTTCGCGTCGCCGAAAGCCCGCTCGGCGCGTTTCTCGCCGCCGCACGTGGCCGCGCGATCCATGTCACCGGCCATCTGCGGCGCGACGACTACCGCGGCGGCGACGCGGTCCAACTGGTCATCGACGACGCCGCGCCAGTCGAGGGCTGAGCCCGCTACAGAAAGCCGCGAATCCGCTCGGCGATCTCGGCGATATGCGCCATGTCACCCGGTTTCGGCTCCCAGTTGATCGCAACCCTGTCATCGATCCGTCGCGGGAACACATGCAGGTGGAAATGGCCGACCGACTGCCCGGCGCCTGGGCCGTTTGCCTGAATCAGGTTGAGGCCGTCCGGCTTGACCGCTTCGTTGACCGCCTTCGCCACCTTGGCCGTGGTACGCGCAGCGGCGGCGATGGCCTGCGGGGGAATATCGAAAACCGTCGGATAGTGGTCCTTTGGGATCACCAGCGCGTGCCCGTCATGGACCGGGTTGATGTCCATGAAGGCGAGCGTCTCCGCATCCTCGAACAGCTTGAAGCACGGCACCGCGCCGGCGACGATCTTGCAGAAGATGCAATCGGGGTCTGCGGCCAT
>WNFC01012097.1_pt1 | contig 17469 bp, 17 predicted proteins | sample 5400541 | NCBI WGS metagenome assembly WNFC01 (sample SAMN13153342, study PRJNA577476) | soil metagenome | isolation source: 120 cm saprolite under Douglas fir tree site 2 hole 2 replicate 1 | place: USA:California | collected 2015-04-18
TGCCTCAACGAGGTGCTCATCAGCCCGACCTGGAATCGAGGCTACATTCGCCAGCTGCACACGCCTGAGGGCCGCAAGGCCGGTCACGCATAGCAGCGGCAGAAGCGGCAACGGAGCATTGCGGAATGCAGCGGATCTTCGAAGGCCTGACGGTGCTCGATTGCGCGAGCTTCATTGCCGCGCCGGCGGCGGCCACGATCCTGGCCGACTTCGGCGCCGAGGTGATCAAGATCGAGCCGCCGACGGGGGATCCGTTCCGGCATCTACCGCGATTGCCGGGGAATCCCAAATGCGAGCACAACTGGGCCTGGATGCTGGAATCCCGCAACAAGCAGGGCCTGGCCCTCGATTTGAGCAAGGCGGACGGGCAGGCGGTGCTGTACCGGATGGTCCCCCGTGCCGACGTCTTCATCACCAATTTCCCGCCGGCCGTGCGCCGGCGCCTCGGCATCGCCTATCGGAATCTCGCGCCGCTCAATGAGCGCCTCATCTACGCATCCTTCACGGGCTACGGCGAGCGCGGGCAAGAGGCCAACAAGCCCGGCTTCGACAGCAATGCCTGGTGGGCGCGGTCGGGGATGATGGACCTCGTGCGCCCGGACAGCGCCGGCCCGCCGGCCCGCTCGCTGCCCGGCATGGGCGACCATCCTTCCGCGCTGGCCCTGTTCGGCGCGATCGTCGCCGCGCTCTACCGGCGCGAAAAAACCGGCAAGGGCGCCCACGTCGGCACCTCGCTGATGGCGAACGGCGTGTGGTCGAACGGGCTGATGGTGCAGGCCCGGCTCTGCGGTGCGACGATCCCCAAGCGCCCGCCGCGCGAGCAGACGTTCAACGCCATGACCAATCACTATTGCTGCCGGGACGGACGCTGGCTGATCCTCTCGCTGTTGAAGGAGGACCGCGAGTGGCCGGTGCTGCTCGAGTGCCTGGGGCGGGAGGAGCTCGCGGCCGATCCGCGGTTTGCCACCACCTCCGACCGGCATGCTCGCGCGCGCGAGCTGAGCGCCATCTTCGACGGCGTGTTCGCCGGAAAGGACCTGGCCGACTGGCGCGCGATTCTCGACGCCCACGGCCTGATCTTCGGCGTCGTGGCCGAGGTCGACGAGCTGCCGGGCGACCGCCAGATGCTGGAGAACGACGTGCTGGTGCCTTTTCAGGGCGAGGACATGCTCACGATCAACAGCCCGATTTGGGTCGAGGGCGAGAAGAAGGTCGAGCCGCGGCATCCCCCAAAAATCGGCCAGCACAGCGACGAGGTGCTGCGGAAATTCGGCTGCGACGAAACCGAGATTCGCCGGTTGCGGGCCTGCGGCGCGGTGCGGTAGGCCGCGCTGCGATTGCGCAGGAGCTCACTGCAGGATCAGGAGAAGATCGGGATTGCCGAGTTGCTGCGCATCGGCCAGCAGAACCTCCGTTCGCACCAGCGCGATGGTGGCCGTGACCACCAGCGCCAGGGCGAACAGTATCTTGGCTGCAAAAATCCAGGACGCTCGGACTGATTTCGTCCCACTGCGGCGCTCGGAGACCGTATGAAATGCAGACATTCTGCCCCTCCTCGAATACGAACCAGGTGCTGGGTGCCAGGCACGATGGGTGAACCATAAGGTCGGCTTCCGGCCCGGAGCGTGAGGTAGGTCACGCGTTCAAAAAAATTTTCCGCGGCGCCGCATGGCTGTGACCGGGTTCAGCGGAAACTGTCGGCTGCGGGTCAAGCCGCGGGTATCCGCATCAGTGCGTGAGGCTCTGCAGCACCAGCGCTTTCACCAGCGGGCGGTAATAGCGCCACTCCTGCGACTGGATCATGAAGACCGCGAGCAGCTGCTCTCGGGGGTCGGCGAACGCGAAGGTCCCGTACAGCCCCTCCACGAAATAATCGCCCGGCGAGCCGATCTGCGGCGCCACGCCGAGCGCCAGGCGCACCGCAAACCCCAATCCGAACCCGTATCCCGGGCCGGGATAATAAGCCCACCCCTGCGCATTGACCTCCGGTCCGAGCTGGTTGGTCGTGATCAGCTCGACCGACTTGCGGCTCAGCAGGCGCACGCCGTCGATCTCGCCGCCATTGAGCAGCATCTGCAGGAAGCGTGCATAATCCGCGGCGGTCGAGACCAAGCCGCCGCCACCGCTTTCGAACTTCGGCGGCTTGCTCACGTTCAGCAACAGCCGCCGACCTTCCCGCGGCGCCGGGAGCACGTCCGCGATGCGGTTGTACTTCTTGGGCGGAACCCAAAAGCCGGTGTCCGGCATGCGCAGCGGCCCGAACACGCGCTTTGCCAGAAATTCGCTCAGCGGCATGCCGGACAAGAGCTCGAGAATGCGCCCCAGCACGTCGATCGACCGGCCGTACTCCCAGACCGTGCCCGGCTGATACATCAGCGGCAGCCGCGCCAGCTTCTCCACCATCGCGGCGGCGCTGTCGTCCTGCGGTCCTATTCCGGCGTCGCGATACATCTCCTTCACTTTTGGGCCTGTCCCCAGCGCCTCATAGGTGAAGCCGGAGGTGTGCCGCATCAGGTCCTCGACGCGGATCTCGCGCTCGGACGGGACCAGCCGGAGGCTTGCGCGGCCCGTAGCGGGGTCCTTCGCCTCGATGCCGACCTGCATGTGAGCGAACTGCGGCAGGTATTTCGAAATAGGGTCTGCGAGCGACAGCCGGCCTTCTTCCACCAGCATCATGGCCGCCGCGATCGTGATGGGCTTGCTCATCGATGCCAGCCGAAAGATCGCATCTCGCGGCATTGGCACGTTTCGGGCCTTGTCGCGCATGCCGAACGCCTCGAAATAGGCGAGCTTGCCGCGGCGTGCGACCAGCATGACGGCCCCGGGAATGAGGCCGGCGGCAATATCGCGCCGCAGCGCCGGCGCGATGCGCTCGAGCCGTTTGGTCGACAAGCCGAGGCTTTCCGGCTCCGCCGCCGACATGCCCTGAGCCAGGGCGGCAAGCGGCAGAACGACGGCGAAGGCAAGCGGGCACAGCCCGCAGGCGAGCTTGCGCATCATGCTGTGTCCGCTTGGCCCGTCATCGGATCCCGCAATCCTCGCCATCCTCGTCGCCGCCTCGGCGCCGATGCATTATGATGGCGGGAGATTCCGATACCGCAATCCCGGGAGGCTGTCATGGACGAGGTGTTGCTCCGGCCCGAGCAGGTCCGCGCCGAGGACATCGATCCGCATTATCGCTGGAACCGCGCGCTGCCGGCGCTCGGCCCGATGGGCGTCGATTTCGAGGAGCGGGTGGATTTCCAGCGGCTGCACCGCTATCGGCTCGGCCGCGCCAGACAGGCGCTGGACGCTTCCGAGCTCGGAGCGCTGCTGTGCTTCGACGTCAACAACATCCGCTACGTGACCAGCACGAAGATCGGCGAATGGGAGCGCGACAAGCTGTGCCGGTTCGCGCTGCTCGCCCGCGGCGGCGAGCCCATCCTGTGGGATTTCGGCTCGGCCGCGGTGCATCACCGGCTCTACGTGCCATGGCTACGGCCGGAGCTTTGCAAGGCCGGGCTGGTCGGCTTGCGCGGCACCGTGCCCCCGGCATTCGGCCTGATGCGGCGCCACGCGGAGGAGATCGCGGGACTCTTGCGGGAAGCCGGCGTCGCCGACATGCCGCTCGGCGTCGACATCATCGAGCCGCCGATGATGTTCGAGCTCGAGCGCGCCGGGCTCAAGGTCGCGGACGGCCAGCAGGTCATGCTCGACGCGCGCGAGATCAAGAGCATCGACGAGATTGCGCTGCTCAATCGCGCCGCCGCGATGGTCGACGGCGTCTACCAGTTGATCAGCGAGGAGCTCAAGCCGGGCGTGCGCGAGGCCGACATCGTCGCGATGGCGACCAAGTTTTTGTACGAGCACGGCTCCGACGACGTCGAGGCGATCAACGCCATTTCCGGGGAGCGCTGCAATCCGCACCCGCACAATTTCACCGACCGCATGATCCGCCCCGGCGACCAGGCGTTCTTCGACGTGCTGCAGGCCTTCATGGGCTACCGCACCTGCTACTACCGCACCTTCAACGTCGGGCGGGCCACCCCGGCGCAGCACGACGCCTACAAGCAATGCCGCGACTGGCTCGACCGCTCGATCGAGCTGATCCGGCCCGGGGTGACGACCGACACGGTGGCGAGCGTATGGCCGCGCGCGGACGAGTTCGGCTTTCCCGACGAAATGTCCGCGTTCGGCCTGCAGTTCGGCCACGGCCTCGGCCTCGCACTGCACGAGCGGCCGATCATCAGCCGCCTGGTCTCGCTCGAGCATCCGCTCGAGATCAAGGAGGGCATGGTGTTTGCGCTGGAGACCTATTGCCCGGCAAGCGACGGCTATTCGGCGGCCCGCATCGAGGAAGAGGTCGTGGTCACCGACACCGGCTGCCGCGTCATCAGCCTGTTCCCGGCCGAGGAATTACCGATCGCGAACAGATATTAGGCGGAAGCCGTCCCCCGGTTCAAAGCGAAAGGCTGTGCTCCTCATCCGGTTCCGAGCACGGGTCTTCCCCTCTCCCCGTTTACGGGTAGCGAAGTGAGGCGGGTGAGGGGCACATGCAATGCGCGGGCCTGATCGTAAGACTGCGGGGATCGCCAGGCGTCTGCGTCGGCAAATGACCGATGCGGAGGCGAAGCTTTGGTATTTCCTCCGTGACCGTCGATTTGTACACTTCAAATTTGTGCGACAGGCACCTATCGGGCCTTACGTTGTCGACTTCTTATGCCGTGAAACAAAGTTGGTAATCGAGCTTGATGGTGGCCAGCATGCGGACAGTGCACGCGACGTGGTGCGGGATGCTTATATCACTGGGCAAGGATACCGAGTGGTGCGGTTCTGGAATTCGGATGTCTTTTCTAATCGCGAGGGTGTCTTGACTGTAATCCTTCAGGAATTAACGGGCAAACTTGTTAGTAAATAGATTTCCGGATTTGTCGGATTGCCCCTCACCCGCCTCGCCGACTACGTCGGCTTGGCACCCTCTCCCCGCTCTGCGGGGAGAGGGGAAGAGCCCAATGCATCACTGAGACATAATTCCAGCCGTATCGCCTACGTCTCCAGGCCGGTCGGCACGTTCTTGTTCTCGCTCGTAAGCTTCATGCCGGCGCCCAGTGCGAGGGTCTCCAGCAGGGCGGCGAAATCCTGCCGCAGATAGGCATCGGGATCGGGTTTCAACGTCGCCGCCCCGAAATGCGCCTGCAGCTGCTCGCGCGTCGTCGCCGTCACCGGCATCGGTACTTCGAGCTCGCGGCCGAGCTCCAACCCCAGGTCGAGGTCCTTGCGCAACAGCTCCGGCGTGAACGTCGTGGTCCAGTCGAGGTTCACGAACGCCGGCGTCTTGTACGCGGTGAAGATCGAGCCCATCACGCTGGTGTTGATGAAGGACAGGAATGCGTGACGCGGCACGCCGGCCTTGTTGGCGAGCAGGGTGATCTCGGCGAGATTCTCGATCACGACGCCGAGAAAGACGTTGTGCGCGATCTTGCAGATGCGTGCGAGGTCGCCCTCCCCGACGTACGACACCCCGCGGGGAGCGAATAGCTCGATCAGCGGCTGCGCAGCTCGGCAGGCGCGTTCCGGCCCGGAGATCACGGCGGAGAGCTTGCCGGCCTTGACGCATTTGGCGTTGCCGCTCACCGGCGCCGCTACAAAATCCGCGCCGCGCTCGGCAAGGCGGCGGCGGATGGCGGCGGATTCCTCGACCCCGATCGTCGAGCAATCGACGAAAATCTTCGGCGGCCCGCCGCCTTTGCCGGCCGCGACGCCGCCGTCGCCGAACAGAACCTGCTCGACGTCGCGCCCGGTGGACACGATCGTGAACAGCACGTCGACATCGGCGAGATCGGCAATTCGGTCGACGATCCGCCCGCTCTTCTTCGCCAGCGGCTCCGCCTTCGCGCGCGTCCGATTCCAGATCGCCACGTCGTGGCCGGCATCGAGCAGGCGCTCCGCCATCGGATAACCCATCCGGCCGATGCCGATCCAACCGATCTTCTGCTTGCCCTCTGCCATGCCGAACTCCTTTGGTCCCGGTAGTATTCCATCTCGAATCCCAAACCGATCGCCGCGATAAAAGCGGTGAAGGCCGCCTGCCCTCGGTCAGCGCGGAGGGGCCGCTTTCCCTGGTGTCCCCTCGCCGCTTCTGCTAGCAGAATTCTCGGGTCTTTGCAGGCTGCGAGGACATGGCCGAATCCTTCGATCCCGACAAGGCTGCACGCTACATCTTTCAGGCGCACGCCGGCCGCGCCGAGTACCGCAATCTGCCGCCCGATATCGCGCCGCGGAACGTCGCGGAAGCCTATGCGGCGCAAGCGCGGTTGGCGCGGCTGCTCGAACCTCGCGAAGGGAAAATCGCGGGCCTGAAGATCGCGACGACCACGAAGATCATGCAGCAGCTGATGGGGATCGACCATCCCTGCGGCGGGCTGATCTTCGAGCGCAGGGTTTTTCGCTCGCCGGCAGAGATCCGGCTCGACGACCACATGCACTTGGTGTTCGAGTGCGAGCTCGCCGTGCGCATCGGGCGGGCGCTGCCAAAGCCGGCGAAGCCTTACACGGCCGCGGGCGTCAAGCCCGCAATCGCCGCGGTGATGCCGGCCTTCGAGCTCATCGAGGATCGCAACGCCGACTACAAGGACGCCAAGGCGCTATCGATGATCGCCGACAATTGCTGGAACGCCGGCGTGGTGCTCGGAGCCGAGACCCCGTTCGACGCGGCGGTTCCTCTCGCCGGCGTGCACGGATCGCTGGAGATCGACGGCCGCCCTTCCGGCGACGGCGGGACCGATGATCCGCTCGGCGCGCTCGCCTGGGTCGCCAATCTGGCGATCGAGCAAGGCCGGACGCTGGAGCCGGGCATGGTCGTGATCACCGGGAGCATCATTCCGACCTTTCCGGTCCGGCCCGGCAACCGGGTGGTGTTCACGCTCGATGGGTTCGGGAACGCCGAGCTGGTTGCGAAATAATCGGCACGGCAGCGGGCAACGGCGCTCGGGTTCGTTTGCGGTTATGTGAGGCGCTCCAGGCTCGGGCGCGCGGCCGAAATTCTCCAACATGCTGCGGCATCGAGGCATGCCGCCCGCGAGGCGCCCGCATAGCCGGGCGGCCTTCCGCGGGTTACGATCATCGCAACCGTTGCGCTGCCGTTTCACCCGTTACAAGGTGCCACCATGAGCGTGGAAGTGTTCGAACCCCTGCGCCGGCATATGCTCGCGGAGATCGCTGCGTCCACGGCGCATGTCAGCTCCGTCATCGGCAAAGCCGCGCTCGATGAACGGGTGCTGCAGGCCATGGACAAGGTTTTGCGGCACGAGTTCGTCCCCGTCGAGCTGCAGCCCTATGCCTACGCCAACGTGCCCCTGCCCATCGGCTTCGACAAGACCATCTCCCAGCCCTTCATCGTGGCATTGATGACCGACCTGCTCGAACTGCGTCCGGAGGACACGGTTCTCGAGATCGGAACCGGGCTCGGCTATCAGGCGGCGATCCTCGCCGAGCTGGCGGGGAGAGTATTCAGCATCGAGGTCATCGAGGAGCTCGCGCAGCATGCCAAGCGAAGGCTCGGCCGGCAGGGCTACACCAATATCGAGCTTCGGATCGCCAACGGCTATCACGGCTGGGCCGAGCACGCCCCGTTCGACAAGGTGATCGTGACCGCGGCTCCCGACCTCATCCCGCCGCCGCTGCTGCGGCAGCTGAAACCCGGCGGGAAAATGGTCATTCCCGCCGGCCTGCCCGAGTCCCAGCAATTGCTCCTGGTCGAGAAGGACAGCAGCGGCCGGACGAGGACCAAGGAGATCCTGCCGGTTCGCTTCTCGCAGCTCGAGGGCGCCGAATCCGGCTGACTTCCCGAAAACTCAGACGCCAGCAGTGATGACGGGTCTCTGGTAACGACTTCCCCGGCTCAGTCACGGTTCGCGTGCGGCAACGACGTCGGGCGCCGGGATCGGCGCCGGAGGCCTGGGCGCGTCCCGCAGGACGGACGGGACTGCCCGGCCGCCGGATTTTGTCGAAGCTGAGGACTGCATAGGGCGCTTCGGCGGCAGCGGGACTGCGGCACGCGCGCTTGCCGATTCGGACTTCGCTTCGAGGCCTCCGGTCTTCGGTTTCTGCCGCTGCACCATTCCGTGTTCGGGCGAGTGCAAGGCCTGCACGGCGCTCAAGACCCGCTCTGTCGCCGCATCCCATTCGTCGTCGTTGGCCAGGCGGTTCACGGTCTTGAAGCCCCGAAGTGCATTTCGGGATGCGGCTCCCCAAACTCCATCGTCGCTGCCGGCGTAATATCCAAGCTCCGCCAGGCGGCGCTGGATCTGCTCGGCGTCTTCGCGATTGAGCGGATTCATTCTCGCTCCCGGAGGCGGCGGATATGCCGTTTCGCATGCAATGGCATCTTCGGGCTTCGTCCATCTCGCGGGCGGTGCAGAAAGCGCCGAAGTAGAGAACAGACGTGTCACCGTCTCCGCGTCCAATACGTCGTCCCGGAGCAGACCGTTCGCCTCTTTGAAATGCTCGAGCGCGATCCTCGAGCCGGCTGCCCACGTGCCATCTGCGGGACTGATGACGTAGCCGAGATCGTTCAGCCGGCGTTGCACCCGAGCCGCGACGCTCCGGTGCAACAGCGCGAGCGAGGGAGCCTTCAAGAGCGGCCAGGAAACCGGCTCGGCTTCCAGCCTGCCCGGGACTCCCAAGGTGATGAGCGCTGGCAATGCTCGGATGTCGGCCGCCGGATCGTCCGACGAAGAAACATGCCGGGCCCCTGCGAAATATGAGGCAGCGGGCGCCGCGACGCCAACATCAATCTTGCGCCGCCACGCGCCCAGAAGCGCCCGGCCTTCGCTCTCCAGCGCTTCGCGATGCTCGATCATCTCCGCGTCGATCGCGCGTTTATCCGCGGGCAGGTAACCATTCCCTGGGCATCGCGCATTCCAGTCGTTGGCGAGCGCCTGGAAAACCGCCAGATCGGCCTGGTTGGTGAGCGGACCGATCGCCTCCAGCCGAACCTGCTGGAACCTGCAAAAGCGGACGTTGGCCCGACTGAAGGGTAGATTGCTGCCGCTGAACGGCCGGTCCTCCGGCAGCGCGTCCGTATTGCGCAGGAAGGAGGAATTGCCGGCGGTGTCGGGGGCAGCGACCGACGGAATTTTCGATGGCAGCGCCGCCAGCGCCGCGACCAGCCCCGCGGTGCCGAGCCAAAACCAAAGCTTGTCCGGCCACAGCGAGACCGCCGCTATGACTCGTCCGACCCAGGCTTCCGATGAGGAGCGAAGTTGCAGATCCGAAATGGAGGCCGGCGCGCGCTCCGGCGCGACCGCCGCGATCTGCAACCGAGAGAACGGGTTGCAGAGCAGACTGGCGCTGCCCAAAAGCCCAGGATCGACTCGGACAGACAACGCCCCACCCCACTCGCACCAGCGTCCTCGATCATGCCGAATGCCCGCGCCGACGCCTAATCCGATCGAGCGAAGTTATCCACAGGCCGGCATGCCCGCCGCATGATACGGGCGGAACGAGCGGCACGGCCAGCCGATTTTGGTGCACGATGCCGGCGGCCTCGGAATTGACCGCTGGAGAATGGCTCGAGGCGCTCCCCGGCGGGGCGCGGGACCCAAAACGCGGAGGCATCGATGAAAACCGGCGCTAGCGCGTCCACGTGAAGCACGGCGTTGCCGCGCTTGCCGCGGCCATCGTGCTCTTCGGCATCGCCTGGTTCGTTGGGAGATCGCCGCGATAACGCCGGCCGGTTCTCGAAAAAAGCACCGCGCATTGCCGCGGCCCGAGCCTGGACCACGCATTCGTCGGGTCCGTCGGCCGCGCGGAGCCGGCGAGAGCAACGGCCCGATTTTCGAAAAAACACTCCCGCAGATCAGCTCATCGGGTTGAATTGACTGCCGAACCCGCCCGCGAGCGGCCGGGTCGTCTCGGTCGCCAGCTTCTGGGCGGCGCTGGCAATTTCGCGGCTCTGTTGCGCAATGGTCTCGAGCTGGCGTCGGGAATGCGTGGCCGACAGCTCCATGAGCTCGGAGACCGACTGCGCCTGCAGCGCGTCCTGCGCGTACTCGAACATCGCGTTGACGTTGGCCTGAACGGCCGAGAGGACCCTGAGCTGATATTCCCGGAATCCCTCGGCGGCTTTCGAAGAACTCTCCTGCAGGCGGTCGGCAGCTTCGCGAGCGGTCTCGCCGGCTCTCGTCGCACTATCGCGAACGGCGTTGCTCGCTCTTCTCTCAGCGGATTTGCGGTCGTCCATGGCGCTTCCTCCTTGGCGATGAGCTTGGTTCGATGCCGGACGCAGGATTGCTCGATCCACGTTGCCGCCGATCGAGGCTCCGGCGCGTCGAGAACGCCTGGGCTGTTCGGTTGGTTCTCTGCAGGCGCGTCTTTTCGCAGGCCCCGGCGGCCATTGGTGACCCCGGCAGGACTCGAACCTGCGACCAACAGCTTAGAAGGGGGCCGAGGGTAATTTCGGCTGCGGCGGTTCGAACAAGTAGCACCGCAGCGCGGATGAAGCGAAGCGTAATCCGGGGGCAGCTTTCCCGGATTGCACGGCGCGAGGCGCCGCTCCATCCGTACGACCTGGGTCCCGGCTGCGCAGCCTTGCTGGACTAATGCGTCCAGGGCACGCGCCGCCCGAAGGCAAAATTATCGGCATACGACAATCCGCGGCGCGGCGGCGGGTCCTTGGCCTCGAACACCTGGCAGGGGATGCCGTTGCGCTCGCAATAGGCGATCGCCTCCTCCTTGGTGTGAAAGCGCAGCCGCAACTCCTGCTTCATGTCGGCGGAACTCGTCCAGCCCATCAACGGCTCGACCTCGGGCGGCGCTTCCGGCTCGTAGTCGAGCACCCAGTCCTTCGTCTTCGCGGTGCCGGATTGCATCGCGGTTCTGGCCGGCTTGTAGATGCGTGCAACCATCGCTGCGGTTCCGCCCTCATGGGATCGCCCTGCGGGTGGTCGGGGCACCCGGATTCGAACCGGGGACCTGGAGTACCCAAAACTCCCGCGCTACCAGACTGCGCTATGCCCCGCCGGGTGTGCGCGAACATGCGCCGGTTCGATACACGGTTCGCTCGGGCCCAGCAAGGCGCACGGCCGGCGCGCCCCGCGGCGGCGCAGGCCCGCAGGAGACCTCACCGGAACCACGGATGGGCGACGCGATCGCCGGCTGCGATCCCATATTTCTTCGCGGTTCCGCCGATCACTTCCAGCACCGCGCGAACCGGCCCGCCGGACGGGATGATGCGGGTCGACATCGGCTCGGTATTCTCCGCGATCCGCACAATGCGGCCGCCGGCGGTGATGAACAGCATGTCGAGCGGGATCAGCGTGTTCTGCATCCACATCGCGACGTCCTGGTCGCGGCCGAAATCGAACAGCATGCCCTTGCCGTCGGGCAGCTCCCGGCGAAACATCAAGCCCCGCGCGCGCTCCTCGTCGGTGACGGCAAGCTCGACCGAAAACACGTGAACGCCGCTCTTGCTGACGATCTCGAGCGTATGCGGGTCGGCGCCGGCCGCAGGATCGCCCGCCAAAGCCAGCGCCGCGACGGAGACGAGCACGGCCGCGGTCGACAGCCGCCGAGCCCGATTCTGCAAGAACCCGATCGCCGCCCGGATCGCGAATGCCTTCCACCGGCCAAAGGTATTTCGCTGGCGAAACACGCAGATTACTCCCGCAAGAGGTCGGCCCCCAGCACGGCAAAATACATCAGGCCTCGGTCAGCGAAAGATCAATGCGAGGCGGGCCCGTGCAATCCGCTGTCCGGCCGGACCTCCGCGGCCATCAGCCCCTTGGGGCCAGGCCCGTAGCGCACCAGCACGGTTTGTCCCGGCCGCAGCTCGGTCAGGCCGTATCGCCGCAGCGTCTCCATATGCACGAAAATATCGGGAGTGCCCTCGCCCCGGGTCAGGAAGCCGAATCCGCGCAGGCGGTTGAACCATTTGACCTGTGCCCGCTCCAGCCCGCTCGTCGGCGTCACGCTCACGTGGGTGCGCGGCGGGACCTGCGAGGGGTGGATGGCGGTGGATTCGTCCATGGAAAGCACGCGGAAGGCCTGCAGGCCCTTGGGCCGCTGCAGCACCTCGCAAACCACGCGCGCGCCCTCGTAGGCCGTCTGGAACCCGTCGCGGCGCAGGCAGGTGACGTGCAAAAGCACGTCCGGCAAACCGTTGTCCGGAACGATGAAGCCGTAGCCCTTGGAGACATCGAACCATTTGATGACGCCGGTAAGCTCGATGACGCTTACCGCGGCGTCGTCGCCCAGGTCAGCGAGCGACTCCGGTCCGATGTACCCAGCCCCGGGCCCCTTGGGACCCATTCCATCCGACGCCATGACGCCGCATGACCGCCGCTTTATGGCGCCTCTTACGAGCGCTTCAGCGAATCCCGTGTGTTGCGAAGATAACACTCACCCGGCATCAGCAAAGCGCAAAACGAAGGGCCTGTGCGAAGTTTTCGGCAACTGTCCACAATGAGCAACACCTGTTGCGTGGAACACGCGGGGCCACGCTCCGGACCGGGGATTCAAGGGGGTAAAAGCAGCGTTTCGTATGCCAATCCGCGCGGCGCCCGGCTCCCGCGCCTCAGCCGCGCGGAAAAGCAAAGTTCATGCCCGGCTGGTCACGAAAGGCGCCAGCACGGTTCCGATGTCGTCGTGAATGACGAGATCGGCCATGTCGTCGAACTCGGTTTCTTCGCGGTTGAGGATCGCCAGTCGCGCTCCGTTGCGCTTGGCGAGCATCGGGAACCCGGCCGCCGGCCACACCACGAGCGAGGAGCCGATGGCCAGGAACAGGTCGCAGCCCACGGTCAGAGTTTCCGCCCGGGCCATGGCGGCTTCCGGCATGGCCTGCCCGAACGAGACGGTCGCGGTCTTGATATAGCCGCCGCAATCGCAATCCGGGGCACGGCCGCCGGCGGCCTCGAATTTTTGGCGAACCCAGGGCAATTCGTAGCGGGCGGCACACCCCAGGCACACGGCGTAGGTGGTATTGCCATGCAACTCGACCACGTCGGCGGGCGCGATGCCGGATTCCTGGTGCAAATTGTCGATGTTCTGCGTGATCACCGCCGGCGCCTTTCCGGCCTGGTAGAGGCTCGCGAGCGCCCGGTGCCCTCGTCCCGGCCGCGCCCCTTGGAACTCGTCCGCCATGGCAAAGCGGCGCCGCCAGGCCTCGTTGCGCATCTCCTGGCTGGCCATGAAGGCCTCGAACGGGATCGGCTGCATCCGCGCCCAGATGCCGCCGGGCGAGCGGAAATCGGGAATGCCGCATTCGGTGGAAATCCCCGCCCCGGTGAACGGGAGCACGGCATCGGCGTTCTCGATCAAGTGGGCAAGGCCGTCGATCGCGGTCTTCAGGTTGGGCGCAAGCATGAAATATCCCATAATGGCCGGGCCGGCGCCTGCCGGGCGCCGGGCCGTCGAAGGAGGAATGATCCCGTGAGATATCTGCATACGATGCTGCGCGTGCGCAATCTCGACGATGCGCTGGATTTTTACTGCAAGAAGCTCGGGCTCGAGGAGGTCCGCCGCCGGGTCGACGAGAAGAACCGCTACACCCTGGTGTTTCTCGCCGCCCCCGAGGACGAGCCGCTGGTCGAGCAGAGCAAGCAACGCTCGGCCCGCGAGGCGCCGCTAGTCGAGCTCACCTACAATTGGGACAGCGAGGATTACGGCGAGGCGCGCCATTTCGGCCATCTCGCCTACGAGGTCGACGACATCTATGCGACCTGCGAGAAGCTGATGAAGGCCGGAATCACCATCAACCGGCCGCCCCGGGACGGCAACATGGCGTTCGTGCGCTCGCCCGACCGCCATTCGATCGAGCTGTTGCAGAAGGGCGCGCCGCTGCCGCCCAAGGAGCCGTGGGCGTCGATGAAGAACACCGGGAAATGGTGAGGCACTACCGAACTGCCGGTCCTGCGCGGCCGAAATCGACGTCAGAACCCGCCGGCGGGCTCGAACTCAACCCAATCCCCGCGTTTTCGGCGCAAAAAACGCGCCTGTTCATAAAAGTATTGAAGCCGCGGCAATGACTTAACCCGATTCAATTCGCCAAAAAGCAGCTTTCGATTGCAGTGCGCGTGATTGTAACTTGGCGTCGTGAAGCGGCGTTGCGGAGCGCCGTTTCCTTGCCGCTCCTACCAAAGCTCTTTATATGTCGCCCTTTCCCCGCGCCCTTCGTCTAGCGGTCTAGGACATCGCCCTTTCACGGCGGAAACACGGGTTCGAGTCCCGTAGGGCGCGCCAATGATTTCATGACTTGGGATTTGCTGAGTGGATGATAACCGACGCTTCGATGTGCATGACTGCGTGATCATCCCCCGGTTAGCGCGTTGTGGATTTCAGCCAATTCGCGACGCGCTCGCCCAGCATCATGATGGTCAAATTGGGCACTGCACTCGGCATGATTGGGAACACCGAGGCATCAACGACGTAAAGATTTTCGGCGCCGCGAACTTTGCATCTCTGATCGAGCACCGCGTTTGCATCACTGTCGGGCCCGATCGGCGCCGTACCCGATGCGTGACAATAGGTCCCGATGTTCGCGCGCATGTAGCTCCTTAGTTGCTCGTCCGAGCCGACAATCTTCTCCGACAAGCCGGCAATGCGTTGATAGGCATTTGCCATCGTCTCCGCTCTCAGCACGGTCCAAGCAAGCCGAACGCCGTCCATCAGCCGCCGCTCATCCTCGGGGTCTGAGCAATAATTCAGTTCGATCCTGGGCTGCACTGCCGGATCGCGGCTTTGGAGCATCAGCGTGCCGTGACCGCGCGGCAGCATCAGCGCCACCCGCAGAGCGGCGACCACCGGAACGCCGGCCTCCTCCATCAGCGCCGGCGCCGAGCGCAAGTCGAGATGCGTCGTCATCACGAGCTGCATGTCGTCAGTTTGCGAAGACCCCGGCGCCGTGAATCGCGCCATGATCTGGAAGCGCGGGTCGCGTCCGATGACGCATTCGCCGGCTTGGGGCACCAGCCGGATCGGAACCGCCGCGTGGTCCCAAACGCGAGCACCGACGCCCGGCAGATCGATGGTCGATGGGATATCGAGCGCTTCAAGCTCACGCTTGGGGCCGATACCGGAGCGCATCAAGATGGCGGGCGATCCGATCGAGCCGGCGCAGAGCGTGATGCATTCGGCTTCCTCGGTGCTCCCGTCGGCGAGCCGCACGCCGCGCACACGGGCGCCATCGAGCACAAGCCGATCGACCAGGCAATTTCCGCGAATCGCCAAATTCTCGCGCGCGCGCGCCTGATTGATGTGAGAGAGCAGCGTCGAAACCCGCGTGTCGCCGGCCCGGTTCATCGGCCACGGTCCGACGCCGGAACTTTTCAGGTCGTTGTGGTCTTTGATTTTGGCAAAACCGGCGGCAACGCAGCCTGCGTAAAAAGCTCGTTGAATTGGGATCAGCTCAGCATCACTGTAGCGCGCGATTGGGATTGGGCCGTTTCGACCATGATGCGATCCGAGCCCGTCAAGGTCCGTCTCCAGGCGCTGGAAGTACGGCGCCACGTCCGCAAAACGCCAATCCGAGTTGCCGAGAGCGACCCACGCATTGAAATCGCCCGGCCGAGCCCACAATGCTGCCGCAGCGTTGATTGCGGAGGTCCCGCCGACCACCTTGCCACGTTGATACGGCATGGCGCGGCCTTCGACCGGAATGGCTTTGTAGCCCCAATCGTGCGGGAGCCCTGCGACGTTTTTCGAGTCGAGCAGGTCGGCCGGCGTCTTCGCTTGGCTTTCGTAGTCCGGACCGGCTTCCAGCAGGAGGACGGTCGTATTCGGCCGCTCCGACAGCCGCGCTGCCAGAATTGCGCCCGCGGTACCCGCACCGACGATGATGTGGCTGCGCATGGCGCGTCCCCCCGCCCTCCATCGACGCGTGCGAAATACTAGCGCAAGACCAATGGCAGCCGGAAGGTCAATGTGCGCGCATGGCGCGTCACGTCGAACCCGAGATTGATCGACACGGCCGCTATCAAAGGCTGACCCGACCACCGTGCGATATCGGGAAGACGCGTGCCCACGTAACGCGGTGCAAACTCGCAGGCCGTCGCAGTCCTGCCGATTGGGACGCATGGCAGGCCCCGACGTCACAGCGCCGCGGCGAAGCAATGGTGCCCATCTTTATCGACCGTGGCGCGCCAGCTCCACCAGACGATGGCCCACGCCGCCTTCAGCACCTAGCGCAAAGCGACAAGCTCCCCCTACTTCAGCTCCCCGTGCCCGGAAAGGATCCGGGCCGAGCCCTCCATGGCGTCGCGGAACGCGGGCATCGAAGCTGACGCCACGGATCTGCCAGCGATGATCGCCCTGCCACGTGGGGCGCCAATCGACGCCCCAGCCACTCACGCTGTCAGCGGCGCCTCGATCAGCCCAAGATGCCGCGCCATCGGCTGGAAATCGCTGTCGTTGTGGAGCAGCGGCCTGCGGTTCTCGATGCACCAGGTGCCGTTACCGAGGCCGAATCCACAACTTCTACGCCCGCGAGCCGTCAGGCCGCATCCGCGGGCCGCACGCGCCTCGCGATCTCGGTTCCGTGCTCACGCTCGATCACCGCAATGTCATACTGGCTCTGCAGATCGAGCCAGAATTGCGCACGGTTTCCAAAATAGCGGCCGAGCCGAACCGCCGTATCAGCGGTGATGGACCGGCGAGCGTTGAGTATGTCGGTGATACGGCCTGACGGCACCCCGAGATCGAGAGCAAGCCGATTTGCGCTGAGCCCGCGCGCCCTTAACTCCCGCCTCAGGAGACTGCCTGGATGTGCTGCAAGCGGCATGTTCTATCCTTTGTGGTAGTCAACGATCTCAACGTCGTAGGCGTCGCCCTTCCGGAATGAAAAGCAGATGCGCCAACGCGCGTTCACGGTCATCGCCCATTGGCCCGCTCGTTCCCCTTTAAGCTTGTGCAGTCCAACGCTCTTCAAAGGACTCAGGTCCTGCAGCGTCTTGGCGACGTTCAAGGTCGACAGCAGGTCTGCCGCCATGGCGAAATCCACGCCACGAAACTGGTTTGGCGTTTCGCCGTCCCACACCCTGCGGGTGGCGGCGTTGCGCCACGATCGTATCATGGCAGAAACGTACTACGGACAACGGAGAAATGCCAACATTTCTTCAGAGTACTCGAGAACCGGCACTCTGCTTTGGTCGTCACGAAACGATCGCGTAAGTGCCGGCAAAGCGATCGCGTATTGGCGGACTGTTGCGGGATTTTGAGCGGCGCGCCATAGCATCACGGCGAAGCAGGAGCGTCCATCTTCATCGACCGTGGCGCGCCAGTAAGACCGGAGCATCGCGCAATCGGTTAGGTACGCAGCGTATGAAGTTGCGATCCCGCCTATTTCGGCTCGCCGTGGCCGGAGAGAATTTGGGCCGAGCCTTCCATCGCATTGCGGAAGGCGGCGTCGAAGTTGACGCCGCGGATCTGCCAGCGATGGTCGCCCTGCCAGACGAGACGCCAGTCCGCCCGCCAGCCGAACTCCTGCTCGATCCA
>WNFC01003297.1_pt1 | contig 17468 bp, 16 predicted proteins | sample 5400541 | NCBI WGS metagenome assembly WNFC01 (sample SAMN13153342, study PRJNA577476) | soil metagenome | isolation source: 120 cm saprolite under Douglas fir tree site 2 hole 2 replicate 1 | place: USA:California | collected 2015-04-18
ACCAGAATGGGGCGTCCCTGAGCGGCCTCACTCACACCACCGGAATCAACCTCACGGCGAAAGAGCGCTGGAATCTCGGCGGCAGCGCGGAGTTCGGCAAGCTGCGCGACTCGCACACCGGCGCCGAGACCGAACGCAAGGCGGCCGGGATCCGCATGGGCTACGGCCTGGATAAGATGCAGTTCTCGAGCGCGATCGAGTATCGCCGGGATAACGCGGAACAACTCGACCAGACGCACACTGAAACGACCGCATGGCTGTTTCGTAACAATTTCAAGTTGCAGCTGACGCCCGACTGGCGCGTAATCGGCAAGCTGGACCATTCGGTCAGTGATAGCTCGCGCGGCGAGTTCTATGCCGGCGGCTACACCGAGGCCGTCGTCGGCTACGCGTACCGTCCGGTGAGGAACGACAGGCTGAACGCCCTGGCCAAGTACACGTACTTTTATAACGTGCCGACCACGGGTCAGGTGGGATTGCAGAACACCGCGGCCGAGTTCCTTCAGAAGAGCCACATCGCGGCGCTCGATGTGAACTACGACCTCACGGCGAATTGGTCCCTCGGAGGCAAGTACGCGTACCGCATGGGACAGGAAAGCCTGGATCGCGTGAACCCGAGTTTCTTCGACAACGCCGCGCAGCTCTCGGTGTTGCGCGTGGACTGGCGGTTCCTCAAGCAATGGGATAGCCTGGCGGAGGTGCGAACGCTTTACCTACCGGATATAAGTCAACGCCGCCGCGGCGCGCTGGCCGCGATCTATCGTCACATTGGTAAGAACCTGAAGGCTGGCGTCGGCTACAACTTCACCGACTTCTCCGACGACCTGACCGATCTAAAGTACAACCACAAAGGCGTATTTCTTAATCTCATCGGGACCATGTGACGCCCGCGTGGCTTCGCTCGGCGGCGGGCATGCTGGAGTCCAGCTTCCGAACAGCAAACGTTGCGTGAAAGGCGAATAATCAGCTTGCGATTACCCTGCTCCGTCCTTGCCAATAGGCGCCAAAGCTTGCTGAGATAGCGTGCATCCTTTCCCGTACTGCGCCATTACTTCCCAGTCTGTTTCGCGCACTACCCTATACTGCGCCAACGGTTGACGTGCGCGAACTACGCCCCCCAAACCTGAACCGGCAATGGGAATCCTGCCCGATACAACCTTCAGGTGATACCGCTCGGCAATTTCTTTTCTAAGCGTTTCCGAGTCCCGACTCCTGTCTTGAGGAACATAGGCGAGGCGGGAATAAAGCTCCTTCTTCATTTCGTAGTCGAGCTGGACGCGCACGACTTTACCGCCGCGGCTTTCGATCTCATCGCTGACCTTGTGATAGAGGCGGTAGAGGTCCGCATCGTGGAAGGCTTCTTTTGGTTTTTTGAGTCCGTGGTAGGTTGCTTGATCGGAAGGGAGAACCTTGCCGCGAGAGAGGAGTTTGTGTCCTTCCTTGGTTAGCGTTACAACCTGGGTTGGGTTGTGCTCGGGATCGGCGATCGTGGTCTCCTTTATGAGCCCTTGGCGGACGAGGCTTTCCACATCGTTCTCCACGCGTGACCGATCGCCGTTGTAGGCGAACTCGGCCAGGTCCTTAGTGGCGACAACACGGAACTTGCCAACCTCCGAAAGCGTGTGAATCTCGGAATCCCGGAGTGAATAAGTCTTGTTTCGGTCCGTGTACTGCGTACGGACGCGCTGAGAAAGGATCGCTTGGACTCGTTCTTCACGGGCCAGCAGAGGGCGGTCTCTCTTGGAGCGATCGGGAGCTTCGCGGTCGAGTCCATCGGCGCGCTCTTCCTCCCGATGAATGTTTTGAAGCTCAGTCCATTTGTTCCAGTCGGACGAAGGGCTCCGGGACACCTCGCGGTCTTGCCCAAAATCAGAACCGCGAAAATCATCGATCTCGAATCCGTCAAAGCCTCGCGACATCAAAAGACTCCCGTTGACCTCAACTGCAAATCGAAGTAGAAATCAACCGCAGAACACACAAGGAAACCCTTTTGAGGACTTGATAACATCGCCGCGCGTCGCATCGCGAAAAACCACTACTGACGTTTGAGGCTGGCCTCGCTTTCTTCATACAGGAAGACTTCTTCGACGTTTTTCCCAAATATTCGGGCAATCTTAAAGGCCAGGTCGAGCCCTGGCTCGTACTTGCCCGTCTCAACGGCATTGATGCACTGCCGCGTCACGCCTACGGCGTCGGCAAGGTCGGCCTGCGACCACTCCTTTTCGGCTCTCAAGACGCGAAGCCGAGTCTTCATTCTTGATACCTCCAGGAAAAGAGAACGAGTCCGATGCTCCACAAGGCAACCATCAATGCTGGGATCAAGAGCGAGGCACCGGACAGGAATCCGAAGCGTTGTAGGAGACCGACAACGAGGGTGAGGAGTAAGGAGGCAACAAAAGCAAAGCTCGTCGCTTCGTGGTTGATGAGTCTCTGATGCGTGTCCGCGACTTTTAGGAATCGAAGAAAACTCCATATCCCTCCGCCAGTCAGAACGATGCCAAGTGCGATCAACGCCTCTTGCACAGCCTGCGTTGCACGGACTGCGAAAGTGAAAGTTCCGATTGCAAGGAACACGAAAACATAGAACACTCGCAGCGTGGTTTTCCGCTGTTGGTTGGGAGATTGAGATTTCGATGGGGTTGTCATGGCACGGCTCCTCAGTGGAATAGTACCCTATTAGGGTCTATATGTCAACTATACAATACTACTAGACCTCTAAACAGGTCTATCGTGCTGTTTGGCACCATAATGGGCCGGCTCAAGCGCGAAATCCCAATGGCTCGAGCGGCGGCGGTTCGGATGTAAAAACGGATGAATCGGGGCGGGCGAAATAACGGGTTGTTCGTTATACGTTGATGGCGTTCAGGGAGAAATGATGGACGACCGGGGGAGATACGAAACCGTCAAATCTCGATTGAGAGCGATGGGGCAGGGTTCGGCGCAGCAGTTGCATGACGCCATTGAGCCGAGTCCTTACTCCGTGCGTGAGGTAGAAAACACTCTCGATGAAATGGCGCTGGCCGAGCAGGACGAATTTGAAAAAGTTGGTGATGTATATCGCTGGAAAAAACACTATCGGTTCGGTGCTGGAACAACTTAAGCCCCTGTGCATTCCAAAATAAGAGCTGAATCCGAAAGCTTACCAATGCAGATGCCAGAAATTGTTGCAGCCATAAAACTCGAGGCCCAGGCGAATGGTGGCGCCTTCACGGCGTCCGCACCACCTCACGATGCTCTCAATTTGCTCGCCCGTTTCCATTCGCTCCATTTTCACCAGCTCCCCGACTATGATCGGGAAATTGCATGTCATTGAGGCTCCATGTTGGCTCACTTCTCGTACCAACGTCTCTTCCGCACAAGTCTGACTGGAGGATTCAAGATACAGTCGCACTGGGATCGAGACCTGTTTTCGCGGGCCACGACGTGTCTGTCGGATTAGTTCTCCGCCCCATCGGACTATGTCTAGCAACTGAATTCGTTCCAGATTACTTAGATCGCCGTGAGTTAGGCTCGTAGCCGTTGATTGATCCATAATTTCTTGCAGAGAGCGTCTGCGGGCATCGCACGCTAGTTCATCTGCTTGGTCTCGTTCTTTAAATTTTCCCGCACATTCTTCGAGATGTTCATAACACGTCTGGATGAAGTGCCCGAGCGTGCGGTTACTCCCGATGCGGCCGATGGAGCAGAGCTTCCCCCTCCCTTTTCGGCCCTCGGTCTGTCTGAGTCCGGGTAGAACCGTAAGTGTGCTTTGCGGGTTCATGGGTGCATGGGATGCTAGGAAATATGCTCAGCGGCCTTGAGAAGCGCCGGCATGTGCCGTTTGGTCTTCTCGGGTCAGGCTGGAGATATTTTCGAGTACGACGCGGACGATGTGCATCCGGTAGTAGACGTAGACAAAATACATTGACGCCACAACCAGCAACGCTACGACTAGATTGCTGCCGTGGCTCGCGACGCTGGCCAGACCGGCCACGGCCGCACCCACAAGGAAGTACGGGAACGTCCATTCATAGCAAGAGGACCAGAGATCCTTTAGGGAGCGTCCCTCCGCCAAGGAAATGACCAGCGAAACCAGCCCCGTGTTCAGCACCACATACACGCAAGCTCCCAGGACCATCATCGCGGCGAGAGAATTCAAACCCAGCATTGCCAGGGCACCGTGCGAGGCCCCAAATGCCGCCGCCGTACAAACCGTCAGGCATGCCGCATTGAAAAGCACCTGCACTAGCTTGGGCCGCGTCTGCGTCTTCCAGAGGGACTGGACGAGCGCGCCGCCTAGACCGATCAGCACAGTTTCGCTAAAATTGAATAAGGCGATACCGATCAGAATGAAGACAAAGTTTATCGAGATCGTCGTCTTAAAACCCGGCAGGCGAATCTTCATCGCGGAACCAACCATCGCCAGCGCAAAGAACAAGAAGAAGCGGCCAAAATTTTCAGGAGTCCATCGAGCGACAACCACCATCAAGACGGCCGTGGCAACTGCGGCGATTATTGCGATGTAGGCTTTGGCTAGGCTTGGCATTTTCTGAGTTCCTCCTCTCATTTGCCTCTACCTTGCCGATGCCTTAATTCTCGCCTGTCACCGTTACGCTTTGCGCTGTCGAGGTTGACCGATCTGATGACGTACCCCAGACAACGCCGTTGCCCCACACTACGCTGAAGCCCGAACAGGTGCTGTTACCCCAGACGACGGAGTTACCCCAGACCACGGAATTGCCCCAAACGACGCTGTTGCCCCAGACAACGCTTGTACCCTCGACGAGATAAACAGTGTTGGTGCTCTGGTCGAAGGTCACGGAGGGAGACATCGCCGAGCCGTCCGCCAGATCGTTGTTGGCCAGCGCCGCAGGAATGTTGAGGTAGCCGGATCCGATTGTGAACATGTCATAGTAATCGGTGTAAGTAATGCCCGTGCTCGGGTCGGTGACGGTACTGCTGGCCGGGAATGTCTTGGAAGCCGTCTTCATCAGCCGGGCTTTGACTTGATCCGGCGTAAGATTCGGGTATTGCTGAATGAGAAGTGCGGCTGCGCCGCTCACTACGGGCGTGGCCATGCTGGTCCCGCTCAGCGTGAAATACTGATTGGAGATATTGGTATTTGTCGTTGTTTGGTAATACTGCAGTTTGACCCAATTCTGGGGCGCCGCGCTGGGCAGAGTGGTGGCTCCGCCATTCATGTCGGAGACGACTCTGTTACCCGGCGCGACGAGGTCCGGCTTCACGATTTGGTCGTAGCCTGTTGGCCCCTTCGAGCTGTAGGTCGCAATCGTGTCGTCGGTCGTGGAAAAGGTTCCGTTGGTCTTCATCGCCCCGACGGTAATCACATAAGGATCGTTGCCGGGAGCGCCAATGGTTCCGTAGCCGTAGGTGCCCGCCGAGTTGTCCCGGCCATTGTTCCCGGCAGCTACGACAACAACGATTCCGGCATTCCAAGCTTGCTCGACGGCCTGGCAGAGGGGATCCTGCTTATAGCTCTCATAGACACCGCGGCCGAGCGAAAGATTGATGACCCGGATGTTGTAGGTATTTTGGAGCGAGATGGCCTTCTGAATGGCGGAAATGACCATGCTATCGGTGCTGGTCCCAGTCTGACTCAGCACGCGAAGATTAATCAGGTTCACGTTGGGCGCAACCCCCATGAAGCTGCGCGTGCAAGTGGGGCAGGTCGAGCCTTTACCGGAGCTGCCCGCAATCCCAGCTACGTGGGTTCCGTGACCGTAAAAGTCGTCTGTTCCGCCCCCGACAAAATCTTGGCTATAGACCACCCGGCTCTTTCCGCTCGCGTCTTTGAAATCGTTGAGGTTGTGGATTCCGCTGTCAATAATGGCGACGCCGATGCCGGTGCCAGTGAGCCCGTAGACGTTCCACGCATAGGGTGCTCCCACTGCTGAAGTTACGTAATCAAGGGATCCGCTCACCTCACGATCGGGCGAAATGTAGGCCACATCAGGGTCATTCGCCAAGTCATCTAGCGCATCAACCGGAACGGAATAATGGGCGCCCTTGATGAAATCCAGCTTGGTCTTCAGGACCCCGCCCTTGTTCTGCACCTTCTGATGGTGGGCATCCGTCGGGGGCACATTGTATTGGACGATCACCTCCACGGTCGCGCCGTTGTGGCCGCCTTTAAGAGCGTCGAGATCTTTGGACAGCTTATGCTTCTTGCCATCGGCAAAGGACAATCCGGCAGCCAGGAGGATGGCCAGGGCCAAAAGCGCGACCCGCCGGCCCCACGTCGTTGTCTCTAGGAATGTTTCACTGGGGGATTTCTTCGTTCCCGGCGTATAGGACGGGTGCATGAGCTAGACTCCTGAGCGAAATTTGCAGGCCCACGTTGGGGACATGGCCCGCCGCCTTTCCCGTTATGGGAACGAGTATTGGGTTTGCCGACAGCGAGGTCGATAGTGCAGGGGGTGCCCAGGGTGTAGTACTAAAGTACAGTCGGTTTTTGCGGACACGAATCGTCGCAGGCTGACTTGGCTGGCATATCAGATACCGACTTGGAGACCCTTATGCTTAGAAGTGAAGGGGCATAAGTGTGGACTTAGCACTTCGACAGAAGCAAGCTCTACTCCTACAAAGAGATCTCCATCAGACTAAAGAACTTAAGAGACTCATTCTGTGTGGAAGTTTACTGGGCAAGCCCGAGTTTGCTGTACGAGGTGATACCTGCATGGAATCTGAAAGGGGCAAACGCGCCAAAGAATCTGGTGTGCGTGACCGGCGCTATTCGATCCGCTATCCTTTCGCAGCCGAAGCGGAGATGCTGGAACTGGAATCCGGGACTCGTGTGAGTGGCGTGACTTCAGAGCTTTCTCCTCGAGGGTGTTTTGTGTGCGCGCGCCGCACCCTGGAGGTCCGCGCAACGCTAACGCACGAAGGCCAGAAAGTAAAGATGCTCGCCGTGGTCCGTGTCGTGAAACCGCAGGTGGGAGTGGGCGTCGAATTTCTGGACATGGATCGAGACTCTCTTGCAACACTACTGGCCTGGATCGAAAACCTTTGCAAGTCGCGCTGAAACTTCCCTCACCTCCGGAGGTGTTCGCTACGTGACCGACGAGGCCATTCGTCAGAAACGCAAATACGCGCGCATCTGATTGCCGAAGGGCACGCGGGTGGCTTGGCATGGTGGCGATCTGCAGCTTTTTTCGCGAGTACGGTCGCTTTACCCAAGTGCCGAATATGGATTAGAGCTTGAACACCTCGTTGGCATCGGTCGAAGAGCCAAATGCAGGCTGGGCACCGCCAACAACGTACACGCTGCCGCCGTGGGAATTAACGCCAGCCTCCTGCCTGGCCGTTGTCATTTGCGTGTTGGCAGAGCGTCAGGGGAGTCAGCTAAGTTGCGTCACGATCGGAAGCCAGTTTTCGGGACCGTTTAGGGTGACGTTGTAATCTGCATTGAGCAGTTGTTGATGGGTAGCGTTAAAGGCAAGAATTTTGACTCTTGGGTATTTCACCTTAATCCAATCAATCATCTCTGTTCTGGTCCCTTCAGGTGCTGCATGCCCGAGGATAAAGAGGTCGTAATGCTGGATCGAAGTTAAGAGAACTCTTGCGGGATCATTGCCAATCACCGAGATTACGCCATAACCGAGTGACCTTAGTACTTCAGCTCTTCGAAGACCTAATTGCTCATCGTAAGCGATTTGAAAAATCCGCTTGGTCGCGCGCCACTTTCCCTGAGACACATTCAGTTGCGCCATAACTTGCCTGGTTCTTGCATCGGCGACAAAACATTCGTTCTTCGTACGTTTCGCCAGCTCTTGAAGCGCTAACTTGGCAAATTCTAAGCTCGATTCACGGCTGATCCTCAACGTGGAGCCGTCCGGTAAGACCTCGAATATTTCGTACACGCTGTACATGAGGGCTGGTCATTTTCTGCGTGTGTTGTTGGACACGCCCATTCTATGCCGAGCCACGCGGGATTGTAAGTTTCCGCTAGTTATGTCATGCCACGGGACTGAGGGTCACCCCCTGCGTTTTCTCAATGTGCCGAGCGCCCTGATGAACGGTGAGTTACTAAGCATAATAGGATGCCAGCATCGTTCTTCCCCTCGCGGGGAAATATTCGCCGTCTGTGCAGATCTGGGAGAACTTCAGCACCACGGATGCATCGAGCCAGCCGTTCCTGGCTTCGGTATAGAGAGTCTGCAAGGCTTCTTCAGGATGGAGAGCTCCCCGGTAAGGGCGATTGGTAGTCAATGCATCGTAGATGTCCGCGATCTGTAAAATTCTCGCTTTCAGCGGGATGGCTTCTCCACGAAGGCCATCTGGATAGCCGCTGCCATCCATTTTTTCATGGTGATGCCGGATCACCGGTAGGATTCTGCGAAGCGACTTGAGAGGCGCGCAAATTTTCTCTCCAATCACCGGATGCTCCTGCACGATTCTTCTCTCCTCGGCGTTCAGAGGCCCGGGTTTAAGAAGAATGCTTTCTGGCACGTCTATTTTTCCTATGTCGTGAAGCCAACTCGCAATGCGGAGTTCATGCAGGTCTTTGTCTCCAAGACCGAGGCTTTCTCCCAATTGCTCCGCGTATGCCACCAGACGCTCCGAGTGCCCGTTCCGCAAGTTTTGTTTCGAGTCGACGCTGCGCGCCAGCGCAAACACTGCGGATCTGGCCTGCTCATCCATGTATTTCTTGAGCCGCAACAGAGTCTGGATGCGCCCGAGCAATTCCCAATGCGATGCAGGGTTAGCCCAGATATCGATTGCGCCGGCGTCCCGTCCACGCTGGATGTCCCATAGATCCGGAGAAGGTTTCAGCAAAACGACTGGCGTGAGTTGATTGAGAGGATCTTTCTTGATCTGACGGCAAACTTTGAAACTGCTGATGTCCGGCAAGCTATCGTACAGGAGAACCAAATCCGGCTGCATCTGAAGGCAGTATCTAACCGCAGATTCGCCATCTGCCGCCGTTTCTACATCGCACTTCTGGTTCTGCAGGAAAGATTTCAGTCCTTCGCGATTCGCCGAAGCAACATCCACGAGCATGATGGCCGGGTTCATGCATTCCTCACTATTTGTCCGCGCAAAGGTGGCTAAACACACCACTCCCGGCGCGATACAATAAGATTTTGAAGGATTGGTCTTGCCTGCGATCTCCAATCCCAGTTTTCGGAGGACCCCTGCCTCCGCTTCCCAGGGACAAGAAGAAACAAAGTGGCTCGGCATTCTTGGCATGTGCTCTTGAAATGCCAAAATGGGAATCCACATAAGTAACTAGAAATTCTAGCCTTGCGGGACGCCTGTTAGGGTTGGGAGGGTACTGGCACGATGAACAATTTTCATTGCCACTGCAGTGTTTACCTGATGCCAAGGGTTCTCCTCCCTCCTTTCGCTCTCCCTTCGCCATCTCTCAAATAATTTCACTTTTTCGGCTCGGCCAGTCGTCTGGCCCCGAGATCACCGATTGATTGCAATCCACGATGCCCGCACGTCACAACGCTCGCAAGCGTTCCATTCAGTACTCGGGTGGTCACCCGGTAAAGAACCGAGGTCTTGACCCGATTGTCGCAAGTCCCGACGAATGGTATCCAAATGGAGACGTGAGCTGAGTGGCGAGGTTTTCAGCAGGCTGATTAAGGGACCAAGCGCCGGACCCAGCCGAAGACTATGGTGCGCGTTTTCTAGCTGGATCAGCGCGTCACAACACCTCAGGTTTGCCCAGTCAAGGTCTGCGCGAAATGCCTTTGGACCACGCGCTCAGTGGCAGAATGGAAAGGCGGCTCCCCATCGTCGTGGTGGTACGCCTCGCAGAGGCGGAGTGTGCGAGCACCGATGGAGGAGAGCGTACGTACACCGATAACATCAGTTCACGCGGCGCTCGCGTCTACTCCATTCGCCCCTGGCAGCTTGGCGATGCGGTACAGGTTACCCCGCGGAACGAAGATCCGGCCCGCGGAAACGTGGTTTATTGCCAGACGCTGGAGGACGGTCGCTTTGTCATCGGGGTGAAGTTTCAAGATCGGCCCGTCATGTGGTCCGCCACGCGCAGATATGACGGCTTACAAAGTAGCCTCCCGGCCAAATCAAAGTCCAGCTAAGGAACGTATCATCGGGACATTGCCCAAGCGTACCATTGCAAGTGCAGTATAAACGTCGTTCGATTCTAATTCTCAGCCGCCCAGCCCGATTGACAGCACCGCGTCTCCCATCTGGAGAAGGCAACGCGATGACAACCGGGCCGCGTTCAACTCGTACGGAAATCCGCACCCCCTTGAAGGTGCTTGTGGAACTCTGCAGCTTCGAGAATGTCACGTATGAACTCGCGTACACCGCCGACGTCAGTTCTCACGGCGCCTGCGTCCTGACCAAAAACCCGTGGCAATCGAACCAGCACCTTACCGTTAGATCAGTCCGGGGAAATCTCTATTCGCAAGCTCGCGTTGCTTACTGCCAACCTGTTGACGGTCGTTCCTTTGCCATCGGCGTGGAATTGCGCCAACCAACCGCCGATTGGACGGAACCCCAAAGGCATTCAGATTAGCGCCGTCCTCAGGGCTCATCCCACTCAATGCCGTCCACTGGCCTTTGCACATCGTGTCAGCAGAGGCTTCTTCGGCCAGCGGGCGACACCTCCGACCTAACGACACGTCGGGCAGATCACATTTCATCGCTCGCCGAGACTCGCTTGGACCAGCGTAGCCAGCCCGAAAGTGAATCCTTTCCGCTAGCTTGTTGCATAGTTCCGAAATGCGCTTATCGACGTCTTCTTGTATATCGAGAGTACTTGTTCCTGTACATTCAGGGTACTTGCCAATCGGTACCTCGGGTCCATTCCCGATTTGGGACAAGAACATTAGTTTGTAAGACTTGACATGCAAACTCCAGGTGAACTGAGCGATTCATCGTTGTCTCCTGCGGATGTTCGAGGCCGTATCGATTCCCCTCACCGCCCGAGTCAACTTATTGATTTCACTAGGGTAAGGGGTGTTCTGGACCCTTTCCTCAACAGCCGGACCAAGCTGCGATTACGCACTAAGCTGTTGTTGTCGCTTGTATCCTTTACTGCTGTCCTCACTTGCGCCACTTTGCTTGTCGTCCGTCGCTCGGCCCAGGTCCAGGTCCAGAAGCAAATCGAGCAGGACGCCCGCAATGCCGTCCTGACGATCCAAGCCGTACAGCACCAGCGAGAGATGTTGCTGAGCCGCAAGGCCGACCTGCTCGCGACGTTGGCATACATGAGAAACGGGGACGCGACAACGATTCAGGATGCCGCCCAAGACACATGGCAATCTGACGATTGCGACCTGTTTGCGCTGGCGGACAGAAAAGGAAAGATTATCGCCCTCCACACGACGATCTCGACCGTTTCCACTGCTACTGCGGAGAAATTGCTTCGCCGCTCTCTCAAGGATGATAGTGGGGCGGGATGGTGGTTCGGCGACGGGCATCTTTTTCAGGTGGTCCTGCAACCGTATTACCAGGATGAGCCGCGGCAGAGCCGCCTCTTGGGCACGGTAATTGTTGGTTGTGAACTGGACGCCAGAGGGGCCAGCGACCTGGGGCGCATTTCATCGAGTCATTTGGTCTTTCGCTACGGCAACGATGTTGTGATGAGCACGCTTACGCTCTCCGAAGAGCAGGAGCTCGTGCCACAGCTCCGGGACCGCCCTGCACGCGAAGAGATCCAAATTGGCAAAGAGCGGTTCTTCGCAAGTTCCCTCGCACTGACCTCCGGTACCGAGCCACCTCTAAGCCTCACCGTTCTGAAGTCTTATGACGAGGCAACGGCATCCCTGAAGAGATTGAACCGCCTACTGCTTGGGCTGGGTCTGGCCGCCGTGTTGGCGGGAGGAGTATTGGTATTCGTGATTTCGGACAGGTCCACGCGTCCGCTGGCGTGCCTTGCGGAGGGAGTACGCGCCCTCGAACAAGGCGATTTCACCTATCCTCTGAAATCGAATGGGGGTGGTGACGAAGTGACGCAGGTTACGCGGGCCTTCGTGGACATGCGAAGCTCACTGCAGAGGAACGAAGTGCAAAGGCAGCAGCACGAGGCACAAAAACTACAGCTCGAAGGACAACTCCGCCAAGCCCAGAAGATGGATGCAATGGGACGCCTGGCGGGCGGCGTGGCTCATGACTTCAACAATCTCTTGACAGTCATCAAGGGGAACAGCAGTTTATTGGTGGAGTCCCTACAATCCGACGAGCGCCTGCTCGGGCGCATCCAGCAGATAGAGCACTCTGCGGACCGCGCTGCTTCGCTGACCCGCCAGTTGCTGGCCTTCTGTCGCATGCAAGTATTGCAGCCGAAAATCCTGGACTTGAATATAGTGGTCTCGGAAATGTGCAAATTACTTAAACGGCTGATTCGCGAAGATATCGCGTTCAATTTCCACGCGGCCGAGTCTCTTGGGCGAGTGAAGGCAGATCCCGGACAGATCGAACAAGTCATCATGAACCTTGCAGTGAATGCCGGCGACGCTATGCCAGCGGGAGGCAGTCTAACTATCGAGACGCGTAACGTGATAGTGGATGAGCAATGCGCCCTGACTCGGCCTCCGATTCTGCCCGGCGAGTATGTGCTACTCGCGGTTACGGACACTGGTCATGGCATGGATGCGGAAACGAAAACGCGCATTTTCGAGCCGTTCTTCACCACCAAGGAGCAGGGCAAGGGAACTGGATTGGGGCTCGCCACCGTTTACGGCATCGTTAAGCAGAGCGGCGGCTGCGTTTGGGTGGAGTCGGAGCCGGAGAAGGGGGCGCGATTCGAGATCTACCTCCCACTACTCGACGAGGCCGCGGAGCATGCTGAGTCTGAGGAAATTGCGGTCACTCCTGTTCGCCGGCGCAAGACGGTGCTCATTGTGGAAGACGAAGAGGGGGTAAGGGAGCTTGCTTCCGAATTTTTACAGTCGGCTGGCTACACAGTGCTTACTGCCAAGGATGGCACAGAAGCCCTCGTGATCGCCGAACAGTCGGACGGGCCAATCCATCTGCTGTTAACCGACGTCGTCATGCCCAAGATGCGAGGACCGGAACTCGCTAAACTGCTAAAGGGTCTCCGGACCAGCCTGAGGATCGTTTACATGTCAGGCTACCTTGAATACAACAGAGGCAACGAAGACTTCTTGGAGGAGGGCTTCTTCCTTCAAAAGCCCTTCTCCCGCGATACGCTGGTGCACAAGGTGGGCGAAGCTCTGAGGAACAACCGTAAATCGAGAATCTGATGTCATTTCTTCTGTTTTGAATTCGTCCGTGTGCTGCCGGGCTGGCTTGCGTTGCCTTTGGCTTCAGGACTTTGAGTTGTCCAATCAGGTGGAGGAAAGGAGATGCGCCAAAATCGAGGGCAAGGCTTCATAAAGTCGACGCCTACCTGTCTCTTCTCCGATTCATGAGGGCTCAAATAGACCACCCGGCACGCGATCTCTTCTCCGGTTCTCGCATTGCGAAGATTGAGCAGTTGTCCGATCGAGACCTTTAACGCTAGGAGGACCATTGCACCGTGCGCGTTTACGGTGACCGTGCGCGTTTACAGTGACCGTCCGCGTTTCTTCCGAGATCGGCTTGTTCTCGGCTCCCTCCGCAAAAACCAACACAGAAACTTTTATCATGACACGCTGACTGCGGCGTTGAGCGTTATTATCCCCACGGGTTGGCGGAGGGACACTACCCATACGCCCAAGCTATCACGTTGGCTGGGGATTCTCGGTCTATATTATTATGGCGGTCGTCGCCTTTGCATCAATAAGGCCATTCTTCTCGCGCACGGCTTGCCCATTACTTACGAGCGAACGCGCCTTTAACTGGCGACCTTTTTCTCGAAAGTAAAGAGCAAACCAAAATCCGGATTAGGGTGTTTGCCTTAATGTGCCATCGGGAATTTTTGTGCCGCAAAGCGAGCAAAAACCCTATTGTACGCAGCTGCCCCCCAGCCTAACGTTTCGACGTCAAAATAGAGAGTCTGTTTGACATCCGACCCGCTCACGGATTTCCAACTCTACAGGAAACCGCACCCGAATCGCCTGAAGGAGACCAGCAAGCTTTAGGTACTGACTGTCCACTACCCGACCGATGACCGCTTCCTACGGCGGCGCGCGAGTCGGCCTTGAAACTCAAATTGGAGGAGAGGAGAAGTGCAAATGAACACAAAGAAAAATTCGACGATTGCCATCTGTCTGACAGCAATTTTGGCTCTCGGCCCTATCGCCAGCTTTGCGCAGGCTACAACCACGTTCAGCGGTGAAGCCGTGGCTTTGCGGGCAAATGCGCTGGGGATTTCGCTCGCGCTGTCAGATACTGGAGCCCTTCCGTCTAGCGGCGGGAATCTGAGTACGTCTCTAGCGAGCGTCAATGTTTTGGGCTTGGCCTCAGCCGACGCCCTGAAGAGTACCTCGTCTGGCAGCGGGACCAGCAGCCAGTCGCAATCGTCGGTCGCGAACCTGAGCCTGTTGGGCGGTCTCGTTGCCGCCGATGTCGTGAAGTCGAATTCGAGCGCTACCTGCAGCGGGAGTCAGGCCTCCGTCAGCGGGAATACTGAGCTCGTCGGCTTGGTCGCCGCGGGCCAAACCATCGCCGTATCCAACCCGAATCTCGCGATCTCGTTGCCAGGCGGCATTACCCTCGTCGTCAACGAGCAAACGAGCTCGTCGGGTGGAAACACCGGATCGATGACCTTCAACGCACTGCACGTCAAGGGACCAAGCATCGACATCGTCGTCGCTTCCACTCAGTCCGGCATCACTTGCTCGTAACAATTCCAAGCGCGCGGCACGGTCTCAAGACCGCGCCCCACACCTGACAGCTCCACTTCTTCCGTCTTAACCAAGGAGCGACATCATGAAAGTAAATCGTCGCGAGTTGTTGAAAAACGCCGCATTCGTTTCGGGAGCTGCGTTGGTTGGCGCATCGTGGCCCTCGAGCAAGAAATTGTTTGCGCAGGATGTTCTTCTGGATTTACCCAATCTACCCAGTCCCGCAAACTCGGGAATCGAACACGTCGTCGTGGTCACCATGGAAAACCGTAGTTTCGACCATTTTCTCGGATGGCTGCCGAATGCCGACGGCAAGCAAGCCGGCCTGACGTATTCGGACAACGCTGGCGTGAGCCACCCGACTCATTCACTCTCCGGTGACTACACGGGCTGCCCCCACCCGGATCCAGACCATTCCTACGGCGGCGCTCGCGTCGAGTACGACAATGGATTGATGGACGGCTTTCTCCGCGCCGGTAGCAACGACGTCTACTCCATCGGCTACTACGGCGAACGGGATATCCCGTTCTACGCCGCATTGGCCCGCAACTACACCGCTTGCGACCGTTACTTCGCCGCGATCCTTGGGCCAACATTTCCCAACCGGCTGTTTCTCCATGCCGCCCAAACGGACCGCCTCGGCGATAGCACCAGCTTCACTTCGCTCCCGACGATTTGGGACCGCCTCGCCAGCGCTGGCGTGAGTGCTCGCTATTACTTCTCGAACGTCCCGTTCCTCGCGCTATGGGGTGTGAAATATCTCGGTATGTCGCGTCTCTACGAAGAGTTTCTCCTCGCAGCTAGCACTGGAACGTTGCCAGCCGTCTCTTTTATTGACCCGAGATACACCATCCTGGATGACGGTACGGGCAATGACGATCATCCTCACGCCGATATCCGCAAAGGAGATCTCTTCCTCTACGAAACTTTCCAGGCCGCGGCACGAGGACCGAAATGGGCGAACACCGTGTTCATCGTAAATTTTGACGAATGGGGCGGCTTCTTTGAGCACGTCGCCCCGCCGCGCGCCACTGCCGCTAACAATGTCGATACGGACCTCGCGAACGGCAAAGCGCTGCTTGGACTGCGCGTGCCTACAGTCGTTGCGTCACCTTTTAGCCGCGGTAATCCGGCGGAGTCAAGAGTCAGCGCGCTCGTGTTCGATCACACTTCCGTTTTGAAGTTGATTGAGTGGCGCTGGGGGCTTGCGCCTCTGACTCCGCGCGACGCCAGCACCGACGTGAATAACCTTGCCTACGCTCTGAATTTCAGCCAGCCGGACGCCACTGTACCAAGCCTGCCGGTGCCTCAGGGGCCTCTCATTGCGGCGCCATGCCTTCAAACCTTGGGCAGTGGAATCCTGAGCAGCGGCGGGACTGCCTCACCGACCGCCAATTGGCAAGAACTTGGCAAGCAAGCGGCGACGCTTGGATTCCCTGTTCCGAGTGCTCTCTGAGGGTGGGTGCGGGTGGAGAGAACCTACGCTTTGGGCATCGTGGTGGTAAAGGACTTGAGCGATTGCAACAACACATTGATTTCGCCCTCAAGTCTCTTGAGGGCATCAGCCGCCAATTGCAGGTCTGCCTCTTTGGCTAATTGCTCAAGGCGGACGACCTCTCCTGGACATTCGCATTCATCCCGATGCAGATAGTTATATGCAGCTAGGAAGAGGGCGTTGTGAAAGGTCCGCTGAGCTTTTTTGACAATTGCCTCTTGACACGGTTATCACGCGTGCGTAAAAGGGAGTCTCAGGCTGGAGACGATGTTCCCTCAGCTCCCAGCCCCTGTTGGTTTCGCCCCCACCCAGAAAAAACCTCAGGAGGTCTCTATGACCAATTTAGTAGCGCGTGAAAACTTCGTCCAAGATCTGTCCGATTTCCGCAGGGAATTCGATCAGATATTCAACCGCTTCTTGAGCTGGCCCTCGGCTCACGAAGGACACTCACTCACTGCGAGATTCACGCCCCCGGTTCAGTCCTATATCGACAGCCAAGACAAGAAACTTCACTGCCAGATTCTCCTGTCCGGCGTAGACCCAAAGGACGTCAACATCCAGGTGCTCGGTAACATGCTGATGATCAGCGGCGAGCACAGCGATTCTCTCGACACGGATGGGAAGGACTTCATCCGCCGCGAGTTCACCTACGGCTCGTTCCAGCGCAGTCTGGTGCTTCCTGAAGGCGTAGACAAAGACAGAATTTCCGCCGACTACCGCAACGGGTTGCTGGAAATCACAGCTCCCATTTCTGCGGCAGCGCTTCCGAAGAAAATCGAGGTCAAATCGCTGCCCGCCGCTGCAAGGCACGCAACCGCCTAACCTAGTCAGGTAAATGCAGTTTGGAAGGCCCGGGCCCAGCGTCTGGGCCTTTCACGTCGTACGCGCTACTGTCGGGGGTCTGCCGCGCAGGACTTCCTGCGAGAACGGAATGGCCGTGTAGCTTATGTGGGTCGGAGCGATTCGGATGTCGATGCCCGCGTGAGTCAGTCGTAATTCCACATGGACGGTAACGGCGTTTGAACGTAGTCGCTGGCGCGACGGACGCTTCGCGTGCTATGCTCCTTACGTCATGCTGCAAGGTAGAGCTTTTAACTGCGATTTTCGGTTTCCTCTGATTTTCCTAAGCCAAGCAAAATCAATAGGTTGCAAACGAAAAAAGATTCAATTCCCATAGCCGTTAGATCGGTGCAGCCACTAGCCCGCATCCGCCGCAACCGCCAGCGCCCACCTTCAAACGGCTCTATCGAACGCGCGCGGAG
>WNFC01003299.1_pt1 | contig 17464 bp, 15 predicted proteins | sample 5400541 | NCBI WGS metagenome assembly WNFC01 (sample SAMN13153342, study PRJNA577476) | soil metagenome | isolation source: 120 cm saprolite under Douglas fir tree site 2 hole 2 replicate 1 | place: USA:California | collected 2015-04-18
GGCGGCGATCTCAATGCCGAGCGCGTGGCCGTGCTCGCCCTCTACCACGATGCGAGCGAGGTCCTCACGGGCGACCTGCCCACGCCCGTCAAGTACTTCAATCCCGACATCGCCGTCGCCTACCGCGCCATCGAGAAGACGGCGAGAGAGAAGCTGGTGAGCATGGTGCCCGAGCCGCTCCGCGGCGCCTACCGGCCCTACTTCGAGACCCAGGAGACGGATGGCCCGCTGCTCGAGCTGGTCCGGGCCGCGGACAAGATCTGCGGCTACGTCAAGTCCGTGGAGGAGATCTCGACGGGCAATGCCGAGTTCGTCCAGGCGGAGAAAGCCCTGCGCGCGACCATCGAGAAGATTCCCCTTCCCGAGGTTCGCTACTTCATGGACACCTTCGTGGCGAGCTTCCGCCTGACCCTCGACGACTTGAAGTAGGGCGCCAGACATCTGGTCGCCCTCCGAGATGCCTCGCGAAGCAGAGTTCCGCGACGAATCTAGTACTTTGTCCGACGGCTCAGGCCGGCTCTTGGCGTTCGCTCCGTTTGTGCCAACCTGGGCTCATCATGTCAACCGGCCGGAGGCGGCCCGAGAAATGGGCCCTTCGTAAACTTGACATGCGTCTCTCGTGAAGATTTAATGAGGAGGGCGTTCGGATCGGCCTGCGAGAACGATGCCGGAGTCAGGCGAAGCGGAGGCCGCGATGGCACGGAAACAGCCTTCAAGTGCGGTTCTGCGGGAGTTCCTTTCCAAGGTTGGCCCGGACCAGACCTCGCTGCACTATCGCAAAAAACAGTTGATTTACGCTCAGGGCGATCCTGCCGACGGGATCTTCTATGTTCAGAAGGGTCGCGTCAAGCTGACCGTCGTCTCCCCCCGGGGAAAGTCCGCCGTGGTGGCGATCGTTGGCCCCGGCGAGTTCTTCGCTGAAGGGTGTCTGGCCGGCCAGCCGCTCCGCACTGCCTCCGCCGCCGCCATGACCGAGGCGACGCTCATGCGGATCGAGAGACGAGCCATGGTCGCTGCGCTTCATGGGCCATCGGCGCTCACGGATCTCTTCATGGCGCACCTCCTGTCGCGAACGGCCCGCATGGAAGAGGACCTCGTGGATCAGTTGTTCAACTCGAGCGAGAAGCGGCTCGCCCGCGTGCTGCTCATGCTGGCCCACTTTGGCAAAGAAGGAAAACCCGAGCCCGTCCTTCCCAAGATCAGCCAGGAAACGCTGGCAGAAATGATCGGCACCACACGCTCCCGGGTCAATGGTTTCATGAACAAGTTTCGCAAGCTTGGCTTCATCGAGTACAACGGCGGGTTGCACGTCCATAGCTCGCTCATGAACCTCCTTCTCCACAGCTAGTCTCGGGTAGCGGGCTCGCCGCGCCGCCTCGCATTGCCGCGCGCCCGCCACGGGCCGACCCCGAAGCAACCTCGATGATTCAGCCCATGTTCCATTTGGAACACATCGGTGTGTTCTGTTCGGAACACATTTTTGTGGTTGGGGGGTAGTGAAATATTTCGTACCCTAACTTTAGTGGGGCGCACCCCAGCGTACGCGGGGGGACACCGAGGGTTAACCGACGGGAGACGGATTCGCGCTCCCTCGGTGGTGGCCCTCAATGGGCTGGATGAATCGGAGGCCCGTATGCGCGTCATCTCGGTCCGTGCGGTCCATGATGAGCGGTCTCGAGAGCGCTCCCTTGAGCCTGGCGGCTCGAGCGTTCAAAATTCCCGTGTGGCCAGGTTCGAGCGATCGACCGGCTTCGAAGCCCCTCGGGCACCGCTCAACCTAGACCAGGTGCCTTCTCTCGTTCAGCGGGTCGCGTTTTCCCAATGGCCGGGAGAATGAGCATGGGCGAGCGAGGAAGTATCCTGGTCATCGACGACGATGTCGGCACCTGCGAGACCATCAGTGACGTGCTGGAGCGGCGGGGCCACTCGGTCGTTACGGCCACCCAAGCCCGATCCGCCCTCGAAGTCCTGACCGAGCGCTCTGTCGACGCGGCGATCCTGGACCTTCAGCTGCCGGATGTCTCCGGACTCGTGCTGCTGCGAGCAATCAAGACATCTTCCCCGACCACCGAAGTCATCATCATCACGGGCCACGCTTCGGTAACCACCGCCATCCAGGCCATCAACGGCTCGGCTTTCGCCTTTGTGACCAAGCCCTTCGAAATGGACAACCTGATAGGGACGATCGAGAGGGCCCTCGCGAAGCAACGAGTCGACCGCGCGCGCCGGGAGACGACTCGAACGCTCGAGACCCTCATCCAGGCGCCGCCCGTGGCCATCGTCGCGCTGGATCCCGCGGGGCGCGTCACCGCTTGGAACACGGCCGCCGAGCGCATGTTCGGCTGGCGTCAACACGAGGTGCTGGGTGAATTCGTCCCCAATATTCCGGCCGCCAAGCGCGCGGAGTTTGACGAGACCGTGGTGCTGAATCTCCGGGGCCAGGACACTCTGCGCGAGTCACAACGGCAGCGCAAGGACGGTACCCTCATCGACGTGCTGTCCGCGACGGCGCCGATCATGGACACGCAGGGCCTGGTATCGGGCACCATGGCCGTCCTCGTGGACATCACGGAGCGTAAGGAGCTCGAGGAACACCTGCGCCAGGCCTTGAAGATGGAAGGGATCGGATGCCTGGCGGGGGGCATTGCCCACAACTTCAACAACCTCCTGACGATCATCGGTTTGCGCTGCCACCTGATGCTCGGCCAACTGCCCACGGATCACCCGATTCGCCGTGACATCAAGATCATCGCCGAGACGGGAGATCGCGCCGCCAGCTTGACGCAACAGCTTCTCGCCTTCAGTCAAAACCAGATCCTGCAGCCTGCGGTGCTCGACGTCAATGATGTGATCTCTGGCATGAAGTTGCTGCTCGAGCGGCTGCTTCGGGAGGATGTTGACCTGATCATGGCGCTCGACCCGGCGCCTGGTTTGGTTGAGGCAGATCGCTCGCAGCTCGAGCAGGTCATCGTCATTCTCGCCGTCAACGCCCGGGACGCGATGCCAGACGGCGGGCAGCTGACGATCGAGACGCGCCGGCAGCAGGTGGATGAAGCGTGCGTGCGGCAGCACCTCGACCTTCGCCCCGGCTCCTACGTCGTTCTGACCGTCAGCGATAGCGGAACAGGGATGGACGCCGCCACCCTCGCCCGCGTCTTCGAACCCTTCTTCACCACCAAGGACATCGGTAAAGGTAGGGGGCTCGGCCTGGCCGCGGCCTATGGGATCATCGCCCAAAGTCATGGCCACATCACGGTGGACAGCGAGCCCGGGAAAGGGGCGACGTTTCGGATCTACCTTCCGAGATCTGAAGCGGGGGCGGACATCTCTGCCGATCTCGGAGCGCTGCCGCGGGGGACCGAGTCGATTCTCCTGGTGGAGGATGAGCCCTGCTTCCGCGCCCTGACGCGCGAGCTCCTCGAGATGCTCGGATACACCGTGCTCGAAGCCGAAGACGTCGCGGACGCCCTTCGCATCGCAGAGCGGCACGCCGGGACCATCCATTTGCTCATCACCGACGTGGTGATGCCCCGGATGAACGGCCGCACGCTGGCCACGGCCATCCAGGATTTCCGCCCTCACATCAAGGTGCTTTACATGTCCGGCTACACCGACAACGTCATCATGCATCAGGGTGTGCTGGATCCGGGGACGCCGTTCCTGCAAAAAGGCTTCACACCGAGCCGGCTGGCCCGCAAGGTGCGAGAGGTACTTGACCCCCCGGCAATGACACGCCCTTCGCAGACTGAAGTGCCGGACCCTGCCAAGTCCCCTCCGGAGCCGGCGATATAGCTGGCGCAGCCTTCAACGGGCGGGAGACCGCAGATGATGGAATCGCTCGCCGGACTTCTCCCCTCGACCGGCTTCGAGCCTCACGGGCACTGCTTTCTCTGGACGCCGAGCCTGCTCTGCCTCTACGTGGTCTCGGATTCGACCATCGCCCTCTCCTATTACGTCATCCCCTTCGCGCTGATCTACTTCGTCCGTAGGCGCGCTGATCTCGCCTTCCCCTGGGTATTCGTGATGTTCGGCGCCTTCATCCTTGCCTGCGGGACCACGCACCTGCTGGGAGTGTGGACGATTGGGAGCCAGCGTACTGGCTCGACGGCACCGTCAAAGGCCTCACCGCCGCGCTGTCACTGGCCACCGCGGTGAGCCTCTACCCGCTCATGCCCAAGGCCCTGGCCCTCCCCAGCCCCGCTCTCATGGAAGCGGCCAACCGCGATCTGCGTCAGGAAATTCAGGAGCGCCGCCGCGCACAGGAGAGCCTCGAGGAGAAGACCCGGGCGCTCGAGCTTGCCCAGGAAGAGATCGTCCGGCAGGAGCGCCTGGCGACCCTCGGTCAGCTCGCGGGGGGCGTAAGCCACGAGCTGCGCAACCCGCTCGGAGTGATCAGGAACTCGGTCTACTACCTCAAGATGGTCCTGCCGGAGGACGAGCGCTCACGAAAGCACCTGGCGATCCTCGACCGCGAAGTCGGCACGGCCACGCGCATCATCTCGGGCATGCTCGATTTCGCGCGCTCCATCCCACCGACGCAGGCACCCACGGACCTCAATGCCCTCGTCCGAGACGAACTGGAGCGCCTCGCCATCCCAGATTCTATTCGCGTAGAACAGGCGCTGACCGAGGGCCTGGCACCGGTCATGGCCGATGCGGACCACATTCGCCTCCTTCTGGACAACCTCGTCTCGAACGCGATACAGGCCATGCCAGATGGCGGTGTGCTGAAGATCGAGACCCGCCCCCTCGAGGGCGGTACCGAGCTGAACGTCGAGGACACTGGCATCGGGATCCCACCGGAACATCTCGAGCGAATCTTCGAACCGCTGTTCACCACGAAGAGCAGGGGAATCGGGCTCGGTCTCTCCCTGGCGAAACGCCTGGCGGAAAGCAATGACGGGAGGATTCGAGTCGTGAGCGCGCCGGGCGGCGGAAGCCGTTTCACGGTGGAGCTGAGCTCCCGATGCTGAGGGTGAGTGTGCGTCTGTGCCTGCAGAGGGGACGAGGCTAGACATGGCGGCGAGGCCCGTGGACTGGCATGAGCGTCTTGCCCGTGTCCTCGTCGATGCGTCGCCCGATGCCTTGGTGGCGGTCAGCGATGACGCGCAGGTCCTTTTCTGGAACCCCGGAGCCGAGGCCATCTTTGGCTATTCGCGCGAGGAGGCGGTGGGCCGCTCGCTGTTCGATCTGATCGTCTCGCCTGACCGACGGGAGGAGGAATCCCGCTTCCTCGCCGAGACGATCGAGGCCGGCTCCGCCGCCACCGAGTCCGTCCGCAGGCGGAAGGACGGTGCCCTCGTCCATGTCAACATCGCCAGCACGGCAATCCGTGACACGTCCAGTCGCGTCGAGTACATCGTCCTCACCCACAAGGACGTGACGGCTATCCGAAGCCTCCACGAGGCCGCGCGGATTCAGGCGAGGTTCGGCGGCCTGCTCGAGTTCGCGCCTGACGCGATCGTGGTCGTCAATCTGTTCGGCCGCATCGTTCTGGTGAACGCGCAGACGGAGCGGCTCTTCGGCCACCGCCGCGATGAGCTGCTGGGGAAGTCACTGGAGATCCTGGTGCCAGGGCGATTCCGGGGCAGTCACGTCCGCCACCGTGCCGGGTACTTCACCGATCCGAGAACCCGCGCGATGGGGACGGGCTTCGAGCTCTTCGGCCTGCGGAAGGACGGCACTGAGTTCCCCGTGGAGATCAGTCTGAGCCCCCTAGAAACCGAGGATGGCATGCTCGCCATGAGCGCCATCCGAGACATCACCGACCGGAAGCGGGCCCAGGAGGCCCTCGAGGAGAAGACGCGGGCGCTCGGGGCAGCCCAGGAAGAGCTCGTACGTCGCGAGCGGCTGGCCACCATGGGTCACCTTGCCGGGAGCGTGAGCCACGAGCTCCGCAATCCTCTTGGGGTGATCAAGAACTCCGTCTACTACCTCAAGATGGTCGTGCCCGAAGAGGAGGGGGTGCGGAAGCACCTGAGCATCCTCGAGCGCGAGGTGGCCACGGCCACGCGCATCATTACGGGCATGCTCGACTTCGCGCGAACGACCCCGACCACACGGGTCCCTACCGATCTGAATGGTCTCGTCCGTGACGAGCTCGATCGGCTGCTGGTTCCGGATTCGATCCGGGTGGAGTTGGAGCTGACCGAGAATCCAAGACCGGTCATGGTCGACCCCGACCAGATTCGTCTCATCCTGAACAACCTCATCTCCAATGCCCTCCAGGCCATGCCTGAGGGCGGCGCCATGAGCCTGCGGACCAGGTCGCTCCCGGACGGCCTCGAGATCACCGTGGCGGATACCGGAAGCGGCATCGCGCCGGACCACCTCGAGCGCATATTCGAGCCGCTGTTCACCACGAAGAGCAAGGGGATAGGCCTCGGCTTGTCGCTGGCAAGGCGGCTGGCCGAGGCCAACGGGGGCAGCATCTGGGTCGAGAGCACGCTGGGCTCCGGAAGCCGATTCAGGGTCGAGCTCGGCTGCGAGACTGCCCCATGAACCCGACTCCGGCCAAGATCCTGGTCGTCGACGACGATCCCGGAATGCTCGACACCCTGAGCGACGTGCTCAGCGCCACCGGGTACGAGACCTCAATGGCCTCGTCGGGGGGCGCCGCCATTGCGAAGGCCAAGACGACCAGGTTTGACCTCATCGTCATGGATGTGCAGATGCCCGGTCTCAACGGTGTCCAGACCCTCCACGCCCTGCGCGCGCTCGATCCTCACGTGTCCGTCATCATGATGACGGCGTATACGCGGGACGAGCTGGTGCTGGAATCGCAGCGGACAACCGGCTTCGAGGTGCTCTCCAAGCCGCTCGACCTCGACCGTGTGCTCCCCCTCGTCAAGCGGATCGTGTCCTCGCGGTCAAGGGGCCCGTCCGCCGCGACATGAGCAGCGCGGAGAGGATCCTCATCATCGACGACGATCCTGGCACCTGCCAGACCATCGGCGATGTCCTCGAGCTCCGTGGCTTCGCCGTGGAGACGGCGACGGCGGGCCAGCTGGCCCTCGACGCATTGGCGGCGCGCCCGGTCGATGCGGCCATCCTCGACATCAAGCTTCCCGATATCCCTGGCCTCGAGCTGATGCGGACCATCAAGACCTCGTATCCGGGAATCGAGATCATCGTGATCACGGGGCACGCGTCCATTTCCAATGCGATCCAGGCGATCAACGGCGCCGCCTTCGCGTACCTGACCAAGCCCTTCGATATGGAGCACCTGATGGTCGTGGTCGACAAGGCGCTCGAGAGGAAGAGGCTCGAGAGCGAGCTACGCGAGTCCGAGGAGCGTTACCGGCTCGTGACCGAGCACATCCAGGACGCGATCCTCCTCCTCGACCTCGAAGGCCGGGTGGTGTTCACCAACCGTCGCGGCGAGGAGCTTACCGGGTACACGGAGGCGGAATACCGCAACCGTCCGATTGCCTCCTTCCTCACGCCCGAGGGCGCCGCCGAAGCGGGAGCTCGCATCAACGCCGCCAAATCCGGCCGGGACGTTGACCCCTTCTTCGAGACCGAGCTCGTCAGGCGGGATGGTTCCAAGATCTGGGTCGAGGCGAACGTGGCCAATGTCCAGAAGGACGGGCAGCTCATGGGCCGGCTCGCGGTGGTGCGGGACATCTCGTCCCGCCGGCGCGCGGAAGCCGCCCTCCGGGAGACGAGCCAGACGCTCCGGACGCTCATCGATGCCTCGCCGGTAGCCATCATGTCGCTCGATCTGGCCGGACGCGTCACCCTGTGGAACCGAGCGGCGGAGCGCATGTTCGGCTGGAGCGATCGGGAAGTCCTCGGCCAGCCGTTACCGACGGTGCCGGAGGACAAGCGGACCGAGTTCGCAGCGGCCGTCGCGCGAAACCGTCGGGGTGAAGCCACTATCTACGAGACGCAGCGGAAGCGGAAGGATGGTTCGCTCGTCAACGTGCTGACGTCGACGGCGGCGATCCTCGACACCGGGGGTCGCGTCGCGGCTACCATGGCCATCATCGTCGACGTCACCGAGCAGAAGCAGCTCGAGGAGCAGCTCCGCCAGGCCGTGAAGATGGAAGGCATCGGCCGGCTCGCCGGAGGCATCACCCACGATTTCAACAACCTTCTCACCGTCATCGCCGGCCGAATCTATCTCTTGATGAGCCAGCTGCCGGCGGGTCATGCCATGCGTGAGGATCTCCAGCTGATCGAGCAGACTGGTGAACGCGCGGCGGCGTTGACGAAACAGCTGCTCGCCTTCAGCCGGAAGCAGATCCTCGCGCCGGTCGTGCTCGACCTCAACGATGTCCTCACCAGTATGAAGCAGCTCCTGGAGCGCGTGCTCGGAGAAGATATCGACCTCATCATTGACCTCGAGCCGTCTCTGGGCCGAGTCTTGGCCGATCAGAGCCAGCTCGAGCAGGTCATCCTCAACCTGGCCGTCAATACCCGGGATGCGATGCCTGATGGCGGTCAGCTGGTTCTCGAGACCAGTAACGTGGAGGTGGACGACACGTACCTACGGCAACACGTGGACCTGCGGCCGGGATCCTACGTGGCGCTTGCCGTCACGGATTCCGGGATCGGGATGCCCGCGGAGACCCTGGCACGGATCTTCGAGCCGTTCTTCACGACCAAGGAGGCCGGCCGAGGCACCGGGCTCGGTCTCGCCACGGCCTATGGCATCGTCAAGCAGAGCAACGGGCACATCACCGTGTACAGCGAGCCCGGGCACGGCACGACGTTCCGGGTCTATCTGCCAAAGGTCGAGGACAACGTGGCCGCGACCGTGGCCATCGAGACCAGTACCCCATCGGGGACAGAAACTGTGCTGCTCGTGGAGGATGACCTCGATGTCCGGACGTTGGCGCATGCGATCCTCGAGCAGCAGGGATACAGCGTGCTTGAAGCCGAAGATGCCGCGGCCGCGATCCGCATCGCCGATCAGTATCCGGGATGTGTCCACCTTCTGATCACCGATGTCGTGATGCCAAAGATGAACGGCCCGGCCATGGCGCGTGCGATCCGGGCACACCGTCCGGATGCCAAGGTGCTCTACATGTCGGGCTACACGGACGACGCAATCGTCCGTCATGGCGTCCTGGAGCCTGGGACCCCATTCCTGCAGAAGCCCTTCACCCCGGGGACCCTAGCGCGCAAGATACGCCAGGTGCTCGACCAGGCGTGATCATGCTCTAGGCGGTTGCCGGTCTCGGTCTGCTTCCGGCTCGCCCTGGGTTCCAGTGCTCCCGAAGCCACTCTCGCCGCGGCTCGAGTCGGGCAGCCTCTCCGTCTCGACGAGGCGCGCCTGGGCCACGGGCTGGATGACGAGCTGGGCGATCCGCTCGCCACGCTCGAGGGTGACGGGCTCGGCCCCGTGGTTGATCAGGAGCACCTGGATCTCTCCGCGATACCCCGCGTCGATCAAGCCGGGCGCGTTGAGCACGGTGATGCCGTGCTTGAGGGCGAGGCCGGAGCGCGGCAGGATCAATCCGGCGTGCCCTTCGGGAATGGCCACGCGCAGGCCCGTCGGCACCACGCCGCGCTCCCCCGGCTCGAGGGTGAGCGGCTGGGCCGCGCGCAGGTCCAGCCGCGCGTCCCCCGCTCGCGCATAGGCGGGCAGCGGAAGGCCCGCGTCGTCGCGACGGGCGGGAATCTCCACGCGCTCAGGACAGCTCGAAGGGCACGTGGTACTCCTTGGCCAGGCCCTCGAGCTCACGCGCGATCACGTCGGTCAGCGGGATGCCGTCGCGCAGCCGCTCCGTCTTGCGCCGGAACTCGAGCTGGCCGGCGACCAGGATCTCTTTGGTCTCGCCCGCGGTTTCCGAGGTCTTGATGTGGCGCACGAGCCGATCGACGCGGGCGCAGAACTGGTCGAGCGGCATGAAGGCCTCCGGATTGATCGTCATGTAGAACCCGCTCGTCACGAGCGGCTCCTTGCCGAAGTCCTTCATGGCGGGCACGTCGCGGCCGAAGAGCCCGCCCGAGAGCACCCCGCCCAGCACTTCCACGATCGTGGCGAGCCCGAAACCCTTGTAGCCGCCCGCCCACTGGAGAAATCCGTGGAAGATGGCCTCGTGCGGGTCCGTGGTGGGCACGCCGTGCCGGTCGAGCGCCCAGTCGGCGGGGATGGGCGCGCCCTTCTTCCCTGCCAGTCGCAGCTTGCCCCCAGCCACGATGGATGTCGCCATGTCGAGGACGATGGGCTGCTCCTGGCCGGCGGGCACGGCCACGCTGAAGGGATTGGTGGCAAGGGTCGGCGTCTTGCCCCCATAGGGCGGCAAGATGGTCGGGCCGTTGTTGCAGGAGAGCCCGATCAACCCGCGCTGCGCCGCCATCATCGGATAGAAGCCCACCATCCCGGTATGGGTCACGTTGCGCGCGGTGACGCAGGCGATCCCGGCGCCTCGCCCCTTGTCGATGGCCATCTCCATGGCCTGGCGGGCGACCACGATGCCGAAGCCCTGATCGCCCTCGAGCATGGCCGTGGACTCCGTTTCGCGGAGGACCTGGATCTTGGGCCGCGGATTGAGCAGCCCGAGGCGAATCATGCTGATGTAGCCGGCGACCCTGGTGGAGCCATGGGACTCGACGCCGCGGAGATCCGCCTCGACGAGCACCTCGGCCACCGTCGCCGCGTCTGCGGGCGGCGTGCCCGCGGCCGTGAACAGGCGGCTGATCAACGCCCGGAGCGGCTCGGGCTTCACGTGGCGGACACTATCTCGAGAATCCTCTGGCTTGGTCACCTTGCCTCCTCGTGATCATTGGGCCCACGGCCCCGGGGAATGCGCCGATCAGTCGAGACTAGCAGAAGCGCCGCGCGGAATGAATGCCTGCGTCGCCCTTCGCCCGACGGGGCTGCTCGTCCGGTGTCTCCGACTCGAGTCCCCGTATCCGACTTGAGTCGTTGACGGCCTCCTCGCGCCTCCTGACACTCGGGCCATGCTCGCCCGGGTGCGCTCGGCGGCCGTCTTCGGGGTCGAGGCGGCCGACGTCTCCGTGGAAGTCGACGTCGCCCCGGGCTTGCCCTCCTTCACCACGGTGGGGCTCCCGGACTCCGCCGTACGCGAGAGCCGCGACCGCGTGCGCGCCGCCATACGCAACGCGGGCTTCGAGTTTCCCGTCGACCGCATCACGGTCAACCTCGCCCCCGCCGAGCTCCGCAAGGAAGGCACGGTCTTCGATCTACCCATGGCGCTCGGGATCCTCGCGGCGACGGGACTGGTGAAACCGGGTCGCCTCGAGGAGGCGGTCATCCTGGGCGAGCTTTCGCTGGACGGCCATGTCCGCGCGGCCCGGGGTGTGCTGCCCGTGGCTCTTCATTGCCGGCGCGCCCGTATCGCGCGGCTCCTGGTCCCCGCCGCCAACGCCGTCGAGGCCGCCGTGGTGGGCGAGCTCACCGTCATTCCCCTCGAGACCATTCACGACGCCGTCGAGTACTTGAACGGCGAGCGCGACATCGCGCCGCAGCAGCCGGAGAGCGGGCCCTGGGCATCGGAAGACGACTCGGACCATCTCGACCTCGGGGATGTTCGCGGCCACGCCCACGCCAAGCGCGCGCTCGAGATCGCGGCGGCCGGCGGACACAACGTCCTCATGCTGGGGCCGCCCGGCTCGGGTAAGACCATGCTGGCGCGCCGCCTGCCTACCATCCTGCCCCCGCTCTCCCTCGACGAATCCATCGAGGTCACCGCCGTGTGGAGCGTGGCGGGTCTCCTCCCCGCCGGTCACGGCCTGGTCCATCACCGTCCGTTTCGCGCGCCTCACCATACGGCCTCGGAGGCGGGCCTGATCGGCGGCGGCCGGCTGCCCCGTCCGGGCGAGGCGAGCCTTGCGCACCTGGGCGTGCTCTTCCTAGACGAGCCGCCACCCTACGGGTCACGGAATCACAACTCATCTCCCCGTCGAACAACGCCAAAACCTCTTCTGGCACGCTAAAGAGTTTCCGCCGGCGGGCCGTCTTGATCTTGGCGGCTGCTCGGCCTCCGTCCTCCCAGTCGATGACGACGAAGTAACCGTCGATGTCCGGGTGGATCGTCACACCCCTGGCGAGCGCACGGACGACCTCCTTCCTGGTCCGGCGGGTGAAGCGCCCCCACGCGATGGCCGGATTCCGGAACACCTCGAGCCGCGCGAGGAGTTCGGGGCTGATGGCAGGGACGTTGCCCGCGTCAGGCTCGATCGCGACCGCCCGCGCCTTTCCCAGGTCAGCTAAGGCATCCTCGAAGCGGGCCACGAGTCGGCTACGGGCCTCCGGCGTCGTCGCGTCGGCGATCGCGCCCTCGAGCATCCTCGCGCGCCGCTCCAAGGCTTCGACCTGTCGGCCGCGGAGCCGCCTCGCTTCCTCCCCGCGCCGCGCACGCGCCTCGAGGGCCTCGTTCGCCCCGTCCAAGTCAAGCCGCCCGAGCGCGAACAGGACGAGATCCATCGCGGCCCGGTCGATGTGCGGACCGGCGGGGGTTTGGCACATGGCGGTCCGGCCATCGGGGAGGCGACGCGAGCAGACGTAGACGTAGGGCGTGTTCCGGTACTCGCGCCCACGCGCCCGCCGCTTCGGGTTGTTGTAGCCGACTACCATCGGCGCCCCGCAGACCCCGCAGCGCAGCAGGCCGAGCCCGGAAAGCAGCGCCTCACCGTTCCCATGGGTCTTCGCTCTGTTGTTCGTGCTGATCATGGCCAGCAGCCGGAGGTGCTCGTCCCAGGTGATATAGACTGGGTGCGCGTCTCTGATCACCGTGCAGCGGTCGTACCCGCGGCGCGTGACCCAGCGCCTGCGCCCCGTCGCCCGGTCCAGCTCGCGGGTGCGCCGGCCGTTGACCACGGCGCCCGCGTAGGCGGGGTTCTTCAGGATGCGCGTCACGCGGTCGCGCGTGGCTTCGACCCACTGGACGACGCGCCGATGGTTGCCCTCTTCGTCGGCCTCGAACCGCAGCGTGGGGACGGCGAGGCCATTCTGTAGGAGGAAGCGCACAACGGCGAGCACGCCGCCGAGCGCGAGGCCCTTCGCCAGTACGAGGGCGATCCGCTCGCGGACCTCCGCGTCGGCCGTGATCCTGAGGCGTCCGTAGTTGGCAGAGCGCTTTGGGACGTCGCCCGGCTTCTCGTAGCCCGGCGGCACGCTCCCGTTGATCGAGACGCCACGCGCCTGCTTCGCCCTCCTGTGATGGGCCAACCTCCGAACCAGGTTCGCCCGGTCCCATCCCGCCAACAGGCCCTGGAACCCGAGCATGAGCTGGTCGGATGGGTCGCTGGGGTCGTAGGTCTTCTCGGGCGTGATGATCAGCGCGCCCGACTGGAAGCATGCTCTGGCGATGAGCCCGATGTCGGCGTTGAACTCGTCGCGCGTCAGCCGGGAGACATCGCGGACCACCACGGCCGACACGCGCCCCTCCTCGAGCAGCCCAATCACGCGTAACATGCCCAAGCGGCCCGCGATCGTTTGGCCGCTCACTCCCAAGTCCTCGTCGATCACCAGGATGTTCTCGGCGGGGAAGCCGAGCTGCTCGGGGATCTCGCGGAGCTTGTACTGCTCCTGCGTAGCCACCACGTTGTCGCGGACCTGTCCGAGGCTGCTCTGGCGCAGGTAGACCACGGCGATCTTCGTCAGGTCGAACCGGTGCGTCTCGCTCACGCTTCCCCTCCCACGCCTGTGGTCTCCTCCAGCAGCACGTCGATCAGCGCCGGGGCAATCACGGCGCGCGTCACCCGTCCAACATCCTCCGGACGCTCGCTCCTGGGAGCGATGAGGACCTCGCCGCGGGGCTTGCGGAGAGGGTCGGGCCGCCTAGCGCGCGATCGCATACCCTACGCCTCCGCGTCCCCGATTGCTATAGCCAACCCAATGTGGATCGCGGCCAGCGCAACATGCTCGATCGGCGGGATCGCGCGCGTGGCACGCTCGAGGGCAGCGGTCGCGCTGAGTGTGACGACGCGCTCGCTGGCATGCAGCCTGTCACGGCGCGGCGCGCGGCGAACGAGGATCTTCCCGCGGCCCACCCGATAGACAGGCAACGCCTCGCCAGGTGGCCCGTCGATGTGACGGCGCAGGCGCCGCACGGACAAGCCAGAGTACTTGGCCAAGTCGACCAAGCTCACGTAGCCGGCATTCTCGGGCGGCGCCATCGTCGTGCTCGTTCGTCCGCCTACGCGTTCACGGCGTGGACAGGTAGTCGTCGTCCATCGAGTTCACTGGTTCGGGCTCTCCGCCGAGCGCCTCGTCCAGGCGGGCTCGCGCGGCCAGGGCCTCGGGATCCGCCGGCCCGTACTTCTCCGGGTTCTTCTCGGCCAGATAGCAGCGCCAGAGGGCGGGTCCGTCGCCGCCGCTGTGGCGCTCGGTGAGGTCGAACGCGTCGAAGGCCTCGTCGAGCGCCTTCCACACCGCCTCGATGCCGATCTGGGCGGCGACCTGCTCGATCAGGCCGTCGCGCGTGTCCTCCATGCCCATGGCGGACGTGTCGTAGCAGCCGTGGACCCACTGGTCGTAGCGCGTATCCAGGATCCTGTTCTCCCAGAGCTTGATCGTGGCCAGCCACTGGTCCTTGCGCAGGGACAGGCCGGGGACTGGCACCTCGTCGTAGTCGCCGATCGCCCTGAAGCGGGCCTGCTGCTCGGGGGTCTCCGTCGGGTTCAGCACCGCCTCCGAGTGCCGGTGGTGGTCGTCCACCACCTTATAGACCAGCGCGAGATCTTCAGCCGTCAGGGTGACCTTGATGCTCTTGTCCTGGTTGATGGTGTATTCAGACGATCCACTCACCTTCGCATCTACCTTCTTGCCCATGGTCACGCCCTCCGGGTTGATGGTGTCGATCCACTCGGCCGTGCTACTGCGCGGCTTGGCCTGATTACGGATCATCAGTTGGGCAGCCTTCTCCTTGAGTTCTGCCACCGTGAAGCGGCCACTCCCCAGTACACGGGAACCCCTTCCAGCCGTCCCGCGAGCGGGAGGGTTTTCGGCCAGATTGCCCAGGTACGCATCGTCCTGCATCTCCTGCTCGTCCTTCGGTCTCATGGCAGTACCTCCTCGGGTGCTATGTTCACGGTTGGTCATCGCAGCCTGCCCCGACGCTCCGGGTCCGGTCGCCCGTCCAGGTATCACGGTAGTAAGGCTCGAGCTCATCGCCTGGCCTTCCGGGCATCGTCGCGCCCCCGCTTGGCTCGAGCCTTCCGGACCATTGCCGCCTGCTCCTCCTTCGAGACAGACCGCTTCCGCACGGAGTTTTGGGGGTTTTGGGGGTTAATCCCGGAGGGGATATCCTTCTTTTCAGAGTTCCAGGAAGAAGAAGAAATGTTTTCTCTCAGCCTGGCGCCCGCGCGCGCGGAGGGATATTCACCTAGTGATCCACCCCCAAAACCCTCAAAACCCTCCGGTGGGGATGGAGGCCCCGTGACGACACTAGGATTGACGAGGTACTCTACGGTCGGCCTGCCGCCCCTGACGGTGGAGGGTGCCTCCATTCGTCGGACCCACCGGAGCTCTTCGAGAAAGTCGAGCGCCCTGTCGATCTGCACCATCTCGGACAGTCCCGCCCACCCCTTCTGGTAGACGGTGCGGGCGCGGAATGGGCTCGTGAGTTGTCCGGCAGCGATCTTGGCGGCCAGGGCGGATGCCGCGGTGGCGCTGGCGGCCGTGATGCTCTGGTACACCCGTCGGGCGTGCGCCTCGAGGTACGCGCACCAGGCAACCGCCTTGCGCGCCGCCTGCTCGGAGACGAACCCGCCCGTCCGTTGCTCGACGCAGTCGATCACGTGGAAGAGCAGGGCCAGCGACGGCATGAGGCTCCGGTACTTCGCCAGGTGGCTCTGGATGACCGGATGGTCGTCGCTGGTGCGCAGCCGCCGCTCGAGCTCCCCGCGCCACCCATTGAAGACGTCCTGCGCCTCGGCGGTGAAGCGCAGGTAAGGTAGGCCCTCTCCCTGGACGGCGCCCAGGAGCACGATGTCGAGCTCGGCCAGCTGGCGGAAGATCTGGAAGACGCGGTTCTTGGCCTCGGTACTCGGCCAGCGGTCGAAGTTCGTCCAGGCGCCGACGATGTCCGGATAGACCATGAGTTGGAACCGCTGGATCAGGCCGTCGTCGGTCGTGCCCCGCCCGAAGACCTCCTGCAGGTGGGCCTGGAGCGGGCCCGGTTGGATCCCTCCCAGCATGGACACGCAGGCGGCCTTGATGTAGATGGTCCCCCGCCCGATCCGGTCGTAGACGTACGAGCCGTCGCCGTTCCAGGCCTCGCAGTAGAAGGCGCGGTCGTTCTCGTGGCCCTCGCGCTCCAGCATGGCGAGCCAGCCACTCTGCTCGTCGCGGAAGCCAAGCACGCCGTTCGGGTTCTCGTTCAGCGTCTCGCCCAGCTTCTCCACGGTGGCGTCGTTGACGACGTAGCGCCGCTCCGCGGGCTCGGTCTCCTGCATGGCGTCGAACTCCGCCCGCAGGGCATCGACGTCATCACCAGACTCGAGCGCGACCCTGATCTTCTTCTCGAGGATCCGCCGCCGAGCCTTGGCCTTCTCCTCCTCGAACTTGCTCCGCTGCTGCTGCGCCTCGAAGGCCTCGCGCGCCTCGATGGCCAGACGTTCCAGCGGTCGGGTCGCCTCCTTCAGCGCGGGGCTCTTCATGATCCCCGGACGTCCGATGCACAGGGCCCAGAGGTTCGGCACGACGGTCCAGTCGTCCCGACCCTTCGGTCGGATCGTGACCTGCCGCCCGATGACGGATGCGGCGGCCACGAGGGCACCCACGGCCACGAAGTCCGGTGGGCACTGGGCGCGCTCGGCGATGTCATTGACCCACGGCGCGAAGGCGGTGGGCAGGAGATCCGCGTTGAAGGCGGGCACGGGCGAGAGCGCCGTCGGCAGCGGCTGCGGCGCCGGCCAGTCGTTCGGATCCGTCGGCGCGAGTGAGGGCAGCCACCTCTGTATCTGCTCGACGACCCTCGGGCCGTCGCCCGTGAGTAACTCCCCGAGCCTCGTCCCTCCGGTCACCCGCTTGCCCGCAGCCAATGCCTCGGCCGTCCCCTTCGCCTTCCTGCGGTCCTTCGAGTCCTCATCCCCAGCCACTCGGGCCGCGCATTCGGTGACGCGGTCCACGAGATCCTCGGGGAGACCGGCGCGGAGCAGCAGGCCGGCCGCGGCCATGGCGATGTCGTCGCGCGTGCCGCTCGTCTTCGGCCAGTGGCGGGAGAGCAGCGCGGTGACCGCCAGCATGGTCACGCTCCGGCGGAGCTCGTCGGCCGTCACCGTACCCGGATCCCCGTCGAGCTCCCACTCGATCGGCTCCCCGGTCGGGTGCACGGACGGCGGCACGACGGTCTGCGCCGCGGTGCCTCGGATCTCCACCAGCATCGACTTGTCGTCGCCGACGTCCTTGTACTTCTCCGTCGGGATCTCGCTGAGGTACAGCCAGTGGCTCCCCCGCTTCGAGGCCCGGCCGAATCGGCTCCCCGTCTCCGGCAGGAACGTCGCGGCGAGCGCGACCGCCTCGTCGCAGTCCAGGTCCACGTCG
>WNFC01007936.1_pt1 | contig 17464 bp, 16 predicted proteins | sample 5400541 | NCBI WGS metagenome assembly WNFC01 (sample SAMN13153342, study PRJNA577476) | soil metagenome | isolation source: 120 cm saprolite under Douglas fir tree site 2 hole 2 replicate 1 | place: USA:California | collected 2015-04-18
TGAGGAGACGGGAATCGACGATACCGACTTCCGGATACTGGAAGCACTCCTCAACAAAGGGCCTTTGCCGGTAAATACGATCGGCCCAAAGGTGTACCTTACGCCCGGCTCGATCAGTGTGGCCATCGACCGCCTGTTGAATAGAGGCCTGGTAAGCCGGGTCGAGAGTCCAGAGGATCGGCGCGTCCGGATCGTATCGCTGACCCCAAAAGGCAAAGAATTGATCGCGCCGATTTTTCGCAAACACGCAGCCGAAATTAGGAAAGTCTTTGCCGATGCGAGCCCGAAAGAATTGCGAGCTCTTGAAACGACATTGAAAAAGATTGGCAAGCGCTCCGAGAGTCTGGGGACCGGAGTCAACCCAAAGCGTTTAAGCCAACGATGACATAGCAGCGTGGTGCGCCGATCAATCGAAATGAAAGTTGTCCCGGAGAAGTGACGTAAATGCAGATTGGAATCGACAGTTTCGCAGCAGCTATTTCCGACCCGGCCACAGGTCTCACGCTCAGTCCTGTGAAGCGCATGCACCATCTACTCGAAGAGATTGAGCTTGCCGATAGGGTCGGCCTCGACGTCTTCGGCATTGGCGAACATCACCGGGCGGAATTCCTCGACTCAGCTCCCGTTGTAATCCTCTCCGCTGCCGCCGCCCGCACGGAAAATATCCGTCTCACCAGCGCAGTCACGGTTCTCAGTACCTCCGACCCCGTTCGCGTTTTTCAGGAGTTCGCGACTCTCGACTTGATCTCGCGGGGCCGCGCCGAAATTGTCGCCGGACGCGGTTCCTTCATTGAGTCCTATCCCCTCTTCGGCCTACGTCTTGAAGACTACGACTCGCTCTTTGCAGAAAAACTCGACCTTCTCCTGAAAATCCGGGCAAGCGCGAAAGTGCACTGGTCCGGCAAACACCGCGCCGCGCTTACCGGCCAAGCAATCTACCCTCGCCCGCTGCAGGGTCCGCTGCCTATCTGGGTCGGTGTCGGCGGCACTCCGGAATCTTTCGTTCGTGCAGGCATGCTCGGACTTCCTCTTATGGTGGCCATCATCGGCGGTGAGCCGAGGCGCTTCCGCCCGCTCATAGACCTCTACCGCGAGGCTGGTCGTCGCGCCGGTCATTCTCCCGAGCAACTCACCGTAGGTCTTCATTCCGTTGGCTTTCTCGCGGACACCACGGACGAAGCAGCAGAAATATTCTTTCCAGGCTATGCGCACACTTTTACCGAAATCGGCAAGGAACGCGGCTGGCCCCCCGCCACACGCGCTCAGTTTGACGCCGTCCGCGGACCTACCGGTGCACTGCTGATCGGGGACGCTGAAACGGTCGCAAAAAAGATTCTTTACGTGAACGAAGTTCTCGGCGGCATCTCCCGCGTCACATTCCAAATGGGTGTCTCTACGCTGTCACACGAAAAAATGCTGCACGCCATAGAAATCCTCGGCGCTCAAGTGGCGCCTATCGTCGGGAGCGAGCTCAGTGTCACTCCTGTACGTGCCTGATGCATTTCCTGGCGATGGTCCGTGAACTGAAAGGACATGGTGATGCCGAAGGGCGAATACGAGATTTTTGAAGCTCTCAATCCTTTCTTCGAAGTCGTCATGGAAGGCTTACGCGGACTCGTTGATGGCGACTATTATTTCGACACGATTGCCGAAGACGCATTCTTCGAGTTCCGCTATCGTTTTCCGGGTTGGCCGCTGACGATTCGAGGACGAGCCAATCTGATGGCTAGCTTCTCGGGATACGGCAAGACCATCAAGCTTCACTCCGGCGACGCGCTTGTTGTGCATCGTTGTCAGGATAGTCGCGTGGTGATCCTCGAATACGAAGTGCACGGGACAATTCTCTCGGACGGTGCGTCCTACGACAACAGGCTCATTTCGGTCATCACGATTGAGAACAGAAAAATCGTTCATTGGCGAGACTACATGGACTCTTTAGCTGCATGGAGCGCGCTGAATGGCTCCTCTTAATGAACGTTAAGCGCAAGCTGCTGGCGATGGCGGGTGGTTTTGCGAGGGGACGCGAGCACCTGAAGAAATTGTCTTGAGCGGAAGGCTGTTCTGTCGCATTCAGAACAGTGCCTTAGCTAAAGCTATTGCTTACGAGTTTGGACGAGTTGGTCGCTCGCGCCTTGAAGAAGACCCACTAAACCGAGTTCCTATCTTTCTTATTGCTGTTGCAGTTCACCTCATGCGGCGGAGATCTGGGCTCGTCCTGACTCGACAACTTTGTGAGTTGACGCCCCGGATGAGAACAGAGGTATGAGACCTTCGACCAGCGTTGGATGAGTCAGGACGGCATCACGCAGCGCGGTGTAGGGCAGTCCTGCGGTCATCGCAATCTGGACGGTGGCGAGGATCTCCCCGGCACCGACACCGAAGGCCGTAAACCCGAGGATGCGATCGCTATCAGCCTCCACGAGGGCCTTCACGAACCAGCGGGTCTCCGAAAGCGTGCGTGCACGCAGGTTGCTTTCCATTGGGACCAGCTGGCAGGAATTACTGCGAATTCCCTTCGGTCAACTCCGTAGAAACCGCCGTCAAATAACCGAACAAACCTTCGGAGCCGTGGTTTGGTCCGGAGGTGAAGTATATCTCTGCGGCCGCTGCTCCTGCGGCATCGTTATTAGCCGGGCTGACGTTCCCAGGGCTGAGTGCCCAGATCCCATTAATGGCTAGCGGCTTGCCGCTTGCATCCTCGAGAAGTCCGTCGAATTCTCCGGTGGCCAGGTCATAGGCGGCGTTGAATCCACTCGACTCGGTATCTCCGCCACCTGCGAACTGCCCGATGAGCAGGTCGTGGCTGAAGCGCCCGAAATCGAGTGGAGCCAAAGCCACGCCCCACGGGGCGTTCAGCCAATTACCGTGCTCGAGACGCTGCAAGAGGCGGCCAGAGGAAGTATAAATGTCCACAAAACCTAATCCCGGGCCGTCGGTTTCAAAGCGCGAACCATCCTCGTGCAGCACATAGGTGACGACAATATCGTTGCCGATGGCTTGCACGTTGAAAGGCACGTAGGAGCGCGGCAGCCCCTCATCCACGAAAGGATTTTCAGCGGAGTGGCCGCTATCGTGATCGGCGCCTCGTTGAAGTGCTGCTTGGACAGGTCTACCAGGTGAAATGCATTGTCATAAACATCGACGCGGCCCTTGGTAAAGTTTGCCGCGAACAGGAAGCGCGGGCCATCAATGAAAGCGCTGGTCAAGCCTGTGTAGCTGGAGCCGTCGGTGGTTTTGATCACAGTCACCGCATGCGTAGAAGGCGGTGCGGCGCCTTGTGCTACTGCAACGGTGGGTTCCATCCGGCAATCGTCCCATCAATCGTGGAGAAGAGGAACAAGCTGGGTTTGCCCGGGGCCAGCAGAAATCTGTTTGGCTGCTGTTGGCAATGGTGCCGGTGGGTGTACCTAGTGGTGTGTTCTTGTTATTTGGATCGGCTTGCGGAATGGTGACGACAAGGGACTGCTTGGCTCCAGCGCTGCTACTATTTTCCCCTTCAGCACCTGATATACGCCGACTGATATACGCCGACTTCATCAAGAAACTGAGTCGATTCTGCAGGCTTCACCGAAACAGTCGCAGACGGCGCTGGCGCAGCTGTAGCCGACGCCGTTGCAACCGTGGGCTTGCGCTCCGCGTCCGTGGAAAGCATCGCCTGGATTACCGCCTGGCTCACTCCCAATTCTTTCAGTCTCAGTAGCGCGTCGACGGACAAGTCAAACGAGGAACCGTGCGTCTCGATCATCTTCACGATCGTGGAGTCGCCGAAGCTCGCTTTCGTCATGCGCACAATGTCTTGGTTTGTCAGTGCATGCGTCGGCACAGCGGCTGAATTTTGCTGAGCGCCAGGCGCAGCGGATCCAGCCGCGCAGAGGATCGTCAGGCAGATAAGCAAAGAAACAGGAAATCGCATTGTGAAACCTCGTATTTTTGGGACCGCGAGGAGGCTACACGTGTTGTACATGGCTGTCCAGTTAAGGTTTCATCCGCCGAGCCCATTCTTCCGACGCCAATATTCGTCGAAATTAGGAGCAAGCGATTCCAGGCTGTACCGGGCATCCCTTCGATGATCCCAAAGCAGAACGCGACGGCGACGGCTCCGAGACCCCACAGGGTAGGGGTCCTGACTTGGCGCAGGGCCTAAAACAAGGTGCCTATCCAATCGTAATAGTAAACCACTAAGGAAAACTGCAGGCCCATTGCGAACTCATCTTCCTTCAAGGACTCACAGTAAGTAATCCGCGCACGGGAGGGAAGGCGCTCTTGGGGCAGTTTAACTAGAACGCTGTCGTTCGGGCTCCAGCGCCTTTTGGTGACGACGCGTGCTCCGTGAGAACTGACATTCTCTGTGAAAGTGATTTCGTAACTTCCTTCAATGAGCGGAATTGTACATCCGACATCGGTCGCTCCAAAATCAACTCTATTTCGAACCCTGGCCGCTCGCTTCTGGTGGCGTGATGAATCAACAGCTTGCAGGTGGCATTTTGTGGGGCTTTTCGGACCCCGATTCCGCAATGTCTTCCGGTTCCCCAGGGAGGGCCGCTATTCTAGCCTGATGGTCCACGGACGCGGCTGCGCGGCTATTCTTGCTGGGACCTTCCACGGTCAGGGGCTATCGCGTCGGCCATGCGAAACACAGCCGCAAGTACTTCGAGGACGACACGACAGTACAGAATCCAGAAAAAGTACCCTACCAATGCGCCGAGGAGGGCAAGCAAGCCTTGTACTGGGGCCTGCTGGAATGACAGCACGACCCAGGCAACGCCGGCGACAAGTCCTACGAGCAGGTGTAACGCATAGAGAAACTTGAGCATCCTCGGGGTGGCATATACGCGGAAAGAAAAATCGAGCAATCCTTCCCACATTCCCTTAGCTTCGTGCATTCGTACCTCCTAAAGATCGACGAGAAACGGAGACTCGAGCGCGGAAAGCTGCCCGACGGCGAAACTGAGACTAGCGAATCTCGAATTGGACGAGGTCCACTACGACATTGGTTTGTCGGTTGAGCAGAACGATCTGTCCGCCTACCAGCACGTGCGCGCACCCAGGGGGAGGAGGAGGCAGGCGGCGCTCCAGGTCTACGGGAACAGGTTGGAGGCGCTTCTGGATGCCTGGTGGGAGCGTGCCGCGGCGCACAAGTTGCTTTTCCAATCCAGGAGGCAAACGATCTTTTTTGGCGAGGCCTGGGGGTAGATTGTTCTGGTGCTCGTCATACCATCCGCGGGCAGATTCGCGGTCGCGGTCTTTGTAGTAGTGGTCGTCCTGATCGCCAGCTGCCGCATGTTTGTCGTGACCCTTGCCGCGGCCGTTTCCCTGCCCCTGGGCAAGGGCGAAATTGGTCGTGAGCATGAAGATCCCCGCCGCAAATGCCACCATCCATTTTGTCGAGCGCATCGTTTCTCTCCGATCTTAAAGTGTGATTCCCAGATTCGTTTTCCCAACTACCGGTTGCCGGGCGGCTTTATTCCTTAAGCGATACCGGATCGGACTCGTTCTTGGGGGAATGCTTGTCCAACAAGGCGACTAATTCGCGGCCAGAGGCAGGGATGCCGACCTTACCTTGGCGGACAATCTCTTTAGTGCTGATGTCACGGCCATACAGTTTCTTGTTGGCGCTGCCGTCAGACCGAAGCGTCGAACCCTCGAGCGAGATCCCGGCAAACAGCCCACGCGAGCGGGAATAGGTCAGTACTTCCGCCCTCATCACGATGTCGGTATCCGCTGCCGCGGTACGACCCTTGGGCCCGACCGCTGCAGAGGCATCGGCGCCAAGCTTGACTTTGCTGCTCATAATTGAGTTCGCCCCTTTGGGATTCATCACCAATAGGACGAAGTCCGTGGCCTGGCCGCCCAACTGGAATCCGATGTTCGCGCCTTCGAGTGCGAACAGTGCAGGGGCGCTCCAACGCCCGGTGAAATGTTCGCCGGTGCGACACGTGATTGCACCCCGGCCGAAATCGCCTCCGATGCCTATCGCGAACTTCAGGACGGAAGGAATCACAATGACACATTCGGCCTTGTTGAGCAGGTCCTTCGGAATCCCGTCGGGGATGTCCATAATTTCCTTGAACACCTGGCCGCACGTTTCGAGTGGTTTCCCAGCGGCGTTGACCCGGGGAGGCAAGCTCAATCGGAACGCTGCGCGAAGGACCAGAGCGATTACGGCTGGTGTCTCTGTAGAGCGATTTTTCGGTTTTCTAGCGGCTCGGCATCGCGAATGAGTTGTGCATGCCGGAAATTGCCGTTTCTACGCGTAGAACAACTAAGCTCGGGACAATTCCAGCACCGTAATTTCCGGCCGAGCGCCGACTCGGATGGGGAACATGGTGGTTCCGATGCCGCGGTTGACGTAAAGTTGGCCGCCCGATTTTTCGTACCATCCGCTGACATAGGGCGTATCCACTCGGGCGAGACAGAGGCCACGATGGAGGTACTCCAGCGATAACTGGCCGCCGTGAGTGTGCCCGGCCAGTGTCAAGTCAATGCCGAGCTCGACGGCGTGATCGAAACCATCGGGGGCTTGATCGTGGACCAGTAGAATGTTGACCGTGTCCGGCATCATCAGGCGCTCGACCCCCTGTAAGTCCGGGTGGCTGTCATCGATGCCGATCAGATTAAGCGCGTCGCCGCCCAATCGGATGGGCGCGCGCTCCTGACGCAGGATGTGGATGCCTTGTGCGGCAAATAATCGGGTGATGGATTCTTCCGTTTGGGTGATCGTCTCGTGGTTTCCGAGGCAGCCGAATACGCCATGGGGTGCATGAAGTCCCGCGAGCACCTGAACCACTTCTTCTTGCGCTGCGGGGTCCCACAGGAGGTAGTCCCCGGTCATCACGACCAAGTCGGGTTTCAATTGATTGGTGATCGTGACGCAACGACGAATCTCGTGCGCGGGCATGAAGGGACTGATGTGGACGTCAGAGAGCTGGACGATGCGAAAGCCCTCGAAGGCTTTGGGAAGGCGGGCCAGCCGGATATGTTGGCGAGTGACTTCCGTGTCGAACCGGCCATAGAGAAGCCCGTACGCGGAGGCCACGAACGGAGTGGCGCTTAACGCTATGGCGGTCTGCTCGAGGACGCGGCGGCGGGCGGGCGAGAAAACAGCTATGGGAGCACGCTTCGGAGCGGCGACGTGAGCTGCCGCGGCACCGTGCGCGCGACTGTAGACCCAGGCTAGGGCGCGCGCCGCACGATCCACGGTCCAGAAAACCATCACCAAGCCGAAGCCCACCCACGACCCGACAAACCACCACGAGAAAACCCCGTCGATCAGAACGCTGCGCAGTCTCGGGTCGGCGGGGCCGGCTATATGACCCATCGTAGCCTGATGAATCACTCCCAGGTGGGTGAAGCTGTAAGTGAAGAAGAACAGATAGACAGCACCCGTGATCATCGCGAGCCCGGCGCGCCGGGGCTTCCCAGGGATGAATCGCTCCCCAATGTCGAGGATGCGGCGAATCCAAAAGAGCTGGCTGGCAATAACCATCACCAGGAGGGCGAGGAAGAACAAGTCTAAGAAGCGTCCGTCCTCGTCGGGGTGAACGACCCGGAAGGCAGCCCAAGCAAAGACCAACGACCAAACGATTGCGCGCTTGTGAGCGATGACACGCTGACAGACTGTGGGGAAGCTGACCATCCTCGCGATGCCGTGCCGGATAGACTACCACTAACCAGATTGTATCCTCGAAGCCCGCTGGGCCCCCCATTGGGATGGTTAGTCTGTGGAGACGCCTGGCTCCGGTTCAAAAAATCTTTTCCCGAGTTTTGGAACCCTCCAGGACGACGCGATAGATAGTTCCAACCCCAACTCCCATCCCGGCGGCGATCCGCTTCCACCCGAGTCCTTGCGCTCGAAGCGCAGCAATCCTCTTCGTGTCCAGAATCTTTCGTGGACGCCCCAAGCGCTTGCCCTTTGCGCGCGCATTTCGTAGTCCCGCCTTCACGCGCTCCACAATCAGCGCGCGGTAGCTGAACTGGAGCGTTCGAGACTCGCAAAAATGGACGCCCACGCAAGTATCGGAACAGCGAGGAATGCCGCGCGGCGAAGACGCTACAGCAGAAGAATTATCGTTTGAGTCCAGGTGTGGAAAAAACTGTCTGTATTCAATCGAAAATAAAGGACTTGCAGGCGCGAAAAACGCCTCTCTCGACTCTCCCCCTTACCCCGTTGTTTCCAGTCCTACAAACGGCCTATGGCGAAAATGGGAGCGTAAGCGTCTAGGCGATGGGGACGGCAACAAAACTCGTGCAGGTTCCGCATCGTGAGGCAGAGCCGCGGATGTGCGAGCGGCACTACTCGCCGGCCGAGTTGGGCGAACTGTGGAATCTCAGCGCAGACACAGTGCGCCGGATGTTTGAACAAGAGCCTGGCGTGCTGGTGTTCGAGAATCCAGTGCGCTCCTCGTCGCGCAGATTTCGTACATTGCGGATTCCTGAGTCCGTCGCCGAGCGCGTGTACTCACGTTTCAGCAACGCCGACCTGAAGTTAGGGAATAGAATGCGCGCATGACTCTAACCCTCTATCGGCGACACAAAAAAACTTGTCCTAATTTCTCCAAGGCCGGAGAGAAGTGCAGAAGAAGTGCAATTGCAAATTCTGGGTGGATGGCGTTATCGGCGGCCGCGAAGTCAGGCTGTCTATCGGCACGCGCGACTCGAAGAAAGCAAACGAGAAGGTTCACGAGTGGGAAGCGAAGGACCGGGTAATCGAGCGCGGCGCCGCTGTCACTCTGGCCGATGCTTGGACAAGCCTGCTGGCCGATCTCGAAGCCCGCAAGCTGTCTCACCAAACGGTGCGGAAATACAAACTGCTTCGGCGCCAGATGAAAGCCTACGGCGAAGAGCGCGGATTTAAGATGCTCGCGCAATGCGACCTCGATGTGCTGAGCAAATTCCGCGCGACCTGGAAAGACGGCCCGCGCACGGCCGGAAAGAAACTTGAACGATTGCGCGCCTGCTTCCGGTTCGCCCATGATCGTCAGTGGGTGGAGTCGAATCCGGCGACGAGAATCAAACTGCCGAAAGTTTCGATTCGTCCGACGATGCCGCTCACGCATGACGAGATGGTGAAGATTCTGACGGCCTGCGACGGGCTGCAAATCTCGACGCCGATCGAGGGCAAGCTCAACGCGCACCGACTCAAGACTCTCGTGGTTCTGATGCGCTATACGGGTATGCGTGTGTCCGATGCCGTGACGCTGACAACGGACCGACTCGACGGCAAACGGTTGTTTCTCTATACGCAAAAAACAGGTGTGCCGGTCTACACCGTTCTTCCGGATTCGGTCCTAGATGCGCTCGAAGCGACTCCGCGAATTACGGACACGCGATATTTTTGGAGCGGGCAGGGGAAACGCGAAAGCGTGATCTGTCATTGGCAGATGCGGCTGAAGAAAGTATTCGACCTGGCCAAAGTCTCGAAGGGCGAGGGCAACGCGATCTCGCATCGCTTCCGTGACACATTCGCAGTGGAGTTGCTATTCGCCGGCGTGCCCATCGAGCGCGTCTCGATTCTCTTGGGGCATCAAAGCGTGCGGGTCACTGAGCGGCACTACAACCCCTGGGTACGCTCGCGGCAAGAGCAGCTTGAAGCTGACGTTGCGAGCGCATGGAAGCTTGATCCGGTTCTAAACCAGAAAATCATCGGTACAAATCGGGTACACTTGGCGAATGGGAAGCCTAACTGAATGAAAAGACAATCCAAAATATGGCGGAGAGGGTGGGAATCGGACCCTCTCCATATGTTGAAAGAACGTAAGTTACTGATTCCGCGTTCCGGCTCAAACGCGAGAAGCGTCACAAACGCCATACCGAGGTACACGTCAGCTACGCGAGCGCCTGTTCTAGTCGAATCGAGGCAATTATCCAAGTACTGGCACGACTCACACACGATAATTCCAGCAATTGCAGCTCTTAGATAAAATCCTCAAGAGTTACACCCTGATCGCATCGCAGGCTACAATGGGGGCTGAAACCATCGGTCTTGAAAAACTAAATCGCCGTTTTGCTATCTGATAGAAATTTCAACTAAATCCCTTTGCCAGCCGTCAGATAGCGACAATTTCTGTTTTTTGGATTTGATCTGGTTTTGCTCCTTTTGCGCCTTTTACAGTGACAATTTGGTGACACTCAGCAATTTTATCCCCGCGCGCACATGAGTGTCACGCGCTTAGATTTGTTTTAGCCAATTCCCCAGCCTAAACAATCCCCTAGAATTGGCAGACAGAAGAGATTATCGAAACAGTAGATTCAAAAGATCCTATTGGGGCGTACTACCATCCCTTCCGCTGATATCTCCTGCCGCACGGCATCATAGGCGCTTGCGCTCTCTTGCTTGGGCCCATGCAGTTTTCTGATCGCCTTCGCAGGCGCTTCACCAAGTTCCATCACGTAGTCGGTCGTTTCTATGCCGCCGGCGTCTTTGTAGCTGCTCCGTTCGGCTTCTATATCCAACATTTCGAGGAGCGCATGGGCGGCACTCGTTCTTTCATCTTCGCCACCGTAGCCGACGCTGGCTTGTGGATGCTCAACGCAGCAACTTTTCATGCGCCCGCTCGCGCGCTTGGACCGCGTGCCGCCCTGCAGTACACTGAACAACAAGCGTGACATTTCGGAGGGCTTCGATGAAGCTCCAACGAGCTTTGGCTCTGGCCGTGGTTGGGCTCGCTGCCACCGCATTCTTCTCCCAACCTCAACCCGCTTCCTTCGCCCAGAAAGAACAGACCGACCGCGTGACAGCAAAACTTAGGCTCCAGCAGTTGCTTGAACAGGATCCAAACAACAAGGAAGCTCTGTTCCGGCTTGGGCGGCTGACGCTCGAGGACGGTGACTTTGCGTCCGCAGGCTCTTTGTTTCGAAAGTATCTGGTGATTTCGCCTGCGGAGCCCGGCGCCTGGGCCTACTTGGTCCGTTGTGCCATGGGCCAAAACGATGCGACAGCGGCGGCAGACGCACAGCAGCAAATCGAGCGGTTGGCCCCGGCAAACCTCGCTCTGCACGCGCAAGCTGCGTGCTGGCTGGCTGGTTCCGCGATCCCCGAGGTAACGAACCGCGAGTTTGAGCTGGCGATGTCACTGGCTCCCCACCAAATCAGAAGTGGAGCCCTTTCCTACTCACGTTTGGGACAGTGCTACGAGCGCGCGCAGGATCCAAACCGGGCCACTCGCGCTTTCCAGGCCGCCCTTGACCTCGATCCCGACTCTGAGGGCCACTACTTCCGTCTGGCACATCTCCTCGCCAGAGAGGGCATGGTCGGGCCCGCCTCGGAGACAATGACCAGTGCCGTCGCACGCTTTCCTCGCTCGGTGGCAACGCGCGTCGAAGCCGGAAATATCGAACTGGAAGCTGGCAATCCAGAGCGTGCCCTCGAAGCACAGCACCAGGCCGCCACGCTGGATCCCCAATCCCCCAGCGTTTTGTCTCTGTTGGGAAGAATTCAGTTGGTACAGCGGCGTTATCCTGAGGCCATCGCCACTCTGGAGCAAGCTGTCAAACTTGCGCCCACCGACGCGGGCATCCATTTCTACGCGGGCCAAGCTTGGATGAAAACGGAACAAGGAGCAGAGCGCGCGATCGAGCATTTCAAGCGCTCGGTGGAGCTGGATCCGGAGCGCGCCAGCACCTACTACTGGCTCGGTTCACTGTACTTTCATCGCACCCACGATTATCGGCTCGCGGTGCAATACCTGGAGCAGGCATTGGATCGCGCACCGCAGCTCGAGGCCGCTCACCAGATGGTCATCCAGGCCTATAAGAGGTTGGGCGAGGATGCAAAGGCCGCCGAGCAGCTCCGGCGTTATCAGGGGATCGTCCAAAGGAAGGCCAAGACCGAGGCCCCGAAGTGACGGTGCTACGCCTCGTTCCGGCCCTCGTTCTGGGCCTCCTCGCGACAGCCACCGCTGCGGTAGATCCGATTCAGTTTGACGACGGCCCGGCGCCGCGATTCGTGACTCGCACCGGCCGCACTGCACGCAAGTACCTGCCGCAAACCATGGGTGGTGGAGTGGCCGTCTTCGATTACAACAACGATGGTCTGCTGGATATCTTCGTTGTAAACGGCGCGACCATGCCTGGTTTAGTGAAAGATGGTCCGCAATACTCCGACCGTCTCTTCCGCAACAATGGCGATGGTACTTTCACTGACGTGACGGAATCCACCGGCGTGGCTGGCCACGGCTTCAACATCGGCGTGTCCATCGGCGATTACGATAACGATGGCTTTGAAGACATCTTCGTGGCGGGCGTCAACCGCAACACCCTCTATCACAATAACGGTGACGGAACCTTTACTGACGTCACTGAGCGCGCCGGTCTGGCACGCCCCGATCCTCAGTACGGAGCGCTGTGGGCCGTCGGTGCGGCGTGGCTGGACTACGATCGCGACGGACTGCTCGATCTGTTCGTCGTGAATTATGTTATTTGGGATCCGAAGACTGAGCCGGTTTGCGAGAAGGGCGGCCTGCCGGACTTCTGCTACCCGCGCGCTTACATTGGCGCGCCGAACTCGCTGTTCCATAACAACGGCGACGGAACATTTACAGAAGTGTCCGCCGCCGCAGGGATTCGCCAGACCATTGGAAAGGGCATGGCAGTGACCGTAGCCGACTTCGCCGGCGACGGCTGGCCCGATCTGTTTGTCTCCAACGACACGCTTCCTAACAGCTTGTTCCTGAACCAGCGCAATGGCACATTCAAAGAGGCCGCAATCGAAAATGGCGTTGCCTTCGCTGAAAACGGCGCGGCCATCTCCGGGATGGGCGTAACCGCCCGCGACATCGACAACGACGGCCGCCCGGACATCTTCGAGACCGCATTGCTCAACGAGACCATGCCGCTGTTTCGTAACCTCGGTCAGGTAGGCTTCGAGGAGATCACCTTCGCGAGCGGCGTGGCGCAGGCCTCACGGGCGAAGACCGGGTGGAGCAACGGAATTTACGACTTCAATAACGACGGCCGCAAAGATCTCTTCGCAGCCTGCGGCCACGTAATGGATGTTGAAGGCAGTCTGCGTGACACCGTTCCACAAACCAACATCATTTTCGCTAATCTGGCCAACCAGAAGTTCGCTGACGTCACGGCCACGGCCGGTGGGGCGCTTGCCCGGAGAGGCGTGCATCGCGGCGCAGCCTTTGGCGACCTGGACAACGATGGCCGCGTCGATGTGGTTCTCACGGAACTCGATGGGCCGTTGCGCATTCTACGTAACGTCAGCTCGGCAGCAAATCACTGGCTGCTCATCCGGACGATCGGAACGAAGAGCAACCGCGACGGTATTGGCACGCGCATTCGTCTGCTCACGGAAGACGGCCTCCAATACAACGAAGTCAGCACGAGTGGGGGCTATGCCAGCAGTTCGGATGTGCGCGTTCATTTCGGTCTGGGCCGGCGAGCGCGAGTGCAGGAGCTCGAGTTGTTTTGGCCCAGCGGTGAGCATCAGATCCTCAAAAAGGTGAAAGCCGATCAGGTGCTCACAGTGCGTGAGCCTACAGAATCGGCTCCCTGATTACTCAAAGCGGGTGTTCATGCTGGAATTCAATTGGGGAATTTTCTGGGCTCTGTTGGCCGCTGAGCTGCCCCCCGTTTTAGTCCGGTCTTAGCGTAGTTCTCTCGTTTTGCTGCAAGGCCCTTTCGCTCGGTAACTGGTTGTTGGACGCGACTGGCGTGGGGGGAGACGCCAGGCGCGCCGCGAATTCCAGCGGCGTCTGATACCCCAGCGAGCTATGTGGTCTGGCCGTGTTGTAGTCGATTCTCCGGTGACAATCGTGAGCCTCGACCTCTCTCGCACATGAGTGTCACAAGCTCAGATCTTAGTGGGGTGGCGGTAGGCTGCAGAATTATTCGCAACGTCGAAAGAGATCGGAATCAAACTCGTTAATCGCGCTTCATCAGTTCGTTGATTTCCTCTCTGATGACATTGTCGTGCTCAGTAGGTAGTAGCTTTTGTAGAACGCCTTTCCCGGAGCTTCTCTGAGTCGTCGCTAGAGCGTATAAGCTTGCGTATCGGATTCCCGGATCATCTTTATTCTGCAAAAACGCGGACAGAGGCGGCAAGAATCTTTCGTCACCAATGAATTTCCGGTTCGCTGACAAGACGTAACATGCAAATGTTACCTGATCGACTCTTTCGTCCGTCACTCTGTCATTGAACTGCGACAGCGCAGCCAACAACAACTCAGGTGAGCCAACCTCCATGAACAGACCGTCCAGACCGGTAGCATAATCAATCCACTGTCTTCGTACTTTGCTCTTCAAGTGATTGTCATGCAGGGCGTACACAGTATTCTCTTCTTCATATCTAACCCACTTGTCGACCGAGAGAAACGGTTCATCTGGGAGGAAGTAGAGGTTGTCCATTAGAGCTGTGACTACTTCGTGCCTCCATTTGTAATCAGAAGCCCGAGTCGTTTGCGCAAGGTGAGTCGCAAAACGCGCAAGCTTGCTGGCACGTTCCAGAGAGTGAATCTGTATGTCGAAGAATTCTGCCGCATCAATTCCCTCACCACGCTTGCGGAGATGACCTAATTCTGTGCGAAGAACAAATGGCAGAAAAGCAGCGACTGGATTCGCGCCCTTGGACGCGTCAGGACCCATATCCGGCGCATTGCCAGTCAGAGAATACGATATGCGACGGAAAGTATCTTCGTTTGCGGAAGGGTTCGCTAGCCAGCGCCAGCGTACGAGTTCTAAATAGTTGGAGGCTAAGTGGTCCGCTTGTCCAGCAATCGTAAAAATTGCATCATCTAGCTTAGCTAGGGTTGTCGTGTCCAAACCCTCGGTTTTAGAGAGGATAAACAGCAATAGGTTTGTGACCGCAGGCTGGTACGTTCGGATGAAACGGCCGTCGGACGATGTACCTTCGAGCGCTTTTAACGCGGCCGTAACTTGTGGCACTACGTCCGGATCAAGGCTTTGCTGGTCTTCTCTGGTTTTGACGAATTGAAAGAATCCATTTGTATTGCCAGCTTCAAGACGGAGAAGGATAGCTTTGAATCCGTCTTCCCCGAAACTCGGGAACACGATGACGGCTCGTTTTCTTTCGCTTTCGTTGACACTCCGTAGCTGAGCTAGCAAGCTCTGAATTTCTCTGTCTTGGGCACTATAGTGTTCCTCTATCCTCACTTCCGCTGCCCACAAACCCAGAATTATGCCAATCCCGGCAATGATCGACCAGGTCTTGTTCCAGAACTCAAACTTCCTCTGTATCCAACGTTTTGCTGATTTGCGGATCCTCGATAACAATCCTGCTGAATGTATGGCACAGAACTTTCCTGGAGGCTGGACCGGATTACGGCATCGCAAACCTCTCTGGGTCTCTGCTTGGCAAGTCGGCGGCGGAGTTGTGCACATGCTACGAGTCGTGCCAGACCATATCTGAGAATTGATTAGGCGTATCTTATTCCTAAAAGCCCTTAGTTATCCAGGGGTTATAGATATGTTCTTGCTGAATTCCGAACAGCCGTGCGTCGCAGTGGAGATCGTGGCCAGTCTAACAGCGACCTACTCCTCGAACGAAAGTTTATACAGGTACAGGCTGCCCTCGGTCCCTCCTGACAAGGAACGCGACGGCCAGAATCAATTGGAGGAAAACTCCAGACGCCCAAAGAAGTGTCCCAATAGTGCGGAATTGCTCACTCGATTTGACCAGTAGAAAGCCGCCGACCACGAGAATCCAAGTTAACCACGCGATTGTTTTCATCATACTCTCACTGTCGGAGCGTTGCCCAACTGGTGGCTGCTCCGGCCACAGCACCAATTATGAGATAGAAGGATATTCCGGGTTGTTCTTTGCCAAACGGGAGGACCGAACTCGGACCCAGCATTCCAGCGGCACTGAAAAAGCCTAACGCTGCGCCCGCAAGGACAAGCAGCACGAACGCCCATTTGGGAAGAGGAGTAGCCATCTAGTCTTTCGCGAATCCAACGACCGATATACATATCACGAGACAATATGTCCGTAAACCATATTTCCCCGGACTCGAGCGACCCAGCTCTCACCAGTTCATGCCGTGATTTTCCCCGGTTTGGGACAGCTTTTCATCGGCCCCTCTTGAGATCAATTGCGGTTGCCAGCAGCCCGAGCGTTAGCCTAAAATCTCGGCGCGATGACCTCGAATTCCTCCGACGTGAAGTTGATAAGAGAGTTCGTACAAGCGCGGCTTGGCGACAACCGAGTCCAAGAGAGAATCAAAAGAAATGTTGAGCCGAGAGTCGAAACATTCTCTCGTGAATTGTTCTGGTCCAGACTAATCGGCTGCCTGCTGACAACGCAGCAAAAATCCGGTCCAGACAGTGCCGTAGCCCGCTTCATGGAGCACGACCCGTTTCTCTTGACGTTGGCAGTGTGCGATTGCGCCGACGCCGAAGCCGTCGTTCACGACACTCTCGTAGGCAAAGGTCTGCGGTTTACAACAAAAATTGCGAAGCAGGTCGCCGTCAACATAGAACGGTTGCGCGGAACCGGATGGACCGAGATAGAAAATCAGTTTAACGAACTCCAAGAGCAGAAACGTCGCGATCCGCAAGCATCGGATTACCTCAAGGAAAGAAGTGCCGCCGATGTGGTTGACAGACTACTTAAAGGCTTTGGGCCAAAGCAGGCCCGAAATCTCTGGCAATGGCTCGGCTTGAGCCGCTACGAGATTCCGATTGACAGCCGTGTCGTTAAATGGATAAACGGCCAGAACATCTCGTTGACCGTTCAAACCGAGAGATTGGGCAACACTGAATACTATGAGTGAGTCTTAGATAACATTTGCGCACTGTGTGCAAAAGCGTCTTTTCCGCGCTAGCGAAGCCAATATCCGATTACGAGTCCGGCAACACCGAATGCCCATTTGGTGGTTGCGTCTGGATAGGTGTTTCGGAGAATCACGAACAGTGCAGCGACAAGGAAGATGCCGGACACTCCGATTCGAATAAGTAGTGTCCAGCGTTCTTTCGGCGTGAATTGGGCGTCACTGTCCGCCATCTAGGGGTTGCGTTGCCAGTCCTTCACAATCGCCAATTTGCGTCGTTTTACTCAGTCTACTGCTGCAATTCTGCTACATTTTGACTATATTTACTGAATGGTATTGGAAGTGTAGCACTCCTTATCTTCCAACTGAGAATGTGGCCACATTCTATTTAGTACAAACAACTTAGCATTCAATGCCAACGCTATATTTACCAATGAATACTTAATACTTGCACAAACTGATCCAAGACGAAGCGACACGTAAACCCTCGAAGAGAGGTCTGCCGATGTTTGGCGAAAAGTTTTGCAAGGGAGACTGAAATTCAGATGGAGTCGAGCAACACTAAGCAGCTTAGGCTTTGAACCGAATGCCCTAATGCGGTAACGTTCCCTTCCGATCGAGTCAAGGTCGGCGATCAGTTCAGAAGGAAGTTGTAGCGTCGCAGAAGATTTTCACGAAGATGCTCCATGGAAGATGTGCCGGGGATCAGCAGGATACTGGGCGACTGCTGA
>WNFC01003301.1_pt1 | contig 17463 bp, 15 predicted proteins | sample 5400541 | NCBI WGS metagenome assembly WNFC01 (sample SAMN13153342, study PRJNA577476) | soil metagenome | isolation source: 120 cm saprolite under Douglas fir tree site 2 hole 2 replicate 1 | place: USA:California | collected 2015-04-18
GTATTGGAGCCAACACCGCCATCTTCAGCGTCGTTCACGCCGTTCTGCTGGAGCCCCTTCCCTTCCGCGACGCCGACAGCCTCGTGCAGGTCTGGCACACCCCTCCCCAGAAAAGCTTCCCCGGAATGACGCGCTTCGCCGTTTCGGCAGCAAACTTCCTCGACTGGCAGAAACAGAACCACGTCTTCGACCAGATGACGCTCTACTCCGGCGCACACTTCGACATCACCGGAGCCGGAAAGCCCGAAGCAATCCGTGCAGGCACCGTAAGCCCGGAGTTCTTCTCCGTCCTCGGCGTTGAACCGCTTCATGGACGAGTCTTCCTGCCCGAAGAAAATAACCCCGGCCGAAACCACGAAGTCATTCTCAGTTACAAGTTCTGGCAGACCCACTACGCCTCCGATCCCACCGCCGTCGGCAGATCCATCAACCTCGACGGAGAACCCCACACCATCATCGGCATCATGGGGCCAAAGATAGTCAAGCCCACCTTCGCGCAGCTATGGGTTCCCCTCGCCCTCACCCCAAAAGAGGCCTCCATACGCGGCGAACATCACTTCCTCTCCATCGCCCGCCTCAAACCCGGCGTTACTCTCTCGCAAGCCCAGGCAGAGATGAACACCATCTCGCAGCGCCTCGAAGAGGCCTACCCGGAAGACGACAAAGGCTGGGGCGCCAATGTTAACTCCCTGCGCGAAGAGACCGTCGGCGATGTTCGTCCCGCCCTGCTCATGATGCTCGGGGCCGTGGCCTTCGTGCTTCTCATCGCCTGCGCGAACGTTGCCAACCTCATCCTCGCCCGCACCTTCGCCCGCCGCAAAGAGATCGCCATCCGTTTGGCAATGGGTGCAAGCCGCGCGCGCATCGTCCAGCAACTGCTCGGCGAATCGCTCATCATCTCGCTCTGCGGAGGCGCACTCGGCCTCCTGGCCGCCCACTACGGCATACAACTGCTCATCAAATTCTTCGCCGATAAACTGCCGCGCATCGGCGACATCGGTCTCAACGCCCCCGTACTGGCCTTCACCTTCGCCCTCTCCATCGCGACCGGCATCATCTCCGGCCTCCTGCCCGCCTGGAGCATGACCAAAGGCGACGTCAACGAAGCCCTCAAGCAAGGCCTCGGCCGCACTGACGCCGACAGCGGCACCGGCAAAACCCGCTCCGCTCTCGTCGTCGTCGAAGTGGCGCTCTCTCTCGTCCTGCTCATCGGAGCCGGACTCATGCTCCGCAGCCTCTGGAACCTCCAGACCATCGACCCCGGCTTTGACGAGCACAATGTCCTCACCCTCTCCGTCATGGTGAACAAACAGCAGTTCACCGACCCCACCCAGGAATCGCAGTTCTTCGACAACATCCTTCAGCGCATCCGCTCCCTCCCCGGCGTCGACTCCGCAGGAGCGATCGACAATCTCCCGCTCCAGGGCGGCTCCAACCAGCCAGTCGCCATCGAAGGCCATCCCGCCGTCGCCATGTCCGAGCAACCCGAGGTCTCCGTTCGCACCGCCACACCCGGATACATCCACACCATGCACATCCCCCTCCTCCAGGGCCGCGACATCAGCGCCTCCGACACCGCAAACTCAGCGCCCGTGGTAGTCATCAGCCAATCCATGGCCAAACGGTTCTGGCCAAACGGCAGCCCCATCGGCCATCACCTCAAGCTCTCCTTCTACCCCGACAAAGACCGCGCGATCGTCGGCGTCGTAGGCGACGTAAAACAACTCGGCCTCGACAGCGCCGCCGGCATCGCCACTCTCTATTGGCCTCTCGCCCAACAAGCAGGCTCCGCGATGGCTCCTTGGCGTTCCCATCCTCTCTCCCTCGCCATCCGCACCACCACTCCACCCCAGACTCTCGCCATCGCCGTGACGGACGCCGTGCATCAGGTCAACAAAGAAGTCGCCGTAGACAACGTCATGACACTCGAAGACTACGTCGGCGAGACCCTGACCCAACACAGCTTCAACATGCAACTGCTCGCAATCTTTGGCCTGCTCGCTCTCCTCCTCTGCGCCATCGGCATCTACAGCGTGCTTGCCTATTCCGTAAAGCGCGGCATGAAAGAGATCGGCCTGCGCATCGCCTTCGGAGCAACCCTGCGCGACGTCGCCCGCCACGTCATCGTTCAAGGCATGAAGCCCACGCTGGCCGGCATCGGCATTGGACTCATCGCATCCTTCGCCCTGGGCCGCATCGTCACCAGCATGATCTACGGAGTCAGCTCCCGCGACCTCGCAACCTTCCTCGCCGTAACCATGCTGCTCATCCTCGTCTCCCTCGGAGCCAGCCTCATCCCCGCCCTCCGCGCCACTCGCGTCGATCCCCTAACAGTCCTTCGCGAAGAATAACCGGCCGCAGCGAAATCGATGAATCTGCGCCTTTGCTTCTAGGTAGCCCAAGGCTTTAGCCTTGGGTCTCTCCGCCCGCCGAAGCACTGGGCTTTAGCCCCTGGGGTATGCCTTCTTGTCTCCCTTCACCCCCTCCCTCTCAAGGCCTCTAATTCACACTCCTAGTGCCACTCGTCCGCACTCGGACCATAGATCGCCGGTACCTTCGCATCGTTCAAGCGAAGATACACCGTAAGCTGCCCACGATGATGAGCCAGATGACTCAACGCCCCATCCCCGATCGTGACATACCGAGGCCCTTCCGAAAGCACCTGCTCCCCCATCTTCAATCGCCACGGCTTCATCAGATGCTCCTCCGTCGTTCCCTCCAGTGCCCTGCGCGACTCCGCAAGCGCAGTCTCGAGCGCAGCGAGCAACTCCGCCCGTGTCCCCGCCGGCGTAGTCCGAAATGTCTTCCCCTCTCCGTCCAGATCGAGTTCATCATGATCGATCATGAGCGCGACCCAACCCGGCATGGTCGCCACCAGACTCGCCAGGTATCCCAGTTCCATCGACTTCTCATGCGGCTTCCATCCGTTCTGTCCTTCAGGCACACGCTCGATCGCTTTGCGAGACGCCACGCCTTCGCGCTCCAACTGCTCCAGAAAATATCTCTTCAGCTCCATGTAATCTCCTCCGCGTGAAGCCTCAGGCCTCACACCTCCACACTAAGAAGGCATATATGACATCCTCATGCTGCTCCAGGCCCACGGACGCCTCTCCTCGCGCGAGATAGCCGAACGCCTCGAAATCTCGCAACGCACCGCGCATCGCGACATGGAAGCTCTCTGCATAGCTGGCATCCCCGTCATCGCGCATCGCGGCGCACAAGGCGGCTGGGAGCTGCAAAAGGGTTGGCGCACCAAGGTCCCCGGCCTCGATGACGCCGAGCTTCAGGGGTTACTCATGGTTCAACCCAGCGCTCTAGGAGACCGCAAGCTCACGGCCGCCGCCCAACGCGCCTTCGACAAGCTGATGGCCTCCCTCCCCGCCTCCATGCGCACCCAGGCAGACTCCATCCGCGCCCGCCTCCACATCGACCCCACCGGCTGGAGACCCATCGCCGACGACGTCTCCGTATTGCCCATCGTGCAGAGTGCCCTCGCCCGAAACCACAAGCTGACCTTCCTCTACACGCGATCCGACGGCAACACCGCCAGCCGAACGGTCGACCCGCTAGGAATCGTCTGCAAACAGACCGTCTGGTACCTCATCGCCCAAACCTCAGCAGGCATGCGCACCTACAGAGTCTCGCGAATGCGAGACGTCGTCGTCCTCGCGCTCCAGTTCGAACGGCCAGCAAAATTCAACCTCGCAGCCTACTGGAAGCAAACCACCGCAAAACTCAGACAACAAAGCCAGACCGTCTCGATAACAATCGCACTCTCACCAGAAGGCGTCCTCACCATCAACCGGTGGTGTCCGATGACTGCCCTTCCAAATCACCCGGCCCAGTCATCGCTACAAAAGGACTGGCGCGCCTTCGAAGTAGAATTCGAAAGCTACCAACAAGCCCGCTTCGTCATCCTCGGCCTCGGGCCCCGGGCAATTCCCCTGGCCCCCAACGCCCTGTGCAAAGAAATCGCAAACGATCTCAGCCGAATGTTGAATCAATCGCGTCCACGGCGGAAAAACCGTTGATCGCAGGATGGAGTTTGCGCCGTCGACTCCCCGGCAACAGTGAAAACTTCTGTCTCGTTCCGGCACCTAAACCACCAGCGCGGCCGCTCCCGCAATGATCAACGCAAACGCCCACAGCAGGTCAAAGTTGAACCATGTGTGCCGCAGCAAGCCGAGTCCCCACCTCTCATAAAACTGATAGAACAGAATCGCCACCGCCCCTGCGACCAGAACCAGACCGAGCGTGTGAACCAATACGGCCAGAGCTAATAAGGAAGGTGCGATTCCACCCAGGCCGGAAGCCACGCTGCTATTCATCGAGTGCTGCATCCCTTGCATCGGGCGCGCCAGCAGTACGGGAGCCAGCATCAATCCCGCCCCATGCGCCGACGCCATCAGAAAGGACCACACCGTCAGATCGCGAAACCCCACCCGCATTCCCGCCCCCCGGGGATGCCGGGAGCGAAACACGCGGTACAGACCCAGCGCGAACAAGATTGCCGCAACCAGAAACTTCAGCGTTGCAAATGGAATCTCTAACTGCACCAGGCCGACAACCGCAAGCGTCAGCGCGATCGCAATTGCATGGCCCAGCGCAATAGGCACCAACGCCCACAGCACCGCCTCACGACTGCGCTGCTGCAGGCCCAGCGACAGGGCGAACAGCCATCCCATCCCCGGATTCACGCCATGGTAGACCCCAAGAAGGACCAACACGCCCAACACCCCCCAGGGCCACCCATCGCTCACGGATAGCAGTAAAAGTCCGACGATGCGTCGCCGCCTTCCAACCGCACCTGATGCCCACGCAGGTCTCCGAATTCGACGAAGAACTTCGGATCCAGCGTCATGCCATCCGCTTTCACATCCGCCTTCACCATCCAGCTATCAATACCCTCAGGATAAAACTGCTTATCCCAGGCCCCGTACAGTGAATTGGTGGTGTAGAGGCGCTTCCCATCACGGCTCAGTTCCACCATCTGTGGACCGCCATTCAGTGTCTTGCCGGGACGGCTCGGGTGCGACGTCTTCCGCACAATTCCACCCAAATGAATTGAGCCGATCAATTTCGGATGATGCGGATCGGAAACATCGTATTGCCGAGTCTCACCCGTGCCCCAGCAGGAGGCGTAGAGTCGCTCATCATCCACGGAAAGGATTATGTCGGTCAGCAGCGGAGGAACGGCGCCGAACCCTTTTAGAATCGGAGGCAGCAACTCTGCGTCCGCTGGCTCGGCCGGGATCTCGATAACCTTCTTCACTTCCCACTCGCCGCCGTCCTTGAACCAAAGCCAGATGGAGCTCGACAAATCCTTCAGCGAAACGACGACGCCCACAAATCCGTAAGCTTTTGTGGGATCGTGCGCCGGGCGAAGCTCAAGAACCATCTGGTACTCCGCGCCTAAGTCGATCGTCTGCAAGCAGCGCCGCTTGCGCAAGTCGAAGAAGTGCAAGCTGTGTCCATACTTGCCCGCCAGCAATTCTTCGGGGATAATTCCGCTCTCCACCATTCTTGGCGTGCCCCACTCGCTGGTTACGGCGGTGTCATAGCCCAGGTGCCAGGCAAAGTCGTAGCTCAAATACTGTTTGCCGCGGTCCACCTCCCACCGGCCCAGCGGCTCAAACGTGTAGTGGTCCAGCGCGAAGATACCGCCAGGCCCTTCGCCATCCTGCGCACCTATCGCGCTCATGTACACGCCATCGGGCCCGCAGTGGATGGTATGCGGTCGGCTGTAGCCCGTCCGCCGCGCCAACTCCTCCGGCTCAATCACCTTCACGATCTTCGGCTGCCGCGGATCGTCCTTGGTGTCCAGAATATGAATGCGCGACGACCGCAACCCGGGCACAACCAGATAGCGCCGCTCCAGGTGCGGATGCGCGGCATACGGACAAAGCGCCGAGCTGCACGCGTTCCAGCCAAAGTGGTGCAACTCATCTCCCGCGTTGGGCATGTCCGTCCGGCCGGCTATTTTCCCATAGGTGTCGGACGCGGGGTCCACGTCCACTACCATCAGCGCGTCCGGTTTGCCATCGCCCTTGGGGTTGAACGCCACGACGTAAGCCAGCTTTTCATGCGGCGCCTGCGCGGCCAGCTTCGGAGAAGGATAAAACGTTGGATCAGCTTTCCAAAGCATAGTGAATCCCTCCTCTAGCCATAGATTTCTGATGGGACTTTGACGCCCCGGGCCGTTAAGAAAGAATGGCCACGAACGGGAAAGAATGGCCACGGACGGAAATAATAGGTGTCCTTCAGCGGCAAGGTCAATGCCAGTAGTCAAGCGGAGGGTTTGCGAGTGTTGGCCGTACGACGCGCTACGCGTAGAAGTGCAGACCCCGAAACGGCATATAACGGGCCGGATGGAGTTTGCGCCGTTGACTCCCCGGCAACAATAAAAACTTCTGTCTCGTTCCGGATCGTCCGCAACACGGAAGTTGGCCCCACGCGCTCTGTCAACTAATGGAAAATCGCCCTCCCGTCCGTTGGCCGGCTCAGTTCATGCAACGTCCTATTATCAACAGCTGCCTTTTGAGCCACCATAAACGACGTTATGGGTGGCTCGGAGCTTCTACGTAGCCTTTTCATGATGCCCTTCCAGCCAGCTTAGAATTGTTCCCATGAACCAGGCGACGCTAGTCACTTTGGCATTCTGCACGCTGCTCACCAGCACCACATTCCTTTCTGCTTCGGATAGGCCATCGCTGCCGCCGCCAAGTGGTACTTACGGGATTGGGCGTGTGAGCTATGAGTTGACGGACCCAAGCCGCCCGGAGCCACTATCGACGCGGTCTGATGCGCGCCGCAAAATGATGGTTCACGTTTGGTACCCCACAGACCGGAGGGCACTGGAGGGTAAAGACACTGCTCCGTATTTGCCTGGCTTTGATGAGGTCAGATCAAGGATCAGTGTCGGTGACATTGCTGACATGTTTCGTCCGGCAACTTACGAAGGACCGCAGTCACTACCAGCAACTGTCGTCGTTGACAATGCCCCGATCGCATATGGAAAGCAGAAATTCCCGTTGCTCCTTTTCTCTCATGGCTGGGGCAATCCGACGTTCCTCTACACAGCAGAGCTGGAGGACATCGTCAGCCACGGCTATGTCGTTGCAGCCATCGATCATCCGTATGACACCACTTACACATGTTTCCCAAATGGCGATGTGACATTCTTCGCGCAAGAGCGTTTCAACAAGGAGGTAGCTAAACAACCGCACGGGCTTAGCGCCTACTCAAAGGAACGTGTCGAAGTGATGGCGCAAGACAATCAGTACGCGCTCACGCAGCTCCTGAAATATGCAGACACACGAAGCTTTAATGCACCCTTCTATAACCGCATCAATACAGAGATGATTGGTGCATTTGGTCATTCGATAGGCGGTCTCACAGCAGCTAGAACCTGCCAGATCGACTCGCGCGTGAAGGCTTGCATGGATCAGGACAGCACCGATTACCGTGGGTCTGCGTTCATTGTTTCCGACCTCCAACAGGTGGAGAAGCAGCCTTTCTTTCTCTTTGTAGTCTCATCCGCGGATGTGTGGAGTCCGAGAGCGCTCAATCCGAACGATGCAGAACTAGCGCAACAAAAGCTGACAAGGGGTGAGTTCGACGCCATCATGAAAGAACAGCAGGAAAATCAGACGAAGCAACTGGCTGGAATTGCAGGTGGAAGTTATCGTCTGATGCTCTTCGACTTGCCCGGATACATCCATCGGAGTTTTACCGACCAGACGCTACTCGCTTCAAAACTGGACCACGAACAGAGCCTTCACAACTTCCACGTTGCCGATACATATACGCTGGCTTTCTTCAATAAGTACCTTAAGGGGGACACAAAGACTGTTCTTGATAGCGGTAAGGCAGTTGATGATCACGCCAAGCTTGAAACGTTCCCGCCGCATTAATCTCTGCCGCATTAATCTCTATCGACCCATCCTTTTTATCCGGCCTGCCCGGATTGTGGGACTCTTGGGTTCATCGACCAAAGGTCTGGATGGCCGGCAACACGGAACTGATCCACTACCGAGTCATCGAAACTCTTGACATCGCTGATACACTTAACTCAGAGAAGAAACCAAGCCCGGCCAAAGCCGGGCTTTTTGATTTAGCATAGGATGGCAGGTCGAAGTCCAACCGTATATCCTTTGTTTCGAAGACTTTGCACACTTTTTGACGGGAGGGGGAGTATGCCGATGCAGCACCAAAACGCGCGCCACCGAAGCTACCTCCACACGCCGCGCCATCGCTTCCACCTCACCCTCCTGCCGCTCGCCGCACTTTATTTATCCACAGCCCTCACCGCTTATTCCGAAGCCCAGCTCAACCCCAACCTGATGAAGTACGCCTGCGGCCCCGCCAACCGCATGTTCGCCACCCTCTCGCCCGCCTCCCGCTTCACCGACTCCACCGCCGGCTTCGACCTCGTCGCCTCCCCCACCGTCAACGGCAAAGCCTGCACCAGCGACAAGCCCTTCTTCTTCTCCGTCCCCATCCCCGAAGGCAGCTACCGCATCACCGTCGTCCTCGGCGGCCCCCAGGCCTCCGTCACCACCGTCCGCGCCGAAGGCCGCCGCCTCATGCTCGAAAAGATCGCCACCCAACCCGGCGCCTCCGTCACCCTCAGCTTCGACACCAACGTCCGCTACCCTGAAATTCAGGGCCAGCCCAGCGGCAACCCGACCACGCAGGTGAAACTCAAACCCCGCGAACTCGGCATCCTCAACTGGGACCACAAGCTCACGCTCGAGTTCAACGGCGACCACCCCAGCGTCCGCTCCATCGACATCGAACCCATCGGAATCAAGACAGACGAGCCCGTCATCTACCTCGCCGGCGACTCCACCGTCGTCGACCAGTACTACGAGCCCTGGGCCGCCTGGGGCCAGATGTTCCCCCGCTTCTTCGTCCCCGGCATCGTCATCGCCAACCACGCCGAATCCGGCGAGACCACAAAGAGCTTCGTCGGCGAATATCGCCTCGCCAAAATAATGACCACTATGAAGCCCGGCGACTATCTCTTCATCCAATTCGCTCACAACGACATGAAGCCCGGCGCAGTTCTGCTCAATGAATACAAGAATCTCCTCACCGACTACATCGCCCAAACCCGCGCCAAAGGCGCAACCCCAGTCCTCGTCACCTCCATGAACCGCCGCACCTTCGACGACGCCGGCAAGATCACCAACTCCCTCGGCCCCTACCCCGACGCCATGCGCGAGGTCGCCGCGCGACAAAAAGTCACCCTCATCGACCTAAACGCCATGAGCAAAACTCTCTTCGACGCGATGGGCTCCGAAGGCACGCTCAAAGCCTTCATGCACTACCCCGCCGACTCCTTCCCCGGCCAGACCGTCGCCATCAATGACGACACCCACTTCAACAGTTACGGCGCCTACGAGCTGGCCCGCTGTATCGTCCACGGCATCCGCGAAGCCAACCTGCCCCTCGCAAAATTCCTCGACCCCAAAGTCCCAGACTTCAACCCCGCTCATCCCGACCCCCAATCCGACTTCCACCTGCCATTCACTCCCATCCTCCACCCAGGCGACCCCACCAAAGTCGGCCAAACCTGATCAAAAATCGCGGGAGGCTTCAACCGATGTCCAATGCGCAGATCCAGCCGTTTCTCCTCTTTGAAGGCAACGCCGAAGAAGCGATGAATCTCTACGTCTCGCTCTTCTCCGGAGCAAAGATTCTCGAACTCCATCGCTACGGACCCAATCAAGCCGGCCAGGAAGGCACCGTCATGCGCGCCGTCTTCTCCATCAAAGACCTCACCCTCCTCTGCACCGACAGCGTCGTCAAACACGGCTTCACCTTCACACCCTCCGTCTCACTCTTCGTCAACTGCGACTCCGAAGAGGAGATCAACCGCCTCTACGAATCCCTCTCCGCCAACGGCAACGCCTTCATGCCCATCGGGGACTACGGATTCAGCCGCAAGTTCGCCTGGCTCAGCGACCGCTTCGGAGTCTCCTGGCAACTCAACCTAGCCTGACTCATCGCTCTGCCAGCAATACACCAACGTCCTCTGCAAAGTCCCGCTGCCGCACCGCCCCCACATAAGTCTTCGCCACCCGCCCCTGCTTATCCAGCAAGATCGTCGTAGGCACACCCTCCAACCCATACTCCACCTGCGAAAGCCTCTCCGGCATCACCACCGGATACGGCACCCGAAACTCATCCACAAACTTCTTCACCTTCTCCTTGCCGCCTTCATCAATCGCAACCCCCACCACAGCGAGCCCCTTCGGCCCCATCTCCCGCGACAACCGGATCAGCCCCGGCGTCTCCTCCCAACAAGGCCCGCACCACGTCGCCCAATAGTTCACCAGCACCACCTGCCCGCGATGATCCACCGTCCGCCATGTTCCACCATCAAGCTGCGCCATCACCAACTCCGGCATCACCCTGCGTTCGCCAACCGGCCGAATCCCACCCGACTGCCGCGTCCCATAGTGCCACGCCCACGCGACCACCCCGAACGCCACCGCCGCCACCGCATATCGAACCCAACGCTCCCCCGATCCCGGCATCGCACCTCCCCACCGCCAGCCTACCCTTTTCCCATCCCCTTCATCCTATGTACAGTGTGTAGAGTCGAAACAGACCAAGACGAGGACAAGCGATCCCTACCCCCCGCCGCACCACCCTCCTTAAGACAATAGCCTCCCTCGGGCTGCTTCTCGCGGCAACGCCAGCCATCCCCTACTCCGTCCAGACTCACCAGGAGCTGATCGATCTGGCCTGGAAGCAATCCATCCGGCCCATTCTTCTCAAGCACTATCCCACCCTCACCGAAGCCCAGCTCCAGGAGGCTCACGCCTACGCCTACGGCGGCTGCGCCATCCAGGACTTCGGCTACTACCCCTTCGGCAACAAATTCTTCTCCGACCTCACCCACTACGTCCGCTCCGGAGACTTCGTCATCAGCCTCCTCCGCAACGCGCACACCGCCGACGAGCTCGCCTTCGCCATCGGCTCCCTCTCTCATTACATCGGCGACACCGTCGGCCACAGTGCCGCCATCAATCTCGCCGTCCCGGTCGAATTTCCCAAACTCGAGCAAAAATACGGCTCCACCATCAATTACGCTCAGGACCCTCACGCCCACGTCCAGACCGAGTTCGCCTTCGACATCAACCAGCTCAGCAAGCGTCGCTTCGCCCCGTCCGCTTACCTCAAGTACGTCGGCCTCGAAGTGCCCAGGTCTCTTTTGCGCAAGGCGTTCTTCGAGACCTACGGCCTCAACCTGCCCGACATCATCGGCACCAAAGAGACCTCCATCCGCATCTACCGCTACGCCGTCCGCCGCTTCCTTCCCAACATCGCGCGAGCCGAAACCATCCTCCATAAAAAGAACTTTCCCGCCGACACGCCCAGCCCCGATCTCGACGACCTCAGAAACGATCTCCTTCAGGCATCCACTGACAACAACTGGGAGGCCTACCGCAAGAACCCCGGCTTCACCAGCCATCTCTACGCCGGTTTTATCTTCATACTGCCCAAGGTCGGCACGGTCAAAATGCTCGCCATCAAAGGCCCCACCGTGCAGACCGAAGACCTCTACGTCAAGAGCGTCAACCGCTCCATCAAGTCGATGCGCTTCGTCCTGACCAACTTCGATCACATCGAACGCTACCTCCCCAACCGTGATCTCGATACCGGATTCGTCGTCAAACCTGGCGGCTACCCCCTCACCGACAGGACCTACGCCACCCTCCTCGCAATGATCACAAAGAGTCCCGATAAAGTTGTCCCCAACCAGCTCAAACACGATCTCATCGCGTACTACGCCGATCCACAAGCCCCCATCATCACCAAAAAAGATCCTGAAAAGTGGGCCCAGGTTCAGAAAAACCTCAAAACGCTCGAAAACATGAAAACCATCGGCGAACTCGATCCCCTCCCCGAAGAAATCCTCGACGGAAAGTAGATCGCGCGACAACCAAAGTCCGTGAGGGCCGCCAACGTTAGCCGCCATTACTACCCTCTATTTGATGATCGGCAAAAGCGCCGCCAGTTGCACACTCACCAGCAAGCTCAATCGGTTGTCCACCTGGTAGAACTTAGCCGTCTGCATCGCCCCAATGGCCTTGACGAACTGCGGCACATAGCTCTTCCGCAACTGCAGGCTGTCGGAATCGAACTTCAGGGCTCGAGCAATGTAAGACTGCGCCTTCGCATCGTCCATGCTGTCGTAATTCGCGGCATAGTCTTTGATCAAGGCGACCCGCTGATCGCCGATCACCTGCTGCTCATGGGCATAGTTGCGATACAACGGCCAGAACGCCTTCGACTGGTCCTCGGTGAACTGCATATTGCGAGTGATAATCTCCGTCTTGTCCGCCTGAACGTCCTGGCGCAAGACTGCAATGTCGTCGTCCGTCACCGGTCGTCCGGTATTGGCATCCGCCGGCGCCTGCGCCAGCGCACTCAGCGTTCCCAAAGTAACCGCAACCGTCAATAACCCCTTTATGACTTTCATCACATACCTCTTCGTCGTTCCGTTGTATTCAACTCGTTCACAGGCAACCGCTCACTGCGTCACCCAATTGGTTATCGTGTAAAAATCAGTACTACCGCACAGATGAGGCACCCATCGACTGTCTCACTTCCCGCCGCCGCATCCAACTAGTGAAATTAACAGGAGAAGCGATGAAAATCGTTCGCAGAAATCCAGCCTCACTCGCACTCGCAGCCACCATCCTCGCCTTTGTCGCCCTCGCCTCCGGCTGCAACACCGGCAAGTCAGCCCCCACCCCGGCCAACTTCACCCATGCCATCAACAACCACTTCCTCGATCACCCAGACTGCCTCTTTTCGGACACCCGCTTCCCCTTCGAGACCAGCGATCCCGCCAAGACCAAACAGATGGACTCTCTCGTCAAGTCTCTCCTTCTCGACAAGTCCGTCGAGTCAAGCATCCACGTCAGCCGCTACACCGTCGCCCCCGCCGGAACGCGCTACGCTCCCCGCTTCTGCTACGGCCACCGCGAAGTCACCAGCATCGACAGCTTCACCCCAATCGCCATCAACGACGGCTTCAAAGAGACTACCGTCTCCTACAGCTACACCATGAAGGAGGTCCCCGTCTGGGCCATCAGCCACGACGTCCACGCCGCCTTTCCCGAGATGGCCCGCGCTACCACCGGTCAGGTCACCGCCAAAGCCACCCTCGCCCAGACCCCCGTAGGCTGGCAGATCCCCGACTGACCGCCTGACCCGCCGTCGCAGTCACTGTTCTCCTCCGCTGACCTCAGATGCACGGGTGCCCCATCCATGGCAGTCTCATCGCGCTGGGTGGGAACGCACAACTTTCCCAACCAGCTCTTGCAGTTGCAGTTGCAGTTGCAGTTGCAGTTGCAGTTGCAGTTGCAGTTGCAGTTGCAGTTGCAGTTGCAGTTGCAGTTGCAGTTGCAGTTGTCGTTGCAGTTGCAGTTGCAGTTGAATGTCTTACGTTGTCATTCTGAGCGCAGCGAAGAACCCCCGCATTTTGCTTTTGCCATTGCTTTTGCTCCTCTTCCCACCCACCCCACGCAACAAAAGTGCACCCTCAATCGCATTTATTGCACGTCCCAAAGTATATTGGGACGGTCGCAAGTTCTCAGGTGCACCAGGGAGCAACAGATGACCAAAAACAAACAGGCCAACCCGCACCTCTTCCCTTCTTTCAAAGAGAAGAGAAAACAAAGAGAATCGTCGCCGAAACACCTGGGCCAGTGCATAACCGTTCTCGCCGTGTTCGTTCTACCCACAGTCCTCGCAGCAATCGCGCAGAAACCTCCATCAACAAACACTCTCCCCCCACCAGTCCATCTCACCGCCGAGCAGGATCATCAGCGAACCATGGACCTCCTGCACATCACCACCCTGCGCCCGGGCCGCTCTGGCAACCCCGACGCACCCAACGCCGCCAACTACGACGAGTCCAAAGCCAATCCCTTTCCCGATCTCCCAGACCCGCTCCTCCTGAACAGCGGGAAGAAAGTCACCTCTCCCAAAATGTGGTGGAACCAGCGCCGCCCCGAGATCGTCGAGTACTTCGACCGCGAGATCTACGGCCGCGTCCCCAAAGACACTCCCAAAGTCCGCTGGGAGGTCACCGCCACCAAGCACACCACAAACGGCGACATTCCCGTCACCACCAAAACCCTCGCCGGCCACGTCGACAACTCCTCCTACCCGCTTATCACAGTCGACATTCAACTCGAGCTCACCACTCCCGACAGCGCCACCGGCCCCGTTCCCGTGATCATGGAGTTCGGCTTCATCGGCCCCTTCCCTCGCCGCCCCGGCGCACCAGCCCCACCGCCTCCGCCACCCGGCCCAACCTGGCAGCAGCAGGTGCTCGCCAAAGGCTGGGGATACGCAGTTATCGTCCCCGGCAGCATTCAAGCCGACAACGGAGCCGGCCTCACCGAAGGCATCATCGGCCTCTGCAACAAAGGCCAGCCTCGCAAGCTCGACGACTGGGGAGCCCTCCGCGCCTGGGCCTGGGGCGCAAGCCGCGCGCTCGACTACTTCGAAACCGATAAATCCGTTAACGCCAGACAAGTCGGCATCGAGGGCCACTCCCGCTACGGCAAAGCCACCCTCGTCACCATGGCCTACGACCAGCGCTTCGCCATCGCCTACGTCAGCTCCTCCGGCGAGGGCGGCGCAAAGCTCAACCGCCGCGACTGGGGCGAGATCGTCGAGAACGTCGCCGGCACCAACGAATACCACTGGATGGCCGGCAACTTCCTCAAATACGCCGGCCCTCTGCAATGGAAAGACCTCCCCGTCGACGCCCACGAGCTCATCGCCCTCTGCGCCCCGCGCCCCGTCTTCATCGGCGGCGGCGCCACTAAAGGCGACGGCTGGGCCGACGCCCAGGGCATGTTCATGGCCGCCTCCGCCGCCAGCCCCGTCTACCAACTCCTCGGCAAAAAAGGTCTCGACACCACAACCTTCCCCGCAATGGAAACTCCGCTCATCGAAGGCGATCTGGCCTTCCGCCAGCACAGCGGCGGCCACACACCCGCCCCCAACTGGCCCACCTTCATCACCTTCGCCAGCCGCTATCTCAACGCCCCACCGGCCAGATCATCCACGCAAGGAAACTAACCCTGTTCTTCCACCCGAAACAATTTTTTAGCCACGTCATTCCGACCGAAGCGAAGCGAAGTGGAGGAATCTGCTGTTTGCCAGAGCTGCCACAAACTACCCTATCCAAACCTGGCAAGCCCCATCGCAACCAATCGCCTCCCACAACACCGAGGTCGCCAACCCCTCAAAGCCCATCTGTCCTACAACCACGGCAGCATCATTACCTCCTGACCGAAGGCGATACCTGCCTTCGGAGACAGGGCATCTCCAAGACCCACCGAACATAAGCACACAGAGGGCCAAAGCGAACTTGAAATTTCGCATAGAAACTCCTGAAATAGCTTGGTTTATGGTTTGGAGGATGGTAGGGTGGTAACGCTTCCCAACTGAACAATCTATTTCCTTCGACGCAGAGAATCTTACTCGAAACCATGCAGCGCGCACGGACAACCTCTCCCATTGCAATCGCAGGCCGCATACCAACCCTCAACGGCTGGCCTGGTGTGGCCATCCTATTCGCGTTCTTCCTGATGGGCGTCCATGCGGCGCGTCTACGTCCATTTTGGTTCGATGAACTTAGCACCCTCTTTGTGACGAATACACCCACGATCCGCGAGATGTTTCGCGCGATTCCCACCGATGGCAACCCGCCGCTTTACTTCCTCTTGGCTCGGCTATCCCTTCACCTTCACCTCGGGGTCGAACTGGCCCTGCGGCTCCCAGCGCTGCTTGCCTACCTGCTCGCCGCCCTGACTGTCTATTGGTTCGTGCGCCGCGATGCGAGCCGGATCTATGCTCTTCTTTCGATGAGCATGTTTCTGGGATGCTCCATCCACCGCTACGCCATTGAAGCTCGCGCATACTCCCTGTTGATGGCCTTTACGGGCATCACGATCTGCAGTTGGCAATACTATCGGCAGTCAGGAAGGCGGCGCGCGCTTGTAGGCATTTCACTTGGCGTCATTGGCGCGATCTTCACACACCAGTACGGTGTGATCTATTCAACGTTGCCCCTGATCGCTGGCGAATTTGTGCGGGCATTGCGACGCCGCGTACTCGATCGACGCGTTCTCTATGCCCTGGCGATTCCTGCTTTAGCCATTCTTCTGACCTATCCCCCTACGCTGCGAGCACAACAGTCGTTACTCTCTGCAATTCACGCTTGCCCCGGTTTCTACGCACACCCACGGCTTAGAGATTTGAAGGTCTATGCAGAAATGGTCCCACCGTTCTTCGCTCTGCTCGCCGTACTCGCCTGCGTCGGACTTCTCTTCAAACTCGCCTTGATTGGTCCCCCCCCGGGGGGAGGAGCCCGCCTCCGACGGCCCTCCTGAAGACCTTGCCGTTGCGGCGATGCTTGCACTCTTCGTCCCGGTCATGCTTCTCGTTACTCACTTCGGGACAAACTATTTCAAGTCCCGTTATGGCATTGGCTCCTCACTGGGTCTTTCATTGCTTTCGGGACTTCTTCTCTCTCGTCTCCACTGGCGTCACGCGCCGCAGCTCGCGTGGGTTGGGGTCGTCTACAGCCTTGCCGTCTGTTTCCTTGGAATGCGGTTGGCCGGAACTGCCGACGTAATATCTTCCTGGAGCGATCCAATTTTGCAGGCTCGGGATATGCAGGAGCCAATCGTTGTCGCCTCTGCGCTCGAATTCTCTCCTATGTGGTGGTACGCCGACAGGCAGATGCGACCCCAATTGCACTATCTGGCCGACCTCGACTATGCGCGGCGGCTGCATAGCGATCTAATCCCGGAATATTCACTAGCCCTAGAGCGCTCCTACACGCCGATGCAGATGGATGACTACCGCTCCTTCGTTCAGTCCCATCGCCATTTCCTGCTCTACTGCCATGGTGAACCTCGATTGGAGTGGGTGAAGGAGCGCCTCGTCCGCGAGGGATGGAGGCTTAGACTCCTGCAATCGGCCAAGATTGAATCGGCCAAGATTGAACCCGTTGGCGATGAAGGGCAGATGTATCGGGAGCTTTACATGGTGACTAGCGAATCGGGGCAGCGATGAGCTATTACACATCTGCGGGTGGATGAATTACCCGTAACCTAATGCAATGGCTTGGTTTATTCAAATGTCAGTGGTACGGTGGTAGCTCTTCCCCGGCAGCAGAGTTTCACCCGAGGCGCAGTATTGAACTTTTTGATTACCTTTCCTTCTATTGTCTGCATATTCTTTCTGGTCTTAGGGATGGCGGCGCGCTGGTTCACTGTCCCGTCGGATCGCAAGCGCACAGAGTGGATGATCGCGGCGTCTTCGCTTGTGAGATAACAGCCAGCGCGTCGCAATCCATCTGACCTACAATCAAACCAGATGGACCTCGCCGCCAAATCCGCGCTCCTCCAAACCACC
>WNFC01003303.1_pt1 | contig 17458 bp, 15 predicted proteins | sample 5400541 | NCBI WGS metagenome assembly WNFC01 (sample SAMN13153342, study PRJNA577476) | soil metagenome | isolation source: 120 cm saprolite under Douglas fir tree site 2 hole 2 replicate 1 | place: USA:California | collected 2015-04-18
CAATTGGTTTGATGCGCATGCCAGAAGCAACTATTACCTGGCATGAAGTGTTGCGTGAACTTGGACTGGATATGCGTTGAGGAAGTGGGATGCGCAAGACTCGTCTTCCGAATGCGCAAGACTCGTCTTCAATCCGCACATTCCCCACCAGTTCTGTCAATTCCACTATTTGCGAGAAGCCGCCAAACCGATTGCCGATGCAGATCGGCACGCGAAAAAAGAGCTGAAGAAACAGGTACGTGGGGTGCGTCCCATCGAGCGAGCATTGGAGGGGCGCACAGATGAAGAGGCTGAAGCGATCCGTGGGTATTGCTTGAAAGTCGGGGAGTGCGCTGACCAATGATGGGCGACGCCTCTAGAGGCCGATGGATTGAAGCTCAAAGAGCGCCTGCAAGCTATCTCCGACTCGATTGTCCGCATCGAGCAAAAAAGGGGCTTCCCTCTGAGCTTGCTCGCCTCAAGCTTCTCTTGCAAAACGGCTTAAAGGCCACAGCTTCTCGTCTTCCCAGCCATTCAACAAGCCTATGTTTGGGTTCATCAGGCCGCTCATCTGTTGGCTAATGCTGAACGGAGTGAAGTGAAGTCTCTCAAGCAGGCGTATGAACAGTTACTTGAGACGATGAAAGAGCAGCAGGAGCACCTGAGCGATCTTGCTCCGGCAGTCACACACTTCTGCAAGGTGACCACTAGCTATGGAGAGGGACTCTTTCAGTGTTACCAGGTCAAGGATCTACCTCGTACCAACAATGACCTGGAGCAATTCTTCGGCATAGCACGTCACCTGGACCGGCGCGTCACCGGACGCAAGCGAGCGTCTCCCACCTTAGTAGTGCGCGGCTCCGTGCGCGTGGTCGCCACGGGGGCCAGTCGAATCGTTTCCCTTTCAGCAGCTGAACTGCGTCCCTCCGATATCATGGCCTGGCGTACACTGCGTCAGACGCTCGATTATCGCCACGAGGGTCGTCGAAACCAACTCCGCTTCCGTCGCCATCCACAAGCTTATCTCGCCTCGTTGGAACAGCGTCTCTTCAGATCAGGTTTGCCATCGTAGAAATAGAGGCATTCACGGTTCCAACTCTATGACCCTATTGAGAGCTACTTTCATGTTGCTATCCACCCTCTTTTCGCTGTCTGCCGATCTCTGTCTCGTTGATGTCTAGTTGGAGGGTGGAGGACTGGATCTCGTGCTGAGATCCAGTCTGACCAGCACTGCGCGCCCTGCATGCGCACAGCCATCGACCCATATAGGCCCAGTATCACGTAAGCAGCTACCTTCTGTTAGCTCTGGCTTGCCTGACATGGTATAGTAGTATTCCAAACAAGTATTGTAGAGGGAGCAAGGATGAAACCCAATCTACCCATGGGCGGTAATACTGGCACTCCACAGGCCAACAAGCCAATCCAGCTCGCGCTCGCACCATCTCCACATCGCAATCAACAACTCTTCTCTGACCACTACCTCAACGTCATCTTACCGAAACGTGAAGACTGGCAAGCGTTGGTCATCGAGGCCGAACCCATCATGCGCGATCTTCAGCGCATCCTCGCTGATTACACGCCCAGTGACAAAGAGGTGCAGCTCGAAGATGACCTGGTCAAGCCGGTATTGAGACAGTTGAGACATACGTTTGAGGTCCAGCCCTCCTTGGAAACCCCTGATGGCACGAAAGCCCCGGATTATGTGTTCTACCGTGACCAGTCGGCGCTGCTTGCCAATAAGGGGAAAAAACTCAACGAGGCACGTTTACAAGGCCGCGCCTTTGCCGTGGGCGATGCCAAGTATTGGGATCGCCCGCTGGACGTTTCCCTGAAGAGCATGGGCGGCGACCCCTTTACCAACAAAAACCCATCCTACCAGATCGCCTTTTATATGCAGCACAGCGAGCTGGATTGGGGCATCCTCACGAATGGTCGGCTCTGGCGGCTCTACCATAAAGACACCGCCCACAAGCTCGATCGCTTCTACGAGGTCAACCTACCTGAGCTGCTTCGAGCAGGCGACGTCAAGAACTTTCTCTACTTTTATGCGTTCTTTCGCCGCCAGGCCTTTGAACCAGGCGACCTCGGCATTGAGGAGATCCGGCTCGCCAGCGCCGATTACGCGCGCGATGTAGGTGATTCGCTCAAAGCCCAGGTCTACGAGGCGCTGCGTCATGTGGCACAGGGCTTTCTGGATTACCGGCCCAATAACCTCCAGCCCGAACCGGACACGCTCAAGGCTATCTACGACCACGCGCTTATCGTCCTCTATCGCCTGCTCTTCATCCTCTACGCCGAGGCGCGCGAATTGCTACCGGTGCATGAGAATGTGGGGTACCGCGAGAGCTACAGCCTAGAGAGTATGAAGAGGGGCATCCAGAAGAACTTGGATGCCCATAAGCTCCTTTTGCCGAGCACGGCCACCCTCTGGCCCCAGTTGAAGGCGCTCTTCAGCATCATCAATGAGGGCAGCCCGCCGCTCAACGTGGCCACCTTCAATGGCGGGCTTTTTGACCCGGAGCGTCATCTCTTCCTGGAACAGCATATGGTAGGCGACCAGCATCTCCAGCAGGCCATCGACAATCTGGCTCGCGTGGATGGGCAGTTCGTCGATTACCGCGACCTGGCGGAGCGCCACCTGGGGACCATCTATGAGGGGCTGCTGGAGTTCCACCTGGAAAAGGCGGACCCGCCGGAAGATGGTTGGACTATCGATCTGAAGACGGCGAAAGGCGAGCGCAAGGCAACTGGCAGTTACTACACTCCCGATTATATTGTCAAGTACATGGTGGAGGAGACACTAGGGCCGGTGCTCTCCAGGGTCGTGGCAAACGCCACCACCGAGCAGGAAAAGGTTACCGTGGTCCTGAACGTCAAAGTACTGGATCCGGCAATGGGAAGCGGACACTTTCCGGTCGAGGCTACCGAGTATATCGCCCGCTTCCTAGTAGAGCATATTGAGCACCCCCCGACTGATACTGGCGGTGAGGCCGATCTTGCCTATTGGAAGCGGCGCGTCGTGCAAGCATGTATCTATGGCGTCGACCTCAACCCACTGGCCGTGGACCTGGCCAAGCTCTCGCTCTGGCTGGCGACGGTAGCCAAGGACCGCCCGCTCTCGTTCCTGGATCACCACCTGCGCTGTGGCAACTCACTGATCGGCACGCGCCTGGACGATCTACGTCTGGGTACGGCCGGTGCCCAGAAGAAGAGTAGCAAGAGGGCCCAGCCGACGATTATGCAGGGAGCGACTGTGGCCCAACCGATGCTCTTTGATGAGGAGAGCCTGCGCCAGACCATGACTACAGCAGTGGACATGATGTGGTTGATCGAATCCAGCCCCGCGCAAACGGTTGCTGAAGTGAAGGAGCAGGAGCAAATCTATGATGGCCTCCACCAGCAGCTAGTTGATAGGTATAGCACGTTGGCGAATCTCATGAGTACAACATATTTCGGTGTTGCGATCGATCCTGCACTCTGGCAACCGCTCGCTAATTATGCGACGGGACGGAGCGTCATCGCGCCTCCTCAATTCGATACCTGGCTCCAGACAGCCGCCGCTTCTGCCGAGCGGTATCACTTCTTCCACTGGGAGCTGGAGTTCCCCGAAGTCTTCTTCGATCGCTTTGGGCAGCACAAAGGCGCAGCAGCGGGTTTTGATGTGGTCATCGGGAATCCGCCCTACGTGCGCCAGGAGGAATTGGGACCGCTCAAGCCCTACTTCGCTGCCGCCTACCCGGAGACGTATCGTGGCGTCGCCGACCTCTACGTCTACCAACAGGGGCTGCGCCTGACGCGGACAGGCGGGCGGATGTCCTACATCGTCACGAACAAGTGGATGCGCGCGGAGTACGGCGAGCCGCTGCGTGCTTATTTTGCGAAAGAGGGAGCGCTCGAGCGCATTATCGACTTCGGCCACGCGCCCATCTTCGAGGATGCTGACGTCTTCCCCTGCATCCTGGTGCTGGAAAAGCCATCTCTTCTGAGGGAGCAAGACCGCCCAACGGAGCGCCAGGTGCAGGTGATGAGCTTCCCACGCGCGGAACTCGGCCGGGCGATTCGGAACAAGGTGAGTCTGAAGTATTATGTCAGTGAACATAGTGAGAGCGTACCCTATGGTCGATTTGGGAGAGGCCCATGGAATTTGGAATCTTCGCCAGTGGAAGATCTATTGGAGAAGATCCGGCGCATAGGCGTACCCTTAGCCGAGTACGCGGGCGTGAAGCCGTACCGGGGTGTGCTGACTGGTCTGAACGAAGCGTTCCTGATTGATACGCCGACCAGAGACCGCCTCCTCCGCGATGATCCCCACGCTGCCGCGATCATCAAACCCTACCTGCGCGGCCAGGACATCAAACGCTGGTCGCCCCAATGGGCGGACCTGTGGATGATTGTCCTTCAATCGAGTAGTGACCGCACCTGGTCCTGGAGCGACGCGACTGATATCGCAGTGGCTGAAGACCTCTTCTGGCAGGCATTCCCTTCCCTCCATGCGCGCTTGAAGCCGCTCGAGGAGAAGCTGCGCATCCGGCTGGATAAGGGGCGTTACTGGTGGGAATTGCGTGCGTGCGCCTACTATCATGTCTTTGAGCAGCCAAAGCTGATGTACCAGGAGATACAATTTCACCCTTCCTACTGCTTCGATAGCATGAACTTGTTCTCCAACAACAAGGTGTTTTTCCTTCCGACTGCAGATGCCTATCTGCTTGCCGTCTTAAACTCACCGCTCATGTGGTGGCATAATTGGCGCTACCTACCGCATATGAAGGACGAAGCATTGAGTCCAATAGGCGTGAAGATGGAAGCTTTGCCCATTGCATCCCCTACTGAAGCCATCCGTGCTGAGGCGGAGCAAGCGGTGGCGCGGCTCATCGAGATTACGCGAGCCAGACACGAGGCTCGGCGGCTAATGCTGGACTGGTTGCGCACGGAGTTCGAGATACAGGAGCCAGGAGCGCGCCTGGAAGATTTTACCATGCTTGATGAACATACATTTGTAGAAGAGGTACGCAAGCATCGTGCTAAAACAACAGGAAAACTATCACCTGCCGCGCTTAAAGACTTGCAAAGCGGCTATGCTGAGCAGATCACGCCCATTCAACAGTACAGAACCGAAGCTATGGTGCTGGAGCGCAAGCTCAGCGATCTCATAAATGCTGCGTACAGTCTCACACCAGAAGAGATCGCCTTGCTCTGGGCCACAGCCCCGCCGCGAATGCCTCTTTGAGAGTTATGGCCATCGATGCTGAAAAATGACACTTTCCTATAGTGGCATTCCTTGGTCATTCAGCATGTTCTGTGCTGGTCTGTATTCTGAAGAAGGGACTTACTCTCCTTTCAATGCGGGATGACGCTGCCAGAAAGCATCGAGCACCTCTTTGTTTTGTTGATAGACGTCCTGTAGATGTGCAAAATAGGCCTCACGTTCTTGTGGCGTACCTTCGACGAGCATTTTTCCCAGGATAGGAAGTGGCGGTATCTCCTTGGCGATTGCGGGGAGTTCCTGTTGAAGCGTTGCACGAAACTCCTGCATGCGCTTAAAAACTGGCCAATTAACGCGTACCATCGTACTGATTTCTTCGAGATTGGGACCGTAGCCGTTTTGTTCCATAACTAGCAATGCACAGAACAAAAGCGCTTGCATGGCCGGGTGTTTCAGAAATGTTCGTACCAGGCGGTGAAGCTTACCGAGATAGCCCATGACCTCAAAACATTCCAGCATCCGGTCGAAAACGTCTTGCCGCTCCCGCGCCATCTCTAGCTCTTCTGTCGTTGCAGCAAACAGCACCGCCTTGAGTTTGGTCCATGAGAGCAGTTGTTTGTTTGAAATGTCTTGTAGACCTTCTGCGATGTCGCTTGGTATCCATCGAAGGTGCCTGGTTTGTAAACCGTGCGCAAAAATATCGGCGGGCTCCTCCAGCTGCCCTGGTGATTTGCTGTCACTGAGAAAATCTCGTGTGAAATCAAGTGGTACGCCATAGAGCAGCTGGGTCTCCAGGTTGAGGAACCATTGCTGATCTTCTCTGTTTTCGAAATTCTGAAGAACCTTTCGCGCAAAATTGGTCCGAACAGACTTCCACGCTGTATTGAAGATCTTTCGTGCCAGCTTGTGTGCAGCTGTTTGTCGCTCGCGAATGGTTGTGGGCTCTTTCCAGGTAGAAAAGGGGGTCAGACTCCAGATACTCGTTTTGAGCATGCCGATTTCAATGGTGGCACCTTCAACCCATAAGTGGAAGCGTACCATGTTGAAGTTCCGGTGTTCCCGCAGCAATCTGCAGACAGCAAGTACCCGCTGACCAGCCTCAGCTTGGTAGAGAGAAGTGGTGCCGCCAAACCCCGGATGTTCTATCTGTGCCTCCACCACTTTTTCTTCACGAAAGCGCTTCAATTGTCGGGCTGTAAACGTGGGATAGCCATTGGCTTGAACAAAAGCGATCAGTTCATTCTGGTCCATGCACCCGATTATACAGCAGCCCGCGAGAAGCGTCATCTCCTCAAAAGGGAGTTGCTATACTAACGCTCATCTTACGAGCAAGGCGTACCCTTGCCGACTCTGGGTCGAAAGAGCCGTGAGCAACCCTTCATAGGAGAAAACTATGACTAAAGCAAGGATCGTGCTTGGGTTGGTTCTTACCACCATCGTACTCATTGCTGATCTAAAAAGCGAGCGTTCGCTCCTCAGGCAACTGTTCAAGTAGAGAGAAGGTCAGCGTAACAATTACGCTCTAGTGAAAAGGCCAGGGAGACTATCTTCCCTGGCTGTCATTTTCATACTTTAGGCGACATTGACCCCATTTCCAGGGGACCAATGGGATGAGATTGGTCAACCGCGAGGGATGGGTAGAGGTTGATTGATTTGCTCGCTGAGCTGGGCTATCGTTCTCTCTAATTCGTCGTCAGCTCCAAAGTAGAGGTCTTTCAGTTCCTGTAGCACTGCTTCCACGTACGCTTGATTGGCCTCATCGTTTGTTTGTCGTCTCCCATAATGAGGGTAATGTCTCTGGAGACGAGGGTTCTGTGTAAATCGTTCACTTATCCGCCTTTTGTCCCGGAGGGCTCTATCGTGAAATAGCTGTGCTTTTTGGAGAAGAGGAGCGCAGAGCGGTTCCTGAGCTGTGCTGATCCTACTGATCTGAGTAGAATAGTCGTGTTGAAATTGCCTGTGTGTATCGAGTTCGGTAATATTCGTGAGTATTTGCTCGGGCGACTGATCGGGATTGATATTCTCGCGAAGTGTTCTATACCACCTATCCAGGAGATCACGCAGGTCTATGCATGCTTGGAGCGCCTCTCTTTTTCTCTGCTGGACTTCCTGGCGGTTGACTATTTCGCGCTGCAGGCTCTCCTGGCTGCTGGCTACACTTCTTGCCACTCTGACCGCGACCATAGCCGCGATCGCCGCGATCACAGCTGCGACCGTGCCAACCGCGCTGATAACAAGCGTTGCAATCCCCATATCTTCAATCGACATATATGCTCCCCTTCTCTCTTTTGACTGCTTTGCGAAAAGGGTACCCCCTACCTGGTGCTAGGAGCTAATTTGGTGGAACCTGGCATTACCTCCGTATGGGAAGAGCGGACAGGGCTGGTCCCACGAGGCTGTACCCACACGTCCTAGATCCCTTGGCCATTGATATTGACCAGCTCTGGTCTCTACTCATCAAGCGTAATCGCATCCTCTGCGATGCCTCGCCTCCTTCGTTCAAGAGCCTGCTCCAATGCGTGGAGAGATCGCTGATCCCGTTCGCTTAGCGACCCGGCCTCAAGCTCTTTTGCTCTCGCTTCCACGATGTCAGCAGCCACGAACGGCTCGATATCGCTGAGGCGAATGCGCCAGATTGTGCGCACGACCGCTCCGCCAATTTGCCAGGACCGCACAGGCTGCACGAAGGCACCCAGAAAGGCGAGGAACCCCTCCTTGGATTCGATGAGGGACGCCACCCACTTCTCTGGCTCCTCACCCGACGACCACTCCCGCCATTGATAAAGGAGGATTCCCATATTCGGGTGGGAAGCCAGATGGCCATCCTCTGCAGCCACTCGGATCTTCTTTAAGCAAACTTGCTTCAAGATCGGCAGATGCGACGTCTCAAGAATAGAGCTGGTCTTCCCATCGCCTTCGAGCGATATGAAATATACAGGCATAAAAAGGCCAGAACTCGCCTGGAGAGCCTCGCAGACGATCCGCATTCGTTGCTCCCTGTCTGGCTCGGTTGCGAGATGCCAGTGAATAATCCGAACCACGTGTATCGAAGAGTCGATGTCGAATATGCCACTCGAATAGGGAGAAAGATCCTCGCTGACGTTAAAGAGGGCCGTAATGAATGGCACAGCGTGGGTGAGATCAATTTCCTGCTTGTAGGCTTCAAGTCTGTTCAATGCAGTGTCGAGAAGACCCCGTTGTTTCAATGTGGAGAACACTGCCGTGGCGTCGGCTGCATCGCTGACGCTATGCAACACCCGGTCGAGATCTGCTTGCGAGATGTCTCCCTCTGGGATAGCCAGTAGGAAATAGCGATCGAACACATCAGGGTGGCAGACTCGCAACTCGCGATACCAGTGATCCGCGAAGTCCGCACCGTAGTGCGAACCTCCAAATACCCACTCGATGGCGGGAAAGAGTTGCTTGACAACCTCGCGGACCGCCTCCGTTCGATCTTTACTCGCGTGCTCGATAATTGCTTCCACTGCCGCCCTCGTTGCATTCTCTTTGTAGCTACGGTCCATTCCTAGCAATTCTCTGCCCGTCAGCACTGACTTTGCTGAGGGTAGGGCTTGGTACACTTCGGGCTCGAAGACGCGGAGGACCTCCAAGCCAATCAGGTCGATAGGATTGACCTCGAAGGAGGTATCCCCACGGAACTGGCCGACCTCAAAGGCAAAGACGGCCCCAAAGCGATGCACATCCCGCAGCGTGCGGAAGAACGCTTGAAAGCCGCGGAAATAGAGATTTACCCACCGCTCCCCGTCGAACCGCTGGCCGACAGACTTCTCGCCGAGGACATCATCTAATCTTTGAAAGAGAACCTTATCAATGCGTGGCTGCTGGAGCAGCGGAATGTCAAAACCGACCTGTACGATCTTGTCCAGAAACTCGCGTCCGCGCTCTCCAAGAGCCCCCTCGATGGTGGTTCGCTGGAAGAGTACGAGGTAGACCACGTTCGGAAAGTCCGCATTAGCCTTGATCAGTTGGAACATCAGCTGAATCTCATTGGGTGCGAGACGATCCAGATCATCTATGACTATCACGACTGGAGCAGCGAGCGCCGATAGGTCATCTGCTAGATCGGCCTTGATCTCGTTCAGATTCCGGTCTGCGGCTTCGGCGCTTCTAGAGAACAGGGCGGCAACCTCATCTGCGAATCCTGCAATCCATTTGAGCGCAGCCGCGATCATCAGCGCCAATCCTCCAACCACCCCAGCCACCACAGTGACCCAGGCGATACGCGTGATTGATGCCAGACCAACGAGACCGAGGAGCACGAGCACCATAATGGTGATGTGCCGGAAGCCAGTTAAGCCAAGCGAGCCAACCTTCAGGTGCTGCGCGTAGAGGTGCCACTTTGCCGCGCGGCGTCTACCTTGTTTGCTCGCATCGGCCTTCCCAAGAGCGATCTCAACCTCGGTGAAGAATGCCTCCGCGAGCTGATCTTGCCCAGCCCACTGCCAGGGGTTGAACTCAACCACAGTTGCCGGCGTCCCTTGCTTGGATCTCAGGGCCTCCAGCACCATGTTCTTGACTGAAGATTTACCGCTTCCCCACGGACCGTAGAGGGCTACGACAAGGCTGTCGCTCTCGTTCCAGCCGTCGATAGCCGTCGCGAGAGCCGTCGCGAAGTCGGCTCGATCTAGAAGATCTTCTTCTTTGGAGGTGATGGGCCGGTCCGCCGAGAAGAGATGGGAGCCCTTGCCGTGTCGGCTCGTCACCTGGGTGTCATCGGAGGCTATCTTGTCCTCCTTCTTTTGTTGGCGCCTTGCCATTCGTTTCCTCACTGCATTGACTTCCTCGCATGGCAGGAAGAACATCGGTTCGCCTGCACTATCAATCTACCCCATTCCCCTACAAGAGTGAAGCGATTGGTACCATTTGGGGTGACGAATGCTGTCAAATCGCGGCAACTACGCGACCCATGCCCATCCCTGGCCATTCGATCTATGAGGACACGCTGGGGAAGCTGCAGCCGCTCGGGTCTGATCATGCTGAACCCCAGGCTGGTACAGAGACCCATGGACTGCATTGACTACGTGCTGCTTCACGAATTGTGTCACCTGAAGGAGCATCATCATGGGAAGCAGTACTATCACCTGTTGGATCACACCTTACCTGATTGGCGAGAGCGACGGCAGAAGTTGAACCGGTTTGAGCTTTTCTAAAATAAGGCTCGCATGGCGAAGTGCTCGTAGGTATGGATGTCTAGCCTCATCCTCCCTGCCTCTTAGCCACGAGCACTGCACTCGCCAATGGCACCGCTTACACCGCCACCTAAAAGACGATGCGCTAGAATGAGTGGGAAAGGGTCTGCGGGGTAGGTGGTATGATGGTTGCAGGACTTACAGAAAATCGCATTGACGTGTGAAATGTCGTGGTCAAGGTCTTTTTTATCTGGCATACTTCAGTTAGGCATAATCTCATTTGGAGAAAGGAAAATCCTATGACCTTTGGACATTTCATCTTTGCGTTTCGCAAAGCTCTCGGCTTGACTCAAGAAGCGTTTTCTGAACAATTAGAGAAGCGAGAGGGGTATGCCCGCTACGTTTATCCCCGCTATATTCAGCGCTGGGAGCACGATAAGAACAGGCCCCGGCAGGCAACGGTTTCGCGAATACGGCTGTTAGATGCACCATTGTTTGATAAGTTGTGGTTGTCCGCCCTTCGCCAACACGAGTTACAACAATTCGTTTCTGAGGTCGCCAGGTCTAGAAGGTCCAGGCCCGACTATCGGTTTGGGTGCTACAGCGGTGTTCGCAACGATTGAGCCAGCGCCACCAGGCGCCTCAAGGTTTTTTGCGCAGTCACATCTCTTGCAAGAAGCGTTCATACACGGTGGATTCAGGCAGAAAGTCACACTTTTTAAGAAGGCGTGCATTCCCCAAAGATCGATGGAGAAACGACAGCGCAGTATGACTCTCGTCCGGATTTGACACAGGTCGTGAGATCTCAAACGGCGCTCATCCTGAGCATGAGTTTGTTGGAGATCCGAGCGTACAAACTGGCTTCACCACCTCTCCCTGATTTGGGGATGACAACTCACTTGCAGGCGTATCTTGATGCGCAATGATATACTCTTTTCCAGAAGTACATTCGAACAGATCGTTTGGTTCCCAAGAGTGAGATGGTGATACGGCACGATGAATGGAACAGACAGCCACATAGCACGTGTGAAGCAAAAGCTTGCGCAGGTACAAGCTACCTGGCAGACCCGTCCTCACGAGTTTGGCGTCCAAAAGCATCAGTTCCGTATGAACCCCACTCTCTCGGAGGACACGCTGCTCGCCTTTGAGACGCGCCATGGCATTCGACTTCCGGAAGACTATCGAGCTTTTCTCCGCAACGTCGGAAACGGGGGAGCCGGACCGTACTATGGGATCCTCCCGTTAGAGCAGTGGGCATCTGGACCCGATGAACTGGACGATGAGGCACTCAGTCGGTCATGTCCCTTGTCTGAGCATCTGCCGCGCACTGCCGAGTGGGAGCAGATGCTTCCTCCTGGGGTGGAGAACCCCTACCAAGGCACTATAACGATCTGTTCCCAGGGGTGCACATACTATGTGCTCCTGGTCGTCTCTGGTCCTGCGCGTGGACGAGTAGTCTACATGGATCAGGAGGGACAGCCGCCCTTTTTTCTCAGAGAACCCGACTTCTTGTCCTGGTACGAGCGGTGGCTGGATGAAACCATTGGCGGCTACGATCTGACCTGGTTCGGCTTCCGCATGGGCGGGAGCGAAGCCGATCTCCTACGCATACTTTACGACTCGCACATCCCAAGCAGCACCCGATCTGACGCTCTGGGCGCGCTGACCAAATTTCCTCAGCTCGAGGCTGCGACACCGGCTGTGTTGGCTGGCCTGCAGGACGCCGATGCGGACGTGCGCAAGAGTGCGGCTCTTGTGGTCGCCCACTTCTCCATCGCCGAGGCTGGCCCTTTGATCCGCAGGTTGGTGACCGACGCTGATCCGACTGTGCGTAAGAGCGCCTTGCAAGCCCTGGTCAAACTTCCTCACGTGCCCTGGTCAGTTGTGCAACAGATGCTGCAGGACCCTGACACGGACGTGGGAGAGGCAGCATGGCGCGCCTTGCACAACGCCCAGAGGCTGACCATTGAGGACATTCTCCCGATGCTGTCGTCGGACGATCTACGGTTTCGTCGACATGCGGCTTATAGTTTCAAGAGCATTCCTCTTGATCATGCTCTGGATGTGCTGCTCCACTGCCTGCAGGACCCCGATCCGGATGTACGGCGCTACAGCGTTCAGTCTCTGGCCGCTCACCGGAGTCGCCAGTCCGTCCCCATGCTCACAGCGCTCCTGGCAACCGAGAAGGAGACACTTGTCCTGGGCAACATCATCCGTGCTCTTACCGAGATCAATGATCGGGGCGCTGTCCCTGCGCTCATTGACGTGACGCGCCATCCCTTTGCAGGTGTGCGTTATGAAGCGGCTAGGGCCCTTGGCGCATTGGGTGACCGACGAGCGATCCCCGCGCTTACGCTGTTATGCGATGACGTGGTGCGACCAGAAGAACGAGATGCCACCGGCGGGGCCCGCCGGTGGCCAGATCGGGTCTGCGACCAAGCCAGGCGATCCCTACAGAGTTTAGAATGAACATCGTTTGAGGTTTCGTCGCCAGCATCAAATCCAGCCAAGAGTCCATCGCATTCTGGAATATCCATGAATGGGCATCTCAGTGCGAATTTGAGCGGTAGCCACAATGGGTAAACCAGCCAAGGGCATCGGAGGCGGTGATGGTGAGGAGAGCTTGCCCAAGAGCTTCTTGTAAGGTTTCTGGCGTGCGTGCTCCCACCCGGCGTAAAAAGGCGGATGCCGCTTCGAGAATGCCTCCTCAATGGGTGACAAGTCGGGAGAGTAGGATGGCAGAAACAGGAGCTGGCATCCCCGTGCGAGGGTAGCCTGCCGAACCTTTTCTCCGGTATGGGTGCTCAAGTTATCCATCACCACGATTTGTCCCGCTCGCAGGCTCGGTACAAGAACCTGTTCCATGTAGATCTCAAAAACGGTACTATCCGCTGACCCCTCAAGAATAAGCGCTTCGCCCATACCGTGGAGTGAGAGAGCTGCCAGAAGGGTGATATTGGCTCGTCGGTTGCGTGGAATGGCACCATACGCCCGTTTCCCTCTCAGTGACCGGGCGTACAGGCGGGTTAACGCAATGTTGGAACCGCACTCATCAACAAAGACCAATTTATCTGCATCAAGCGTTTGGGCCTGCTCTCGCCAGGCTGCGCGCTCTGCTTCCTTCTGCTCACTCGCGTGTAACGTCTTTTTCTTACGGGTCCAGGTCAAGCGCTGGATCGCGCGGCTCATCGAGGCTGTGCTGACCTGAATGCCTTGCGTGGTTTCCCAGATCTGGCAATGTTCCGCAAGCGTTGCATCTGGATAAGCATCAAGTTGTGACTGTAACCCAGCAAGCAGGGCGGCTCCTTTCTTTGCTGGGCGTCCTGGAATGGCTTTGGGTTTGACGTCGCCGGTCTCGAGCCTCAACTTGAGATATCGCTTGATCGTGGCTCGTGAGACGTCAAACGTCTTGACGATCTCTACTCGTGGCTTCCCCTGATCGACCGCGTGCAGAATACGCTGTCGTAAATCGTAAGAGTATGCTCGCATGCTTTCATTTTGTCACACAGCTCCTGGCTCCATCTTTGTGTACACCGCTGTAGGGGGGATTGTCCAGTACCTGCTATACTTGACGAGAGGATAAGGGAGAAAGATTCTCCCAGAAAGGTTTGGAATGTATGGCAGAGGACAAGAGGAAACAGTATACATCAGAATTCAAAGCGAAGGTCGTCTTAGAGAGCCTGCAACGGGACACCACCATTGAAGAGGTACGCAAGAAATATGGCGTCTCCACTTCGATGATCCACCGCTGGCGCGAGGAATTCAAGCAGAACCTGCCACTCCTCTTTGGGGATAAACGCAATCCCAAAGCCAAAGCACAAGCCCAAGGATATGCGCCTGGCGAATCGCCCGATGACCTCAAGAAGATCATCGGCGAATTAACGGTGCAGAATGAAATCTTAAAAAAAGTGCAGGGGCTGTTGGGCAACTAAAGGCAGCAGAGAAAGTGGAACTGGCAGCTCATCTGATGCCGCCTCATGGCCCCTACACCAAAAGCCAGATTGCGCGAGCTCTCATACCAATCCCAGTTCTATGAGGCCGCTTTGAAGTGAGGAAAGTAGGTCATGGAACGGAGCCTGCCAGGTTCTGCTTCCAAGTGGAGGAGTCCATCACAGAGCCGGTCCATGACCTCGTCGAGCGAAGAACTGGCCACATTGGCGAACTGCTTTTCGCGCAACTCTTCCCAAATATGCTCGGTCGGGTTCAACTCCGGACTGTAGGCGGGTTGGGGGATCAAGCGAATATTCTCCGGCACCTGGAGGTCCTTGGCGTGATGCCATGACGCCTGGTCGACCTGCATGACGATGAAGGAGGAAGCCTCGGTCCGGGAGACATGCTCGAGGAACAGACTCATCATCGCAGCGTCCACCGTCGGCAGGATCAGCGAGATGAGCTTGCCTTCGGCGGGAGCCACCGCCGCGTAAACATACACATACTCGCGTACCACTTGCCGCGCCGAGCGCGGTCGGATGCCTGGTGAAGCCCAGGCTCGTTTGACGGTACTGATGCGGCCGAAGCGCCCTTGATCGGCTGCCATCAGTAGCACCGGCCGCTGGTCCATGGGATCGCGGCTGGCGACGGCGGCGGCGACGATGCTGGGAAAGTTGCTGAGAAAGGCGGCTTGCTCGTCCTGGTTGGCTTTGGGGTGCTGGGGACGTGGCACCAGCTTGCGCCAGCCGTGACGAGCCAACAGACCGTAGATGGTGTTGAGATGAACCGGATGCTGGACGTGCGCTTCCAGGGCGAGCTTGATCTGCCCCGCGGTGGCGATCTCGCCCCGCTCGGCACGCACAAAAAAGGGCGCGAGAAAGGCCCGTTCTTGCGAAAGCGTCAGGTAGGCATGCCGACGCCCGCCCCGGCCTGGTGAACCCATCGCTGCCGGCCCCTGGCGATTGTAGGTGGAAATCATGCGTCGGACGGTCCGAGCCGAGACGCCGGTCTGCTTGCCAATCTCGCTGGCGGTGCGCGGGGCCAGCAGAGCATGATAGAGAATCCACCAGCGCTGCCGCACCCAAAAACGTGGCTCCCGTTGCATGTGATGTTTGATTTCCTCGAGCCTCAGATGAAGAAGCACTCGTGTCACTCGCGTTCCCAAGACGATGCTTTCCCCTTTCTTCTCAGACCTGTCGCATCTCACTCCTCCAGGTTCCCTGCTTTGTGCCTATCCGAATAACCTGGTACAATCGGAAGTATGAGCCAAGCAGCACCGATCTGGCGCAAGAAACAGCAGATCGGTCAATTCGTCCCCCGCCGCGTGCGAGGAATCGTGCGGCCAGTGTCGGCGCGCGTCCATACCGAGCATCAGCGGATGGCAGAGGTCCTTACAGCGCCTGCAAGCACCGATCTATCTCAGCGATAGCCTGGGCATTATTTTGGTAGAGGATGGCGTGAAACCCATAGGCCGCAGCGGTGGCGACGTTGCGCTCGACATCATCGAGGAATACCATCTCTTGTGGCTGCACCCCTACACGTTGGCTGGTGAGCGCATAGATGCGGGGATCAGGCTTGGCGAGGCCGACTTCGTGAGAATAGATGATGAAGTCCACCATTTCCGCGAAATGATAGCGGTCCTGTTCACGTTCGCGCGCGCCGTCAAAGCTGTTGCTGAGCAGGGCGGTGCGATATCGAGGGCGCAGGGCGCTGAAGTAGGCGACCAACTCAGGATTCGGGTCCCCAAGATAGATATTCCAGAAATCTTCGACAAAGGCTTCCAGTTGCGCTGGCGTCATGCCGATGAATTGGCGCAATCCTGCCTGCCATTGCGCCTGTGACAGCGTTCCCAACTCGCCGTCTTTCCCTGATGCGTCGAAATACCGGTTCATTGCTTTTCTGCGGGCATGTAATGCTCCGGGCGGCAGTTGCAGGCGCATCTCCCAGTCCGCGATCAGCTCAGGAAATCGCGCGGTGGGATCACGTCCCAGGGGTTCCAACTCGAAGACACCACCAATATCAGACACGACGGCTTTGATCATGCGATATGCTCCTGTTTGAGGAGAACCATGCGACGAGATTTCTCAGTTCGCCAATGTGAGCAAAAAGGAGTCAGATCGGTCAATTCGATCTCCACCGCGCGCAAGGAAGCGCCTGGCCAACCGCGATGTACCGATCACTGGCGACTGACCAAGTGGGGAGGAAACCGACTCAACACCCTCTTGACATCTGTGATTCATATCCGTTGGACGAAAAAGGCACACAGAACCTCCCAGCAGCTTGTCGAGTTAACGTTTCTGATTGCCTGGGAGCAGTGTGTGGCACGCTTCAACCGTGCTCTTGGCATCGAAGCCGATGATGTCTCTGGGAATGGGTGCTGTCTTGCGCCGGTTGCCAGATGAGAGCGTAGCCGCAACGATCTCGACCTGGCATGACGCACGACCTGTGCTCTTCCCGCGTCTCCGCGCTCTTCAGCGGGATGGCATCTGCTGGCTGAACCCGGCGAAAATGTGCGCCATGTACCTGGTACCTAGCACCCAATAGTCGATCCGAATATGTTCGTTGGGCGCATGAACAAGGCATCCTGGATGGCCGACACCCACATCGATGATCGGGAGGTGCAGGTGCTCCAGCACGATATCATACGGGCCACTGCCGCCGGAGATAGGACTGACCACCGGCTCCTTGCCATAGGCGGCACGGGCTGCCTGCAGAGCCAGTTGAACAAAGGGATCATCGGGATCTGTCACCGCAGCACGTGTACCAGGGCGAGCCAGCAGCTCGATATCCTGGAAGCCTTGCGCGTCCAGGTGTGCGCGCAATTGGCGCACGACTTGCTGCGGGTCCTGCTCAGGCACCAGGCGGAAATCTATTTTGCAGCCAGCTGCAGCCGGAATGATCGCCTTTGACCCCTCACCCTGGTAGCCACTCCACAGTCCATTGATCGTACAGGTGGGCAAGAACACAGCTTCTTTCAACGCCTGTCCACTGAGATCGCCTGCCAGGCGGGTGATCCCATGCTGGGTCTTCTCTTGCTCCTCCTGGGAAGGGAGAGCAGCCAGCAGTTCGCGCTGACGGGTGGTCGGTGGCCGGACAGCATCATAGAAGCCGGGAAGCAGAATGCGCTCCTGCTGATCTTTGAGAGTCCCCAGAGCCCAGACGAGCCGCCAGGCGGCGTTGGGGAGGGAACTATACA
>WNFC01010553.1_pt1 | contig 17454 bp, 17 predicted proteins | sample 5400541 | NCBI WGS metagenome assembly WNFC01 (sample SAMN13153342, study PRJNA577476) | soil metagenome | isolation source: 120 cm saprolite under Douglas fir tree site 2 hole 2 replicate 1 | place: USA:California | collected 2015-04-18
TCTTTGCTCCTTACGAGGTGTTCAAGACGCAGGACGGATATCTGGCGCTCGTCGGAACAGGCGGAAACGATGCTTGGGGAGCGCTTTGTCGTGTGCTCGCGTTAGATGCGCTGCGCGAGGATCCCCGGTTCGTCGACAACGCGGCGCGGGTCAGAAACGCCGAGGAGCTGCACACCGAGATCGAGGCAATCCTCTCGTCGGCGTCAACCGCGCATTGGCTTTTAGAACTCGACACATCCGGCGTCGCGTGCGCGCCCGTCCTAACGCTGTCGGATGTTCTCGCCTCCGCACAGACAGCGGCGACGGGAATGATCGGCAGCATCGAACATCCGCGCTCCGGCCCGATCCCGACAGTTGGCCTTCCGATCCACCTTTCAGCTGCTCCGACAACAGCGAGCACACCGCCGCCGTTTCTCGGCGAACATACAGCCGAAGTGACCGGCACTTAAGCCCTGTAGGCCGCCCAGGCGGCTCACTCAACCCGCGCGAGCAGAAACCGCCGCGACGGCTTCGTCCTCGCCGTCGAGCGGCACGCCGAGCGAATCGCGTTGTACCGACAGAATGTGCTCGGCCGTCGCTCGCATGGCCGCCTCTGGGTCACCGCGCTCGATCGCGCTCGCTATCGCCTCATGTTCATCGATGGAGCGATGTTCGCGCCCAGGCGCTCGCAACGAGGTATTGCCGATCAGCTCCAGGACGTTTCGCAGCTCGCTCAGCACTTTCGCCATCCGCTGATTGCCGCAGCCGGCGGCGATCGCGTCGTTGAAGTCACGCAGACTCTTGAGGAAAGCACGATGATCGCGGCGGTCGAGCGCCGCGCGGCTCGCGATGATCGACTTGCGCAATCGCGTGAGGACTTCGACCGGCTGCCGCCCAGCGAGCTCACGAGCAATGTGCGTCTCGATGCAAAGACGAAGCTCGAAGATCTCGATGACGTCCTGCTCTGCCGGCTGTAGCACTCGAGCGCCGCGATACGGTTCGATTTCAACAAGGCCGTCTCGTTGCAGGCGGATTAGAGCCTCCCGTACAGGGGTCTTAGAGACACCAAACTCCTCGGCAATGCGAGCTTCGACGAGCTGCTGTCCGGGCTCGAGCTCACCTCCGACAATGTCGTCAAGCAACTGCTCGTAGACACGCCGCTCGAGCTGAGCGGGAACGATGGGTTTTCTTCGTCGCGTCATTTCACAAACGTTAGCGGGGGCTCCGGCCCGGAGCCGTCCGCCATCTTGACGGGCGACTGCGGAGTCCGTACGCTGAGCAATCGTATCTAATATCTAATGACCGAACCGATTGTTCAAGACCCAGGGGCCGTTCTCGAGCTCGTCGACACGGCTGAAGCAGTCGCCCTGACGCAGGAAATCGTGCGCATCCCGAGCGTGGTGGGTGAGGAGCGCGAGCTCTCGGACGCGCTTGCGCGACGGTTGCGCGGCATGGGCTTCGATCGCGTCTATCAGCAGGAGGCCTTGCCCGGTCGCAGCAACGTCATCGGCGTCGTCGAGTCGGGCCGCGATGGCCCCGTTGTGGTCTTGACGGGCCACATTGACACCAAGCCCGTTTGTCTCGGCTGGGACAAGGACCCCTATTCGGGCCTGCTTGAGGATGGTCGACTGCATGGGCATGCGGTGATGGATATGAAGGGAGGCGTCGCCTCTCTCATTGCCGCGGGGGCATCTCTTGCCCGCTGCCGCGAGCGCTGGCGCGGCACCGTCCTGGTCGCCGGCGTTGTCGACCACATGGGGCAGCAGGAGGGGGCGATCCGCTTCTTCGAGGAGCATCGTGGCGACTTCTGCATTCTCGGCGAGTTGACCGACCTCGCGATCTACCTCGGCCACCGTGGCCGTCTGTACTGGGACATCACCTCGATCGGCCGGTCCGCTCATACCTGCCACCGGCATGAGGCTGTGAACGCGATCGCGAAAATGATGCCGCTCGTCGATGAGATCGAGAAGCTCCGCTTGTGTACACGGCGGTCGGGCGCATCTACGGCGGCCTGCCACCGGGAGGGCCGTCGATGATCCCAGACGAGTGCACGATCCGCGTCGACTCTCGCCCGCATCCCGGGGTCAGCGCGGAACTGGTCGGGAAAGCCTTGGAAGAAGCGATCGAGCGCGCCCGCGATCGGGATCCCGAGGCGCGTTACGAGATGGTGCTCGCCGATCGCAAGGACTCGTACTTGATCGATCGCGACCACCCGCTCGTTCGCACACTTGCGGAGGCACATGAAATCGTTATCGGCGAGAAACCGTCGTATTCAGCCGGTTCTTGGCTGGCGGATACCGCCAGCTTCGGGAAATTGATTCCGACGGTTATCTTCGGTCCAGGGCGCGAGCCCGTTTACATGCCGAATGAATGGCTCGACACGCGCGACATCGAGTGCGCGGCCCGCGTCTACGCACTCACGTCCGCGCTGCTGCTCGCACCAGATGATTAGTCGACTGGATTGCCTCCCGGCGCTGCGGAGACTTGCGACGACATGCGCTGGAGTCAACCAGGACGACTCGTGCCTCATTGTCACCGACACCGCTGCCGATGCGACTATCGTCGAGGCGGCCGCGACCGTCCTCCACACGCTCGGCGCGACCGTGGTCGTTATCTCGTCCGAGCCTGCCGTGCTGCCAGGCGACGAGCCACCGCCTGCGGTGGGAGCAGCGATGCAACACGCCGATGTTGTCCTCGAACTCACGTCGGTCTTCGTCGGCTCGTCTCCGGCACGGCAAGCGGCCTGTGAGGCCGGCGCCCGCTACCTGACGGTGCCCGGCTTGAACTGGACGACGCTTCGGCGCGATGGGCCCTTTGCCGCTGACTTCGAAGCGATCGGCACCGCAGCACGTGAACTGGGCGAACGGTTCGACGCGGCGAACGAGTTCGAGCTGACGAGTGCCAATGGAACTGGCTTGTCGGGAAGCTTCGCCGGCCGCCGCGGGCGACCCCTGTGGGGGATCGCCAACGAGCCGGGGGGATACGCCGCGCCACCCGACATCGAGGTCGGTGCCAGCCCGGCCGAAGGTTCCGCCGAGGGTGTCGTCGTCGTCGACGGCTCGGTCCTCTTCCTCGGTCCCGATCAGCTCACGGGCACGATTCGGTTGCACTTCCACGAGGGCCGTCTCGTCGACCTCGACGGTTCGGAAGCCTGGCGCCTTGCAGATGCACTGGCGCAGGCATCCGACGAGAAGATGACGAACCTGGCCGAGGTTTCGATCGGTCTGAACCCCTTTTCGCGTCCCGGTGGATCGCCGCTCGAGCTTGAAGGCATCGTGGGCGGAGCGCACGTGGCGCTCGGCAACAACGTCGCCTACGGCGGCTCTATCGACGCGCGTTCTCACATCGACTGTGTGCTCCTCGAAGCGACGCTCGCCCTCGACGGACAGCCGCTCACCCGAGCAGAGCTCGACGCGTGCCTGACGACGTTCGCAGAGTCACCCAGAATCGACTGGTTGGAGCATCGACTGCGTAGGGCGCCTGGTGAGTTGCATCGCGACCAGGTCGGAAATCTCATCTGGAGCTGGGGTAGCGGCAGACCGGAGCTGCTTGTGGCCGCGCACGTCGATACCGTCTTTGACGAAGCGACGCCCCTCGAGCCCAAGCTCGACGGGGACACGCTCGTCGGCCCGGGCGTGGGTGACAACGCCGCCGCGATCGCGGTCGCCATCCAGGTCGTCGAGCGACTGCTCGCGCGGGTGGCGCTTGCTCCAGGCGCGGTGGCTTTCACCGTTGGTGAAGAGGGTCTCGGCAACCTGCGCGGCATGCTCAGCGTCTGTGAGCGCCTGCGACCTCGGGCAGCGATCGCGCTCGAGGGGCATGGCCTCGACAGCGTCATCGTCGACGCTGTCGGCAGCGTTCGCGCGAAGGTCATCGTCAGCGGCCCGGGTGGACACTCGTGGGTAGACCGGGGCCGCCCCAGTGCCATACACGCATGTTTGGAGCTCGGCGTAACTCTGACCCGGGCGGGCAGCTCGAGTGCGCCGGTGAATATCGGCCTGCTTCGCGGCGGGCGCTCAGTCAACGCGATCGCCGACCACGCGAGCTGACGGTCGAGCGTCGGGCGCTCGACCAGTCCTCTTTGGTGGCCTTCGAGCAAGAGTTGGAGCGGCTCGCCGTTCCCGCTCCGCTCGACCTTGGCGTTGAGATCGTCGGCCGCCGGCCGGCCGGTCAGCTCACGCGCGACGCGCCGCTTTTGCGCGCTGTGCTGCGCGCGCGGGCGGCTCTCGCCCTCGAGGAGCGCTTGGAGACTGGCTCGACGGACGCGAACGCGGCCCTTGCACTTGAGATCCCGGCGCTCGCGTTGGGCGTGACCAGGGGGCGCGGCATGCATACGCTCGCGGAAGAGATCGCGCTCGAACCACTGGCGTTGGGCGCGCAGCAGCTCGAGATGATCTTGCTCGACTTATTGGTATCTGATATACGGCGCGAGCCCGAGAAGAAAGCGGTGATCACATGAATGCGACAGTCGCGACGCCCGTTTCGGCGTTCCTCGCTAGCGAGCACGGACTGCTAATCGGTGGCGAAGAGCGAGAGGCCCGCTCGGGCGAGCGTTTTGACGTTCTGAACCCGGCAACGGGAGAGGTGATCGCGACCGCTCCTTCGGCGGGTGCGGCCGACATTGATGAAGCGGTCGCAGCGGCGCGAGCGGCGCTTCCTTTATGGCAAGCGCTCCCGCCAGCGCAGCGGGCTGAGCTGCTCTGGGAGCTCGGAACACGAATCTCCGAACTGGCTGACGAACTTGCGCAGCTCGAGACGCTCGATAACGGCAAACCGTTGGGCGAGGCGCATGCGGTGGATATTCCTCTCTGCTCGAATCTGTTCCGCTACTACGCCGGCTGGGCAACGAAGATCGAGGGGCAGACGATCCCGCTCGCTGCAGGCGGCGACTTCCACACCTACACACGGCGCGAGGCGGTCGGCGTCGTCGCAGCGATCATCCCCTGGAACTTTCCGCTGCTGATGTGCGGCTACAAGCTGGGGCCGGCCTTGGCCGCTGGCAACACGGTCGTGCTGAAGCCCGCCGAGCAGACGCCGCTCTCCGCACTCCGGCTTGCGGAACTGATCACCGAAGTCGGTTTTCCCCCCGGGGTCGTCAACATCGTCACCGGTTTCGGCGAGACGGCTGGGGCGCCACTCGCCGCCCATCCGAACGTCAACAAGGTGACATTCACAGGTGAGAACGCGACCGGCCAAAAGATTCTCGAAGCAGCGAAGGGGAACATGAAGCGGGTCACGCTCGAGCTCGGTGGCAAGTCGCCCAACATCATCTTCTCCGACGCCGATCTTGACGCTGCACTGCAAGGAACATACGGAGCGGTCTTCTTCAACCAGGGCCAGTGCTGCATTGCAGGCGCGCGAACCTACGTTCATGAACAGGTTCGCGACGAATTCGTCGAGCGGCTCGTCGACCACGCGCGGTCGATTCGTCTCGGAAACGGCCTCGACCCGACCACCGAGATGGGCCCACTCGTGAGCGAGGAACAACTCACGCGCGTCACCGAATACGTCGAATCGGGGGCTGCCGAAGGTGCGACCGTACTTGTCGGCGGCGGCCGCGGGCGTAGAGCGGAACTCGCAGGCGGCTTTTTCGTCGAACCCGCGGTCATATCGGACGTCGACCCGTCGATGCGGGTGATGCGCGAAGAGATCTTCGGGCCGGTGGCGCTCGTCAGCAGCTTCAGCGATGACGAGGAAGCCGTCAGATTCGCGAACGACACAAGCTTCGGTCTCGCCGCCGGGATCTGGACGCGTGACGTCAAGCGCGTCCACCGCGTCGCCGCCGCCATTGAGGCAGGCGTTGTCTGGGTGAATACGTACGGGTGGTTCGACGCAGCGGTGCCATACGGTGGCTTCAAGATGAGCGGATTTGGCAAAGAGCTCGGGCGCGAAGCGCTCGATGCCTATCTCCAGACGAAGACCGTTTGGGTGGACCTCTCATGAAGGCGGCTGTTCTCGAGCAAGAAGGACGGCTGCGGGTCCGGGAGATCGAGACGCCGAATCGTGCGGACTGGGCCCTCGTTGCTGTGCGGGCCGCCGGGGTCTGCGGGACCGAACTTCACTTCCTCGACGGCATGCTTGCGCCACCGAGCTATCCGTTCGTGCTTGGCCACGAGGCGGCAGGCGTGGTCGTCGACGCTCCCGCAGGAGCCGCTCTTTCCGAAGGAGACCGCGTTGCGATCTACAACTTCGTCGGCTGCGGCAACTGCCTCTGGTGTCGAACCGGCCGCGAAGAGCTGTGCCGAAGCGCCGAAGGTCAGCTTGGATTCTCGCTCGACGGTGGCTTCGCCGAACTCGTCCGGGCACCGGTCCGCAACTTGATCCCACTGCCCGACAGCGTCGACTTCGAGACAGCCGCGATCCTCTCCTGCAGCGGCATGTCAGCCGTGCACGCGGCACGGCTGGCCGGGGTCGAACTAGGGAAAACCGCTCTGGTCAACGGCGTCGGCGGCGTCGGGCTGATGGTGGTCCAGGTTGCGCGGGCAATGGGGGCCAGCGTGATTGCGGTCGCCGATTCCGATGCGAAGGCGGCGCTTGCGCGCGAAGCCGGAGCCGTCGAAGTAGTCGTGGTTGACGCGGACGACGGCTATCAGCAGCTGCCCGAGCGAGTGCGGCAGCTGACCGGTGCCGGAGCCGACTACTATTTTGAACTCGTCGGGACAACCGAGACGATGCTCGCCGGGATCCGATCACTCGGCCCGGCCGGCACGCTGGCGATCATCGGCTATACCGGCGAGGATCTCGCCGTCAGCCCAGTCGAGCTGATCCTGTCCGAGATCCGAATCGTCACCTCCGTTGCGGCGGGGCGCCACGACCTCGAGGCGGCGCTCCGACTGGCCGCGGAGGGACGGCTGCGCGCAGAAATCGACACCCGTTATCCGCTCGAGGAGATACACACGGCGCTTGAGCGTCTCCGCGCGCGGCAGGTACGCGGGCGGAACGTGCTGACACTGTGATGCGCCACGGTGTCACGCTGCAAGGCGTTGACGACCCACAAGCATTTGCCGAACGGGCGACGTGGCTGGAGGGCGCCGGCTTCGACAACCTCTGGATCACGGACTCTTCTCTGCACGCAGGTGACTGCTACGTCTACGCAGCGATTGCACTGCAAGCGACATCGAGGATCATCGTCGGAACGGCGGTCACCAACCCACTGACGCGGCACCCATCGATAACGGCGAACGCGTTTCGCACCCTCGCACAGCTTGCGCCAGGCCGCGTCGTCTGCGGGATCGGCGTGGGCGATCGCCCCCTGCATGAGCTCGGCCTGCCGATGGCGAAGCTCGAAACGTTACGTCTAAGCGTCGAAGCGATGCGTGCCCTCTGGCGCGGCGAAACCGTTGACGGTTCCGCCGGGCCGCACCGCTTTGTGCAGGCCCGCCTCCGGTCCTCCGTTCCCGAGGTTCCTGTGTACGTTGCGGCCAGCGGCCCACGCGCTCTCGAGGAAGCGGGCGCCTGGGCGGACGGCGCAATCGTTCTGGCAGGCGTTTTCGAGGAGGGGCTGGCCTACGCCCGCGAGCGACTCGCCGCTGGCCGAGCGCGCAGCGCGCGCGCACGCTTCGAAACCGTGTTCATGCTCTATGGAGCGATCGCCGAGGCTGAAGAAGCCGCCCTCGAGGCGGGCCGTTCGATCGCGGCCTGGTTCCCACAGACCGCCCCCCAGTACGCACGCCTGGCTGGCATGAGCGACGAACGCATCAAGGACATCGTCGCCGCCTACAGCGGCGGGGAATTTCAACAGGCGGGCACGGCCGCCGCGCTGGTCGATGACGACCTCGTCCGGAAACTAGCCTTCGCCGGCACCCCCAGCACTGCCGGGCAGAAGCTCGCATGGCTGCGCGAGCAGGGCGTCGACGCGGTGAGTCTCTTCCCACTCGGCGCCGACCCGCAGGCAACGATCGAGCGTTTCGCCGAGATCGCCCTCGCACCCGTATGAGCGGTCAACCACACAGAGCGCTCCCAACCTGGATTGAACGAAGGTTCGGCCTGGCGGACTCGGGTGCCGTGGTCTGGTTGATGCGCTCCCTTGCCGGCGTCCAGTGGGCGATGATCGCAACCAGCAAATGAGCGAACTGATGCTGCCTGGAGTGCCTGCCGAGCCAACCCGCGGGACCCGCCCACGAGAAGCCGGCACTTCGCGCCATTCCGTATCGATCCACTCCGGGGAACTTGACCCGGAGATCTAGCCAAGGAGGAGACTGTGAGTGACCGGATCACAATCCGCAACGGGACCGTGCTGACGCTAAACGATGCCGACGACGTTCATTTCGGCGGCACGGTCGTAATCGAAGGCGACCGAATCGCAGAGGTGCGCCCGGACTCGGCGCTGACGGACGCAGACCGCGACGGAAGAGTCATCGACGCGACCGACAAGCTCGTCATGCCCGGCCTCATCGATCTCCACTTCCACACCGCCCTTGGCAAAGGCTGGAGCGACCACCTGCCGCTCTGGGAGTACCTCCAAACCTGTTGGTATCCGATGGTCCGCGCGCTCAACCCCGAAGACGCCCACTGGGCAGCGCTTGCCAGCTACAGCGAATCGCTCAAGTGCGGGGTCACTACGGTCAATGACATGTACCGCCAGACAGAGGCGCTGGCGGATGCGGCCACCGAGATCGGCATTCGTGCCGTTCTCTCAAACGACGTTGCCGTAACTGAGGAGAACTTGGACACCCTTGATGACAACGAGCGGGCCTTCCGGGCAAAACATGGCAACGCGAACGGGCGCGTCGAGGTCTACATCGGCATCGAATGGCTCCCGCTCGCATCCGAGGAGCTCCTGCGTGAGGCGCGAGCGCTAGCTGACGAGCTCGAGACTGGTATTCACATCCACCTCAACGAATCGCTGAGCGAAGTCGAAATCTCGAAAGAACGTTTCCGGCGACGCCCCACCGAGGTCGCCTATGACTGCGGAATTCTCGGGCCCGACTGCATCGCCGCTCACTGCGTTTGGCTCTCGGACACCGAATTGGCGCTTATGCGCGAGACCGGCACGCAGATTTCGCACAACCCAGGTTCAAACGCGAAACTCGGAAACGGCATTGCCCGACTACCCGAAATGCTCGCAGCAGGAATCAATGTTGGACTCGGCCACGACGCCGCAGAGTGCAACAACAGTCGGGACATGTTCGAGGTGATGAAGTTCGCGTCATTGATGCATCGGGCGACGCGCGTGGACGCCAGCTTGCAGCAGGCTCCTGATGTCGTGCGGATGGCGACTCGAAACGGCGCAAAGGCGCTGCGACACGAAACAGGGGAGCTCAGTGCGGGAAAGAAGGCGGACGTGATCCTCATCAACACCTTGAATCAGATGTTCACACCGTTGATGCCGAACAGCAAGGAGCACGTCTTTTCACATCTTGTCTTCGCAGCGAATGGAAGCGCCGTGGACACGACGATCGTCGACGGGCAGATCGTGATGGAAAACCGCCAGTTCACGACGATCGACGAAGCCGAGGTCTTGCGAGAGGCAAACCGCGCGTTCCGCGAGGTCGTGGATCGGATGGAGGTACCGAGCCTCGAGACCGTCATGCGCTGATAGTCGTTCTGGGCGGGCCCACGTCGCCGGCAGGGTCGGCGGTTCTCTTCTCGAGTACAGCGGAACCTTAGGCGACGGCCGCTGGACGAGTGACACGTACATCGGGCCACTGGGCCAGCGTGTACCCCATCTCCCAGAAACCCCATTCAAGTCGCGCGCCCATTTGAAAGATCGCGGAAAGGGCATCTTGTTGCGTTGGCGAGGCGTCTGCCGCCATCGACTCGAGTTGGGTGCGCATGTCAGCGACCAGATCGTTGTACCGGGAGCTGGCGAAGAAGGCCACCCAGTCCGCGTAAACGGGATGATCGGCGACGGCGTCGAGGCGAGTGGCGATGTCGCCGTAGCTCCAAGCGCATGGCATAAGCGCCGTCATCACCTCGAGGGGTCCGCCCCGGTACGCGGCCGAGATGAGATAGCTCGTATAGGCCACGTTGGCGGGTGCCATGACCAGGGTCCCGCCCATGTCGGCTGCGCCTAGATCGATAGTCCTTTCGAGGAGGCGGCGATTCTCGGGGATCTCGGTCTCGACGATGTTTGTCAGCGCCGAGGCGAACTCGCCTAGCTCCGCGAGGTCATGGGCCTTGGAGGCGCCAATCGCGATCGCGCGCCCGTACTCGGGGAGGTAGAGCAGGTTCTGCTCGATGTAGAACCGGAATTTCTCCGCTGGCAGGATGCCCGCCGCAAGTTCGCGGATGAAGGGGTGATCGTGCAACGCCCGCCAAATCCCCTCAGCCTCCTCGCGAAGCCGCGCGCAGACAGCGGCCATGCCAGCTCCTTCCATTAAGATTTGCGATGCGCCAGTATATTAGATATGAAGGCCGCGTGCCTTGGCGCGCACTCGTTCCTTGCGTACTTCCTGCGCCAACCGCCGGCACGAGGGCGCGGTCAGAGCCGGACGGCCGAATCCGGTCGAGTTGACTGCAGTGTCACTCGTCGTCGATTGCCACCTCCACGTCATCGGCGGCCTAGATTGGTTCCCGCCCGATCGCGGCGCGATCAAACATTGGCACCGGGAGGTGCGCTGGCGGGGTGAAAAGACAACCCCCGAGTACTTTCAGCGGGTCGCGGCCGATGTGGTCGATCCGGACGGGGCGAAGATGCTTGCGCGGATGAATGAGGCGGGGGTCGACATCGGTTGCACGATGCCGATGGATCACGGCTACCGCGTCGGCGACAACGAGATGGTGTCCGTGGAGGAGATGAACCGCCGCTCCTGTGAGCTTGCATCGAAGTCGGGTGGTCGGATCGTTTCCTTCTGCGGAGTCGATCCGCGGCGCGCGAACGCCGTCCCGCTTCTGCGCACCGCGATCGAAGAATGGGGGGCGAAGGGGCTGAAGCTCTACCCAACGAACGGTTTCTATCCCGATGACCGCGAACTCTGTTACCCGCTCTATGACCTCGTCACCGAGTACGAGATGCCGGTTCTGTTCCATCAAGGGCATTCCGGCCGAGGTCAGAAGTCGAAGTTCGGCCATCCGATGTACGTCGACACGGTTGCAGCCGACTATCCCGACCTTCCGATCGTGCTCGGTCACTCCGGCCGGTGGGAAGCATGGGCGCGCGAGGCCTTCGCTGTGGCCATCTACAAGACGAATGTGCACCTGGACGTGAGCCTGTGGCAGCACTGGGCGAGCCCGGACGAAATCTGCAAACAAGTGCTCTGGCTCCGCGACCGTGTCGGCATCGATCGTGTCCTCTTCGCGAGTGACCACGCGGGCATTGAAGTTTCCTGGACTTTGAAGGAATGGGTCGATCAGATCCGCCTATTCCCCGAGCTCGCGAAGCAGCACGGCGGCTCGCTGGACGACGACGAACTCGCCTTGCTTCTCGGCGGCAACGCCGTTCGCGTGTACAAGCTCGAGCCGCCAACGACCACGCGATGAGGACGCTCGTCCTTGGGGACCCGCTCGTCCACCTCGGCACTGACGCGCCATTTCTCCGGGACGGGGCGCTCGTGATCGAAAACGGGACCGTCCGTGAGGTTGGCTCGCGCGCTCGGTTTGAGAACGGTTCCTTCGATCGTGTCATCGGCAGTGCAGACCACTTCGTGCTGCCCGGCTTCGTGAATTGCCACTTCCACTCCGAGGCCGCGCTGGGACGCGGTCTGTACGAGCTGATCTTCGAGCGAGCAAATATCTGGCTTCACGCGAACAAGGTCGCATCGATCGAGGCGGGCGACCTCCGCGACGGTATCCTCCTTCGCCTCATCGACTGCATCCGCGGCGGCCAGACCGCTGCAGTTGACATGTATTACGGCCGTCCCGGGATGAACGATCTCGGGTGCGAGCCCGCGCTCGAGGCCTACGCCTCGATCGGCATGCGGGTTGCCTTCGGCCTCGTCACGCGCGACCAGAACATCTACGTCCACGCGAACAACGAGGAGTTCCTATCGTGCTTGCCGCCTGACCTCGCGGCCGAAGTGCGCGCGTCGCCGATCGGCTATGCCTGGCCGGTCGAGGAAGTCTTCAACGTCTACCGTCGCCTCGTTTCGCGCTGGGATGGCCGGGACGGTCGCATGCGACTTATCCTTGCGCCCGACTGGACGCCGGCCTGCTCGGACGAGCTCTATCGTGCAAGCCGCCGGCTCGCGGACGAGTTCAACACCGGCCTAACAACGCATGTGCTCGAGACACGCTCAGAAATGCAATTCAACTTCGAGCACTACGGCAAATGTGCGATGCGCCGGCTCGACGACCTCGGAGTCCTCGCAAAGGATGCGACGCTCGCGCACTTCGTCTGGGCGACCGACGAAGACATCGACCTGCTCGCAGAAAGCGGCGCCGTCGCCTCAACCAACCCCGGATCAAACCTTCGCCTCAGTACGGGCATCTGTCGCTCACGCGAGATTCTTGATCGAGGCGGCCACCTGGGCGTCGGCACCGACGGAATCTCATTCAGCGACCGGGAGGACTTCTTCGACGAACTGCGTCTCGCCGCACTTCTCCAGCGCGCGCCAAGCCGCCTCGACAGCGGTCGTTTGCCCTCCGAGCGCCTGATGCGCGAGCTCGCAGCCGCCGGGGCGCGCGCGGTTCGCTTCGAGGAGCAGCTGGGATCGCTGTCGTCGGGCAAAGATGCCGACCTGCTCGTGCTTCGACGCGAGCGCGTGTTCGGACCGCCGAACAGGTATACGACGGCGGATCCACTCGACGTGATCGTCGACCGAGCAGATGCGAGCGACCTGGAGACCGTCCTTGTCCGCGGCGTCCCTGTGCTCGACCGGGGCCAGATCAGCGGCGTGGACGAGGCGGCGGTACGGCAGCGCTTCGCCGAGGCAGCTGCCAACCGCCTCTGGCGGTTCGCCACCGAGCTGCAGCGGCGCCACGCTATCGAGCTACCGGCGCAGCTCGAGCCCTACGTCCTTGCCTTCTACGAGCGATGGGCAAGTGCGCCGTTGGCACCTGGTACCACCTACAACACTTACACCGGACCGGTGCGTTCGGCTCCTGGCCCCGCGCACCGAGCGCGCCAATCTGCTTCAGCTTGACCTGAGATTTCGTATATGAGACACTGAATTACCAATGCGGGCTGTCTGCTCCCGCCACCTCTTTGAGAGGAGTTCCGATGCGTGAACGCGTGAGGGGCGGACGTTCGCGTCTGCTCGTGATTCTTTCGCTGATTACGGTGCTCGCGAGTCTGATCATTGTCGGGGCGACCGTCGCCACCGCTGCCGGCGGCGGCAAAGCATCCTCGGCGACGGTGCGACTTGCACTCGACTGGACGCCGAATACCGATCACACAGGATTTTTCGTGGCTCAGGCACTCGGCTACTACAAGAAGGCCGGCATCAACTTCAAGATCGTGCCCTATAGCAGCGCGGCGACGGACACGCTGGTAGGACACGGGCGCGCGGAGTGCGGGATCAACTTCGAGGACTTCATGTCGATCGCTCGTGTCGCTGGCACGAAAGAAACGTCCGTGATGGCGATCCTGCAACACGATCCGCTGGCGATGATGGTCCTCGCCAACTCTAAGTGTCGATTTCGCTTCGGGCTTCCTGACTTGGGAAGTGATCGATGCAAGACTTCGTGGCATCAATGTGCGCGTGTTTCCCTGGCGCAAGTACGGGATCCCTGACTACTACGAGGTCGTGCTCGCCTGCAGCACGAACTGGCTCGCCGCCAATCCAAGCGTTGCGAAACGATTCATCGCTGCCACGGTCAAGGGCTGGAAGTACACAAACGACCACCCAACCAGTGCCTCAGCGCTGCTCATCAAAGCGAACCGCGGCGTCTTTAGCAATCCGCAGCTCGTCTACCAGAGCACGGCGACGCAGGTAAAGGGTCATTACCTAGTTGACAGCAAGGGTCGTGTCGGCTGCCAGACACGCGCGAAGTGGACGGCCTATCCTCGATTCCTGCTTAGCGCCGGCGCGTATGCAGATTCGAGCGGCAACACGGTAAGCACCCTTCCGCCCACGCAAGAGTTCTACACCAATAAGTACTTACCCTACTCGTGCTGACTTCGGCTGCAGACCCACCGAACGGCTAGCGGTTTAACAAAGCGATCTTCCCGAAGCGGTCGCGCGCTCCGAGCCGCGCGGCCGCTTCTGGTAGACGCTCCATGTCAAAGACGGAATCAATCGCCGGCCGCCACGAGCTTTCATCGACGTGCTGCATCAGCTGGACAAAGTCCCGAGGGCTACCCATCGTCGTGCCAAGAACCTTCCGCCATTGCCAGAGAAGTGGGAGGGAGGCGAACTCGGCGCTCGGCCCGACGCTGAGCCCGTAGGTTACGAGCGTTCCGCCTGGCTTCAGCAGGTCGACGAGTGCTTGCCAAAGCGGAGGGCCGGCGCCGTCCGCCTCCCCCGGCACCGGGGACAAGGATGCGGGCGCCGACCAGGTTGGTCGTACTTCGCGTCACCGCGCGCCAAGCGGTGATCGCTGCGACACCGAGCGTCGCCGCTTCCTCCCAACTGAGCCGCCTCGGCTTCGGGGCGACGTTCTCGCTCGGGACCACGACGAGGTCCGCGAATGTCCCGGCCCTCGGAACACCCAGAATTTCGAAGCTCGAGCCGCCGGCCTCTTCGTCTGCGCCCCAATCCAGGCCGGGGTTGATAACGACCTCATCGCCGACGCGGACGCCTGATACGGCTTCCCCGACCGCCCTGACGATCCCCGCGCCGTCAGAGCCGAGCGTCGACGGGAGTGCAAGATCGGTCTGCTCCCAGAGCCAGGCGTCGCGCCTGTTCAGGCCGGTCGCTTCTAACGCCACCAGTACCTCGCCCACGCCGGGCTGTCGGTCGTCGACGACGCGCCGCTCGAACACGGGGAGACGGCCTGCCTGCACCAGTTGAACCGCCTTCACAGGGCCCCGTGCCTGCGGCTCACGATTGACACCTCGCCGTACATCATATATGGATACGCCCGGAATGCCGGAGTCCGCGGTCGGCCATAGCCTGGACGATGCGGAGAGCATCGATTTCCGCCCGGCGCCAGACGCGCGCCTGCGGCGTTTTCGCCTACGGAATCAACTCGTTCACTTGCCGGCCTTGCTGATCCCAGCGGCAATCATCGCCGTCTGGGAGATTTACTGCCGCGCAGCACACGTCGACCCAACCGTACTTCCGACACCCTCGAGGATCCTCGCGCAGCTGTGGAACTTCCGTAGTGAAGCCAGTCGGCACACGTTGCAGACGCTCAAGGAGACCGGGGTTGGGTTCGCCACGTCGATCTCGTTCGCATTCATCGTGGCTGTTCTGATGGATCAGCTGCGGTGGCTCCGCCGAGGCCTCTATCCAATGCTCGTGGGCTCGCAGACGATTCCGATTATCGCGATCGCCCCGCTGATGATCATCTGGTTCGGCTTCGGCCTGCTACCGAAGGTGCTGGTGATCATCCTCGTCACCTTCTTCCCGATTGTCGTCGCGTTGCTCGACGGCTTCGCCAGTACCGAGCCTGAGGCGATGAGCCTGCTGCGGACAATGGGCGCTGGAAGACGCGAGATCTTCATTCACGCGCGGTTACCGAACGCAATGCCCTACTTCTTCACGGGCATGAGGATCTCCATCACCTACGCGGTCATCGCGGCGATTTTCGCCGAGTACGTCGGCGCCTACCAAGGACTGGGCATCTGGATGGAACTCTCCAAGAACGCCTTCCGAACTGATCTCGTCTTCGCAGCGATATTGATCACAGCGGTCATCAGCATTAGCCTTTTCTTGCTAACGCAGTTGATCGCCCGTCTCGCGATTCCGTGGTATTACGCGGCCCGCGCCCAGACGCGCTGAGCACGAGCGTCGTGCACGAACAAGCTGCCCCTGAGACTGTCGGGTCCGGCTCGCCATGCGTCTCAATACGCGGGGTGTCGAAGTCGTTCCAGAGTGCCCGCGGCCAGCTGATCAGGGTGCTGACGCAGGTTGACTTCGTTGCCGCAGACGGCGAGTTCGTCAGCGTCATCGGGCCGAGCGGTTGCGGGAAGAGCACGCTCTTCACTCTGATCGCGGGCCTCGCTCCCATCGACCACGGCACGATCGAGCTTCACGGGCTGCCACTGGGAGCAGCGCCACCGTCCGTCGCCTTCATGCCGCAAAAGGATCTGCTCTTCCCCTGGCGGTCGATCCGACGCAACATCATGCTGCCTCTGCGCATCCAGGGTGTCAGCAAAGCGGAGGCGCGCAAGCGCGCCGACGAGCTGTTCCCGACCTTTGGTCTCTCCGGATTCGAGGACGCCTATCCCTTCACGCTTTCCGGTGGCATGCGCCAGCGAGCGGCATTGATGCGAACGATAATCCAAGACCGTCCCCTGCTCCTGCTCGACGAGCCGTTCGGCGCGCTCGACAGCCTGACCCGTTCAGAGATGCAGGAGTTTCTGCTCGACGTCTGGGGGCGCTTCCGACGCACGATCCTTTTCATCACTCACGATGTTCGCGAGGCGGTCTACCTATCCGACCGCATCTACGTCATGTCGGCAAGGCCAGCGCACGTCCGCTGTGTGTTCGAGGTGAACCTGCCGCGACCGCGCGATATCGACGTGATCGCAACGACGGAGTTCGCGGAACTGGAAGCGCGGCTCCTGCGCACGCTGCGAGAGGAGACGCGAAGCATGAAGCAACAGCAAGTCCAGCCCCTCAAGCGCGACACGTATTAAGGAGGCGGTGTGAGTGCGGACGCTTGTGCTCGGTGACCCAATCGTTCATCTCGGCGAGGAACCATTCATCGTCGACGGCGCCCTCGTCATCGAAGACGAGAAGATCGTCGACGTCGGATCACGCAAAGAACTCGAGAACGGCTCTTACGACGAAATCGTCGGCGGATCTGAATTCTGCGTCATGCCGGGGTTCATCAATTGCCATTTCCACTCCGAGTGCTCACTCGGACAAGGCGTCTATGAGCTGATCTTCGAGCGCGCAAACATCTGGATGCACGGCGCCTTTCTTCGGATCAGCGAAGAAGACCTCTACCACTCGATTCTCAACCACCTCATCCTTCTGATCCGAGGCGGCCAAACAGCTGCCGTCGACATGTACTACGGGCAGCCGAACCTTCCGAACTTTGGGGCAGAAGTGGCATTGCAGGCCTACGAAGACGCGGGTCTGCGGGTCGCATTCGGCATGGTCACACGCGACCAGAACATCTACGTTCATCAAGACAACGAGTCGTTCCTCGGCTGCCTGCCGCCCCACCTAGCCAGCGAAGTCCGCAACTCGCCGATCGGCTACGCGTGGCCGTCCGACAAGGTCTTCGCCGCCTACCGCGACGTCGTCTCACGGTGGGACGGTCGCGACGGCAGGATCCGCGTGATCCTTGCCCCGGACTGGACCCCTGCATGCTCCGACGATCTCTACAAACAGAACCGCGCGCTCGCTGACGAGTTCAACACCGGCCTGACGACACATGTGCTCGAGACACGCTCGGAGATGCAGTTCAATTTCGAGCACTACGGCAAATGTGCGATGCGGCGGCTACACGACCTCGGCGTGCTCGGCGAAGACGCATGTC